>TARA_R110002033_G_scaffold26757_8_pt1 | contig 46440 bp, 42 predicted proteins | sample TARA_R110002033 | Tara Oceans TARA_R110002033 (sample SAMEA4397051) | marine metagenome | biome: Polar Biome; feature: [SRF] surface water layer (ENVO:00010504); material: water (ENVO:00002006), including particulate matter (ENVO:01000060) such as... | depth 5 m
GTTGCCGGACTGGTCCTGCCACTTGCGGGTCTGCAGCTTGCCCTCGAGATAGACCTTGCTGCCCTTGCGCAGATATTTTTCGGCGACGCCGGCGAGGCCCTCGTTATAGATCGAGATATTGTGCCACTCGGTCTTTTCCTTGCGCTCGCCGGTCTGCTTGTCCTTCCAGCTTTCCGAAGTCGCAACGCTGAAATTGCAGACCTTGCCGCCATTGGCAAAGGTGCGCACTTCCGGATCCTTGCCCAGATTTCCTACGATGATGACTTTGTTGATGCCGCCGGCCATTTCAAATTCCTCAAAAAATATACGTGAATATCGATTCTTGGGGACTCTATAGACCGAGGGCGACAGCACTCCAATATGTAATACCGGCAGCCGCATAGGCGAGCGAAAAAAGATAGATGACCATGAAGGCCGGCCATTTCCAGCCGTTGGTTTCGCGCCGGGTAACGGCGATCGTCGAGATGCATTGCGGCGCAAAAACGAACCAGGCGAGAAAGGCCAGAGCGGTCGGCAGCGACCAGCGGCTCTGCAGCCGCTCGGTCAGCGATCGCGCTTCCGCCTCTTCATCCGTGGCATCGATCGCATAGGTGGTGGCCAGCGCGGCCACCGCCACTTCCCGCGCCGCCATGGCCGGGATCAGGGCGAGAGCGATATCGCGATTGAAACCGATCGGCTTGACGACGGGAGCGATGACATTGGCGATCCGCCCGGCGACGCTATAGTCAACCTGGCTCATCGCGCTGTCTTCCGGCACTTTCGGGAAGGTCAGCAGCAGCCAGAGAACCACGGTGGCGGCAAAGATGATCGTGCCGGCGCGGCGCAGGAAGATCCAGGCACGCTGCCACAGGCCGATCAATATGTCCTTCATCAGCGGCAGCTGATATTTCGGCATTTCCATCAGGAAGCCGCTGTTCGGCCCCTTGGTTACGGTGCTGCGCAGCACCAGCGCGACGATCATCGCGCCGATGATGCCGAAGACATAGAGGCCGAACAGGACCAGACCCTGCAGACCAATGCCCGGGCCGACCGTGCGCGGCGGGATGAAGGCGCCGATGATGATCGCATAGACCGGAAGCCGCGCCGAACAGGTCATCAGCGGGGCCACCAGGATTGTCGTCAGCCGGTCTCTCGGGTCGGAGATGCTGCGCGTCGCCATGATCCCGGGAATGGCGCAGGCGAAGGAGGAGAGAAGCGGGATGAAGCTGCGTCCGGACAGGCCGACACTGGCCATCATCCGGTCCATGATGAAGGCGGCGCGAGTCATATAGCCGCTGGCTTCGAGCAGCAGGATGAACAGGAACAGGATCAGAATCTGCGGCAGGAAGACGACCACCGAACCGACACCGCCAATCGCCCCCTCGATGATGAAGTCTCGGAAGAACCCCGCAGGCATGTTCGCCGCGACTGCGGCGGCCACCCATTCGCTGGCATTTTCGATCATTTCGATCGGCGCTTCCGACCAGGCAAAGACCGCCTGAAACATGACAAACAGCACCGCGAACAGGATCAGCGGTCCGGCGAACGGGTGCAGGAACAGCGCGTCGGCCCGTTCCGACCAGCGGCGGCCGGCGGTTTCGGAAACGATCGCCAGTTTTGCGATCCGCTTGGCCTGCTTGCTCAGCCCGTGGCCGCGCTCCTTGGCGATCACCGCTTCGGTCTCGGGCCGCTCTTCCACGAGCCGGCCCTCCACCGCTGCGGACAGATCCTCAAGACCGCGACGCCGCACGGCGACTGTCGGGATTACCGGCACGCCCAGCTCTTTCGCGAGCCGGGCCGGGTCCAGCGTCAGCCCGTCCCGTTCCGCCAGATCCATCATGTTGAGCGCGACCACGACCGGCTGGCCGAGCGCGATCACTTCCAGCGCAAAGCGCAGATGATTGTCGAGATTGGCGGCATCAAGGACGAGGATGACGGCGTCGGGGCGGCGTTCGCCCTTCTGCAGTCCCATGATGACGCTGCGCGTCACTTCCTCGTCGGGGCTGGTCGGATCGAGGCTGTAGCTGCCCGGCAAGTCGACCAGTTCCGCCGGCCGGCCATCGGCAAAGGTGAAATGTCCGGATTTGCGCTCGACCGTCACGCCCGGATAATTGGCGATCTTCTGACGTGCGCCGGTAAGGGCATTGAACAGGGCGCTTTTGCCGGAATTGGGGTTGCCCGCAAGGACAATGAGAGGTGCGATTTCGGACATCAATCAGGCAGCGATCGTAACCGCAACGGGGCATACCGAGATCGCCCGGGCGTGGGATTTGCGGACCGCGATCATCATCCGTCCGACCCTGAGAGCGATCGGGTCGTTCATCCCGAACATGCCCTTGTAGAGCTTTTCCACCTGCACGCCGGTCTCGATGCCGAGCGCCCGCAGACGCCGGCCCTCATTGTCAGAAATGGCGGTCCAGTCGATCGCGACGACTTCGGCGCGTTGCCTGAGGGGCAGCAGGTCCAGGGATGTGGATGATGACATATATATCGAAGCTCAAACTTTCTAATTGCGATTGATTATCAATATTGATTAGACTTGGCCAGTCTTTTTGTCAGAATATGGGCCGGTCGGAACGTGACGGCCCACAAAACTGCCGCTCCGGTGCGGTTCAGGCGCCCCGATAGCGCAAGCGCCCGATAAAGCGCGCCATGCTGAAACGATCGCCGCCACGGCCGGTGACCTTGGCCTTGACCTTCTCAAACTGCATCACATTTTCGATCCTGCGGCCCAGAAAGGCGCGGGTTTCGGCAAAATTCTCGCTTTCATCGTCGAGAAATACGCTGATCGTGCTGCCATAGACTCCGGAAAGCAGGGTTCGCTTGGTATAATGATTATAGTCGGTGGCGGTATCGCCAGCGAGCCGCCACATCCGGTCCGCCGCTCGCCAGCCCATTTTCGCGGCCCCGCGCAAATGCGGCGGCGCGGCGAGTATGGCCACTGCCCGCCGCAGACCTTCGCGATCCGCATAGAGGATGTCCAGCCGGGCCTCGACCAGCGCCTTGATCCGTTGACGCACTTTCATCGCGGCCAGTTCATCCGCGCTATATTTTGCCGCCATCTGCTCGTCGATCGCCTGAAACCAGGCGTCGATCATGTCGACCGGCCCGTCGTTGAAGGCGAGCCGGGCAAGGTCGGAATCGACTCCGGCCAGCTCGGCAGCAGCCAGCACGGCTTTCTCGGTCCAGCCGTCGAACGCCGCCTGCGCTGCGAGACTTGGCGCAAGGAAGGCGCGCACCTCATCAAGGGTGGGATCTTCGGGAAGCGATGCGGACATGGATGTTCCTTTGAAATCAGAGCTATCGATATAGACAGAAATTGCTGGGTTTCAAACCATTGCATTTATCCCTGCCGCCTCTTAACTGTCTGATTAACAATCCATGCCTCTTGTTTCAGGGAATTCCATCTTGACCACATTATTCGATCCGATCACCGTTGGCGCTATCGAGGCCCCGAACCGCATGTTCATGGCCCCCCTCACCCGCTGCCGCTCCACCATGGAACATGTGCCGAAGCCGATCATGGGCGAATATTATGCGCAGCGCTCCGGTGCCGGCCTGATCATTTCGGAAGCGACCGGGATCAGCCAGCAGGGCCTGGGTACGCCGTTCGCGCCCGGTATCTGGAACGACGCGCAGACCGAGGCCTGGAAGCCGGTGATAGAACAGGTCCATCAGGCCGGTGGCCGGATCATCTGCCAGCTGTGGCATATGGGCCGGATCGTCCACCCCGATTTCCTGAACGGCGAGAAGCCCGTTTCCGCTTCCGCGACCACCGCGCCGGGCAGTGTCCGCACTTATGCCGGTAAGCGCGACTATGTCGAGGCGCGGCCACTGGAAATCAGCGAGATTCCGGGCCTGCTGGATGATTATCAGAATGCTGCGGAAAATGCCAAGAAGGCCGGCTTTGACGGAGTGCAGCTGCACGCCGCCAATGGCTATCTGATCGACCAGTTCATCCGCTCCGGTACCAATTTGCGGACCGACGAATATGGGGGATCGGCGGAAAATCGCGTCCGTCTGCTGGGAGAGGTGACCCGGCGGCTGGTCGATGTCTGGGGCAGCGACCGGGTGTCCGTTCGCCTGTCACCCAATGGCGATTCCCAGGGAGCGGACGACGCGACTCCGGTAGAGACCTTTACCACCGCCGCGAAATTGCTCGATACAATCGGCATCGCCTTTCTCGAACTGCGCGAGCCACCGCCGCACGGCACCTATGGCAATACCGACGTACCGGCGGTCAGCCCCGATATCCGGCCGGTCTTCAAGGGACCGCTGGTGCTCAACAGCGACTATTTCTATGACAATGCCACGGCCGCGCTGGCCGAGAACAAGGCCGATGCGATCAGCTTCGGGCGGACCTTCATCACCAATCCCGATCTGCCCGAACGGTTCCGCCAAGGCGCAGAGCTGAACCCGATCGACTTCACCCCGACCTGGTACAGTCAGGGAGCGGAAGGCTATACCGATTATCCAACGATGGATCAGAAAGCGAAGGTCGGCGCCTGATCGGGGCCGAGCAGCGGGAGGCGCTGTCTAAAAGGCGCTTTGCAGACGACGGAACATGTCCTGAACCGCTGACTCGGCTTCCCTCTCCCGCTCCATATTGGCGGAGAGACGGTGCAGGCGCTGGAACAATTCTTCGCTGGCCCGAATGATCTGGCCCGCTTCTGCGGGAAACAGCGCGATCATCGACTGGTCGCTATCCGGCCCGGCACCGAGCACGCGATCATGGTTCCAGGCCTCCCCTGCGGACAATTCTCCGCTGTGCAGGGCTTTCTGATTCAAAAGCCATGCGATGCAGTGCATCAGCCGGGTCGTCACTTTCAGCGATTCACAGGAAAAGGAAACGGCAAGCCTGTTGTCCAGATCGGACTCCTCGTGGAAGCGTCCCGATTCAAAATAGGAGCGCGCTTCATCCGCCAGCACCATGGCTTCGGTATAAAGGGCGTCGATCAATTTGGGTGTCAGAAGCGATTCACGAATTTCCATTCGGGGCCTGTAGCAAAATATCGGCGCATTTTGACAGGCAATTTTAAGAGCGAAACATCGCCAAAAGCCGTCTGTTTCAATCTGACACGCGGCGAATTCAGGAGGTTAACCGGTGGACCGATCTGGTTAACGCTCCGCTAACCCGCAGAGCTCCGGCCCTCTCAGGCAATGATGTCGGGGATCAGCTGGTTTTCGAGCACGATGATCCGGTCGCGCAATTGCAATTTTCTTTTCTTGAGTCGCGCCGTCCTCAGCTGATCGGGATTGCCCGCTTCGACCAGCGCATTGATCGCCTCGTCGAGGTCGCGATGTTCAATTTTCAGCAGTTCAAGCCGCGTCTGCAACTCTTCATCGCTCATCGCCATTCCGGATCAATCTCCCCCCTTGCGCCGTTGAAACAAATTTGCAATCTTAACCCTATTCATGGTGCATGTCTAAACCAAGACAATTTAATCATGAAGTCCGACGCCAAGAATATTGGCCCGTCTATCAGGAAAGGAACCTTCATCCTCTTTCATTTTCAAAAACACCATTTTGAGGAGACTTTAATGATTCAGAATCACCTGTCAGCATTGCGCGAAAAGCACCAGGCATTGGAACGCAAGATCGAAGAAGAAGAAACCCGCCCCCTTCCCGACACGATTCGAATTCACAGTCTCAAGAAAGAGAAACTCAGGTTGAAAGAAGAATTGCTGAATTAGCCCGGTTTCTGTGACAGCGACGGCACCGGCCTGAAATATTTCCCATCGATTTCGAAGCGAGCGCTATTATTCTGCATCGCGCTCGCGCGGCCTTTCTGTTAGGCGTACGTCATGTCCACCTCAGACCCTTCGAGCACCAAGACCGCCCGCAACATCCTGACCGGCCTGCGGGCGATCATGGCGTCTCGCGGCAATGCCCAGACCAAGCTGAACCGGGTCGTCGACACCATCGCGGACGCCGTCAACAGCGAAGTCTGCTCGATATATCTGCTTCGCGACGGCGTGCTGGAACTGTTCGCAACCCGCGGGCTGAATGCCGAAGCGGTGCATGTGACGAAGCTTGCCGTGGGCGAAGGCCTGACCGGCTATATTGCGAAAAATGTCGAGACGTTGAACCTCGATGAAGCGGCCAGTCACCCCGACTTTCAATATAGACCGGAAACCGGGGAGGAAAAATTCCACAGCTTCGCCGGCGTGCCGATCATCCGCAACCAGCAGGCGATCGGGGTGCTCTGCGCCCAGCATGTCGAGCCGCGGCGCTATTCGGAAGTGGAAATCGAGGCTTTTGAAACGGCCGCCATGGTGCTGTCCGAACTGATCAGCGGCGCCGAATTTGTCGACGACAATGTCGCCGAGGCAGGCGCGCTGCTCGATGACGGGGCCACGCGCCTCAGCGGCCTGCAACTGGTCAAGGGCAAGGCCAGCGGCCATGCGGTCTTTCACCAGCCGCGGGTAAAAATCGAGCATACGGTGGCCGAGGATACCGAGGCCGAACGGCACCGCGTCTATTCGGCCTTCGACAAGATGCGCGACCAGATCGACCAGATGACCAGCCAGGCGGAATTCGGCGTCGGCGGCGAGCATGAGGAAGTGCTCGAGACCTACAAGATGTTCGCCTATGACGAAGGCTGGAGCCGGCGGATCAACGAGGCGATCGACAGTGGCCTCACCGCCGAGGCGGCGATCGAGCGCGTGCAGCAGCATACCCGTATGCGCATGCGGCAGATTGACGATCCGCTGCTGGCGGAACGGATGCACGATCTGGAGGATCTCGCCAACCGGCTGCTGCGCATCGTTTCCGGCCAGATGGGGACCGCGGCCAAAATGGGCCTGCGGCAGGACACGATCCTGATCGCCCGCAATCTGGGGCCGGCAGAACTGCTGGAATATGACCGGCGGCGCCTGAAGGGAGTCATTCTCGAGGAAGGGTCGCTGACCGCGCATGTGACGATCATCGCCAGGGCCATGGGCATCCCGATCCTCGGCCAGGTCAAGAATATCCGGCAAGTGGTGCGGGAAGACGACCATCTGCTGCTCAATGTCGATGAAAATGTCGTGTTTGTCAGGCCCGGCCCCTCGGTGGTGGAAGCCTTTGAAGCACAGCTGGAGCTGAGCCAGAAAAAGCGCGCGGCCTATTCGGAATTGCGCGACAAGGAAGCCATCACCAAGGACGGCGTGCGGATCACCGTCAATATCAATGCGGGCCTGCGCGACGACCTCGCCCTGATCAACCTCACCGGTGCCGACGGCATCGGCCTGTTCCGGACCGAATTGCAGTTTCTGGTCGCCGCGACCATGCCCGGGCGAGCGGGGCAGACCCGTTTTTACAAGGATGTACTCGATGCGGCCGGCGACAAGCCGGTCATATTTCGTACCATCGATATCGGCGGCGACAAGCCCCTCCCCTATTTTCAGACCGGCGATCCGAGGGAAGACAATCCGGCGATGGGCTGGCGGGCGATCCGTATCGGCCTGGAACGAGATGCGCTGATGAAAGTGCAGGCGCGGGCGCTGATCGAGGCGGCCGCCGGCCGGAAGCTGAATGTCATGTTCCCGATGATCGCCGAACCCTGGGAATTCGATCAGGCGAAAGCGGTCTATGAACATCAGCGCGCCTATCTGCAAAGCCAGAAGAAGCGGCTGCCGTCCCAGATCCGCTATGGTGCCATGCTCGAAGTGCCGGCGCTGGCCGAATGCCTGGACCTGATGGCGGACCGGCTCGACTTTCTGTCGATCGGGACCAACGACCTGACCCAGTTTCTGTTTGCCGCGGACCGGAGCAATCCCAAATTGGCCGAGCGTTTTGACTGGATGAGTCCTGCCATATTGCGCTTCCTGAGCCGGGCCTCGGAAAATGCCGCGCGGTTCGACATCATGCTGAGCGTATGCGGGGAAATGGGCGGCCGCCCGCTTGATGCCCTGACGCTTCTCGGACTGGGCATTCGCAGCCTGTCGATCACGCCCGCTTCGGTGGGCCCGATCAAGGCGATGGTCCGGTCGCTGGATCTCGGACAGGCGAAACAGGAAGTCGAGGCCATTCTGAAGGAGGCGCCTGCCGACGCAAGGGCGCGTCTCGAACAATGGGCCACCCGTCACAAAGTCGATCTGGGTTGAGCAATTTTATGCGGATCTGCCGGCAATTTTTCCTGGAGAGGCCAAAATTGGTAAAATCCGGGCATATCGCCATGATAGCCATTGACTTTTCCCGCCCAAACTGGCTTTTTTCAAGCATATCCGGGAAATGCGAAAAGGGTCGCGAAATGATCCGGCCAAGGGAGTTTTGAGTGGCCGAAGATAGTGTTGACGACGAAAATGTTGAGTCCAATCTGCATAGTGCAGGTCAGTTATTGCGCCGTGCCCGGGAGCAGAAGGGCCTGTCGCTGGAAGATATCTCGAAGCAGACCCGAATCCCGAATCGCCATTTGGCGTCGATCGAAAGCGGCGATTTTGATGCGCTTCCCGGCCGAACCTATGCCATCGGCTTTGCCAAATCCTACGCCAGAGCCGTAGGCCTGAGCGACGCCTCGATCGGCAGCCAGTTGCGGACGGAAATGGATGAACAGGGTCACGGAGCCTATCAGGCGGAATCGAGCGGCTATGCGCCTGCCAATCCCTCCAGCGTCCCGCCCCTGAACCTGACGTGGGCCGCTGGCATTATCGGCATATTGGTGCTTGTTGGCTATCTGGTGTGGCGCAGCATGATCCTTAATCCGGCCGAAATTGATCCTCTGGCAGAAACCGAAACCGCAAGCCCGGTCGAAGCCGCTTCGGCCCCTTCCGATCCGCAGAGCGTGCAGGACGGTCCAGCGGCTCCATCCACTACAGGCACGGTTGTGCTGACGGCTACCGAGCCGGTCTGGATGAAAATCTATGATGCCGAGGGCGAACGGCTGTTTGAAAATGAAATGGCGGCCGGAGACACGTTCACGGTGCCGACGGATGCCGACAATCCGCAGATCCTCACCGGACGCCCCGACGCGCTGACCGTGACCATCGACGGTCAGACCGTCCCGCCGCTGGGCACGGGAGAGCGGACGATCAAGGATATGGGGGTCAGCGCCCAGGCCTTGCTGTCCCGGGAAAAGACGGAAAGTCCGGAAACCGACCAGACGCAGGATTGAGAAAACCAACACGCGTCCGGCGACGCGGACAGCCCGTATCCCGGGGTCGCCGGGCGGTATAATTTTCTTTACCTTTCAGTCCGGTATATGGTTAATATATGTGAATTCAGCGGAGGCCTCGATGAAGAAATTTGGTATCACGATCCTGCTCACCGGCTTGCTTTTCAGCGCGCCCGCATCGGCCCAGAATGCGAACATAGAGCCGCGGGTGGACCGGCTGGAACAGGAAATGCGGGCTGTTCAGCGCAAGGTTTTTCCCGGTGGCTCGTCGCGCTATTTTGAACCGGAGATCACGGCAGAGGCCGACCCTGCTTCGCCACCGGCAAACAACACGACATCGGCCGTCAGCGACCTGATTGCCCGGGTCGATGCGCTGGAAGCCAGTCTGGCCAGTCTTACCGGCCGGGTCGAGGAAAACGGCTATCGCCTTCAGAAAATCGAGGACAAGCTGGCCGCTGCAGAGGCCGTGACAGCAAGCCCCAGTGTCCAAGCCCCGGCGACGGCGACGCTGCCTTCCAAAACAACCGCAGAAGCGGCGGAAGCAGCGCCTGATCCTGAGCGGGTAGCCGGGGTCGCTTCCATCATCATGCCCGAGACCGGGGATGCCGCGGAAGATGCCTATATTTACGGCTATCGTCTGTGGGACGCCAAATTTTATCCCGAAGCGCAGACGCAGCTGAAGAAGATGGTCGAGGATCATCCCGGCCATCCGCGCGCCAGTTTCGCGCAGAATTTGCTCGGCCGCGCCTATCTTGACGATGGCAAACCCGCCCTCGCCTCGGTGGCACTTTACGAAAATTACCAGAAAAGACCACGCGGCGAACGCGCGCCGGACAGCCTCTATTTTCTCAGCACGGCGCTGGTCCAGCTGGGCAAGAAAAGCGACGCCTGCCGCGTCCTGGCGGAAATGCAGGATGTCTATCCCGAAGTTGCCAGCGGCCGGCTTGCCGATCGCGTGGCATCGGGCAAGGCCGCTGCCAACTGCAAGTAGATCATGGAGGATGATGCCGCCTCGCTGCAGTCACGGTTCGAGGCGGCGCTTGATCGGCTGATTCCCGGCTTTGCATCAGCTGATCGGAGGCTGGGCCTCGCGGTTTCCGGCGGCCCTGACAGCCTGGCGCTGTTGCTGCTCGCGTTCCAGTCCTGCCCGGACCGGATCGCTGCCGCCACCGTCGATCATGGCCTGCGCCCCGCCGCTCGCGCCGAAGCGGAATTTGTCGCGGCCCTCTGCCGGGAACGCGGCATTGCGCACAGGATCCTGAAGCCCGTGGTGCCGATCCGCGGCAGCATTCAGAGCGCCGCCCGCCGCGCCCGCTACGGCTTGCTGCACGACTGGATGAAGGAAGAGCATATCCAGTGGCTGGCGACCGCGCATCATGCCGATGATCAGCTGGAAACGATGATCATGCGCATATTGCGCGGCAGCGGCATCGACGGGATGTCCGGCATTCGCGAGACAAGGGGCAATATCATCCGGCCGCTGCTGCATTTCCAGAAGGCGGAGCTGGAATCCCATGTCGCCAGCCAGGGCATCGAGGCAGTCGACGATCCCTCGAACCGCGATCAGGGCTTTGACCGCGTGCGGGTTCGCAAGGCGCTGCAGGATCTGGAAGGTTTTGATAGCAGGCTCGCCAGCCAGAGTGCCAGCGCGCTGGGTGCAGCGCGCGAGGCGATCGAGTGGATGGTGGATGGGCTTGCCGCCGATCATATCGCCACCACCGATTTCGGCTGTACGCTCTCCCAAACCGCCTTTCCCGCCGAGATTCGGCGCCGGCTGCTGCTCAGATGCCTGCATATCTGCGACCCTGCCCTGTCGCCCCGCGGCAGCCAGATCGACCAGACGATCATCGCTCTGGACAAGGGCGAAACCGTCACCCTTGGCGACATATTGTGCCGCGGCGGCGCTGTCTGGCACTTCCAGCCGGCACCGAAGCGGCGGAACAACTGAATTTCCCGCCACCGCCCCGGTTCACGCCGTTTCGATAACAGTGATCGGTAAAAACATTGGCCTATATATTGTCATCCGCCGCAAAAGGCCTATCTTTACAGGACTGATAAAATCGCAGCGAGATGCCTTTCATCTGCAGCGACCATGATGACAGGACAAGATGCGCAATGAATGACGAACAGGATCCCAAAGAAAACCCCTGGATGAAGAGCATGTTCATCTGGGCTGGCGTCATCGTTGCGCTGCTGCTGACCGTTTCGATGTTCGGCGCGGGTGCGGCTTCCGATGCCGGAACCGGGATCAGCTATTCCTCTTTCCGCAACAAGGTTGAAGAAGGCAGCGTGAAAAGCGTTGCCATCGCACCGGACAAGATCACGGGCGAGCTGACCAATGGCGACATGTTCACCACCACGCCGGTCGGCAGCGATCCGTCGCTGGTAAACCTGCTCGATGAAAAGGGCGTGGAATATAGCGGCAAGGCGCAGGAACAGGCCAGCATCTGGCAGATCATCCTGGTCCAGTCCCTGCCCTTCCTGCTGATCCTCGGCATCGCCTTTTTCGTGCTGCGCCAGATGCAGAAGGGCAGCGGATCCGGTGCCATGGGCTTCGGCAAGTCCAAGGCGAAATTGCTGACCGAAAAGCAGGGCAAGGTTACCTTCCAGGATGTCGCCGGCATTGACGAGGCGCGCGAAGAGCTGGAAGAGATTGTCGAATTCCTGAAAAATCCCGGTCGTTTTGCCAAGCTGGGCGGACAGATTCCGAAGGGCGCGCTGCTGGTCGGCTCGCCGGGTACCGGTAAAACCCTGCTGGCGCGCGCCATTGCGGGCGAAGCCGGCGTGCCGTTTTTCTCCATCTCCGGTTCGGACTTTGTCGAAATGTTTGTCGGTGTCGGCGCCAGCCGTGTCCGCGACATGTTCGAGCAGGCCAAGAAAAACGCGCCTTGCATCGTCTTCATCGACGAAATCGACGCGGTCGGTCGCCATCGCGGCGCCGGCCTCGGCAACGGCAATGACGAACGCGAGCAGACGCTGAACCAGCTGCTGGTCGAGATGGACGGTTTCGAGGCGAATGAAGGCATCATCATCATCGCCGCCACCAACCGCCCCGACGTGCTTGACCCCGCGCTGCTGCGTCCCGGCCGGTTTGACCGTCAGGTTGTTGTTCCCCGTCCCGATATCGAGGGCCGCGAGAAGATCCTTGCCGTGCACATGAAGAAAGTGCCGCTGGCACCCGATGTCGATGCCCGCACGATTGCACGCGGTACGCCCGGATTTTCCGGTGCAGACCTGGCCAATCTGGTCAACGAGGCTGCCTTGATGGCAGCGCGCCGTGGCAAGCGCATGGTCGCGATGAGCGAGTTCGAGGATGCCAAGGACAAGGTGATGATGGGCACCGAGCGCAGGTCGATGGTGATGACCGACGACGAGAAGAAGATGACCGCCTATCATGAAGCGGGCCACGCCATCGTGTCGGTGCACGAGCCTGCCTCCGATCCGATCCACAAGGCGACGATCATTCCCCGTGGCCGCGCGCTCGGCATGGTGATGCGTCTGCCGGAGCGGGACAATTACAGCTATCACCGCGACAAGATGCACGCCAATCTGGCGGTATCCATGGGCGGCCGTGTCGCCGAGGAAATCATCTTCGGCCATGACAAGGTCTCTTCCGGCGCCTCCAGCGACATCCAGTACGCGACCAAGCTGGCGCGCGACATGGTTACCCAGTGGGGCATGTCGGAAGAGATGGGGCCGCTGCAATATGAAGAGGAACAGGGTGAAACCTTCCTCGGCTATTCGCAGTCCCAGCGCGTCCATATGTCGGACGAGACGGCCAAGAAGATCGACCTGGAAATTCGCAAGCTGATCGACGACAGCTACGCCCGGGCGAAGCATCTGCTGACCAAGCACAGCGATCAGCTGCATGCGCTGGCCAATGCGCTGCTCGAATATGAGACGCTGTCGGGCGAGGAAATCGACGAACTGGTCAAGAACGGCAAGTTCCACCGGCCAGACGGCGACGTCATCAAACCGGCGACCGTGCCGACCGTCGGCACGAGCATTCCGAAGACCGGACGCAAGAAGAAGGGACCGTTTACCGATCCCAAACCGCAGGGCGCCTGATCCGCGCCTGCGGTCAAACGCTCAGGACAAAGAAAAGGCCGCTCGGGAACTGTCCCGGCGGCCTTTTCTTTTGTCTCCAGCGATGCTGGAAATATGGCTACTGACCTAGCGGCGGCCGTAATCTCCGGCAACGCCGGCACTGCGTGGCGGTGCGGCGGCGGTCAGGCGCAGGGCCTCTGCCGACTGGCTGATCGAGCCGATTTCATCCGGCGTGTCGTCATCGTCGATCAGAACCTTCTGCAGCGACTGGATCAGGCTTTCTTCCAGATCCTTCGGCTTGATCGTTTCCTCTGCGATTTCGCGCAGCGCAACCACCGGGTTTTTATCGCGGTCACGATCCACCGTCAGCTCTGCGCCACCCGAAATCTCGCGTGCGCGCTGGGCAGCGAACAACACCAGATCAAACCGGTTTGTGACTTTATCAACGCAATCTTCAACCGTAACGCGAGCCATAAGGCGCTCCTGATTCTGCAAACTTTGGGAAAAGAGCCTTTGACTTAGGGATATCGGCGGAATTTGTCAAGAAATCCGGACTCGCTCCGCCCGGTTGCTGCACAGCGATCGGCAATCTAATGGTTTGTCGGTGCGCGAATGTTAATCTATGGCCGGATGCGATGGAAAACACCAAGGTGAAAGCGCAGCAATCGCACCCGGATGCCCCACCGCCCTGGTTTGAAGTCGGCGACAACCGGTTGCGGCTGATCCGCGAACCGGCAGACCGGCTTTCCGCGCTGACCGACCTGCTGGCCGCTGCTGACAAAAGCCTCAAATTGTTCTTCTACATGTTCGAGGATGACGGTCTGGGCGAGAGGATTCTCGCGCTCCTGATCGCCGCCTGCCAGCGGGGCGTTGCAGTGGAGATGATGGTCGACAGTTTCGGTTCCAACGGAACGCCGCAGAAATTTTTTGATCCCTTCATCGAGGCCGGCGGCAAATTCGCCATATTCAGCCCCGGTTTCTCGACCAGCTATTTTGTCCGCAATCATCAGAAAATGGTCATCGCCGATGATCGCACAGCGCTGATCGGCGGATTCAATATCGCGAACGATTATTTCAATTTGCAGCAGCCTGATAGAGACGGGCACCCGAGCGACAATAGCTGGGAAGACCTTGGCCTTGCAATCGAAGGGCCAGAGGTGGCCAATCTCGCCAGCTATTATCGGGTCCTGTCGGACTGGGTTCGGCAGCGAAATGGCGATATGCGCTCGTTGCGGAAAATGGTGCGGCACTGGGATCCGGGCGAGGGCCAGTTCCGCTGGCTGCTCGGCGGCCCGAGCAACCGCATCAGCCGCTGGGCCGCAGCGATCAAGAAAGACCTCGAGATGGGCAGCCGGCTCGATCTGGTGACGGCCTATTTTTCCCCTGGCCAGGGACTGTTGCGGCGTATCGGCGGCCTGTCCAAGCGCGGCGGCACAAGCCGGCTGATGTTGCCGGGCAAGACCGACAATGGCGCGACGATCGGGGCAAGCAGATTGCTTTACGGCTATCTGCTCAAGCGACGCGCGCGGATTTTCGAATATCAGCCAAGGCGCCTGCACACCAAATTGGTGGTCGTGGATGATGCCGTCTATATCGGTTCGGCGAATTTCGACTTGCGCAGCCTGTTTATCAATGTGGAAATGATGCTGCGCATCGACGATGCCGGCTTTGCCGACCATGCCCGCGCGGTGATTGATATGCTGGAGGAAAATGGCGAAAGGATCACGCCCGAACTGCACCGGTCCCGGCGGACCTTTCTCAACCGGTTGCGCTGGACCCTGTCCTATTTTCTCGTCAACACGCTCGACTATCGGATCACGCGCCGCTTCAATTTCGGCTCGGGAAACAGGCCGTCGGAATGACGGGCAACCGGTTTGAAAGACCGCTCCGGGCAACCTGTCGCAGCAGGAGAATCGTTCGCCGCAAACTGCGGTTTTGCCTCTGTTCAGACAGAAAGGCTTAGTTAGAAGGATATATGAACATTCCAGCAGCAGAGAGGCGACTGTCCTTGCAACCTTATCGGCACCTGTTGATGGCACTGCTGACCATCAGCCTGACCGCCTGTGTGGCGGCATCCAACCGGCCACCGCCGCCACAGGCCAGCGCGACACCGCCGGTATATCAGAACCGTGCCCCCTCGCCCGAGCCCCGGATGGAACAGGCCCGTGAACAGCCAAATCCCCAGCTGGTCCGGGAAATCGAGGAGCTTTGGCGCACATTTCCGGGAAAGACGGGGATTGCGGTCAAGCGGATTGACGGCGACTGGGAATTCGGTTTCCGGCCCGATGAATATTTCCCGCAGCAAAGCGTGTCCAAACTGTGGGTCGCCATGACCCTGCTCGACAAGGTCGACCAGGGCAAGGCGTCCCTGTCCGACGCGATCCGTATCGGCAAGGAAGACCTGACCGTCTTCCACCAGCCGATGGCGGCGGAAGTGCAGCGCAATGGCGCGGTCACCAAAAGCGTCTACACCTTGCTGGAAATGGCCCTGGCAAGCAGTGACAATACGGCGAATGATTCGCTGCTCCGCCATGCTGGTGGCCCGGAAGCGGTGCGCGCGTTCATCGCCAAACACTCGCTTGGCAAAATTCGTTTCGGCCCCGGCGAGCGGTTGCTGCAAAGCGGTATTGCCGGGATGGAGTGGCGGCAGAACCTGTCCTATGGACGGACGTTCTATGCGGCCCGCGCCAAAATACCGGTGGAACAGCGGCAGCAATCGCTGGACGCCTATCTCGCCGATCCCGTTGACGGGGCGAGTCCGATGGCTATCGCCCACGCTCTGGACAAGCTGGCGCGCGGCGAGTTGCTCTCGGCCAATTCGACCGATTTGCTGCAATCTATCCTGAAACGCACGCGCAGCGGCCCCAACCGGCTGAAGGCGGGCGTTCCGGCAGGATGGGAATTTCTGCACAAAACCGGAACCGGCCAGGTGCTCGGCCCGGTGGCAACCGGATATAATGATATTGGCATCATGACCGCCCCTGACGGAACCCGCTATGCGGTGGTCGTGATGCTGGGCGATACGACCGCCTCGATTCCCGAACGCATGCGGCTGATGCAGGCCGTCACCCGCGCGGTGGGCCGATATCACCGGGGCTAGCAGCTATTCGGCGGGAGCAGGCTCCGCCTTCTGCTTTTCGATTGATTCCGGCGGCGCATTGCGCTCGTCGAGCATTTCGGCTGCTTCATCAAGAGCCTTCGCTTCGCCGACGGTCACGCCGCCGGGGCCGGGATCATTTTGCGCCGGACCGCAAGCGGCCAATCCGGTCAATATCAGGATGCTGAACAGATTTCTCATGACAATTCCATAAATGCTATTGGGGCCGGACCAAAGCCAAAAAAAAGGGCCGTCCGAGGACAGCCCTTTTTCTGAAATGAATCGAACGCTTATTGAGCTGCTTCTTTAGCAGTTTCAGCAGCGTCTTCAGCCGCATCAGCAGCTTCGCCAGCGGCATCAGCAGCTTCTTCGGTTGCTTCAACGGTTGCTGCGCCCATGGCATCAGCTTCGCCTTCAGCAGCATCCATGGCACTATCAGCAGCTTCTTCGGTCGTTGCTTCCGTGGTTGCAGCTGCGTCTTCTGCGCCAGCTTCAGCATTGTCAGCACCGGAGCATGCGGCCAGGCCGAGTGCAGCGGCGAGAACGAGTGACGTTGTAACTTTTTTCATTGGGATAACCCTCTATTATATTCCTCAAAAACCACGCAGACCGGAAGTATATTTCCCTCCTCAGGCCTGCGGTCCGCATCTTTAGCGATGTCTCGGAATGAACGCAATGAAGAACCGGTTGTGACAAATCCGTGACTTTCAGATTCGCGCCGATTAAACGCTCCCAACAAAAGCCAAGCCTGAAAATCTAGCCGATTGACCAGATATAAAGATTTCTTTATATAGCTATCCGTCATGGACGATATCTTGAACATTTTTAGGGCACTCGCGGACCCGACACGGTTGCGAATCATGCTGTTGCTGCAAAAAATGGAACTGGCAGTGGGCGAGCTTGCCCAGATTCTCAACCAGAGCCAGCCACGCATCTCCCGGCATATCCGCATTCTGGATGAGGCCGGACTAGCAGAGCGCCGCAAGGAAGGCAGCTGGGTATTTCTCAAACCCGGACCGGCCTCCGAACTGGAAATATTGGGGCGGATTTTCCGGTCAAACAAGGTCGCCAAGTCCGAACAGGCCGAGCAGGATCAGGCGCAACTTTCGCTGGTCCGCAAGGCGCGCGCCGAAATGGCGGATCGCTATTTTGCTGCGCATGCCGAAGAATGGGATGCGATTCGCTCCCTGCATTTGCCCGAGGCCGAGGTTGAGCGGGCCATGCTGGCCCTGCTGCGCGATGCGCCTCTTGGAAAAATGCTGGATATCGGAACCGGGACCGGGCGGATGGTCGAACTGTTCGGCGCCGCGGCACAATCCATTATCGCGATCGACAACAGTCCCGAAATGTTGCGCCTTGCACGAGCGAAATTGCTCGAAAGCGAGGCCGTGAACGGGTCCAACCTGGTCCAGAAAACGGAATTGAAACAGGGCGACTTCAACAATCTGCCTTTGACCAACGGGACGGTTGACAGCGTCATCCTTCATCAGGTCCTGCATTATGCACAACATCCCGAAGCGGTGCTGGCGGAAGTGTCGAGGGTCCTGAAATCGGCCGGGATCGTTCTGATCGCCGACTTTGCCGCCCATGACCGCGAAGATTTGCGCACCGAACATGCCCATGCGCGGCTTGGCTTCAGCGATGACAGCATGAAACACTGGCTCGCGGCCTCGAAGCTTGACCTGGTTCAGACCCGAACGCTGGACGGCGGCGAACTGACCGTGAAGATCTGGGTCGCCAGAAAAGCAGCGATTCCAAACCTGCATCCCGATTCCGACACATTGCCTTCCCGAACCCAAAATTTGAAAAGAGCATCAGCATGACCAATCCAAGCCGTCCGATGGGGCTAGTCGAACTGGAAGAGGCAAAGCGCGCGCTTGATGTGCCGCTTTTCGCCGGACTGAGCGGGGACGCGGATGTTTCCTTCGAGTTTTTTCCGCCGAAATCGGAAAAGATGGAAAAGACCCTTTGGGAAAGTGTCGTGACGCTGGAACCGCTTAATCCGCGATTTGTTTCGGTCACTTATGGTGCCGGCGGCACCACCCGCGAGCGTACCCATGCGACCGTGGCCAGAATCGCCAAGGAAACCAATATCCCGGCTGCGGCCCATCTGACCTGCGTCGGGGCCAGCAAGGCGGAGATCGCGGAAGTCGCCCGGTCCTACTGGGATGCCGGCGTGCGCCATATCGTCGCGCTGCGCGGCGACCCGCCGGCGGAAGGCCAGGCGTTCGAGCCACACCCGCAGGGCTATGCCAGCGCTGCGGAACTGGTGAAGGGGCTGACGGATATTGCGCCGTTTGAAATCTCGGTCGCTGCCTATCCGGAAACGCATCCCGAGGCCGATTGCCCGCAGAGCGATCTCGACAATCTGAAGCGCAAGCTGGATGCCGGCGCCAGCCGGGCGATCACCCAGTTTTTCTTTACCGCGGAAGCCTTTTTCCGCTTTCGCGATGCAGCAGCGGCAGCGGGCATCGACGCCGAGCTGGTGCCCGGCATCCTGCCGGTGTCCAACGTCGCCCAGACGCGCAAGTTTGCCGGCATGTGCGGCGCGGAAATCCCGCAATGGATGAACGACCTGTTCGAGGGGCTGGATGACCATCCCTCGGCCCGGCAACTGATCGCGGCCACGGTGGCAGCGGAATTGTGCCGCAAACTCTATGCCGGCGGCGTTCGCCAGTTTCATTTTTACACACTCAACCGGGCCGAACTCAGCTATGCGATTTGCCATCTGCTGGGCAAGCGACCGGTCAGCGGACAACAGGAGAAAGCGGCATGACCAGCCCACGCGAACAATTGGAGAAACTGGCCGCAGAGCGGATATTGGTATTCGACGGCGGCTATGGCACGGCGATCCAGAATTACCGGCTGGGCGAGGATGATTATCGGGGCACGCTGGACCTGACCGACGACCAGAAGGGCAATAACGATCTGCTCAGCCTGACCCGGCCCGATATTATCGAGGCGATTCACACCTCCTATCTCGAGGCCGGTGCCGACATTATCGAGACCAACACCTTCAGCTCCACCGTGATCAGCCAGGCGGATTACGGCTGCGAGCATCTGGTGCGCGACCTGAACGTCAAGTCGGCAGAGCTCGCCCGGTCCGCCTGCGACAAGGCCGAGGCGAAAGATGGCCGGCCGCGCTTTGTTGCCGGCTCGGTTGGCCCGACCAACAAGACGCTGTCGCTGTCGCCCGATGTCAATGATCCGGGTTTCCGGGAGATTGACTATGATTATCTGAAGAGCGTCTATCGCGAGCAGTGCGATGCGCTGATCGACGGCGGCGTCGACTTTCTGCTGATCGAGACGATCTTCGACACGCTCAACGCGAAATGCGCCGGCATGGCGGCGATGGAAGCCGCCGCAGCGAGTGGGCGCGACGTGCCGCTGATGATCTCGATGACCCTGACCGACCTGTCGGGCCGCAATCTGTCCGGCCATACGGTCGAGGCCTTCTGGCACGCCGTCCGCCATCTCAAGCCGCTGACCATCGGTCTCAACTGTTCCTTTGGCGCCGACCAGCTCAGGCCGCATCTGGCGATGCTGGCAAAGGAAGCGGACTGCCTGATCATGGCCTATCCCAATGCCGGCCTGCCCAATGATCTCGGCGAATATGACGAGATGCCACAGGAGACGGCGGAACTGATCGGCGACTGGCTGAAGGACCGGCTGGTCAATATCGTCGGTGGCTGCTGTGGCACGACGCCGGATCATATCGCTGCCATCGCCAAGGCCGTAGCGGATCAGGAACCGCGCAAGATACCGGCGGTCACCGTCAAGACCCGGCTTTCGGGACTGGAGCCTTTCACCATGGCGGCCTGAATGACCGACAGTTCCTTTCGTGTCGCGCTTCGCGCCGGCACGGACCATGTAAAGCATAATATGCCCCGGCATCGCCCGGGACCAACGGATAATATCATATCATCATGACCCAGTCTTCCTCCACCAACTTCGTCAATATCGGCGAACGCACCAATGTCACCGGCTCGGCGCGCTTCAAGAAGCTGATCCTCAACGACGACTATGAAGCCGCCGTCGAGGTCGCTCGCCAACAGGTCGAGAACGGTGCGCAGGTGATCGACATCAATATGGACGAAGGGCTGCTCGACGCGCATCACGCGATGACCACCTTTCTCAAGCTGATCTCGGCCGAACCCGATATCGCGCGGGTGCCGGTGATGATCGACAGCTCGAAATGGTCGGTAATCGAGGCCGGATTGAAATGCGTGTCGGGCAAGCCGATCGTCAATTCGATCTCGATGAAGGAAGGCGAGGAGCAGTTTCTCGAACAGGCGCGCAAATGCATGGCTTATGGCGCCGCTGTCGTCGTCATGGCCTTTGACGAAACCGGACAGGCCGACACCAAGGAGCGCAAGATCGAGATTTGCGAGCGCGCCTACAAGCTGCTCACCGGCATCGGCTTTCCGCCGGAAGATATCATCTTCGATCCGAATGTCTTCGCGATCGCGACCGGCATCGACGAGCATCGCCGCTACGGAATAGACTTCATCGAGGCGACGCGGGAAATCCGCAAGCGCTGCCCGCATGTCCATATCTCGGGCGGCCTGTCCAACCTCTCGTTCAGCTTTCGCGGCAACGAACCGGTGCGCAAGGCAATGCATAGCGTCTTTCTCTATCACGCGATTCCGGCGGGCATGGACATGGCGATCGTCAATGCCGGCCAGCTGGATATCTACGACGATATTGATCCCGAACTGCGCGAACTGTGCGAAGATGTGATCTTCGACCGGCGCGAGGATGCCACCGACCGGCTGATCACGCTCGCCGAAAAATTCCGTGGCACCGACGAGGTCGCAGAAAAGGCCGCAGCGGAATGGCGCGGCTATGAAGTGCACAAGCGGCTGGAACATGCGCTGGTCAAGGGCATCGACGCGCATATTGTCGATGATACCGAGGAAATGCGGCTGGCCGTCAAGAACCGCGGCGGCCGCCCGATCGAGGTGATCGAGGGACCGCTGATGGACGGAATGAACGTGGTCGGCGACCTGTTCGGCTCCGGCAAGATGTTCCTGCCGCAGGTGGTGAAATCCGCCCGGGTCATGAAGAAAGCGGTCGCCCATCTCTTCCCCTATATCGAGGCGGAAAAGGACGAGAAAGCCAAGGGCAAGGGCAAGATCATCATGGCCACGGTCAAGGGCGATGTGCACGATATCGGCAAGAATATCGTCGGCGTCGTGCTGCAGTGCAACGGCTTCGAGGTCATCGATCTCGGCGTGATGGTATCCTGGACCGATATTTTGCAGGCCGCCAACGAGAATGACGCGGATATCATCGGCCTGTCCGGGCTGATCACGCCGTCGCTCGATGAAATGGTCACCGTTGCCGAAGAAATGGAACGGGCGAAAATGCACATGCCGCTGCTGATCGGCGGCGCGACCACGTCCAAGACCCACACGGCGCTGCGCATCGAACCGGCCTATAGCGGCCCCACCATCCATGTGCTGGATGCCAGCCGTGCGGTCGGTGTGGCCTCGCAGCTGGTCAGCGATACCCAGGCGGTCGACTTCATCACCCGGACCCGCGAGGACTATGAACAGGTCCGCATCGCCCGGGCGGGGAAGACCGGGAAAAAGCTCTCTACGCTCGAGGAAGCAAGGGCCAATGCCGGGCAGATCGACATGGCGCTCAAAGCGCCCGCTCCCGCCCAGCCGGGCCTGCATGTCTATGAAGACTGGGATCTGGCCGATCTGCGCGACTATATCGACTGGACGCCTTTTTTCCGGGCCTGGGAGCTGGCCGGCACCTATCCGGCAATCCTGACCGACAAGATTGTCGGCGAGAGCGCCAGCGATCTGTTCCGCGATGCCCAGGCGATGCTCGACACGATCATCGAGGAAAAATGGCTGACCGCCAAGGGCGTCGCCGGCCTCTGGCGCGCGCGGCGCGAAGGCGATGACATAATGGTCTCGCCGGAGAACGAGGAATTCGCGCTGCCGATGCTGCGGCAACAGGTCGTCAAGCGCGGCGGCAAAGCCAATAACTGCCTCGCTGACTTCATCGACACCCAGGATGACTGGATCGGAGGCTTTGCGGTCACGGCCGGCCACGGCATCGACGAACATGTCCAGCGGTTCGAAATGGACAAGGATGATTATAACAGCATCCTGCTGAAAGCGCTGGCCGACCGGCTGGCGGAAGCCTTTGCCGAGCGCATGCACGCCCATGTCCGTCAGGACCTGTGGGGCTATGCGGCGGACGAGAAGCTGAACAACAAGGACCTGATCCGGGAAAAATATCAGGGCATCCGCCCTGCACCGGGCTATCCGGCATGCCCGGACCACAGTCTGAAACCGATCCTGTTCGACATGCTTGATGCCACGCAGAATACGGGCATACAGCTGACCAGCGGCTTCGCGATGACGCCGACCGCAGCGGTTTCCGGCTTCTATTTTGCCCATCCGCAGGCCGAATATTTCGGGGTCGCGCGCATCGGGGAAGACCAGGTGGAAGAATATGCCGTCCGGCGCGGCGTCTCCGTCGACCAGGCGCGCCAGTGGCTCAGGCCCAATCTGAACGAATAACCCTGTCAGATTAACCCTTTAACTTCTGTCGCTAAGCCTGAATTCATCTGGGACAGCTATAGCTTTTCGATTGTTTGCCATTTCGGCAGGCGATATGGAAACTGCCCTATTCTCCCGAGTCAGGATGACCGACATGATCTTCAAAACCCCGTTGATAGCCGCCATGATCGTGGCAACGGTCGCCGGAACCGCAGCAGAGGCCCAGCCCGGTCCGCCATTCACGGTGAAGGAAACCGGCGCCACCTATTCCCGGCTGGCGGATGCGGTCAGGGCCGTCGGCGGGAACAATGCGACCATCGTCATCGCTCCGGGCACCTATGGCGATTGCGCGGTGCAGACGGCGGGCCGGATCACCTACAAGGCCGCGATCCCCGGCCGCACGATTTTTGACGGCGGCATCTGCGAGGAAAAGGCGACGCTGGTGCTGCGCGGCAAGGCGGCGACAATCGACGGCATCATCTTCCAGAACCAGCGCGTGCCCGACGGCAATGGCGCCGGCATCCGGATCGAGCGCGGCGATCTCTATATCTACAACGCAATGTTCCGCAATGCCGAGGAAGGCATATTGAGCGCCGACGATCCCAGCGCGGAGATCGTCATCGACCGCTCGACCTTCCAGCGTCTGGGCCGCTGCGACCGCGACCTGTCCTGCGCACACAGCATCTATATCGGCGATTTCGGGTCGCTTAAGGTGACCAACAGCCGGTTCGAAAAAGGCAATGGCGGCCATTATGTGAAGAGCCGCGCTCCCATTGCGACCATCACCAACAACAGTTTCGACGACACCCAGGGCCGCACCACCAACTATATGATCGACCTGCCCGCCGGCGCGACCGGCGTGATCAGCGGCAATGTCTTCGTGCAGGGCCAGAACAAGGAAAACTGGAGCGCCTTCATCGCCATCGCAGCGGAAGACAAGAATCACAGTTCAAACGGTCTCAATATCCACTCGAACAGCGCCTCGCTGGCCAAGGGCGTGAAGCGCAACACCTGGTTTGTCGCCGACTGGAGCGGCGACCAGATCAGGATTGCGAACAACAGCCTTGGCCAGGGTCTGACGCGCTTTCAGCGGCGCTAGTTCATTCGCAGCTGTTCGCCGGGCCGCCGTCGATATCCAGGCATTTTCCGTCGGTTTCCTCCGCCGGTATCGCCACCCCGATCAGCGCGCCCAGCGTCGGGGCGATATCGACCGTCATCACCGACAGCGGCTGTTCGAAATGCTGGATGCCGGACCGCCAGAACAGGATCGGAACGCGCCGGTCATAATCCCACGGGCTGCCGTGCGTCGCAACATAGCCGCGTCCGGTTGACGCGATCGGCGTAACCGCCTTTTTCAGCAGCACGATAAAATCGCCCGACCGGTCCGGATTGAACGAGGCCTTGACCCTTTGCTCCATCGTCCAGGATTCCGGCGATCCGTCGGGAACGGTGATTCCCTCCAGATCCGCGCGATCGATCACCGCTTCAACCTGGGCGTGGGCCGCGATCAGCGCCATGGCGCTGTCCTGGACCTGCTTGCGCTGCTCTTCGGAAAGATCGCGACTGACATAATAGTCGCCAAATGGTCCGTCGGCGTAGAGAACGGGCTTGTCGCCAGGGATATTCAGTTCCTTGGCAACGATCTTGCCGATCGTTTTGGCATTGAGATCAGGATTGATCCGCTGCGCCGCGGGCACACCTTGAAGGCTCATCCGCTCGGGCAGGTCCAGGCCGCCATGATCGGCGGTCAGCATCACCGCATAGTCGATGCCTTCGCGATCCAATATGTCGAAAAACTGGCCCAGCGACTGGTCCAGTTCACCCATCTGGATACACATTTCCAGGCCCTCGGTGCCAAAGGAATGGCCGATATAGTCGGTGGCCGACAGGCCCACCGAGATCACGTCGGTGGCTTCGCCCCGCCCGAGTTCCATTTCGTTGATCACTGCCGTGGCAGCGGTCAGGATCGAGCGATCAAAGTCCGGCGATGCCCGGTAAATGCTCGCGCCGCCTTCCGGACGCTGGAAAGCATAGTCGCCGACCGATTTGCCATCGCCGTGCATGATCTTGGCGCTGTGCGCCACGCACCGGGCCGGCGTCGGATAGGCCGGGCGGACCTTGTCAATCTGCTCGCCGATCGACTGGTTGACCGCCGCCACCGAAGGCAATGTCTTGCGCCCTTGCAGGGTGGTGAAGCCCTTGCCTTTCCACCAGTAAATTTCATCAACGTCATGGCCGCCCATCATCAGCGCCGCCCGGTCCTTGCCCGCCACCGCAACATTGCGGGATTCGGGCGAGACTTTCTTCAGCCGTTCGCCCAGCGTCGGCACCAGCAGATGCCAGGCCGAGGCGACATAATCGCCCTGCGTCGGCGCAGTAATATCGCCAAAGCTGGTGCCCTCGACGCGCTCGTCTTCGGCGCAATAGACGGTCTTGTCGTCGCGCGTGCTCGACAGGTCGATCCAGTTATTGGCGATAATCCCGGCGCGTCCGGAGTGGACGCCGGTCATGATCGTCGAATGGCCGGGGCAGGTTTCAGTCGCGGCATGGGCCTGATAGCCCGAGGGAAAGACCACACCATCGGTCAGGCGTTTCAGACCGCCGCTAAAGCTGCTGCGATATTCATCGAACAGGTTGGCGGAAAACTGGTCGACCGAAATGGCGACGACCAGTTTCGGTGCGCTTCTTTCGCTGCTCGGCTTATCTTCTGCATTTGCGGCGCCGGAAAATATGATACACGCTGCCAGAGCTGTAACTAGGGTCGATTTTTGCACGAATGGTCCTCACTGATGAATGCCGCTATGGAAAGCTGCCTGCCAATAGCCTAATGCGTCTAAACAGGAAATGGTGAGTTTTTATGACATTTGATTTTCGTATTGTGACGATCATGCTGGCGTTCATCGCTTTTGCCGTCGCACCGGCGGCCGGAGCGCAGAACCGGCTGGGCAATACGGAGCTGAATGTCCCCGCCACGCTGCTAGCGGAATCGCAGCAGGTGAAGGCCGGCCAAAGCATCACCCTTGCCTTTCTGATGGAACCAAAGCCGACCTGGCACGGCTATTGGGAAAATCCCGGTGACGCCGGCATCGGCATGAGTTTCGACTGGAAGCTGCCAGCTGGCGTGGCCGCCGGAGAGCCGAAATTTCCCGTGCCGGACACACTGCTGATCTCCGGCATCATGAACTATGTCTACAAGGGCGATTATGCAATTCTGGTCAATCTGACCCTGTCCGACTCCGTTCGCCCCGGCCCCTTGCCGATCTCCGTCAAATCCGAATGGCTGTCCTGCACCGACGAAATCTGCGTGCCAGAACAGGATGAACTGTCGATCACGCTGCAGGTCGTCGCCGGGGACCCCGCGGCCGCGGCCGACAAACGGTTCGACGGCTTCCGCGCCGCCCTGCCAAGACCGCTGGGCAGCGAAGCGACCTTTGCGGTCAGCGATGACAAGTTCCGCCTGTCGGTGCCGCTGCCGGCCAATGTCGCGATCGACAAGCCCTATTTCTTCATCAAGGAAGACGGCATGGTCGACTATGGCGCGGCGCAGACATTCAGCCGCGATGGTGACAGGCTGATCCTCGAGACCGGAGCGCGGGGGGATTCTCTCGACAGCATCAGCGGCATTTTGAAGATCGCCGACCATACGGGCTTCCTGTTCACCGCGACCAAGGGCGAAGTGGCGATGACCGGCCTGCCACTGGCCGGAGATGGCACGAAGACAGAGGGCAACGCCTCGCTGTTGTTGCTGGCACTTGGCGGCGCGCTGCTCGGCGGGCTGCTGCTCAACCTGATGCCCTGCGTCTTTCCGATACTCAGCCTGAAGGCGATCAGCCTCGCCAAGGCCGGCGGCGATCAAGCCGAGGTGCGGCGCGATGCGCTGGCTTATACCGCCGGTGTCGTGCTGGTGGCGACGGCGCTGGGCGCGGTCCTGCTCGGTCTCAGGGCCAGCGGTGCTGCTGTAGGATGGGCCTTTCAGCTGCAGGACCCGCGGATCATCTTTGTGCTGCTGGCCCTGGTCACCGCCATCGGACTCAATCTCGCAGGCCTGTTCGAACTGCCCAATCTGAATTTCGGCAACAAGCTGACGCGCAAGGACGGCGCGGCGGGGTCCTTCTGGACCGGCGCGCTCGCGGCCTTTGTCGCCACCCCCTGCACCGGCCCGTTCATGGCCGCTGCGCTCGGCGCGACCATCGTGCTGCCGCCGATAGCCGCGCTGGTGATCTTTGCCGGTCTCGGCATCGGTCTGGCCCTACCCTTTCTGCTGATCGCCTTTGTGCCCGCGATCCGCAGCAGCCTGCCGAAGCCGGGACCGTGGCTGGACAGCTTTCGCAAGGCGATGGCGATTCCGATGTTTCTCACTGCGATCGGCCTGATCTGGCTGCTCGGTCGTCAGATCGGCACCGACTCGCTTGGCCTGTCGCTGGTCTTTTTGCTCACCGTTGCGCTGATCCTGTGGTGGTTCGGTGGCGGGCAGATGAAAGGTCGGTCGCGCGGCGCGCTGACCGGCGCTGCCATGCTTGCCGCGATCATCGGCGGCATAGTCGCTCTTCCCGGCGAGGAGGCCATGAGCAGCCAGAAGCTTGCCAATACATCCACCGCGACCCTGCCGAGCGAGCCGTTCAGCGAAGCGCGATTGTCCGAATTGCGCGCCTCGGGCGAGCCGGTTTTCGCCTATTTCACCGCCGACTGGTGCATCACCTGCAAGGCCAACGAAGCCGCAGCGATCCAGCGCAGCGAGACCGCTGAAGTCTTCAAGGCCGCGCAGGTCACGGTCCTGATGGGCGACTGGACGCGGCCCGATCCGGACATCAGCCGGTTTCTGGAAAAGCACGGGCGCGCCGGCGTGCCGCTCTATCTTTATTACGCGCCAGGCAAAGAACCGGTGGTTCTGCCGCAGATTCTGACGGTGGCGACATTGACCGATCTGGTGAACGGTTCGGCGCAAAGCGCGTTGGCTGACAGAAGCCTTTAGAAAACGGAGACTATAGTGCGCAATCTTCCCCCTTTCGCCCTTGCCGCCGTCGCTGCGATCGCGCTGGCCAGCCCGCTGTCCGCAGCCCAGAAAATCGGCGCCCTGGCCCAGGATTTCAAGCTCACCGACGTCAATGGCAAAACCGTGCAGCTGTCGCAGTTTCGCGGCAAGACGGTGGTGCTCGAATGGCACAATCCCGGCTGCCCCTTTGTCTCGAAACATTATAGCAGCGGCAATATGCAGGCGATGCAGAAGGCTGCCCGCGATCAGGGCGCGATCTGGCTGACCATCAACAGCGGCGCAAAAGGAAAACAGGGGCATATGACGGGCAGCGAAGCCAAGGCTTTGATCGCCCGGCAGAATATCCAGTCGACCAATTATCTGCTCGACGCCAGGGGGCTGGTCGGCAAGGCCTATGGCGCGAGAGCGACGCCGCATATGTATATCATCGATGGCTCGGGCGTTCTGGTCTACCAGGGTGCCATTGACGACCGGCCGACGGCCGATACGGCCGACATCAAGGATGCGCGCAATCACGTGCTCGCCGCGCTGGAAGAGATCAGGTCCGGCGACAAGGTCAGCGTTGCCCAATCCCGGCCTTATGGCTGCTCGGTGAAATATGCTTCCTGAGCGAAGCGAAGCGGCAGGACTGACGCGCTAAACTCTACGCACGCGCCAGCCCTGCACCCCTTTGGGTCCGGAAGCAGGACGGTGCCGTGCGAACAGCCGCACACCACCGGTCAACATATCCCTCCAGACCAATAGCAAAATCATCGTGGCTCGACCGCGTCCCGGAGGTCGGGTGACAAATCCGATACAATGGCCGGACATGCCCCCCGCCTTCGCTCCGGCAGCGTGCGACCCTGTTCCAGGGCACCGCCGGTCAAACTCTTGCGCTGTCATCCGCTTTTCGCAGGTCGCGAAAAGGAATTGCTGCCTTGCTGATGCTGACCCTCATTATTGCGCCGTATCGCTATTTTATCGGGTCAATTCTTGTCGATACGCTTGATATGAGCGCCCTTTACCTAACTGGACATGAACCGCCATAAAAACTCGCACCGACTATCCTAAGACACTGGATTGATGCTGGAATATTTTTACAGAAAAGCGGCGCAAAATGGCCGGTGCGGAGCCTGTTTCGGCGCCTCTTTCAATGTCCGCGAAAAAGCACTGACATTCCAGCTGGTTACGGTTGATACCGATTCGCACCGCCGATCTGTATCAAAATACCGGGGGCGAAGCCTATTCCGGCTTGCGGAACCGCATCACGAAACGGCTGGTTTTGCCCCGGACAGCCGGATCGAATACATTTTTCTCCAGATCATCATCGGGATTGGCGAACATGTCGCTTTCGCCGTCGAGGACAAAGCCGGCGGCTAGAAAATCGCTCCGGACCGTCGCGGGATCGATGCGGTGGGTTTTCTCGACCACCGCCCGCGTATCACCGGGCAGTCCCACATGGTCGACCACGGCCACGACCCCGCCCGGCTTCATGCCCTTGTATAGGTTGGACAGCACAACCGCCGGATCCATTTTCTCGAACTTATACTGTTCGCTTTCCCAGTAAAAATCATGATAGATCAGATGCAGCATGGCAAAGTCGAAACTGTTCGCCGCCGGCTTATAGTCCGGCAGTTGCGCCGGCACCATCTTCACATTGGGCTGCCGCGCGGACACCCCTGCCCATTTTTCCCTGGACTGGTCGCTGGTCGTGAACTGAGGCGGATTGACCGCTACCACCGATCCCTCCGGACCGACCACCCGGCCCATGATCTCGCTATAATAGCCGCCGCCAGCGAAGATATCGAGCGCGCTATCACCGCTTTCCAGCCCCATGAAGGCAAGCAGCTCGGCCGGCTTGCGGCTCTCGTCCAACTCGACATCGGCTTCATCCCGTCCCGGATCAGATACCGCCGCCTCGAAATCGGGTGCCGTCTCGGCGGCACTGGCCGCTGCGGATGACGCAACAGCGGCACCGGCCGGCGCTACGATCAGTGCACAACTGGCCAGGGCCAATATAATGGATGCTCGCATGTTTTATCTCCCCAAATATGGCCAGCAACATGAACCGGCGAGCCATTTTGCACAAGCGATTACCAAGTCGTTGGTCTACGTCGTCCAGCCGTTCGTCGAAACTGGCGGCCTCACCTCACTTCCGCTGAACCTTCCCATAACCCATCTTGCGCGTTCCCGGCCGTCCTTCGGTTGACCGGCCCTTCGGCTGTGCGACCTGCAGATCGGCGGGCAGGCCCAGCTCTTCCGCTTCCAGCTTGCGGATTTCGTCGCGCAGCCGGCCTGCGGTTTCGAACTCGAGATCGGCTGCGGCATCGCGCATCTGCTTTTCCAGGCTTTCGATATGCGCGCGCAGATTATGCCCGGCCAGAGGCGTGCTGCCCTCGTCGACCGCCCCGGTGACCATATCCTTGGCGGTGGCATGAGCGACGATATCACCGATATTCTTCTTGATCGATTGCGGCGTGATGCCGTGCTCCAGATTATATTCGACCTGCTTCTCGCGGCGGCGGTCGGTTTCGCTGATCGCGCGTTCCATTGATCCGGTCATCCGGTCGGCATAGAGAATGACCCGTCCATCGACATTGCGGGCGGCGCGGCCGATGGTCTGGATCAGCGAGGTTTCGCTGCGCAGGAAGCCCTCCTTATCGGCGTCGAGGATCGCGACCAGCCCGCACTCCGGAATATCGAGCCCCTCGCGCAGCAGGTTGATGCCGACCAGCACGTCATAGACGCCGAGCCTGAGATCGCGGATCAGCTCGATCCGCTCCAGCGTCTCGACGTCGCTGTGCATATAGCGCACCTTGATTCCTGCCTCGTGCATGAATTCGGTCAGATCCTCCGCCATCCGCTTGGTCAGCGTGGTGATCAGGGTGCGATAGCCCTGCGCCGCGACCTTGCGGCACTCGTTGATCACATCGTCGACCTGGTCCTCGACCGGCTTGATCTCGACCGGCGGATCGATCAGCCCGGTGGGGCGAATGACCTGTTCGCTGAACACGCCGCCGGTCTGCTCCAGCTCCCACGGACCGGGGGTTGCCGACACGCTGACCGTCTGGGGCCGCATCGCGTCCCATTCGTTGAAGCGCAGCGGCCGGTTGTCGATACAGCTGGGCAGGCGGAAGCCATATTCTGCGAGCGTGATCTTGCGGCGGTGATCGCCCTTCGACATCGCCCCGATCTGCGGGATGGTCTGGTGGCTTTCATCGACGAACAATAGCGCATTGTCCGGCAGATATTCGAACAATGTCGGTGGCGGTTCACCCGGCAGCCGTCCGGTCAGGAAGCGGGAATAATTCTCGATGCCGGCGCAGCTGCCGGTCGCCGCGATCATCTCGAGATCGAAATTGGTCCGCTGTTCCAGCCGCTGATGCTCGATCAGCTTGCCCTCGGCTTCCAGTTCCTTGAGCCGCTCCGCCAGCTCGAAACGGATCGCCTCGGTCGCCTGTTTCATCGTCGGCCCCGGCGTCACATAGTGCGAATTGGCAAAGACCCGTACCCGGTCGAGGGTCACGCCCTTCTTGCCGGTCAGCGGGTCAAACTCGACAATTTCCTCGATCTCGTCGCCGAAGAAGCTGATTCGCCAGGCCATGTCCTCATAATGCGAGGGAAAAATCTCGAGATTGTCGCCGCGCACCCGGAACGTGCCGCGGGCAAAGGCCATGTCATTTCGTTTATATTGCAGCGCCACCAGCTTGCGGATGATATCGCGCTGGTCAACCGACTGTTCCTTCTTCAGGTCGAAGATCATCGCCGAATAGGTCTCGACCGATCCGATACCGTAGAGACAAGAGACCGAGGCGACGATGATCACGTCATCGCGCTCGAGCAGCGAGCGGGTGGCGCTGTGCCGCATCCGGTCGATTGCCTCGTTTACCGAGCTTTCCTTCTCGATATAGGTGTCCGACCGCGCGACATAGGCCTCGGGCTGGTAATAATCATAATAAGAGACGAAATATTCGACGGCATTGTCCGGGAAGAAATTCTTGAACTCGCCGTACAGCTGCGCCGCCAATATCTTGTTGGGCGCCAGAATCAGGGCCGGCCGTTGCAACTCGTCTATGATCTTGGCCATGGTGAAGGTCTTGCCCGACCCGGTGACGCCAAGCAGCACCTGGTCGCGCTCATCCTCGCGCATCCCCTGCACCAGTTCCCTGATCGCATCCGGCTGGTCGCCAGCGGGCTCAAAATCGCTGACGAGCTTGAACCGTTTGCCACCTTCCGACTTTTCCGGGCGGCGGGGCTTGTGAGGCACGAAATCCTTGCCGGTTTCCGGCTCCGCCAGGCCTCTTCTGATTACCAGTTCTGTCATCAGACATATATGGAACAAATAGGGTCCAATGTCATCCCCGCATTGCAGTTTTCCGGCAATCGGGGCCATCAAAAATTTACATCGTGCCGCCATCGGTTTATGGAACAATCGGGAAGCATCAATATTGAGGGAAATTTCTCGTGAAAAATTTACTGGTTTCGGTGGCTGTACTCAGCCTGATAGGCGGCTGTTCGGACAAAGGGGCCGACCACGACGGCGATGGAAAAATCACCGCGGAAGAAGTTGCCGAGGAAATGAACCAAGTCAAACTCGAGCCCGGCGAATGGGAAAATACGGTGGAGATCGTCGATGTGAAACTCGAAGGGCTGCCCGAAGGCGTGCCGGCCGGGGTCATGGACAGCATGAAGGGCAAGGTCACAACCTCAAAGTCCTGCATAACCGAGGAACAGACCGAGAATCCGGGCGCAGAGTTTTTTGCCGCGCAGAAAGAGACCAATTGCGACGTCAAGAAATTCGACATGAGCGGCGGGGCCGTATCGTCCGAATTGTCCTGCACCAATATGGGCGGCGCTCCGGGCAACATGACCATGGCCATGGATGGCCAATATGGACCGAGCAGCTATGACATGACGATGAAGATGAACGGCGGCGCGTCCGGCATGAAAATGAATATTTCCGCGAAGAGCAGCGGCAAGCGGATCGGCGATTGCCCCGCTGGTTGATCGGTACCGAAAGCGAAAGCCCGAACCCAAAAGGCAGGAGCGAGATGCTCCTGCCTTTTTTTTGTGCGGCCGCCCGGCGAAAAGCAGAAGGATTTCGCGTAGCACGGAACGGGCTTTGCCTTTTTCTTCTGCTTTGGCATAAGCAGACAAAATAGAGGGGCAAATCATGAAACATCTTTTGGCACTGGCCGCGACGTCGGCCCTGATCTGGACCGCACCGGTCCTCGCACAGAACAGCTCGCCATCACCCGATCTCGCCAGGGCGATCGCAGCGGATTATGACAAGCAGCTGAAGGCCCTGTTTCTCGATTTCCATAAAAATCCCGAGCTTTCCTACAAGGAAACCCGCACCGCCGGAATCATCGCGCAGAAATGGCGCGACGCAGGATTCACGGTTACCGAGAAAGTCGGCGGCACCGGCGTGGTTGGCGTGATGAAGAATGGCGAAGGGCCGACCCTGATGCTGCGCGCCGACATGGATGGCCTGCCGCTGGTGGAAGACAGCGGGCTCGATTATATGTCGACCGCAAAGCAGGTCAGCATCGACGGCGAGGAAAAACCGGTGATGCACGCCTGCGGCCATGACGTGCATATCACCTCGCTGATCGGCACCGCGAACCAGATGGCGGCGCGCAAGGACCAGTGGTCCGGCACCCTGGTGCTGATCGCGCAACCGGCGGAGGAACGGATCGGCGGTGCCAAGCTGATGATGGACGACGGCCTCTACACCCGCTTTCCCAAGCCCGATTATGCCATGGCCTTTCACGTTTCCGCTGACACGCCAACCGGACAACTGGCGCTGGACGAGGGCATCAAGAGCAGTTCGTCCGACAGCGTTGATATCATCGTCCACGGCGTCGGCGCGCATGGCGCATCACCGCACCGGGGCAAGGATCCGATCGTGATGGGCGCGGAGATCATCATGGCGCTGCAGACCATCGTCAGCCGCGAAATCGCTCCGCTCAAGCCCGGCGTGATCACCGTTGGTTCCTTCCACAGCGGCCTCAAGCATAATATCATCTCGGACAAGGCGACCATGCAATTGACCGTCCGCTCGGATGACGAGGAAACGCGGGCCAAACTGCTCGAGGGGATCAAGCGCATCGCCACCAATGTCGGCCGGATGAACGGCCTGCCCGAGGACAAGCTACCAGAGGTACTGGTGTCGCAAGAATCGACTCCGGCCAATTATAATGACGCGGCGCTGACCCAGCGGGTGAAAGCCGTATTCGCCAAACGGTTCGGCGAGGATGTGTTCGACAACAAGCTGCGCGAAGGCATGGGGGCCGAGGATTTTGCCTATTTTGTCGAGCCCAATACCGATGTGCCCGGCGTCTATTTCTCGGTCGGCGGTACGCCGCAGGCCGACTTTGATCGCGCAAAGGCCGGTGGCCCGCCGGTGCCTTCGCATCACTCTCCCTTTTTCAAGATTGCACCGCGCGAATCCGTGACGCTCGGCACCGAGGCGATGACCGCTGCGGCGCTGGAATTGTTGGCAGCCGATGAATAGCCCCGAAACCCGTCAGCGGCCCAAGCGGACGCTGTTGTTCAGCGCGGCCTTGCTGCTGCTCACCTCCTGCACCACGGTTGCGGAAACCGGTTTCGAGCCCGTCGCTGAAGCGCAGTCCTATGATATCCTGATCGACAACGGCCTGATCGTCGATGGCAGCGGATCGGCGCCTTATGTCGGCGATGTCGCGATCCGCAATGACCGGATTGTCGCAGTTTCGCCGGAAATTACCGGCAGCGCAACACGCGTCATCGACGCGCGCGGGCTGGCGGTCGCACCGGGCTTTATCAACATGCTGAGCTGGGCACCCGATGCGCTGATCGCCGATGGCGCCGGCGAAAGCGACATCCGGCAGGGCATCACGCTGGAGGTCTTTGGCGAAGGATGGTCGGAAGCCCCGCTGACCGACAAGATGGTCGAGACCCTGGAGAGCGAACAGGGTGATATCCGCTATCCGATCAGCTGGCGCACCCTCGACCAATATTTCGACTTTATCGAGAATCGCGGGATCGCGCCCAATGTGGCATCCTTTGTCGGCGCGACCACCGTGCGGATCAACGAGCTGGACTATGCCGATGTCGATCCAGACGCCGCCCAGCTCGACCGAATGCGCGCGCTAGTCCGCGAAGCCATGGACGACGGCGCGATGGGTGTCGGAAGCTCGCTGATCTACGCCCCAGCCAGCTACGCGGAGACGCCGGAACTGGTCGCCCTGGCGACCGAATCGGCCCGCTGCGGCGGCATGTATATCAGCCATATGCGCAACGAGAGCGACCATGTCCTCGAAGCGGTCGACGAGCTTATAGAAATTGCCGAAAAATCCGGCGGCCCGGCAGAAATCTATCATCTGAAACAGGCCGGCAAGGACAATTGGGACAAGCTCGACCCGATTATCGCCAGGGTCGAGGCGGCGCGCGCAAAGGGTCTGCGCATCACTGCCAATATGTATAGCTATACCGCCGGTTCCACCGGCCTCGATGCAGCGATGCCGACCTGGGTGCAGGAAGGCGGCTATGAACAATGGAAAAAGCGGCTGCAGGATCCGGAAATCCGCAAGCGCGTACTCGTCGAAATGCAGGGCAAGCCGGTGGGCTGGGAAAATCTCTTCTATCATGCCGGCCCCGACAAGACGATGCTGGTTGGCTTCAAGAATGACAAGCTGAAGCCGCTAACCGGCAAGACTCTGGCCGAGGTCGCCGCGATGCGCGGCACCAGCCCGGCAGAGACGGCGATCGATCTCGTGATCGAGGACGGCAGCCGGGTCCAGGTGGTCTATTTCCTGATGGACGAAGAAAATGTCGCACGACAGACCGCCCTGCCATGGATGTCCTTCGGTTCCGACGCGGCGGCCCTCGCCCCGCGCGGAGTGTTCCTGAAATCCTCCACCCATCCCCGCGCCTATGGCAATTTTGCGCGGTTGCTGGGCAAATATGTCCGCGAGGAAAAGCGCGCGACTCTGGCCGATGCGGTGCGGCGGCTGAGCAGCATGCCGGCGAGCCATCTGGGACTGAAGGATCGCGGCAATCTGGCAGCCGGGCAATTTGCCGACGTGGTAATTTTTGATCCGGCGACGATTGCCGACAAGGCGACCTACGCGGAGCCCCAGCAATTTGCCGTTGGCGTGCAGCATGTGCTGGTCAATGGCCAGCCGGTGCTGAGCGGCGGCAAGATGACCGATGCCCGCCCGGGCCGGGCCGTGCGGGGACCCGGCTGGAACAGCTGCCCGCCGCGCTAGCAGTCAGGCAAAGCAGAGCGCGGACAGGCGGCCTGCTTTGCCCGGGCTGCGCGCTCTGATCCGTCCAAAGTTCGTGAAAGTTCGGGCCAAGGAGGCGTTTTGCGAGCTTGACATGCAACCATTTAGTTGCATATTAAAAACCATGTCCGATGTCTTCGCCGCCCTTGCCGATGAAACCCGCCGCGCCCTGCTCGACCGGCTCTTCATCAGGAATGGCCAGAATCTGACCGATCTTCACAGCGGCATGACCATGTCGCGCCAAGCGGTGGCCAAGCATCTGCACATTCTCGAAACCGCCAATCTCGTCTCGGTCCACCGGCAGGGGCGGGATAAGCTGCATTATCTCAATCCCGTGCCGCTCGGCGATATTGTCCATCGCTGGATCGGCAAGTTCGAGGATGCCCGGATTGAAGCGCTGAGCGATTTCAAACAGCAAGTTGAAGATGCTTCCAGATCTTCCAGCCACAGCAAGCGAGAGGAGAAACGCCGTGCCAGCCAGTGACCCCACGAATATGACAACCCGCGCAGCGACGGGCGAGCCCTGCGCAACGGATTTTGTCTACACTATTTTCATCAAGGCGACCGCCGAGCAGGTCTGGAACGGCCTGATCGACCGGGAACTGACCAAGGCTTATTGGGGCCATTATAACGAATCCGACTGGCAAGCGGGTTCCCGGTGGGAACATGTGCGCAGCGATGGCAGCGGCAAAATCGACACGCGCGGTCGCATCATCGAGATGGATCCGCCCCGTAAAATGGTCTGGAGCTGGGCCTTTGATTCGGAAGCGGACCGGCCTGAAAAATTGTCGCGGGTGACCTACGAACTGGTCAGTCTGGGCCCCGACACCAAATTGACCGTTACCCATAGCGAGCTCGAGCCCGGATCGCCGATGGATACTGGCGTACGCGAAGGCTGGCCAGCGGTTCTCAGCAATCTGAAGTCCATTCTGGAAACGGGAGAGACATTGTCCGAGGAACAGTGGCCGAGCGGGGAACGGTTCGAACAGGACTGACTTCACCCCGCGCCTGACGATCCCTTTTGACAGGCAAACGGACTCAGAATTGCGCTCAGTCGAAGGGGGATCGAACATTCCCCCTTCCGCCGTTGAATCGAAGCCCCTAAAGTCGCCGGATGGACATCGCCTCTGCCATTCCCGCGGACATCAAGCCGCATGACGGACGCTTTGTCGACGGCAAGCATTATTTCGCCTGCCGCGTCTATTTCGAGGACACCGACTTTTCGGGCATTGTCTATCACGCCAATTATCTGCGCTATATGGAACGGGCCCGCTCGGACATGTTGCGGCAGCTCGATATGAACCAGCATGCGGCCTATGAGAGCGGCGAAGGCGTCTATGCCGTGGTCGACCTGACGATGAAATATTGGTCACCGGCGAGGCTGGATGACGATTTGCTGGTGATCAGCACGGTGGAGGCGTTGCGCGCGGCGAGCGTGGTCATTGACCAGACGATCATGCGCGGCTCTGACCGGATCACGTCAGCCTCTGTTCACGCTGCCTTTCTTACCCCGGCCGGACGCCCGAGACGACAACCGAAAGCGTGGACAAAGGCTTTCGCCAGCGTCATGGACCAGACTGTTACGAAATGAAGGATATCAAATCTTGCTAGACCAACTTTCACTCGGAGCGACCAGCGGCAATTTCTCCCCGTTCATGCTGTTCATGGAAGCCGATATCGTCGTCAAGGCGGTGATGATCGGCCTGTTGCTGGCCAGCATCTGGACCTGGACGATCATCGTCAGTTTCGGCATGACCATCGGCCAGATTTCCAGAAAATCGGACCGGTTCGAAAGGGCTTTCGACAAGGCCGAAAATATCGACCGGTTTTTCGACGAGCATGGCAAGTCCAGCCTGCCCAGCGCCAAGGTTCTTGCCGCCGGTGTCAAGGAATGGCGCCGGTCGACGGCAAAGGGTCCGGTCGACCGCGACGGCACCCGGCAGCGGCTGGCCACGGCGATGAACATGACGATCGCCGAGGAAGTGGACCGGATCGCCGACCGGCTGAACTTTCTCGCCACCGTCGGGGCCGTTGCCCCCTTTGTCGGTCTGTTCGGTACAGTCTGGGGCATCATGCGCAGTTTCTCGGCTATTGCCGCGGAGCAGAACAGCTCGCTCGCAGTGGTCGCGCCCGGCATTGCCGAAGCGCTGTTCGCCACCGCAATCGGCCTTTTTGCGGCAATCCCGGCGGTTATCGCCTATAACCGCTTTTCGCACCGGCTGAACAAGCTGGAAGCCCGCATGGGTCGCTTTGCCGACGGGTTCCACGCCACGCTCAGCCGCGAACTGGAGTTTGGAAACTGAGCATGGGCATGAATATGGGATCCGGAACCGGGCGGCGCGGCGGTGGTCGCGGCCGCGCACCGATGGCCGAAATCAATGTGACTCCTTTTGTCGACGTGATGCTGGTGCTGCTGATCATCTTCATGGTGACCGCACCGCTGCTGGTCACCGGCGTGCCGGTCGACCTGCCGGAAAGCCGCGCCAACGCGCTGGAGCAGGAACAGGAACCGGTGCAGATTTCGATCGACAATGAAGGCCGCATTTTTGTTGACGACGAGGAACTGAGCCGCGGTGCCCTGGAAACCAGACTGCGCGACATAGCCGCAAGCCAGAATGCCGCCGATCCGCGCCAGATCATGCTGCGCGGCGACAGGACTCTGGATTATGGCCTGATCATGGGCGTGATGGGCGAACTCAACCGCGCGGGATTGAACCGTGTGTCGCTGGTCACTACAGGTTCATCCGAGACGCCATAAGAGTGGGCAGCTGATATGGAGAAGGCTGAAAAAATTGGCTTGGGAATAGCGGCTGTGGGTCATGTGGCCCTGTTCGGCGCGCTGTCGTTCAGCATTCTCAGCAGCACCAATGACGCGTTCCGCAACAAACCGATCGAGGTGATGATTGCCGATGAGGTCGGCCTGGAAAGCGCTGCCCCCAATCCCTCCATGGTTACGCCCGCGACCAGCGTCGCGCCCGAACTGGGCGCTCCGGAGGAAAGCAGCTTTGTCGAACCAGAGCCGCTGCCCGAACCACCGAAAGCCGAAGCCAAGCCCAAACCATCCGTGACCCCAGCTCCCGTATCGCGCGAACCGCGCCGGCGACCGGACAAGCCGACCAGCACGACGCCCAAGGCGGAAACGAAGCCCAAGCCGCAGCCGAAACCACGTGGGGCTCGATTAGGCGATGATTTCATGAAAGGCTTGACCGACGCGGCCTCGGTCAGCCGTAACCAGAATATCACGGCAGAAAAAGCGTCGCCAGCGGCGGTGGCTTCGCTCGAGCGCGAACTGTACCGGCTGGTGAAACAGAAATGGCGTCCGCCGACAGGCGCCGACGCGGAGCTGCTGCGCACCAAGGTCACCGCCCGTCTTGATCCCAATGGCCGGATCATCGGTACACCGACGGCGACCACCACCGGCATCACGCCGAGCAACCGGTCGCAGGTCGAAATCCATCAGGAACGCGCGATTGCTGCGGTCCAGCTGGCCGCACCGTTTACAACATTCCCCGAAAAATATTACGATGAATGGAAGGTTATCGAACCTGTCCTCTACCTTGGTGTCTAGGAGACCCGCGATGCAATCCACCACCCCCACTATCAGAAACTTGTTTCTCGGCCTTGTCGCCAGCCTCGGGCTGACGGCGACGGCCCATGCCCAGCTGACCGTCGATGTCGACAATAGCGCGGGCGAAGAGCTCGTCATCGCCGTGCCCGGCCTGCCGACGCCGCAAAGCGTTGACACCGTGTCCGGCAGCACCGCCGATCTGGGCGGCAAGATCAGCGATGTCATCGTCAGCGACCTTCGCTCCAGCGGCCTGTTCAAGCCGATGGGCCGCAACCAGGTGCGCGGCATCAGCTATAGCGAGGTCACCGCGCCGCAATTTCCCTATTGGAGCGGCACCAGCGCGTCTGCGCTGATTCAAGGCTTCATCCAGTCCAATTCCGACGGCAAGCTGACGGTTGGCTGCTATCTCTATGATGTCGCGCTGGAAACCGAGCTGACCCGCCAGGGTTTTGTCGTCGAACCGCGCGACTGGCGCCGGGCCGCGCACAAATGCGCCGACGCCATCTACGCCCGGCTGAGCGGCGAATCGCCCTTTTTCGACAGCCGCATCGCCTATATTGCCGAGACCGGCCCCAAGGGAAACCGTGTCAAGCGGCTGGCGATCATGGACAGCGACGGCGCCAACCACCGGTTCATCACCAACGGCCAGGCCACGGCCCTGACCCCGCGTTTCTCGCCCGACTATAAGAGCATCGTCTATCTGAGCTTTCTCGACGGCAATCCGCGTATCTATATCTACGATATCGGCACCGGCCGGCAGCGGCTGATCACCCAGAGCACCAACCCGACCTTCGCGCCGCGCTGGTCGCCGGACGGCAAGTGGATCCTCTATTCCATGGCGATTGCCGGCAATACCGATATCTACAAGGTCTCGGCAGCGGGTGGCGGCAAGCCGCAACAGCTGACCTTTTCGCCCGGCATCGATATCGGCGGCAGCTTCTCTCCCGACGGCAGCCGGATCGTCTTCGAAAGCGACCGTTCGGGCAGCCAGCAACTCTATGTCATGAATGCAGACGGCGGCAACGAGCGGCGAATCAGCTTCGGCGGCGGTCGCTATGCGACACCGGAATGGAGCCCGCGCGGCGACCTGATCGCCTTCACCAAGATCGCCGGCAATTTCCGCATCGGCGTGATGACACCCAGCGGCGGCGGCGAGCGGCTGCTGACCGACAGCTGGCAGGACGAGGCGCCGACATGGGCTCCCAATGGGCGGGTAATCCAGTTTTTCCGCACCACCAAGGGCAATGGCAATACCGGAATCTGGCAGGTCGACCTGACCGGCCGCAACGAGCGAGAACTGCCGACGCCGGTCAACGGTTCTGACCCGGCATGGGGTCCCTTGCTGCCCTGAATTCAGATCGCGACAAGTCCCTGAAAAAAGGCTATATCCAAACCGACGGGCTATTTTAAATAGGAGCAATATGATGATCAAATATGCGACCCCCCTCCTGATGACCGCCAGCCTTGCGCTGGCAGGCTGTGCGAAGAAACCACCGGAAGAACTGCCGCCGGCACCGGTCGGCACGGCGCCAACCCCGACACCAACACCCTCCGGTCCGGGCTATACTCCCGGTTCGCAGCAGGATTTCCTGGCCAACACGATGTCCGACCGGATCCTGTTCGATACCGACCGGTTCAACATCGACACGCAGGACCAGGCCGTGCTGCAGAGCCAGGCTCGCTGGATGGCGCAAAATCCGAACGCGCGGATCACCATCGAAGGTCATGCCGACGAACGCGGCACCCGCGATTATAACCTCGCTCTCGGCGAACGGCGCGCCAATGCGGCGAAAAACTATCTCGCCTCGCTGGGCGTCAGCCCGGCTCGGATGACCACGGTCAGCTATGGCAAGGAACGGCCGGAAGCGCTTGGTTCAAACGAAAGCGCCTGGGCCCAGAACCGCCGCGCGGTCAGCGTTGTGGTCCGTTAAACCGACCTGAAACCAGACACAAAAAAGGGCCGCTAACCATCGAGGTTAGCGGCCCTTTTTTTAACTCTAAAATCTTTTATTTCTTGGTGCCGGTCATCGCCATTTCGCCAAAGGCGCCTGCCTTGACGGAGCCAGCCAGCTGGCCGTCGGTGATCGTCGCATCGCCTTCCAGCTTCATCGGCATGGGAACGGTCATGTTCATTTCCCAGGTGATGTGATTGCCGTCGACCTTGCCGTTTTCAACGTCCATCGATCCCATGGCACCGGTGTTGGTACCGGTAAACGTGTCACCGTCGGTGACGATGGTGAATTCCGACGTCTGGTCTCCCATCGGGGATTTGGTCACACAAGCATAAGTTCCATCAATAGACATTCCGTTCTCCTTTTATGTCAAAGCCCTGATCCGGCTCGCGCCAGCGATCACTCGCTGTCAGCCGCCGAATCGTCCGAACTGCTATCACTATTAACAGCAGTGTCACTAGCTTCATAGCCGCGATATTCGACCGGCATGCCAAGCGCGTCCAGCTGCGGCCTGATCTTCTCGACATCGCCGACGATCACCCAGGTGAACTTGCCGGGGTGGATCGCCTGCGCCATCGCTTCGTTCAGCTCTTTCGCTGTCAGCGCCTTGTAGCGGTCGGCGACGGTTTCCGCATAGTTGGAGGGCCGTCCGAACATCACGTCGCCTTCCATCTGGTTCAGGATGCTGGGCGTGCGCTCGAACTGGCCGGGCAGCTGGCGGACGTTGCCGTTGACCGTCCGCTCCAACTCCGCCGGCGTGACGCCCTTGTCGCCAAGAAAATCCCGGACCTGGGCATCCATCGCGGCAACCGCCGGTCCGGTCTGGTTGGTCTGCACCGGTGCCCGCATCGTGTACAGCGCCTGGTCCTCCCCGCGCAGCACCGTGTTACGGGTGCCATAGCTCCAGCCCTTGGTTTCGCGCAGATCCATGTTGATTCGGGACAGGAAATTGCCGCCCAATATCTCATTGGCCGCGTCGAGCGTCAGCAGGTCATCCGATCCCTTGTAGGGCAGCACCTGACCGGCAAGGATCATCGACTGCGGTGAATTGGGCCGGTGAATGGCAATGATCTTGCCCTGCGCGTCAGGGATGGGGGCATCGAAATTTTTCGCCGGCGCCGCCTTGCCGGTGCCGGTCCAGCGACCGAAGCGCATTTCCAGCTTCCTGACCAGTTCATCCTTGTCGATCTGGCCAGCGGCAAAAATCGTCGCCTTGGCCGGATGCATCCACTGGTTGTGAAAGGCCTGCAGGTCATCGCGGGTGATCGTCGCCACGCTTTCCTTGTTACCATTGCCCGACAGGCCGCGGCCATAAGGATGATCGGGACCGAAGACCAGCGGCGGCAGGGTGTTGCTGGCGATGCTCAACGGATCGCTTTCCTCGCGGTCGATCGCGGTCAGCTGCCGGACGCGGATGCGTTCGATATCATCGGCATTGAAGGCCGGGTTCTTGACGATATCCGCCATCAGATCGAGCGACGCGTCGAGGTTCGGATTGACCGCGCTCAGACTGACATCGGTGCGGTCCCGCCCGCCGTCGATGCTGATATTGGCACCCAGACGTTCCTGCTGTTCGGCAATCTCGACCGAGGTCAGGCTGGTCGTTCCCTCTTCCAGAATCGAGGTGACGAAATTCTGCAGCCCTAGCTTGCCCTTGGAATCGGCGCTCGTGCCAGCGTTGAACGACAGAGTGACCCAGGTCATCGGTATCGCATCGCGGTGCGCGAAATAGACCTTGATGCCGTTTGAGAGGGTCGCGGTTTCGACATCCGGAAAATCGACGTTCGGGATTTCGCCGACCGGCGGCAGGGAGGACCGGTCGGGTGCCGTTACGGTGCCCTGCTGATCATCCTGCATGTAAAAGGCGGGTGCGGTCAGAACGCCGGTCCGGGCGCCCTTGCCTGCGCCGACTTCCTCATAGGCATCGCGTTCGCCGGGGACTACCCGGATGCCGACCACCGGCCGGGTCAGCCATTTCTGCATCGCTGCCTTGACCGCATCCGGCGTGGTCGATGCCAGACGCTCCAGTTGCTTCTTATAATGTTCCGGATCGTCCGAATAGAGTGCCCCCTCCGCCAGAGCGACCGCCTTGCCGCTGAAACCGCCAACCTGCTCGAGCCCGGCTATCCGCGCCGCAGCATCGCGCGTCGCGACTCGCTGGACCTCGTCCGCAGTCGGGCCGTTGGCGATAAAGTCGGCAATAATCTCGTCGAGCCGCCTGGCCACGGCATCGGCATCTTCACCCGGCTTCACATCCGCCTGGATATTGACCAGGCTGCCATGGACAAAGGGAATCACAAAGGCAGAGACGGCAACGGCATTTTTCTCGTCCCGCACCATGATATTGTCGAGCCGGGAACTGGCGAGGCCGCCCAGCACCGCCATGCCGACATCGATCGGCGTATAGTCGGGATCATTCAGGCCCGGCACCACCCAGTTGCGGTAGATGCGCGTCGTCGCGACCTTATCCTTCATCACCTCGTAGACCGGCTTGTCCAGCGTCGGCAGGGCCGGATCGAGCTCGGCAATCGGCTTGCCGCGCGGAATCGCGCCGAACCATTTGTTGACCTTCGCCCTGGCGGTGGCGACGTCGATATCACCGGCCAGCACCAGAATCGAATTATTCGGCCCGTAATGATCGGTGAACCACTGTTTCATGTCATCGAGCGAGGCTGCTTCCAGATCCTCCAGCGAGCCGATCGTGTCATGGCCATAGGGATGATCCGCGGGGAACAGCAATTCGGTCTGGCGATAGGAGACGAGGCCATAGGGCTGGTTGTCACCCTGGCGCTTTTCGTTCGACACCACGCCGATCTGGTTGTCGAGCTTCTCCTGCGTCACCGCGCCCAGCAGGTGGCCCATCCGGTCGCTTTCGAGGAACAGCGCAACATCCAGCGCCGAGGTCGGCACGGTCTGGAAATAATTGGTCCGGTCGAGCCAGGTGGTGCCGTTGAGATCGGTGGCACCAATCTGCCGCAACGGTTCAAAATAATCGCCGGGCGCATGTTCGGAACCATTGAACATGATATGCTCGAACAGATGGGCATAGCCGGTCTTGCCCTTGGGCTCCTGTGCGGAACCGACACCATACCAGATCGATACCGCGACAATCGGAGCCTTGCGATCGGTATGGACGAGCACTTTCAGACCGTTGTCGAGGGTAAATTCCTCATAGGGAATATCGACCGCATCGACCAGTTCGCTGACCGGTGCCGGCTTGGCAGACTCGTGATGCTTCGCCAGTGCCGGTGCAGCGACCGTCAATGCTGTCGTAGTGAGAGCCAGAAACAGGGATCGGGACAAACGGGACATCGATATTTTCCTCTTGATCAAATACTGATAATATAGGGTCCGACATGCCGGGAAACAGGCGCGGATCAAGCGCGGGCTTCGACGAACGGCCGTCAGCCATCGACCAGCGTCTATTTTTTCTTCCAGCCCCAGAACAGATGACAGGGCAGGATGTTCCACAGGGAATAGCCGTTATCGATCTTCTCAAAATGCGGAGTCATATAGTCGCGCGCCTTTTTGACAAACTGGTAGACCAGAAAGGCCCCGCCCGGACGAAGGACGTCATAGGTTTCCTTGGCGATTTTGGGACCAAGCTGGTCGGGCAGCGTCGAAAATGGCAGGCCGGACAGGATATAGTCGGCCTTTTCATGACCCAGTTCGCGAATGATCTTTTGCACATCGGCCGCCGACCCGTGGATCGGATAGAAACGGCTGTCGCGGATCGACTTGCCGAGATAGTCGATGAAATCCTCATTGAGATCAATCACGATCAGGGTCGCGCCGGGCTTCATCCGTTCCAGCACCGGGCGACAGAATGTGCCGACTCCGGGACCATATTCGACGAACAGGTCGCATTCGTCCCATTTCACCGGCTCGAGCATCTTTTTGATCGTGATATCCGATGACGGGATGATCGAACCGACCATCACCGGATGTTTCAGAAAACCCTTGAAGAAAACGCCCCATGGACCAAGGCGGCGTTCCAGTCGGGATTTGACACGGTCCACAAATTTCGTTTTGGCGATACTATTGGTCAATTGGGTCCTCCGGTGGCGGGTCAAACTGTCTTACTAGGCCGTCACAGCGCCGCTGACAAATATAATAGCATTTGTCCGGGGCCAGAGACCCGCTAAAAGCGCCTGATGCTGCTTCATCCCAAAGACTCCGTTGCCGTGATTTTTTCTGCCCAGCGGACCGGTACGGACGAAGAGGCCTATCAGGCCGCTGCGCAATCGATGTCGGAACTGGCGGCACGGCAGCCAGGCTATCTTGGCGCGGATCATGCCCGGTCTGCCGATGGTTTCGGCATTACCGTGAGCTACTGGCGCGATGATGCCAGCGCCATGGCATGGCGCGACCACCCCGATCATGCAAAGATCCGCGAACGGGGTCGGGACAGATGGTATAGCGCCTACAGCCTGCATGTGGCGCGAGTCGAACGCGGCTATGACTGGCAGAAATAGCATGGCATAGGAAAGGCCATGGCCGATTCTCCCGATTATGAACCGCTGGAGCGGACAGTGGCATCCTCATCCGATGCCCAGCCGATCGACAGCGGCCGGATGGCTGTGCTGTTTTCGGTCATGCTGGTCACGGCATCCGGCAATACGGCGATGCAGTCGATTCTGCCGACCATCGGTACCCAGCTCGACATTCCCGATTTCTGGGTCAGCGCGGCGTTCAGCTGGTCAGCCCTGCTCTGGGTCTATACCGCTCCGAAATGGGCGCGCCAGTCGGACCATCGCGGTCGCAAGGCGCTGATGCGCCTCGGCATGATCGGTTTTACCACTTCTTTTGCGCTGGCCGGACTGGCGCTGTTTCTCGGGCTGCTCGGCTGGTATAGCGCGCTGTGGACCTTTGTCCTGTTCGCCCTGTTCCGCAGCCTTTACGGCGGCCTGGGTTCAGCCGCTCCGCCAGCGGTGCAGGCC
>TARA_R110002033_G_scaffold109635_1_pt1 | contig 46308 bp, 50 predicted proteins | sample TARA_R110002033 | Tara Oceans TARA_R110002033 (sample SAMEA4397051) | marine metagenome | biome: Polar Biome; feature: [SRF] surface water layer (ENVO:00010504); material: water (ENVO:00002006), including particulate matter (ENVO:01000060) such as... | depth 5 m
AATTTTACTGTTAATGTTGATAAGCAAGAGTTTACAAGACTTCCACAAGGTAAAGCTCCAACTCCTCCTGAGCCTTTGAAGCAAGATACCTTAGATAATGTTCAAAAAGGATTAAATGCTGAGTCTAGTGATAATACAGAATCAACAGAAACTAAAGAGAACACTACTTCTACTAAAAAAGAAAAAAAAGGTTCTAAGGATGATAAAGATGGAACCCTTACAACTAGTGGTAAAAATGACGGAACTACTCCTAAAGAAAATGTTACTACTCCTTCAGAAAATACTACACCTCCTAAAATTTTAGAAGATACACCTCCTCTTAATCCTGTTAAACCTGATATCCCTACAGAACATATTAGTTTCTCTGGCTTTTCAACACTTGGGTATGTTTCATTTCTAGCACGCTCTAATGGAACTTTTAGTTCTGTTCAAACTGCAGAAATAGGGTTCAAGGAAAATAATAGCGTTAATAACTACATGCTAATTGCAAATAACAAAAATATTACTTTTCCGATTATCTTTTATGAAGGAGATTTTTACTCTGACTCAGAAGAAGAGAATTTTTTAGGCTTGGGAACATGGCAACAAAATGTAAGTAGTTCTCCTCAGTATATTAAAGGATATTGGGTTAAAGGTCTTAAAACTGATACAAGTTATATAAGCAGTTTAATGAATAATGCTTCAAAGACTACTAAATCATTTACTGGTAGTGGTGAGATTAAGGGAACAATATTGGATGAAAGTAATACTTCATACGACATTGATAGTGATTCAGTTATGAACTTTAAATTTGATTTTGGTGCAGGGATAAACTCTTTTAGCGGGAGTATGAACTTAAAATATGGTGCGATTAATGATAAAAAAAACTATGCCATAGGCTTTGATAATGGCAAAATAAATAGTTCAGGTTTTTTATCAAAATTAACTCATGGAGGGAAATCTATAAATGGAAACTTACATGGTTCTTTTTATGGAAAAGGAATAAAAGGATTTGGAGGAAGTGTTAACTTTGATGATGGGAAAATAAAAGGAACTGGTGTATTTAGAGGTAAAGTTCAATAAAAGAAGCTAAAGGTCAAAGACCATCGCCACTTCATCACAAACTGGGGAATGGTTACATCATATATAAGCAACCCAGATTTTGTGCTCAGGTATTTGCTCTTTTAATAGAAATATAGTTTTATCTAAAAATCAATATGAATTTTTTTTCATATTCTATTCATAAAGGCGTCATGTAAAAACTATACTATTTCCTAAAATAAAAAAGGAAATATGTGTTAAGTATGTCGCTAAAAGCTTTAAAAGCAAATCCTCTAAAAACAACTTTAATATATATAAGTCTAATATTCTCAATAACATCTATTTTTCTTATTAGCTCTATTTCAAATGGAGTTATCTCTATGTACTCAAATATGCTAAAAAGTGATGGAGATATTATTATCACTCAAGCAAAAATCTCTGATACATTTTTTTCAAATGTAAATATAAAACTAATAAAAGAAATCGAAAAATTAAAAGGTGTACAAAAAACTTCAGCGATAATAGTTGGAGCTAGCCCCGTTGAAGAGTTACCAATCGTTGCTGTTTATGGAGTCACTCAAAATAGATTTGAAAACTATAAATTAATCCAAGGTGCTTATCCAAAAGTAAATGAAGTACTTGTAGGAAAATCTATTTATAAATCACTATCAAATAAAAAAACTGTACAAATAGCAGATAAAAAATTCACAGTATCAGGGGTCTATGAAAGTAAGATTGGCTTTGAAAATGGAGGAGTTGTTTTAAATATATCTGATGCAAGTGCCATTTTTAATAAAAGTGCTTCAATGCTAATGGTAAATAGTAAAATTGATACAAATATCAAAGACCTTATCTCAAAAATACAAACATTAAGTTCTGATATAGAAGCAAAATCAACTCAAAACTTTGTGGATAATTATAATCAATTTAAAATCATAAAAACCTCATCAAACCTTATAGGTCTTATCTCATTTTGTATGGGATTACTTGGAATTGTTAGCATCATGAGTATAACTATAAATCAAAGAAAAACAGAGTTTGGGATTAAAAGAGCTATTGGAATTTCAACTAAAAAAATAATCTTGCAAATCATGAGTGAAAGTACTATTTTAGGAGTTTTTAGTTTTATTAGTGCTTTTTTTATCTCTTGGATTGCCTTATATTTCATAAGAACCTCATCACTATTTCATGGGTATGTAAATGGTGAGATTTCATCTACTTTGGCTGTTTATTTATTTGCTTGTTCACTTTCAATGGCAATTTTAGGTTCAATCATTCCAGCACTAAATGCTTCAAAAATCGACCCAATCATTTTAATGCAAGGAGATAAAATATGATTATCCAAGCTTCAAATATAAACCATGATTATAATGGTGATATTGCATTAAAGAATATTAATTTACAAATAAAAAAAGGTGAATTTATCTGTTTAATTGGAGAAAGTGGAAGTGGGAAAACAACTCTTCTTTCGATATTGTCAACACTTCTTAAACCTAGAAGTGGAGAGTTAAACTTTGAAGAGAGTAATTATGCTGATATTAAAAACATAGATAACTTTAGACAAAAAAATATAGGTTTTATTTTTCAATTTCATTATTTGATAAATTATCTAAACAACTTTGAAAATATAAAGTTAGCAAATGAAGCTGCCTCAAATCATGAGATAGAGTACCTTTTAGATTTACTTGATATAAAAAATTTAGCTAAAAAATTTCCAAATGAGATATCAGGGGGACAGCGACAAAGAGTAGCTATCGCAAGAGCACTTATAAATACTCCTAAAGTACTTTTTGCTGATGAACCAACAGGAAACTTAGATTCTAAAAATGCAAAAAAAGTTTTTGAACTATTTAGAAAATTATCAAAGGAAGGTATGACAATAGTTGTAGCAACACACAATAAAGAGTTAGCAAAAACAGCTGACAAGATTTACGAAGTAAAGGATGGACAACTTGCTTAGTTTTAACACTTTTGTAAATAGACACTTTAAAATATCTCTTATATTTTTATTTTTGGCACTATTTTTTGGGATTTTATACTCTATTAATTTATTGGGTTATTCTATAGATTCAACAACTCTATTACCTTCAAATATTCGTTCACTTCATATTAGTCTTATTCTTTATGGTTTTGTTCCTTTGATGCTTTCATATTTACCTTTTTTGATTATAAATAAAGATGGTGTAAAGAGTTCTAGTGGATTGCATTATCTAAACTTATATACTATTTTTTGGTATATCTTTTTAGTCTTTATGATTAGCTCACTACTTTTTGGAAATACAAGAGGATTGGCTTTTTATGATTTTCCTTATGAGTTGAATTTTATACTTGCTATTGCAGGAGTTTTTTATATTATTGCTTTATACAAATATATAAAAGCCTATGAAATTATTCCTTTATGGATAAAGGTGTGTTTGTGGGTAGTAGTTATCGCTCCCTTTGCACTTTTGATTTTGATGAATCCTGTTATTGGGCAAGTTGAAAGTACAATTTCTGGACCCCATGGAGATAATACTTTAGGTATGAGTTTAGCATTGATTCCAATATATTATCTAATCATCAAACTTCTTAATGTGGGTACTTTTAAAGCTAGATGGAATATCTTGTGGATTATTCCTACTGTGTTTTATTTTTGCTCTGTTTTATATAGAACTTTTGTAGGACACTTAACATATGAACAAGAGTGGTTTTTTCAATGGTTAACTTTTCTTTATATTCCTATTTTATATAGATGGTACAAAGATGCCCAAATTGAGACTTTTGCCCAAAAGGCTCTTCTTATTTCTATGCTTGCATTTTTGTTTGTAGATGTTGAAGGGAATATTTTATTTATCCCTGAGTTTAGATGGCTTTTTCATAGAAATGACCTAATAGTAGCCCATGCACATGTTGCAATGGGTATTGGTGTATTTTTCATGGTAATTGCTATGTTTGTATCATATGTAAAAGAGCTTAAAAAACTCTCTTTTTATATTTTATACTTAGCTGGTCTTTTAGGTATTTTTACAGTTTTAAGTATCTCTGGCTTTATTCAAGCAAATGTTATTCATGGAAATATTGATTTTCTATGGATGTTAAGAAGTATATTTGGAGTACTTACATTTTCATCTTTATTTACATTTATTTCTTTTAAACTTGAGCTTACAAACTTACAAAAATACAATCTTTTTGGAGTATTAGCAGATGGATTAGGTGGTATTTCTTTAATACTACTTGCTAGTTTCACTTATCCTCTTTTGGGATTTTCATTTACAGGAACTTACGAATATGTTGTTTTTGCTTTTGTGAGTAGCACAGGGATTATTCACTATTTTGCACTTAGATACAAAGAGCATGAGCAAATACTTACAAAAATAACAGTTATAACAAGAGTAATAATAAGCTCAGTCTTTTTTGCTCTTTTTTATAACAAAACCTTAGGAATAGAAGCACTTATGATCTCTCTTTTTGATGTCACTTTTGCCTCTATTTTTTTACTATTTTTTTACAATAAGGAGAAGTTATGCCAAAAATAGCACTTACACTTTTCGTAGCATTTGAACTTTGCTACTATTTACTTGTAGCACAAACAGGTATTGTGGAGTATTTTTCATCAAATATCTTTTTAATAGCCTTTTTACCAATCGGTGGAGTTATTGGTTCATTATTAAGTTATTACATAAAAATACCAAATCAACAAAAGATAACTATCTTTTTATGTATGCAATTAGTTTTGACATTTTTTTATCCAAACTTTTCAAGTTTTGAACTGTTTTTATTAGGAATTAGTGTTGGGGCATTAGCACCATTACTTATAAATGAACTAAAAAAAGCAAGTATTATGGAACTAGGATTTGCTTTGTCTATCTCATATGGAATTGGAACTTTATTATTTAACTATGATGTTTCAAAAAGAGAGTTTATTGGAGTATCTTTTACTTTAATAGCCCTACTTTGTTCAACACAACTTCCAAAATTAAAAGAGATAAAAACAAATAACTCTATTGAATCATACTCTTTGTTTATCATGGTATTATGGATATTTTTAGATTCTGCACTTTTTGAAACCCTATCAAGGGATGTAAGTATTCCTATTTGGAGAGGTGGATATACTTTTGAAATAGTTATCTTCCATATTTTAGGTGTAATTGCAGCTTTGAGAGTCAATATACAAAAACTTGAAAAAGAGTTATTTATAGTGATACTTTTTGCACTTTCTTATCTATTTTATTTCTTGCAAGAGCCACTTTTATTATCTATTGTTTATCCTTTTGTAATCTCTTATTATAATGTGACTATTTTACAATCACTTCTAAAAAAAGATTTAAAAGTACTAGCAATTTATATGGTTTTTATAGGATGGATAGCATCTGGAGCTGGCTTATTTATAGCCTTAGAAAATATTATTCTTTTTGTTCCAATTATATTTTTAATCTCACTCATAAAAGTTTTAAATTCACAAGACACAATTCAATCAAAGGAGAAAGAATGTTTAAATTAGTTTTAGTTTTATTATTTGCATTAATTGCAAATGCCAATGAATTGAAGTTGCTTGATGGTCAGATTCAAGCCCACACAGAAGTTTTTGGAGATAGTACTATTGATCCTCAAACAAAAGATATAATAACAAAGGTACAAAAAGGTGATTCAATAGAGTCAATAAGTGGAGAATTTATTATCAACTCTTCTACTCTTACAAGTGATAATAAAGACAGAGATAAACACATGTATGAAGTATTGAGATCTTCAGTTTGTCCAAAAATTTTGTTTACTATTATTGCCATTGAAAAAGCTGGAGATAAATATAAGATAACAGGTAATCTGAAAATGAATAAAATGACCCATCAAATCACAACATTGGCAACTATAACTCAAAATGATAAAATAAACATAAATGGAGATTTTTCAATAAATCTTACAGGTTTCGATATAGAGCCACCAACAATGTTTTTTCTAACAGTTAGAAATAAAATAGATGTAAAATATAATTTTAACTTTAATAAAGGAATATAGATGTTAAAAAAACTTTTACTTTTGCCCCTATTTGCTATTATTTTGTATGCAAGTAGTTTTGAGGTAAATCAAAACATAGGAACTTTTTCATTACCAAATCAATTTGATGAAAAGCAGACGATAGATAGTTCTATTACTACTATTTTAGTATCTTTTGAAAAAGGAACAGGAAAAGATGTAAACCAATTCTTAGCTAGTAAAGATAAAGACTTTTTGAAAAATCATCACGCAGTTTTTATTGCAAATATTTCAGGAATGCCCTCAATCATTACAAGAATGTTCGCTTTACCTAAAATGAGGGATTATAAGCATAGTGTTTTATTAATTTATGATGATGAAGATAAAAGATTTGTAAGTAAAGATGAAAAAACAACTGTATATAAACTTGAAAATGGTGTGATAAAATCTATTTCATTTATCACAAAAGATGATTTGGAAAAAACTTTTCAATGAAATTACCATCACTAAATGAAGTTGAAGTATTTGTACAAGCCCCTAATTTAGAGGACTTAAAAATACTTCACCTTAGTGATATACATATCAACAAAAAAACTCCCCTAAAAGATATCCAAGATTTAGTAAGTCTTTGTAATCTCTGCGAAGCTGATTTTATAGTTATCACAGGAGATATTATTGACTGCAAAGTAAAATACATAATTGATAAACTTGAAGTTTTAAATAGTATAGAAAAAAAAGTTTTTTATATAAGTGGAAACCATGACTTGTTTTATGGTTTTGATGAGTTAAAAGCTTCACTAAAAGCTTTTACCCTTTTAGATAATGAAACTTGTTTTTTAAAATACAAAAATACAAAAATAGCCCTAGCAGGATTAAGTGATAGATTCTCAAAATTTTTTAAAATCAAAAGAGAAGAAAACAAAGTTATAAACTTTTTAAGTGCCTATGAAAACTCTATTTTTCTAGCTCACCAACCAAAAGATTATAAGTTTGCTTTAAAAGCCAATGCCAAACTCTTTTTATGCGGACATACTCACGGTGGTCAAATTTATCCTTTTCACTATTTTGTTAGACTTTTTCAGCCTTTTTTAGCGGGAATTTTTTATATAAAAAACACAGCTATATATGTAAATAAAGGCTTAGGATATTGGGGCATAAATTTTAGATATAAAGCAAAAAGCGAAATTACCTTATTAAAATTAACATCAAAAAGTGTAGAATAATCAAATGAAAATTTTAATAATCGAAGATGATGTAAAAATCGTAAACTTTTTAAAAAAAGGCTTAGAAGAAGAGTCTTATAGTATAGATTATTCATACAATGGTGAAGAGGGATTATATTTAGCAAGTGTAAATACTTATGATTTGATTTTACTTGATATTATGCTTCCTTTACTTAATGGAATAGAAGTGTGCAAAAAATTAAGAGCTAGTAATATAAACACTCCTGTGATTATGTTAACTGCAAAAGACAGTATTGAAGATACTATAAAAGGCTTAGATATTGGAGCAAATGATTATTTGCCTAAACCTTTCTCTTTTTCTGAACTATTAGCAAGAATAAGAGTGCAATTAAGAGCAAAAGATTCAACTCAAACTACACTTAAAATAGCAGATTTAGAGCTTGATTTACTTGCAAAAACAGCAAAAAGAGCAGATAAAGATATAACTTTAACAGCAAAAGAGTTTTCACTTTTAGAGTATTTAATCAAAAATCAAAATAAAGTTTTATCAGAAACAGTATTAGGATCTATGCTTAATAATATGGATGAATCAAATATAAGCAATATTGTAAATGTTTATATTTATAGACTTAGAAATAAAATAGATAAGCCTTATGAAAAAAAGCTTATAAAAACAATTAGAGGATTAGGATTTAAAATAGATGCTCAATAAGCTATCAATCAAACGAAAACTACTTATATATAATGTTTTAATTCAAGGCTTTATTTTAGTAATTCTTGCTTTTTCTATTTATAAAACTCTGCAAGTTTCAACTATTGATAAAATAGAGACTTCATTAAAAGTAATTATTTTAGATATTACAGATGATATTATTCATCACAAAAACAAGCTTTCTGAATTGGATTTTAAAGAAGAAAATGAGTATAAATTTAAACCTTTGTACATAAAATTAGTAGAAATAAATAAAGAACTAAAAGTAATAAGTCCTTCATATTTCCCAAGTTCAATACCACTTAATTTTAATCACATACAAAATAATACTATTCATTTTGTAGAATACGAAAACTACATACTTGGTGAAATAAAATTTATAATGAATAATAAAAATTATATCTTGCAAGTTGCGACTGATTATAAAATATTAAATCATACTATGGAAAATCTATTTTATATTTTGCTTTTTATTATTCCAATTATTTTAATATTCTCTATTATTGGTGGATATTTTTTGATTTATAAATCTTTTGCACCCATTGAAAAGATACTTTTTGATTTAAAAAATATAAATGCCACAACTTTATCTGCGCGATTAAAAAACTCAAATACTAAAGATGAAATTTCACAACTTTCAAATGAAATCAATAGTTTACTTCAAAGACTTGAAATATCTTTTGATAAAATAAATCAATTTTCAAGTGATGCTTCCCATGAACTTAAAACTCCCCTTACTATTATTAGAGGAGAAATAGAGATTGCACTTAGAAAAGATAGAGATTCCAAGGAATATAAAGATACATTAGAAGTCTGTTTAGATGAAGTTTTGATGATACAAAACACTATTGATGATTTACTTTTTTTAGCAAAAAATGAGAACAATATAGATACCTATGAAGAAGATGCTTATATGGATGAAATAACACTCGAGGCAATAAAAGAGTTGTCTCTATATGCAAAACTAAAAAATATAACTATCCAATCACAAATCATAGATATTTTCCAAATCAAAGGACATACAAAACTTTTAAAAATAGCCATCAAAAACATTCTAAAAAATGCTATCTCTTTTAGTCATGAAAATACAAATGTCATTATAAAAAATTATATAGAAGGAAATAATCTAATCATCAGTATTGAAGATAAAGGAATAGGAATAGCACAAGAAGAACAAAATAAGATTTTTGAGAAGTTTTATAGAACAGATAAAAGTAGAAATAAAGAATCAGGCGGAACAGGATTGGGAATGGCAATAGTTGAAAAAATCATCTCAAGCCATAATGGAAAAATTGACTTAAAAAGTATTGAAAACAAAGGTACAACTGTAAAGTTAATCTTTACAAAAAATAAGTTCTAAATCCCATTTATTTTGTGATTTTTAACTTTTTGGCTACAATTCCACCAAAAGATACTCTTATTGGGGAGTTTTCCCTCAAAACTTAAGAAAACAATCAAATTTATAAATTTTGGATTTTAAAACTAGTGGAGAAAAAATGGTAAAAAAATATTTTAAAAAAGAGGAATGGTTTAGCAACATAAGAGGAGATACTCTTTCTGGACTTGTGGTTGCATTAGCTTTAATTCCTGAAGCAATAGCCTTTTCAATTATTGCAGGAGTTGACCCTAAAGTTGGACTTTATGCTTCATTTTGTATAGCTGTTGTGATTTCATTTGTGGGAGGTCGTCCTGGAATGATTAGTGCTGCAACGGGAGCTATGGCACTTGTAATGGTAAGTCTAATAAAAGATTATGGTTTACAATATTTACTTGCTGCAACTTTATTAACAGGTGTTTTTCAAATAATTGCAGGATATTTAAAACTTGGAAGATTTATGAGTTTTGTTCCAAGAGCTGTTGTTATTGGTTTTGTAAATGCCTTGGCTATTTTGATTTTTATGGCTCAGCTTCCTGAACTCACAAATGTAACTTGGCATGTTTATGCTCTTACAGCCTTTGGACTAGCTATCATATATCTATTTCCTTATGTTCCAAAAATTGGGAAAATCATTCCTTCACCACTTGTCACAATCGTCACCTTAACTCTTATTGTACTTTCTTTAGGAATTGATATAAGAACAGTTGGAGATATGGGAGAGCTACCTGATACTTTACCAATATTTTTATTTCCAGATATTCCACTAAATCTTGATACTCTACTTATCATTCTTCCATATTCTGTTTCACTAGCAGTTGTTGGTCTTTTAGAATCACTTATGACTTCAACTATAGTTGACGAATTAACAGATACAAAAAGTAATAAAAATAGAGAATGTGCAGGACAAGGTATTGCAAATATTGCTTCTGGATTTTTAGGAGGAATGGCTGGATGTGCTATGATTGGACAATCAGTTATCAACATAAAATCAGGTGGACGAACAAGATTATCAACTTTTTTAGCTGGTATATTTTTACTTATTATGGTTGTATTTTTAAGTGATATAATCTCAGTAATTCCAATGGCTGCATTAGTTGCTGTTATGATTATGGTATCAATTGGAACTTTTGATTGGGGTTCAATTAAAAACCTAAAAACACTACCAATATCTACAAACTTAGTGATGCTTACAACCGTTTGTGTAACGGTTTATACCCATAACTTAGCACATGGAGTTTTTTCAGGAGTATTACTAGCTTCACTATTTTTTGCTAATAAAATCTCTCACTTTATGTACAATGAAACTTCATACAATGAAGATAATACAATTAAAACCTACAAATTTGTAGGTCAAGTATTTTTTAACAGTGCAGATAAATTTTATGAAGCCTTTGATTTTAAAGAGGTTTTAGATAAAGTTATTATTGACCTAACTCGTGCTCACTTTTGGGATATTTCAGCTGTAAATGCACTTGATAAAGCAGTTATAAAATTAAGACGAGAAGGTGCGGAAGTTGAAATAATCGGTCAAAATGAAGCTAGTAAAACTATTATCGATAGATTTGGAATTCATGATGATCCACAAGAAATTGAAAAAATAATGGGAGGACACTAAAATGAGTTCAAAAAAAGTTTTAGTTTGTATTGATGATTCTTCATATTGTAAAGCTGCTTGTGAATATGGAGTTTACATCTCTAAACTTCATAATTTACCACTTGTCTTATTAAATGTAGTAGATCATTTACATATCTCTAAAAAAGTTGATTTATCAGGAAATATTGGATTTGGTTCAAAGGAGACTTTGCTAGAACAACTTAGCCTTGAAGAGCAAGAAGAGAGTAAAAAACTAATAAGTAAAGGGCGAACTCTTTTAAAAACTTTTAGTGAATATGCAAAAGAGAAAGGAGTTGAAAATCTATTTTCACTTCAAAGACATGGAAGTTTTGAAGAGAATCTTGAAGATTTAGAAAAAGAGACCTTTATTGCAATAATTGGTTTTGATAAAAATAGTAAAAATCTTGAAGATATTATTAGAACTCTTACTCTTCCAATACTTCTTGTAAACTCTGAGTTTTCACCAATAAAATCAATTTTAATGGCATATGATGGCTCTAATTATGCAAATAAAGCTATCAATGAAGCTACAAAAGAGCCAATATTCCCAAATATTACTAGACATATAGTAAATATAAATAAAGATAAACAAAGTTCTCAAAAACTTTTAAATGAAGCTAAAAACCTTTTTGCAAAAGCAGATTTTGAAGTACAAACTTCTTCTTTAGAAGGTGATAATAAAGTTGAAGAGATACTAAATTATCAAAAAAATAATAGTTTAGACATTGTCGCAATGGGTGCATATAGTCATAATAGATTAAAAAGTGTTTTATTTGGAAGTTTCACTTCTAAAATGCTAGAAAAAGCAGAAAAACCATTACTTCTTTTTAGATAATACGCTAAAAAGGGGTTGATTAACTTTATGTTAACTACTTATTAATTTAACTCAAATAAAATTCTATTAACACTAATATGAGGAATAAGATGAAAAACTTTACACAATATAAACTGATTCTTCTTGTAGCTATTTTTTTAACTACATTTTGTAATCTCTCTTTTTTTAAGAGTATAATAACAACATATCCCTTTGTAGGAACAAACATTATTTATATAATATCTATAACTTTTGTTCTGTTAGCTTTAATTATATTTTTATTTTCACTTGTGGCATCTAAATATACTACAAAACCTATTTTAATAATTATACTTTTCGTCTCATCTTTTACTGCATATTTTATGGATACATATCATGTTGTAATTGATACAGAGATGATTAGAAATACTTTGCAAACCAATTTAAATGAATCAAGTGATTTATTTAGTATCCAACTTGTATTTTACGTTTTATTATTAGGGCTTATACCTTCATTTATTATTTACAAACTTAAGATTAACTATAGACCACTAAAAAGTGAAATCTTTGCAAAACTTAAAACCCTAATTATTTCATTGTTGGTAATTGTCATAATAATTCTTAGTTTAAGCAAGTTTTACACTTCATTTTTCAGAGAACATAAACCTTTAAGATACCATGCTAACCCTGTATTTTGGGTCTATAGTATTGGGAACTATATTCATAAGACATTAACTAGTGGTCCATTAGTTTTAGAAGTAATTGGTAAAGATGCAAAATTTTCACCAGAAGAGTATAGAAGTCCAAAAAAAGAACTTCTTATTATGGTTGTGGGAGAAGCTGCAAGAGCTAATAGATTCTCTTTAAATGGGTATAAAAGAGAGACAAATCCCTTATTGAAAAAAGAAAATATAATAAACTTCCCAAATATGTATTCATGTGGTACTTCAACAGCAGTTTCTGTTCCCTGTATGTTTTCTGTATATACAAGAAGTGAATATAGCTATAAAAAAGGTATCTCAACTGAAAATGTAATTGATGTTTTGAATAACACAAAAAAGGTAAATATACTTTGGAGAGATAATAATTCTGATTCAAAAGGTGTGGCACTTAGAGTTGACTATCAAAATTTTAAAGACCCTAAAGTAAATACATTATGCGAAGATGGAGAATGTAGAGATGAAGGTATGCTTGTAGGTCTTGATAAATTTATTGAGAAGCATAAAAATGAAGATATGCTTATTATTCTTCATCAAATGGGAAATCATGGACCTGCATATTACAAAAGATATCCAAAAGAGTTTGAAAAATTTAAACCTGTTTGTAAAACAAATCAGTTAGAACAATGTACACAAGAAGAAGTTGGAAATGCTTATGATAATGCAATACTTTATACTGATTATTTCTTATCAAAAACAATAAACTTTTTAAAACAGTATTCAAATGATTATCATACTGGTCTAATTTATATGAGTGATCATGGAGAAAGTTTAGGGGAAAATGGATTATATTTACATGGTATGCCATATCTTATTGCACCAGATGAACAAAGACATATAGGATCTCTCATGTGGTTTGGTGATGATGATATTAATACCCAAAGAGTAAAAGCATACTCTAATAGAAGATTTTCTCAAGATAATCTTTTTCATACACTTTTAGGTTTTTTTGAAGTTGAAACAAATGTTTATAAAAAAAATATGGATATATTAGTAAATGCTAGAAAATAATAAATATTTAATACTTACAGCTATTTTTCTAGTATTTACTATTGTTCTTTTTGAATATACTTCTTTGGATATTTATGTACAAAACTATTTTTTCCAAATGAATACTCATACTTGGATATTAAATAGAGATGAACCTATATTAAAGTTCTTATTATATGATGGTATAAAAAAACTACTAATATTTTTTGCCCTTTCTATTCTTTTAACTTTAATTTTTTTTAGAAAAAAAGATCTTATAAAAAGATATAGAAATGGTCTTTTAATTATAGTTTTAAGCTCTATATTTGTGCCCTTAGTTGTTGGTTCTTTAAAGGCTGTTACAAATACTCCATGTCCAAAGAACTTAGAATATTATGGAGGAAGATATCCAGATGTAAAAGTTTTTGGCTCATATCCAAAAGATTTTGTTCAAAAAAGAAAAATAAAATGTTGGCCAGCAGGACATGCAAGTGGTGGCTTTGCTCTTATGGCACTATTTTTTCTTTTTAAGAAAAGAAAAAATAAAATAATCGCCTTAGTCTTTGGTCTTTTTGTTGGTTGGAGTATGGGACTTTATAAAATGCTCATTGGTGATCATTTTTCAAGTCACACCATAATTACGATGCTTTTAGCTTGGCTTATAATTTTAATAATTGCAAAAATAGTACAAAGGAAAGAACTTGAGAAACCAGCCCAAATATAACTTTTTTAAAAATACCTCTTATGCTTTAAAAGGATTACTTGATTTAATAAAAACAGAAACCTCTTTTAAAGTAGAACTTATTATTACTATAATTTTATTACCAACTCTATTTTTTATAGATACAACACTTACCAATAAACTTTTGATGTTTATTACTTTGATGGGTATGCTTTTAGCTGAGACTACAAATAGTGCTATTGAAAGAGTTGTTGATCTTGTAACTTTAGACCATCATAAGATGGCAGGACGAGCAAAAGATGTAGGAAGTGCTATTGTATTTATTAGTATTTTTATCTTTGTTGTCACTTGGAGTTGTATACTAATTCCTAAATTGTAAAGAAAGTGTCAAGAAAACCTTCTACTGTACTTTAAGCTTTTGTTTTATACTTACAATATAAAAACATAAAGGCTTAAAGATGAAACTACTAATTCTTCTAGGATTAATTCTAAATCTAACTTATGCTTCTGTTGTTGATGGTTATTTAAATGATCTCAAAGTAGAAGTTCAAAAATCAAATCCAAACTTCAAAGGTTTTGATATAAAAAGAGGTGAAGAAATTTTCACTTCAAAACATATGGGAAAAAAAGGTAAAGAGATATCATGTACTTCTTGCCATGGTATTGATTTAACAAAATCTAGCAAAAATTTCTTCACTGGAAAAGTAATAGAACCACTATCTCCAGTAGCCAATCCAAAAAGATTTACTGAAGTAAAAAATATAGAAAAATGGCTAAGAAGAAATTTCAATGATGTTTATAATAGAGTTGGAACAGCACAAGAAAAAGGTGATGTTGTAACTTATATATTGTCAAAGGATAAATAATGAAAGCTCTAATAATATTGACCTTACTAAGTTCACTAATTTTTGCAGAAAATCATTACTCTAATGGAAGACCTGGAGTAAAACCTGTAGATAATAAAATCTATAAACTAGAATGTAGTGCTTGTCACTTTGCATATCAACCAGGTCTTTTACCAGCAGCTTCTTGGAATAAGATGATGAATAATTTAGAAAATCACTTTAACACTGATGCAAGCCTTGCAAATGAAGATTTTAAAATCATAAAAGAATATTTAAATAAAAATAGTGCTGAAAAAGCAATGGAATACAAAAGAAGTAGCAGAATTGTAAATAGTATAAGAAGTGGGGATGTTCCAGAATCTATCTCTAAGACACCTTATATGATTAGAAAACACAAAGAGTTAAGACCTGCAATGCTATCTCAAAAAGAAGTAAGAGGATTGTTTAACTGTGTAGCTTGTCATACCACAGCCCAAAGAGGAATATACAGTGAAAGAGATATAAAAATTCCGAACTATGGAAGATGGGATGATTAGGATATAAGATGCAAAAAATATATATTTGGTCACTACCAACAAGAGTATTTCACTTTTTATTTGCTTTTTTTATTTTATTAGTATTTATTTCAAGTGAAGAAGATAGATGGTTATCATACCACGCAATAATTGGATATGCAATATTTATACTTTTAATATTTAGATTAGCATGGGGAATTTTTGGTCCAAAACACTCAAAATTCAAAGACTTCCCAATGGGCAAAAAAAACATAAAAGAGTTTTTAAATAATATCTTTGAAGATAAACAAAAATATGTAGGACACAACCCAATAGCTTCTTATGTCATGATAAGCATGCTTGTTGTTTGCTTTTTTGCAGTTATAACTGGAGTTTTAGCATATGGAATACAAGAAGGAAAAGGAATATTTGCATATTTAAATAGCTCTTTTTTTGAAGATATGAAATTATTTAAACATATTCATGAATTTTTATCAACTCTATTTTTGGTACTTTTAGCTTCTCATATATTGGGAGTAATCAGTGATAGAATACTTCATAAAAAACATGAAACGCTAAACTCTATAGTAACAGGTTATAAAAAAAGTGAAAATGAGCAGGGAATAAAACTAAATATTTTCCAAAAATTTTTAGCTTTTATGTTTTTAGCTATTCTTGTTTCTTTTTTCATATTTAATATTGTAAAACCAAATAATGTTTTAATAGCTTCAACTTTTAAAGCAGTAGATTATAAAAAAGAAAACCCTCTTTTTGTAAGCGAGTGTGCATCGTGCCATACTCTGTATCCCTCCAAATTTATTGCCTGAGAAATCATGGAGAATATTGATGAAAGATTTAGAGAATCATTTTGGAGATGATGCAAGCTTAGATGCAAAAGATGAAAAAATTATCTTAGACTTTTTAGTAGAATTTAGTGCTGAAAAATCTACAAAAAAAGCTAGTTTCAAAATTCTAAAGTCTATAGGAAATAAAGATATAATAGCCGTGACCCAAACCACTTATTGGAAAAAGAAACATGAAGATATTCCAAAAAGTGTATTTTTAAACAAAGAAGTTAGAAGTAAAGCAAACTGTAAAGCTTGCCATAGTGATGTGGAGAAAGGATTAATTGAAAATGATAAAATTAAAAATATTAGCTCTTTTATGTAGTATTATTTTCACTGCTAATCTTTTTGCAGACAAGTATGAGCACCATGAAAAAAATGAAGAAAATAAACATCATATTTATAAAAATTTAGATTATCTAAATCTTGACAAGAACCAATTATCTAAGCTAAAAGAGGTATTAAAAAGATATAAAAAAGAGTCTAAAAGATTTTATAAATTTGAAAGAAAAAAAGAAAAAGAATTATCTCAAATAATAGAAAAAAAATATTTTGATGAAATAGCTTATGAAAAAGTTTTAGATGAGATTAACCAAAAATCAAAAGAAATAGAAATAAAAAATTTAAAAAAGATTCATGACATCTTAAATGATACACAAAAAGAGAAATTTTCTCACTTTTTAAAGGAGTGGAGAATTGAATAGAAAAGTACTACTTATAGAAGATGATTTACAAATGCAAAGTTTGATAAGTGATTATCTAAAAGATTATCACTTTGATTGTACTTCATTTGCAAATCCTAAAGATGCCCTTGATGAATTTTACAAAAACCAAGATTATTGTATTGCCATATTAGATTTGATGTTACCTGGAATGGATGGCTTTGATTTGTTTAAAAAGTTAAAACAAATAAAAGATATACCAATTATCATCTCATCTGCTAGGGGTGATATTGGAAATAAAATACATGGCTTTGAATTAGGAGTTGATGATTATTTAGCAAAACCATATGAACCAAGGGAATTAGTACTTAGAATAGAGTATATTCTAAAAAAATACTCAAGTAAAAAAATAGAAGTTGGTGCTTTTGAAATAAACAAAGAAAATAGAGAAGTAATAGTTGATAATTTTCCAGTTGAATTTACAAAAATAGAGTTTGAGATTTTTATTTTTTTAATAGAAAACCTAAATAAAATATCTTCAAGAGAACAGATACTTCATGCCACTTCACTAGATCCAAATACAAAAAATCGAACAATAGATATGCACATTTCAAATATAAGATATAAAATCGGCGATGATTCCAAAAACCCAAAATACATAAAATCTGTTTGGGGTGTTGGTTATAAGTTTGTGAGTTAAGATGAGTATAACAAAAAAGATTTCTATTTTATTTATCATAAGTCTTATTCTTATGAGTATTATTGGATATTGGATAGATAGTATAAATTCCCAAAGAATAGATAGTCTAATAAAAGACAAATATTTAAAAATAGCAACTGAGATTTATGAAAATATCGATAATACAAATTTAGTAAATCAAATAATTAAAGAATATAAACTAAAACCCATCACCAAAAATCAAACAAAAGAAGAGAAGATTTTATACAGTGAAGCTCATACTTTTGGATCTATTTCTATTTTTCACAAGGGCTTTGATGATGAACTTATTCTTCATATAAAATATCTTGAAGATGAATATATTTTAAAAACCCAAGATGAAAAAAACCTAAATGAAAAATTTACACTGAATACCTTGGTTTTTCTTGATGTTTTTGTTTTATTTCTTATATTTTTATATATTATTAAACTACTCTCACCTCTAAAAAAAATCACAAAAGAAATAGAGAGTTTCTCAAAGGGTGATTTAAGTGCAAGAATCAAAATCAAATCAAATGATGAAATTGGAATATTAGCAAATACCTTCAATAAGATGGCCACTAACCTAGAAGAGTTAATCAAAACAAGGGAAGCCCTACTTAGAGATATTGGGCATGAACTTAGAACCCCAATTGCTAAGGGTAAGTTTGCCATAGAAAAAATTGATGACTTTTCGCAAAAAGAGCTTTTGAAGAAAATATTTTCTGATTTAGAAATTTTAACAAATGAGCTAATAGAACTTGAAAAACTAAACTCTTCAAAACTTGATATTACAAAATTTAGTGCTGAAACTTTGATATTAGAGGCTTTAGATAAATTATATATAAATGATGAAACAAAAATAAATTTAATTATAGAAGATGATTTTAAAATAGAAGGTGATTTAAATTATCTTTGTATTACTTTAAAAAATTTAATTGACAATGCCCTTAAATATGCAAGCTCCTTTCCTATAAATATAAAAGCAAAAAATCAAACTATTTTAGTGGAAAACAAAGGTGAAAAACTATCAAAAGAGTTAGAGTATTACTTAAAACCTTTTACCCAAGAATTAGTCCAAAGAAATGGTTTTGGATTGGGACTTAGCATTGTTGATAAAATATTAAATAGACACTTCTTAAAACTTGAGTATGAGTACAAAAATAATAACAATATCTTTAAAATCAACTTCAAATAGAAAATTTAGTATAATCCATAAAAATAAAATGAAAGAGTTATTAAATAAATGACAGCTTTACAAATTGCAGATATCATAGGAATAATTTGCTTCGCAGCAAGTGGCTTTTTAATCGCTGTGCATTATAACTTAGATATTTTAGGAATAGTTATTTCTTCTTTCTTAACAGCCCTTGGAGGTGGAATGATTAGAGATACAATTGCAAATAAAACTCCATATATTTTTACAGATACACTTCCTGTAACACTTGTAATTGGAACAGTTTTTTTGTCTCTTGCTTTTAAACTTCATAAAATAGCAGATTTTGAAGGAAAAATAGCCTTTATAATATCTGATGCCATTGGCCTTGTCTCTTTTGCAATAACTGGTTCCATCATAGCTATTGAAAATGACTTCAATTTTGTAGGTGTTCTTATTTTAGCTTTTCTAACAGCTGTTGGAGGAGGAACAATTAGAGATATTCTAATAAATAGAGTACCATCAATACTTGTAAGTGAGTTTTATGGAACAGTTGCAATAATAGTTGGATTAGGTATGTATATTTTACAATTATTTGAGCAAAGAAATATTTTGAATATCACTATACTATTTGTTTTTGGTGTACTTTTAAGATTGATAGCTTATTATAAAAAGTGGTCTTTACCAAAGTTATAGATCTACTATAACTTTGTTTTTCCCACTCTCTTTTGCATTATAAAGTGCTTTATCTGCTCTATTTATTGTTGATTCAATATCTTTGTCAAGTTGTGCCTCAAATTGAGCCACACCCAAACTAAGTGTAAAACTAAACTTTCCTGTTTTTACTTCAACAGAATAATCTTCTACATTTTGTCTAATATTTTCTGCAACACTTTGAGCAAAAGATAAAGAAGTGTTATATAAAAGAATTACAAACTCTTCTCCACCAAATCTAGCTACAATATCACTTTTTCTACAGTTATTTTCTAATATTCTTGAAAGTGAAACTATAACTTTATCACCAACAGAGTGTCCATATGTATCATTTATATTTTTAAAGTTATCAACATCTAAGATAATAATTGAGATATGATGATTATTTCTAATAGAAAGACTCTGCATTGTAATAGCTGATTCTGTAAAGTATCTTCTATTATATAATTGAGTAAGGGGATCTTTACTTGAAAGTTCTTTTAACTCTTCATTTGATTTTTTCAATCTTTGTGATGTCTCATGAAGTTTTGTATGATCATAAATATATAAACAAACTAATCTTTTATCTAAATCATAAGGTACTAAGGTAACATCTTGTCTCATATATTTAAAAACTTTTCCCATAATACTGTTTGATTGAATTTTAATTAAATACTCATGGGGTTCTACACTAAAAAAAGAAGTGCTTTTTGTTATTAATACAGATTTTACTTTTCTAACTAACTTTTTTTTATCTATATAAGGGAATTTTTCGCAAATTTCATGATTGACTATATCTTTTGCTTTTACAGCTGTTTTAACTTCAAGCCACTTATTCCAAGCTTTTATATTTAGATTTTCATCTAAAATTATTATTCCATTATCAATGGTATTAAAAATGATGTTGTTATTTAAAAATTCCATTTAAAGCTCATCCATTATTTTATCTAAGGCACTTTTCATAAATCCAATTGAATCATCTTTTAGCATCATAATTAATTCACTATGTATATTTTGAATTTCAAATTCTATTACTGTAGAAATAATTATTATATGATTATATTCCACATGATAATGTTCTTCCAAATTTTGTGCAGACTCTACTATCTTTACATCAGGTGGAGAAAATAAAATATCTGTTTCTATTAATTCAGCTAATTTACTAGAAGTAGTTGAGGAAATAATATTTGTAATTTCTAAAACTACATCTTTTAGTTCATCCTCATTTATATCTGATTCATTTAAATCAAATTCTAAGGCTAAATTTTTTAATGAACTTTCATCAATTAAAAAAAGATTTTCCCCTGAAAGTTTTCCATCAATTAATTGGCTAACTAAATAACAAGCAGGATAATGTTCTACTTTTTCTTGAATATAATCCTTAAAATCACTACTTGACAAAGTAGTAATCTTAGGAATACTAAGGTTTGCAAATTTTCCAATAATATCAGCAATGGCTGCAGTTGCAGAACCATAAGAAATATTCATCAACTCTTGTAAACAATCTTTTTGATCATCATTAAAACAGTTGCTATCGTTCATTATAAAACCTTTAGTTTTAAAAGAATTTGTTTAAGATTTTCTTCATTAATAGGCTTTTTAATAAATCCTAGTGCTCCATTTTCTTTTGCTTTTGCTTTTGAAGCCTCTTGAATATCTGCACTTACTACAATTATTTTTGCATTTTTGTCTTCTTTGCATATTTTTTCTACAGCATCAAATCCATTCATTTCAGGCATTGTTAAATCCATAAAAGTAATAAAAGGAGATACCTCTTCATACAGTTTTAAAGCTTCTAATCCATTAGTAGCCTCGAAAACTTCTATTTCTTCACCAAGTAAATTTTTTAAATCTTTTATTAGCATCTTTCTTGCCATTTTAGAATCATCACAAACTAAATATTTCATTATTTCTCCAAAACGATTATTGTTTTATTATAGGAAAATTACTATTAAATACTACTCAACTTAATATTTTTTTAAATGCTTTTACAATAGCTTTTTTCTCTAAAGTTTTTATTTTATCTTCTAAAGTTTCTACACTTTCATCACTTGATAAAGAAATTTTTTCTTGAATTATATATTTTCCTTCATCATAATTTTCATTTACAAAATGTATTGTGCAACCTGATTCTTTCTGTTTTTCTTTTATGACAGCTTCATGAACAAATCTTCCATACAACCCTTTTCCACCGAACTTTGGCAATAATGCAGGATGAGAATTTATGATTTTATTAGGGAAACTTTTTAAAAGATTTTCTTCTATTTTTTTCATATAGCCTGATAAGAATATATAATCAACTTTGAACTCAAGCATCAACTTAGTAATTTTTTCATCAAGGTTTTCATCTGGATATTTTTTTGCATTTACAACAAAATTTGGAACATGACTTAATGATGCTTTTTGTAACACTTTTGCCTCTTGGTTATTAGATATTACTAATATCACCTGTGCATTTATAGTTTTATTTTCACAAGCTTCTAAAAGTGTATCAAAACCACTTCCATTGTGTGAAGAGAGTATTCCAATTCGTTTCATTTGTTATCCTAATAATTCGTAGAGGCGAATTATAACAACTTTTGTTTAAACTAATCTCATACTTTTTTTCTTTGATTTATTAAAAATACTCCTAAAAATATAAACCCTGTAGCAATAGTATCAATCAATTTAATATCTTCTCCCACAATAAATACAGCAATAATAAGTGCAACTACAGGAGGAATATAAGTAATAGAAGAAGCCTTTAATGCCCCTAATTTTTCAATCATATAATAATAAATAATATAAGCTAATCCAGTACCTAATAATCCCAAACCAATAACTAATCCAAGAGCACTATGAGTATCTTGCCAAATATTATTTATGCCATCAAAGTTTGTGATAAAAAGTAAAATCAAAACACCAAAACCTAATTGATAAGTAGTTAATGCTTCTGCTTTTAGTTTTAAGGGCATCACATATTTTTTAGCATAAATAAAAGATGCTCCAACACTAAGTGATCCTAAAATCATAGAAAGCATCCCTTCCATATTTGAAGCTAAAATATTTTCATTAAACACATCACTTATTAAAATAACTCCTAAGAAACCTATAAAAACACCTAAAAAGGCAAATTTTGTAATTTTTTCTTCTTTTAGGAAAACGGCTGCTAATAAAAAAGAAAAAAGAGGAATTGAACCACTTAAAGCTCCCGCAACTCCTGATAAAAGTAAAGCACATCCCTTTACAAATCCAAAGTAATAAACAACAGTTGCAAGTAATGACATAACAATAAAATGAAAACTATATTTTAAATCTTTTAGTTTTAAACTTTTTGTGTAAAGTGCATATAAAAATACTGGAATAAATCCAAATAAAACTCGGAAAAAAACAACTTGCATAGGAGAAATATAAACAGCTGCCATCTTCATATAAATAAAATTACTTCCCCAAATAATCCCTAAAGCCCAAAATGCAATAATCGGTAAATTTTTCATCTAATTTCCAAAATTGTTCTATTTTAATCGTTGAGCATGGGTTAATGCAATTGCAATTGCATCTGTAATATCAAGAGGTTTTATCTCTTTTTTTATACCCAATAATCTTTTTACCATAAAAGCCACTTGCTCTTTTGCTGCTTTTCCATTTCCTGTAACTGCTTTTTTAACTTGTAATGGAGTGTATTCAGAAAAATTTCCAAATTTTTGTAAAACCTTTAAAGATATGGCACCTCTGAATTGAGCAAGTTTAATTACACTTTTTGGATTGAAAGCATAAAACATATCTTCAATAGCTACTTCATTTATCTCGTGATTTGAAAAAATCAAATCTAACCCTTCAACCATTTCCACTATTTGCTCTTGTAAAATTTTACTTTTTATTTTTATTAATCCAGCTTCACAAAGTCTTAGTTCTCTATTATCTTTTTCAATAACTGCATAACCACAATTTATAGTTCCAGGGTCTATTCCTAATATCTTTTTTTTCAACTGTTCACATATCCTTAAAAAATCTATTCACTTATTAAAAGAGTGATATAATGGTAAAAACTTTATAAATTTTCACTTAAATTACAAAGTTATTCAAAAGTTATTCACTACTTATTCAACATAATTTTTATTATATCTTAGTTTTTAAAATATTTTAGATATAATATCTACCAATCAAATAAAAAAGAGTTTATATTTAATGACAACAAAAGAGATTTTATCAGTTTTAAAAAATGAAACATCAAAATCAGACTATGACAGATACCTAAAACAACTTATATACAAAAAAATTTCATCTGACGATAACATAGCTATTTTTGAAGTTCCTAATAAATACATTGCAAACTGGATAAAAAGTAAATATTCAAAAATCATTCAACACTGTATTGAGACAATAGATGGGACTAAGCCAACTGTTGAGATAAAATTAACAGGTGAAAAAAAGACTAAAAAAGAGATACTAAAAGAACAAATTGGAAAATCTGATGTGGAAAGCACTATCTTAAATCCATCATATACTTTTGACTCTTTTGTAGTTGGTTCATCAAATCAAATGGCATTTAATGCTTCACTTGCAGTTTCAAAAAAACCAGGTATTCAATACAACCCCTTATTTATTTATGGTGGAACTGGTTTAGGTAAAACTCACTTGCTTCAAGCAATTGGAAATGATGCAATAGAGCATGGTAGAACAATTATTTATGTCACGATTGAACAGTTTATGAATGACTTTACTTTTGCAATTAAAAATAAAAATATGGAACATTTTAGAAGTAAATATAGAAAATGTGATGTTTTATTAATCGATGATATTCAATTTTTAAGTGGTAAAGAACAGACTCAAGAAGAGTTTTTCCACACTTTTAATGAACTTCATAATGCAGAAAAACAAATAGTTATGACCTCAGATAGACTTCCATCTCAAATAGCAGGCCTTGTTGATAGATTAAAATCTAGATTTGAATGGGGTTTAACAGCTGATGTTCAAATACCAGGATTAGAGACAAAAATAGCAATTATTGAAAAAAAATCTGAATTAAATGGTATTCATTTAGATAGGGAAATAGTAAATTATATTGCTACAAACCTTGATAACTCTATTAGAGAAATAGAAGGTGTACTAATTAGAATAAATGCTAGTGCAGCCTTACTTAACCAAGAGATTAATTTACCAATGGTACAAAATCTTTTAAAAGAGCAAATAAAAGAGACAAAAGAAAATATAAAACTTCCTGATATAATAACAATCGTTGCAATAGAGCTTAATATTAAACCTAGTGATATAAAATCTAAAAAAAGAACAGCAATTGTTGCAAATGCAAGAAGAATAGTGATATATTTAGCAAGAGAATTAACACATAACTCTATGCCAGATATTGCTAAATTTTTAGGAATGAAAGATCATAGTTCAATTTCTCATAATATTAAAAAAGCAAATGAGTTAATTGAAAAAGATGAAAATTTCAAACTAATAATTGAAAATTTGAAAAATAAAATCATAAATAGAGGGTAGCTGTAGAAAAGTTTTAAACTATTATGTGAATAGGTGTGAATATCTTTAACCTTTTAATCACTCTTTGTAGAGTTGATTACATCGGCTTAAATCAAGAGTTTTCATCTATTCACATAGTCTACTACTACCACTAAATAAAATAATAAATAAAGGGGATAACATGAGATTTATCATTGCTAAAAATATCTTTGAAAATATAATCTCTTCAATGCAACCATTTTTAGAAAAAAAAGATTCTAGTTCTATAACTTCACATATATATTTAGAAGTAATAAATTCAAAATTAATATTAAAAGCTACAGATTATGAAATTGGATTAGAATCTTATGTTAATGATATTGAAGAATCAACAGATGGAAAAGGTACAGTTAACGGAAGTAATCTATTAGGTATAATCAAAAGATTAAAAAATGACAAAATTACTGTTGAAACTATAGATAACAACTTAGTTATAAAACAAAGTAGATCAACTTTTAAATTACCAATGTATGATGCTAATGAATATCCTAACTTAATTATGAATACTGAATTAAACATATTAAATATTTCAACTATTAGTTTAGTAAACAGCATAAGAAAAATTACACCTGCAATTGATAACAATAATCCAAAATTTGAATTAAATGGTGCTTTAATTGATATTAAAAATTCTAAAATCAATTTTGTAGCAACAGATACAAGAAGACTTGCTATTTCTCATTTACAAAATATTTCAAATAATGAATCTCAATTTATCATTCCTAAAAAAGCAATTATAGAAATTCAAAAACTATTTTTAGATGATGCAAAAATATCTTATGATGATACAAACTTAGTGGTAGAAACTGATAATTCTAAATTCTTTACAAAATTAATTAATGGAAAATTTCCAGATTATGAAAGAATTATTCCAAATAGTTTAAAATATAATTTAACATTACCAAAAGCTATTTTAATTGATTCTATTAAATTAGTAACATCTTTGTTTTCAAATATCAAAATTACATTTTCTCCAAACTCTATGGTATTTGAATCTTTAGATGAAGATACAGAATCTAAAACTCAAATTGATATTGATTTAAATATTAGTGAAAATTTTTATTTAGCAGTAAATGCTAAATACTTATTAGATTTTTTAAGCATGTCAAATAATGAAAATGTTGTAGTTGGATTCAATGAATCTAATTTACCATTTTACTTAGAAGATGATAAATTTTTTACAATTGTAATGCCAATTGTGCTAGACAAATAAAAAAGGATAATTAATGAGCCAAGAGTATGGTGCTAGTAATATTAAAGTTTTAAAAGGTCTTGAAGCTGTTAGAAAAAGACCGGGTATGTATATTGGTGATACTAACACTAATGGATTACATCATATGGTTTACGAAGTTGTTGATAACTCTATTGATGAGGCAATGGCTGGATATTGTAAAAATATTAAAATTACTATGACAAAAGATCATTGGATTAGAGTTGAAGATGATGGTAGGGGTATTCCTACAGCTATTCACGAAGGTGAAGGTATTTCAGCTGCTACTGTTGTTTTAACAGTACTTCATGCTGGTGGTAAATTTGATAAAGATACATATAAAGTTTCTGGTGGTCTTCATGGAGTTGGGGTTTCTGTTGTAAATGCCTTATCTAAAGAAGTAAAAATGACTATTTACCGAGAAGGAAAAATTCATTATCAAGAGTTTTCAAAAGGTATTCCAAAATCTCCTTTAGAAGTAATTGGTGAAAGTCCTAGAAAAACTGGTACTACTATTGAATTTTTAGCTGATGATTCTATTTTTGAAGTAAATACTTATGACTTTGCTGTTTTAGCAAAAAGATTTAGAGAAGTAGCATATTTAAACTCATTTATCTCAATTACTTTAATAAATGAAATAACTAAAAAAACTGAAGTTTATCATTTCGAAGGTGGTATTAAACAGTTTGTTGAAGATATAAACACTGCAACTGCTGTATCAGACGCAGTTGCATTTAATGACAATGTTGATGGTGTTGAAGTTGATATTGCTGTTATGTATAACGATACTTATGTTGAAAAAACTTTATCATTTGTAAATAATATTAGAACAATTGATGGGGGAACTCATGAGGCTGGATTTAAAGCTGGACTTACAAGAAGTATTGTTAAATATTTAAATGAAAATGCAGCAGCTAGAGAAAAAGATACAAAAATCACAGGTGATGATGTAAGAGAAGGTCTTATTGCAATTATTTCTGTAAAAGTTCCAGAACCTCAATTTGAAGGTCAAACAAAAGGTAAACTTGGAAGTTCTTATGTAAAACCTATTTGTCAAAGATTGACATCTGAACAACTAGATAAATATTTTGAAGAAAATCCAGCACAAGCAAAAGCTATCATGGACAAAGCTTTAATGGCAGCACGAGGTAGAGAAGCTGCTAAAAAAGCTAGAGATATGACTAGAAAAAAAGATGCAATGACAGTTGGAACTCTTCCTGGAAAACTTGCAGAGTGTCAAAGTAAAGATCCAGCTATAAGAGAATTATACCTAGTGGAAGGGGACTCTGCAGGGGGTTCTGCAAAACAGGGTAGAGATAGAGTTTACCAAGCGATTTTACCACTTAAGGGTAAAATTTTAAATGTAGAAAAATCAAGACTTGACAAAATTTTAAAATCTGATGAAATTAGAAACATGATTACAGCTATTGGTTGTGGAATTGGTGAAGATTTTGATGAAGAGAAAATCAGATATCATAAAATCATTTTTATGACGGATGCGGATGTTGATGGATCTCACATTCAAACACTGCTTTTAACATTTTTCTTTAGATTTTTAAGACCTATTATTGAAAAAGGTTATTTATATATTGCTCAACCACCTCTTTATAGATATAAAAAAGGTAAAAATGAAACATATTTAAAAGATGACAATGCCCTATCTGCTTTCTTAATAGAAAATGGTTTAGAGTCATTTGAGTTCCAAGGTCTTGGATACAATGACTTAGTGGATTTATTTAAAACTGTTTCTAGATATAGAGGAATGTTAACACAATTAGAAAAAAGATATTCTTTATCAGAAGTATTAAAACACTTAATTGAAAATTCAAACTTAGTAAATCTAGATTTTACAGCCTTATACGAAGAAGTAAAAGGTTTCCTAGAAGCAAAAGGTTATAATATTTTATCTAAGAGATTAACAGATGAAAGTATTCAACTTTTTGTTCAAACAAAAGAGGGTCTTGAAGAGTTACTAATTGATGATGAACTTTTTGCATCACCATATTTTAGTGAAGCTACTTATATTTACAACAAATTAGTTGAAAGAGATTTAACTGTATTTGAAGGTAGAGATTTAGTAGAAATATTAGATGAAATTGAAACTTTAGCTAAGAAAGGTGCCTATATCCAAAGATATAAAGGTCTTGGGGAAATGAATCCAGAGCAACTTTGGGAAACAACAATGACACCAGAAGCTAGAAGACTTCTAAGAGTTACTATTGATGATGCAACAGTAGCATCTGATACTTTCACACTATTTATGGGTGATGAAGTAGAGCCAAGAAGAAATTATATAGAAGAGCATGCCAAAGATGTAGAACACTTAGACGTTTAGTCTAAAAGACATCTTTTAATTAATCTCTGCGTTGGAGATGAGTTTTTACTCAGTCACCTACTTTTAGTAGGCTCCTTCGCAAAAACTCACCTCCGCCTTGACCTTAAATAAAATATGACTTTAAAATTTATATGAAGATTTGATAATTAAATGAAAAACCTAAAATACCTAAACCACTATCCCAAAGATATAATCTCACAAATACAAAAGCTAATAGATGATAAAAAGCTTGATAAGTATTTGTTGAATAAATACAAAACTTCACATGATTATAAAAATGATAAAGCCCTCTATTCTTATGCTATGGATTTTAAAAATAGCTATTTAAAAAAGTCACTTCCTCTTAGTAAGGTGATTTATGATGGGAAGATAAATGTTATCAATGATGCTTTGGGTTTGCATACTATTATTTCTCGGGTTCAAGGTGGTAAGCTTAAAAGTAAAAATGAGATACGAATAGGAACTTTATTTAAAAATGTTCCAGAAGAGTTCCTTAGAATGATTGTAGTGCATGAATTAGCTCATTTAAAGGAAAAAGAACACAATAAGGCGTTTTATAGTTTATGTTGCTTTATGGAGCCTAATTATCATCAATATGAATTTGACCTAAGAGTTTATCTTACATATATGGATTTATATGGGAAACTTTATTAATATATAACAATCTGCAATAAAATCAATCCACTCTAAAAATTTATCTTATACTTCTACAAATCATATGATTAATGTCCCATTTAAAGAAGAACTCGTTCTTCTCTTTAGGATTTGTTTCTTTAATTGGGATTTATTTCCAATGCTAAAAGAAATCATAAAATTACAGTCCCTTTTAAATGGGACATTTAAAAGGAATAATAAAATGAATATATGTGGAATAGAACTAAAAGCAAATCAAACAATCTTAGCAGTTCAGATTGATGGCGAATATAAAGATTTAAAAACTAAAAAAATCACTTTGGAAGATGATGAACTCCAAGAGTCTATAAGAAGTTATTGTAATGACTTATTAGTGTTTTTGACCGAAAATGATATTGAACAAGTATATATCAAAAAAAGAGCAAAAAAAGGAAACTTTGCAGGTGGTGCAATTACTTTCAAAATGGAAAGTTTAATCCAATTAAATCCAAAATGTACAGTTGATTTGGTATCAGCTCAAGCAATGGGAAGTTTTGAGAGAAAAAACAGCGTTGAGTATCCAGAGGCTTTAAATAAATATCAAGAACAAGCTTATTTAGCAATTTTAGCTTCTATATAAAATTGTATAAGTTAAATAATGTTTTAAAGTGATATTAGAATTATTTAATCAAGCCAATCTCTTTAAAATACTTTTTAGAACCACTATGTAATGGAGCAGATAATCCTTCTAAAAAAGATTTTTTAGTAATAGGAGTAAGTGCTAAATGGGCTTTTTTAAATTCATTAAAGTTATCCATAACTTGTTTTACAACTGTATAAACAGCTTTTTCACTCATATCAGAGCTTGCAACTAATACAGCTTTTACAGCAAAAGTTGGTATCTCATTTGGATTTTCCCTATAAATCCCACCTGGAATATTAGTTTTTGTGAAGTATGGATGTTCTTTAACAAATTTATCAATTTTTGTTCCTGTAATTGGTACGATTTTAGTATCTGTAGAGTTTGAGGCATCTTTAATATTAGCTGTTGGATGACCAACCATATAAAAGTATCCATCAATTTTATTATCTCTTAGGGCATCTGGCATTGCTGAAGCTTTTAGGTTACCAACATATGCTAAATCAGTAGTTTGTATATTTAGAGCTTTAAACATACTTAAAGCTGTCAGTTCATTTCCAGAACCAGGATTTCCAATATTGATTCTTTTGCCTTTTATATCCATGATACTATTTATATTTGCATCTTTTCTTGTAACTAAGGTTAATGATTCTGGATAAATAGCAAGAATTGATCTTAATTTAGAAAATTGTTTATCTTTAAATTTACCTATACCTTTTGACGCTTGATAAACAATATCTGATTGAACAATTGCAAAATCTAACTCACCACTTTTTATTGCATTTATATTATAAACAGAGCCTCCTGTTGATTCAACAGAGCATCTAATATTTGTTTTTTCTTTTACTTTATTTACAAACTTACAGATTGTTCCACCAGTTGGATAATATGTTCCAGTCACTCCACCTGTGCCTATTGTAATAAATTGTGTAGCAAATAATGAAGTGGATAAAACTCCTAAAAATATAAATAATATAAACTTTTTCATAATGACTCTTTTGATTATTTTTTACTTTTAATTATACACATAAAAGCTACAAAATAGGTAAAAAAATATTTTATTTAGTTTTTTTATATATTGATATTAATATTCCAAATAGTATTAAAATTGTGGAAATTATCAAAGTAGAAGTTACTTCTTCATTTAAAAATATCACTCCCAAAAATATGGCAAGAGGAGGAATAAGGAGTTGTAAAACACCTGATGTTATTATTTTCATATTTGGAAGTAAGTGGTACCATAAAAGATATCCAATAGATGAAGTTATTCCCCCTGAGATAAAAGCTAAGCTTATTCCATAAGTTGAAATATTTATATTTTTAACAAAAAAGGCAAAAAAGATTAGAACAAAAATAAGAGATTTTGTGAAGTTATCAGTTGTATTTAGAGTGGCATTTGATGATCTTTTTCCAAAGATTGTATAAAGTCCCCAAGCAACTCCTGATATCATCATCAAAATAGAGTGATAAAGTGATACTTCAAACCCTTTACTAGGGTATAATAAATAAATTAAGCCAATAAAAGCCAAACTTATTCCTAACGCTTTTGTCATATCAATGCTCTCTTTTTTTATCAAGGCTGTAATTATTATGGTAAGTTGTACCATTGCAAAAAGTATTAAGGCTCCAAGTCCCGCATCTAAGTTTATATAAGCAAAAGAAAAACAAATAGCATATAAAAAAAGTAAAAAGGAAGTATGCCAGTTTTTATTTAGGCTTAAATTCAGTCTTTTTTCTTTTAAAAATAAAATGACAAGTAAAGTTAGTGCTCCAAAAAATAGTCTAAAAAATGTAAAAGAGTATGGGTCAATTGAGTTATTAATTAATGCAGCTCTTGCTAAAACTGAGCTAGTTGCAAAGAAAAATAGAGTAAGACAAATGAGGGAAATGAGTTTTATATTCATAAATTATTATATCCTATATATTAAAATTATTATATCCCTTAATATTATGAAAAGATAGTAGTATAACATTTGTAAGAATATTTTTGATAAAATCACATACTTATATTATTTAAAGAAATTTTCAAACAAAAGGCAAGAAACAATGAAATATGGTGAAAAAGAGATAGTAGAATTTGATATTAACAAAGAAGAGAATTTTTGGCCAAATAAAAATGATAAAAATTATGTGATAAATATAGAATTACCAGAATTCATGGCAAAATGTCCAAGAAGTGGTTATCCTGATTTTGCAACAATATTTATACATTACACTCCAAATAAAAAAGTGATAGAACTAAAGGCTTTAAAATTATATATAAACTCGTTTATGCTTAGAGAAGTTTCTCATGAAAATGGGGCAAATGAGATTTTTGATACTTTAATGGAAAAATTAGAACCTAAATGGCTAAAAGTAATTGCAGATTTCAAACCTCGTGGAAATGTTCATACGGTTATTGAAATAGACTCAGATAAACTATAAGTTGTGACCTTGGAAAGATTAGTAACTACAGCACAAGCGGCAGAGATACTTGGTATATCTTTACAAGGCGTTCACTATAGAATAAAAAACAATCAACTAAAATCAATAAAACAATCAGGTAAAACTTATGTTTATCTTTGGGATGATAATAGTAAAAAAGAGGGCTACTCAACTTCGGTTGAAGAAGTAGCCCAGAGAAAAGAAGAAGATAATATCTATATACAAAAAGTAATAGAGACAAAAGATGAACAAATAGTTCTTTTGAAAAAGTCTGTAAAATGGTTAAGAAGACAGTACCAAGAGGAGATTGAAAGATTAGAAAAAAATCAAGATAAGATTATAAGTGTATTTGACTCTGAGATAAAACTGCTACAAAGTGCCTTTAATGAAATGCGTGCAATTTATAAACCACAATTAGAACCCTTGAGTCCCAAAAAGAAGTTTATATCCCTAGTAGATTTTACATCTTTGATGAAAACTTATAAAAAAAGTGATAAAGAGATAAAGATTTTGATTTTAAAAGCCATTAAAAGAGGTGATAAAAGATTTATTTATAATAAACATACAAAAAAAGTTTTGATTTTAGATGAAGATTTTTCGGATTTTAAATAAAAAAAGAAGTGCTAAGCACTCCTCTCCAGATACCTAAACACACCATAAAAGAAGGTGCCTTGCTATGTTCCCATCCTGGGGCGTTGTCTTCAGATATAATTGTAAAGGTCTAAAGAAGAGCACAAAAAGTACTTTATACTCTTTGTGCTTCTCTTTAAGGGCTGTAATCTTATCCTAATAAACTTAAAATTCTTATAAAGTGAAAACTTGACTTTTAATTATAGAAGAGTACAATTCTATCCTTATTTCAAAAAAAGTGATAATTTGACTAAAAATTTTAATCTAATAGGGATATTTTCCTTAATCTTTGCAATGTTTATTTGGGGTAGCTCTTTCATCGCTTTAAAAATAGCGATGCAAGACTTAGGAGAGTTTACAGTTCTGTTTTTTAGAATGTTGATAGCCTCTTTGTGTTTTGTTTATTTTATAAAAAGATTTTCAAAATATAGTTTTGAAAAAAGTGATATAAAATATATGCTTCTGTTGTGTATTTTTGAACCTTCACTATATTTTATTTTTGAAATTAAAGCCTTAACTTATACTTCTGTTTCACAAGCTGGAATGATTACTTCATTGATGCCTATTATTACTGCAATGGGAGCTGGCTATTTTCTTAAAGAGCTTGTTTCAAGACAACTTTTATTTGGTTCTGTAGTAGCAATGATAGGCGCTATTTGGCTAAGCGTTCAAGGTAGTGTAACTTTTGGTGCTCCAAATCCTATGCTTGGTAATTTTTTAGAGTTGTGTGCTATGGCTTGTGGAGCAGCTTATACAATACTTGCTAGACATTTAATAGAAAAATATCCTGCACTTTTTATAACTGCAATTCAAGCTTTTGCAGGGGCTATTTTCTTTTTTCCATTTTTTATTTATGAATATATGACAAGAGATATAGTTTTTACACAAAACTCTGTTATATCTTTAGTTTATTTAGGTGTTGTGGTTACTTTAGCTGGTTATGGTTTATATAATTATGCTTTGACAAAAATTGAAGCTTCAAAGGCTGCAATGTATATAAATCTTATTCCTATTTTTACAATGATTTTGGCATTTTTTATTTTAAAAGAAGAGTTGAGTATTGAAGAATTGATTGCTAGTGTTACAATTTTAAGTGGAGTTATAATATCTCAAATTTCTGTAAAAAGATTTAGAAGAAAAAGAAAAATAGCTTGATTTACCTAACTCTTTTTTTCTCAAGTTTTATATCTGCAACATTTTTCCCAATGGTAAGTGAAGCAGTTCTTGTATATGATATTTTGCAAGGGTATAACTTAGCTCTTTTGCTTTTTGTAGCAACTTTGGGAAATAGTTTGGGATCATGTGTAAATTATTTCCTTGGATTAAAAGGTGAAGAGTATTTAGAAAATAAAAAGTATATTCCTAAAAAAGGCATAGATAGGGCAAAAAGCTTTTTTGATAAATATGGGGGTTGGTCGTTACTTTTGTCTTGGATGCCAATTATTGGTGACCCTATTACTTTAATAGCTGGTGTTTTAAAATATAAGTTTGCATATTTTTTTGTTTTAGTTGTAATTGCTAAATTTGTAAGATATGCAGTATTGGCATATCTTACTTTGCTATATTAGATTATATTTATATTATAAGCTTTAAATTGTGCAAAGATATTATCATTTATTTTAATCTCAAGATTTTTATAACTAGAATTTGTAATTTTTGCATTTATTAAATCTTTTTCTCCACATCGAATACTCAAAAAAGTATTAATTTCATCATCATTAATCTTTTCTATTACCCCTTTTAAAGAGTTTCTAGCACTATTTGAGTTTATGTTCTTTGTAATTACTATTGAGCTTGTTTCAATTAAAAGCTTTACAGGTTTATCAAGGATTAACTCTCTTTTTTCTAAAAAATCTGCGCTAACTATTGTTATTAGTTTTTGTTTTGAAGCTAAGGTAATCTCTATTTCACAAGTTTTATTTTTAGATAATATATTTGTGATTTTACCCTCAAGTTTTGAAAAAACGGGTTTTTCATTTTTAAGGTTTATAGCAAGACCATCAAAAAGACTACTCATGTTTTTTAAATAAGTTTCATGAAGGTTTCTTAATTCATCATAGGCACTAATAATCTCTTTGGCATAAGTGGTTATAACAGTACCACCTCCACCAACGCCACCAGTTACTTTTGTAACTAAGGGTTCTTTTGAAAGTTTGTTCATAATATCTACACTATCCCAAGCTGCTTTATAGCTCATCTTCATCTGTTTTGCAGCTTTTGAGATAGAGCCATAGATTTGAATATTTTTTAGAAGTTCTACTCTTCCCTTACCAATAAAGCCTCTTTCATCTTTATTTACCCAAAAATTGCCATCTATATTAAATTTATTTTCCATAAATGAAATATAACCTAATGAAATATAATTGTCAACTTATTTGAGTAAACTGTATCTTTCAATAAGCTAAAAATAATAAAAAATATACAGAATTTAATATTTTAATAGATAATAAATAGGTAATATAATCGTTTATAATTCTATTTAAGGTTAATAATGTTTAAAATACTTATAAGTATTTATTTAATAATTTTTTTTACAACAAATATCTTTGCATCATCTACAGATAATAATATTTCTTTAACATTTAAAGAAAAAGAATGGATAAAAAATAATCCCATTGTCTCAGTTGGTACTTCTAATGATTTCCCTCCTTTTTCTTATTTTGAAAATGGCACTCGAAAAGGTTTAACAATTGATATTCTCAAAAGAATTGAAATATTAACTGGCTTAACTTTTGATATAAAACCGAACCCTTGGTCTAAATCATTGAGTGATTTTAAAAATGGTAAATTAGATATTTTAAGTGATATGTCTTACCGTAAAGAAAGGGAAGCTTTTACTTATTTTACAAAAGCATATTATGAAATACCTAATTTTATTTTTGGACTAAAAAATGATGAGAAGTATAAAGATAATGATAGCTTAAAAGGTAAAACATTAGCTATTACAAAAGGAATTTTTTATACTAATGATATAAAAAATGAAGGAATAAATGTTTTTGAAGTTACTTCTTCTTTAGAGAAAACTAAAGCTGTACTAGATGGTAAAGCAGACTATTTTGCCTCTTCATATACAAAAGGAATAGACATAATTAAACAAAATTCTTTGACAAATTTTAAAGTAATAGATCAATTTAATAGAATTAAAAAAGAGGATTTAAGATTTGGAGTTAGTAATCAAAAGCCTACTTTATATTCTATAATGAAAAAAGCCTTGAATGAAATTTCTAAAGAAGAGTTAAATTTAATGGTGAATAAATGGATTGTTTTTTCCAAAGATAGCTCAAGCTATAAGAGTATTAAATTTACAAATGAAGAGAATGAATATATTAAAAGTAATCCTATTATTAAATATAGTGAAGTAGATTGGATGCCTTTGTCTATTATTGAAAATAATGAAATGCATGGAATAATAGGTGATTTTCTTAAAATTATAAGAATTAGATCAGGACTTAACTTTCAATTTGTTCCTTCAAAGTCTTGGAAAGATGTTTTAGATAAATTTAGTGAGGGTAAAATAGATTTAATTCCAGCTGTTACTTCAAATTCAGAAAAAGAGTCATTGGGACTTGTCTCTAAAATGTATTCAAAGTTTCCAATGGTAATAATAACTGGTTCAAAATATTCTTATGTAAATAGTTTAAATGATTTAAAAAATAAAGTAATTGCTGTTCCTAAATATTATACTAGTTATAATTTTATTAAAAGAAATTATCCGAATATTAAAATATTAGAGACCTCAAATATCCAAGAAGCTTTAATCTTAGTTGAAAAGGGTAAAGCGGATGCTTTTGTTGGACATATTGCAACTTCAATATTTTATATTTCATTACTTCATTTGAGTGATTTAAAGATTTCAGGAAGTACACTTTTTGATTTTGAACATCATTATTTAGTACAAAAAAATAATCCAATATTATTATCAATAATTAATAAAACAATAGATTCAATTACTCAAAAAGAGAAAAAAGATATTTATTCAAATTGGATTCAAACAACTGTTAAAGAAAAATCAATTGACTATAAAATTTTGATAATTATTTTATTAATAACTTTATTGATAATAATAGGATTTTTATATAGACAATATCTTCTAAAAAAATATAACAGTAAATTAGAAAATTCTTATCGTAATATTCAAAGTATTATAAATTCTACTTTAGAAGCAATTATTATTACAGAAAAGCGAGTATGTATAGATGCAAATGATTCTGCTTTAAAACTTTTTAACATGAGAAAAGAAGATATGAAAGGATTAGATCTTTTAGAATTTTTTCCAAGTGAAGATAAACAAAAGGTTCAAAAAAGTTTATTAAATGATATTTCTGAACCTTTTGAATTAAATATTTTAAGATCAGATAATAAAATTATTCCTACTTTAGGAAGAGGAACAAATTTAAAATTAGATGATAAAACTATTAGAATCTCTTCTATTATTGATTTGTCAGAAGTTAAAAACAAAGAAAAACTCTTAATTGAACAATCAAAGATGGCAGCATTGGGTGAGATGATTGGACATATCGCACATCAATGGAGACAACCATTAAGCATAATTACAACGATTAGTAGTAGTTGGAGTATTTATGACGAGATAGGAAAATTTGATAAAGAAAAGGTTTTAGAAGATTCGAAACAGATTCTTTTAAATGCAAATTATCTCTCTCAAACAATTGATGATTTTAGAACTTTTATTAAAGGAGGAGAAGATACAAAAGAGTTCAATATAAAAGAATTGATTGAAAATCTAAGTAGACTTATCTCTCCCTCTTTACAAAGTGCTCAAGTGAAATTTTTGATTGATAATAATCTAGACAAAATAGTAAAAGGAAATCAAAATGAGATGCTTCAAGCTCTTATTAATATAGTCAATAATGCAATTGATGCCTTAAATCAAAATATAAAAAGTGGAGACAAACTTTTATTTTTGGAAGTTTCAAAGTGCAAAGATTGTATTTGCATAAATATAAAAGATAATGCAAAGGGAATAAAAGAAGAGATAATTAATAAAATATATGAACCATATTTCACCACAAAACATGAATCAAATGGAACAGGACTTGGATTATATATGGCTTACTCAATTGTTAAAAAAATGGGTGGAGAAATAAATGTTTTCAATGATGAATATAAATACGAAAATAAAAAATATACGGGCGCAAATTTCTTAATCTCTTTAAAGTGTGTTGATTAAAACAAAGACTTTAAAGTCTTTGTTTTAATTTTAAAATTGTCCTACATTTGCGTAAGCTTCTCTATCTTCCATTGGAATGTCTTCAATAAACTTTTGTGCTTTTACTGTAGGTAACATAAGACCTTTTGTTTTATGTTCTCTAATTTTATAAGTACCTTCGTCATTACCCATTGCATAATACTCAGAATATTCAGCAGTATATGGCATATCCCATACAATTGCACCTTCTGTTGGACATGCTTCTGCACATCTTGGTTTGTCTGCATGATCAACACACTCGACACATGATTCTGGTTTTACATAAAAAACATCTGTAGGATTTTTATCATGACCATCTTCTAAAATCGCTGCAACTGGACACTCTGGAGCACATGCTTCACAACTTATACACTCTTCTGTAATTTTAACTGCCATTGTCTTTCCTTATATAAAAATATAAAGTATAAGATGCAAATAGTGTTCCATTATTGAATTATTTATCTAGAGTGTAGTACCAAGCGTTTAAATTACTTCGTTTAAATTTTTTATTTGTATAAAATTCTTTGGCTGTTGTATTGTCTTCATCACAAACTAGTTGTAATCTTGTCAATGAGTGCTTTTTAGCATAATCTTTGATGTACTCAAGAAGGTAAGTTCCAACGCCTAAATCTCTATAATCATCTTTGATGATAAAGTCTTCTATTAGTCCAACTTTTGTTCCCATAACAGTTGAAATAATCTTTTGAATAGTAATCATCCCTATAACTTCATTTTCAAACTTTACAAGGATAACTTCGGAACTTTTATTATTTATTAGTAGGATTATTCCTTCTTCATGTTTTTTTTCATTGAAAGTAAAATCTTGCTCAATAGTAAACAAAGATTGAAGAAGGTTAATCAGGTCTGGAAGGTCGTCATTTGTTGCTTTACATATTTGTAAATTATTTTTTAATATCATTATAGTTTATCTCCTTAGAGACCTTCTTTTCCGTACCTTTCACATATATTAAATCTACATCTTTTTCATTACAGATATACTCTTGTGTAATTACGCACGAACCCAAGTTCTCTTCTGATGGTATTGTATATTGTAATGGTAACATAAGTTTTTCTATAATACCTCTTAGTCCTCTAGCTCCTACATCTTTTTCATAAGCGATATTTGCAATTTCATCTAAGGCTCTATCATCAAATTTTAAATCAACCCCATCAAGCTCAAAAAGTATTTCATACTGTTTTGTGATGGCATTTTTAGGCTCTTTTAAAACTCTTATTAAATCATCTTTTGAGAGTTTATTAAGTTCTGCAATTACTGGAATCCTACCAATAAACTCTGGAATTAATCCAAAAGAGATAAGCTCTTTTGCTTCGATATCTTTTTTATCTTTTTGTTTATTATCTTTATTTAAAAATCCCATTACTGTAGATTTTTCTTTATTTTCATCTTTTCTCAATCCAACAAAAGCACCACCACATATAAATAAAACATGAGTTGTATCAAAAATAATAGTTTCAGCAGATGAGTTTTTTCTACTTCCTTTTACAGGAACATAAACTTCAGCACCTTCTAATATCTTTAGTAATCCTTGTTGAACACCCTCACCACTTACATCTCTTCCACTTGTAGCACTTTCACTTTTATTGGCAATTTTGTCTATTTCATCAATATAAACAATACCTCTTTTTGCTTTTTCCAAATCAAAATCAGCAGCTGCTAATAGTCTTGATAAAATTGATTCCACATCTTCACCCACATATCCAGCTTCAGTTAAAGCAGTCGCATCTGCTATTGCAAAGGGTACATCCATGATTTTTGCTAATGATTTTGCAAGAAGAGTTTTACCACTTCCTGTAGGTCCAATTAGCATAATATTTGATTTTTCTAGTTCTACATTTTTGATAATTGGTTTATCGATTCTTTTATAGTGGTTGTAAAGAGCTACTGCTAAAACTTTTTTAGCATCATCTTGTCCTATTACATATTCATCAAGATGTTCTTTTATTTTAATTGGAACACTAAGACCTTTTTGAAACTCTTTTTTAGCCTCTTTTATGGTCTCTTTTTCCATAACATTTGAACACATAGAGATACATTCATCACAAATATTTGATTTTTCACTTGAAAATATTTTTTTGACCTCTTTTATCTCTTTTCCACAAAAGTCACATGATTTTAATTTACTAGGCATAGCTATTTATAAACTCATTTAAACTCAAATTTAAATTTTCTAAATTATGAGTTTTGATAAATTTATCCTCTTTTTTTGTTAGTTCAGGTTTATTAAATATAGTAAACCCACCTTTTAAATCCATAGTGATTTCATTTGCAACCATTCTAAAAGTATCTTTTGAAAAGTCAACGCCCATAAAAAGATACTCTTTATCTTTTCTAAAATCTTTTAAAATAGGAGGCATAGCAAAACCACCCATGGCTTCTGTTAACCAATCTACAAAATCAGCATCTGAGATGATAAAATTCATTTCAGGTTTTGTTGAACCCATAGGTTTAAATAAAATTGGTAAATCTAAAGTTAAAGCTTCTTTATTTATCTTTTCATAAGCATTTTTACTAAGATCAAATTTATAAATAATAAATCTATCATAATCAGCAGTTATTCTTGAAACTCCAGTTATTAAGAAGTGTTCAACATCACTATAGATTTTTTGTAAACTATCATCCATATTTGTATCAATTACATATTTAGGTTTGATTTGTTTTAACCAAGTATAAACTTTTGGTAAGTCATACTCTTTAGAACTATAGATATGGTTTGTCATTTGAACAATAAACTCTCTACCTTTTCTTTGCTCTAAACTCATGGCAGCTCTTGAATATTCATACATAAGTCTTGGGCTCATAGCTCTTCCATTATTTAAAGCTAAAATCATCGAATCACTGTCAAATGGAAGCTTTGTTCCATCTTTTGCAATACTATCTTCGAATATTCCCATTCCTAAAAATGGGACGAGAGTACCACCTTTTAATTTTTCTATTAAGTTATTCATTATGGTATCCAATCTATTACTTTATCTTTAAATAATATGCAAAAGCTGTTCCCTTTGAAAATAGCTTTAAATGATTAATAGTATAGAATTTTTCATATTAACCGTGACAACCAACTCCTGTATATGATTGATAAACTTTATTTAATTCGATTCTTATTCTTTCCATATCTAAAGGCTTTGATAAGTCTTCTGGCATATCAATATGATAAATCGCTCCATCTTTACCCACTAAAAATAGGGCTTTTGTTAAACAGTTTTCCAAAGTTCCGTTTATTATTTTTGTTCCATACATATTTCCATAATCTTCGTTGATATCAAAAACAAGAAGTATTTTCTTAAACTTATAATCAAAATCAATCTTTTTGTCAAATATTATATAGGTAAAGATTTCAACTTTTGCATCATTCATAAACTCATCAAAAGCTATAATCTCTTCTTTAAAATCTTCAAAATTTGGAAATGATAAAAAAATCTGAATCATTCTATTTGGACTTGCTTTTTTTATAGTTAGTTCATTGTCTTGCAAATCTATAGTTTCAATATCTTCAGCCATATATCCCACATCTATTAATTCATCAATGAGTTCAAACTCTTCATTCTTGTAGTTCATTTGTTATTCCATATTTATTGATTTTATAGCCCATTTGTCTAAGTGTTATTCCTAACTCTTTTGCTGCATTTGATTGGTTGAAGTTATTTGCAATTAAAGCTTCTGTTATAGCTTCTTTTTCCATATCTTCTAGGCTTTTTTTATGGCTTGCTTGTTTTGAAGAAGCTATTGGTTTATCTTCTAATTTTCCTTTTTCAAGTGCAGGAAGAAGAAGTGACATATCAAAACTATCTATACCATTTTCATTGCCCATTAAAACAATTCTCTCCATGGTATTTTCTAGTTCTCTTACATTCCCAGGCCAAGGATAAGAAGCTAAAAGTTCCATTGCTTCATCTAATATTTTCACATTTTTTTTATGGTTTTTGATTGCTCTTTCTAAAAAGAAATTAACAAGTTGTTTTATATCATCACCTCTTTCTCTAAGTGGTGGTAAATCAATTGGTATTACATTTAATCTATAATATAAATCTTCTCTAAATTTTCCCTCTTTTACCATTTGCTCTAGGTTTCTATTTGTTGCTGCAACTAGTCTAACATTTACTTTAATTGTTTTACTTCCACCTACTCTTTCGAATTCTCGCTCTTGTAAAACTCTTAGAAGTTTTACTTGAGCAGAAGATGAAATATCACCTATCTCATCTAAGAACAAAGTTCCTTTATCTGCTAATTCAAATCTTCCTTTTCTAGTCTCCCTTGCATCTGTGAAGGCACCTTTCTCATGACCAAAAAGTTCACTTTCAAGTAAGGTATCAGTAATAGCAGCACAGTTTAATTTTATAAAAGGCTCATTTGCTCTTTTGCTTTTTTTGTGAATTGCAGAAGCAACTAGTTCTTTACCAGTTCCTGTTTCTCCTCTTACTAATACTGTAACCTCTGATTGGGCTATTCTTTGTATTACTTGAAAAACTTGTTCCATTTTTGGGCTATCACCAATGATATCTCCAAAATTGTGAACCTTTGAGTCCCATTCCATTTTATAATATGATTTCAAATCTTCTAATCTTTCTTTTTCTTTTATGTTTAGTTGATAAGAGTAGATAGTTTGTGCAAATATTGAACCAATAATTGTAAGTATTCTTACACAATCTTCAAATCCTATTTCCGTACTTTTAGTAAGAGCAGCACCCAAAACACCAACAGTTTCATCTTCAACAACTAAAGGAACAGCTACATATGAAAGATTTGAAAAATCTCTTTTCCCTGACTTGTTTAAAAATAATGAATCATTGTGAATATTTTCCACAACAACTGGTTCTTTAGATAAAGCAGCAACTCCAGTTGCTCCTTCACCTATTTTATAAACTGATAGTTTTTTTTGAATAGTTGATAATTCAACTGATGCAAATACTGTAAGTAAATCCTCTTCTAAAATATGAACTGTACAGTTTGTAAGATTTAAACTATTTTTCAAAATCTTTATAGATTTTTCTAAAGAAGTTTCCAAATCATAATGATTTGATATTACTGCTGAGATTTCATAAAGTGTTGTTAATTCTCTAAGAGTTAAACATGAGCTACAAGCTGTATTATCAAATAATGACATGAAAAATCCTTTTTAATAATAGTATAACATACTGAATACAAATTCATATATTATTTTGTATATTTTATATACAAACGGGTTTTAGTTATTAAGTTTTTTACAAACTTCTTCTTTAGGTAAATTCTTTGGTCCTGGTTGAATCCACCATGTTTCACCATTTGAAAGCTCACACTCTCCACCCCAATTTTCTTCGCTATCAAATTCAACTGTTTCTATTATCTCTTCCATATCTTTTTTCGCAAAATAAAAATATATTTTGCCCTCATTTTCTCTTAACATAACTTTTGCCATTTTCTTCTCCTTTTTTTAATTTAATCCAATCTATTTATAAATAGATTTCTTATTTTTGTGATCAATGAATTATCCTCATATCTCAATCTAAAATAACCCTTTTGAATCTCTTTTATTAAAATATGATTTTTAAGACTTTCATCTTCATTTGGATAATCTTCTCTAAAATGAGCTCCACGGCTTTCTTTTCTTTTTTGTGCTGAAAGTATTATGGCTTCGGATATTTCAAGGGCATTTCTTAGTTCCAATATGGAAATAAGTTCAACATTATTTGTTTTTTCTTTATTTATGCAATGAAGTGAATATGACTCTCTTCTTAGATATTTTACATAATCAAAAGCTTTAATTAAACTCTTTTCAGATCTTATAATTCCTACTTTTTCAAATAAAACTTTTCCTAATGAGATTCTAATTGCATTAAAGTTTTTTGTAGTATCACCTTCAAAGATTTTGTCTATATTTTGAATATCTTTTATAACCGTATTATAATCAATAGGTAAATACTCTTTATAGTGAGTATATTTATAGGCTTTTTGACCTACTAGTTCCCCAAAGATAGTTCCCTCTAAAAGAGAATTTCCTCCAAGTCTATTTGCTCCATGTACTCCATTTGAAGCCATCTCTCCACAGACAAAAAGTCCTTTTATAGAAGTCTCACCCATATTTGTATCAACTCCACCCATACTATAATGAGCTACTGGTTTTATTTTTAATAACTCTTTGCTAATGTCTATTCCAACTTGATTATAAGCAGCATTAAAAAGTGATGGTAGTTTTTCTTGAATTTTTTCATACCCTAAATGTCTTAAGTCAATAAATACTTCTTTTCCATTGTTTTGTTGTTCAAGTATTGCTTTTGCAATTTTATCTCTTGTCTCAAGCTCATTGATGAATCTCTCACCATTACTATTTATTAAAAATCCACCTTCAGCTCTAGCAGCTTCAGTTACTAGGTAATTTGTTTTTGCTATTCCTGTTGGATGAAATTGCATAAATTCCATATCTTTTAGAACTAATCCAGCTCTTAAACAAACAGCTAATAAATCACCCGTATAATCTTGTGCATTGGTAGAATTACCCCTAAATATTCCAGCATATCCACCACCAGCAAGAACTACAGCTTTTGCTGGATATACTAAAACAGAAGTATCTGATCTTCTTAGGCAAACTACACCAGAAACAGAGTTTTCATGGGTAGCTAGATTTAAAACATAAGTATTAACCAAAAAAGTTATACCAACTTCTTTTGCTTTTTTTATTAAAGCTTGCGTTATAGCAAAACCAGTTTTATCTCCCACATAACAAGTTCTATTTGATGAGCCTCCACCAAAGGGTCTTTGTAAGATATTTCCTTTTTCATCTTTGTCAAAATTTACTCCATAATCTTCAAGTTTTGAGATTATTTTGGAAGCATTTTTACACATATAAGTTATAGCATTTATATCTGCTAAGCCTTTTGATGATTTAAAAGTATCATCTATATGAGAATTTATTGCATAAGAATCTTTAGGATTTAAAACTGCATTTATTCCACCACTTGCCATGGCTGAATTTGATTTGAAGATGTTTCCTTTTGTAATTAAAGCCACGCTATTATGAGCTTCTTTGGCTTCGATTGCGGCCATAAGTCCAGCAACTCCACTACCAACTACAATTACATCATAAATCATTATTAAACTCTATACATTAAATCGTAGTGTGCTCTTGGAGTTGTTTTTATTTGGGTTATTTTTAGATTACTTTTTATATGTACTGGAATTTTTGATGCAAAAAGTGAAGTAATGATTCCAGGCGTTGATCTTACAAATTGAAGTGCTAGTTGAATATCATTTTCTAATACCATTTTATTATCTAGTAAGTAACCAGTTTCTGCTTTAAATGATTTTTTAAATAGGTGCATTTGAAGTAATGAAGAACTGCTAATAACACCAATTTTTAGTCTATGTGATGCTTGTAATAAAGTACACTCTTCGCCTTTTACCGTTTGTGTTGGCATTGTATATATGTTTGTTTTTGCAATATTAAAAGGAGTTTGAATATATTTAAAATGATGATTTTCTCCACCAACTTTAAGTGCAATTTCTACTAAATCTTCTAAATTGATATGCTCTCCTGTAGATTTATCACTAAAGCCATTCCAAACAGCAACACCATAATATTTGATAAAGCCCATAGTTACCATTTTTTCAAATCTTTTAAAAACAGACTCAACTTTCTTTAGAAATTTTTTGTATCCATTCTTTTGTATTTGAATTTCTGGATTATGTAAATAATAAATATCAAACTTATCAATTCCCATATTTTCTAGTGACTTTTTACACGACCACTCTATAAAATCAGCACTTAAACAGTGTTGATCTAGTTCAATATCTTCTTTTGTAGCAAGTTTTGTTTTGATAATGTTATCTTCAATCCAAGTATATGGATTTTTTGGAAATGGATATTCAAGTTGAATAAAACCACCCTTTGAACAAATAATTAGCTCTTCTCTTGTAACTATTTTCTCTTCAAAAAGTTCTTTTAATGCAATACCAATCTCTTTTTCACTTTGACCATATCTATAATTACTTGCACTATCTATTAAGTTTATGCCATTTTTAACAGCCTCTTTTACTCCTTCAATATAATGAAAAACATAATTCTCTTCTTTATAAGGTTCTTTATTAAAAGTTCCCAGACCAAGTTTTGAGAAAATCAGGTCATTGCTTTTGATATAAAACTCTTTGTAAGTTGAAAATTTTTTTGCAAAATTGTGAGTTGCTTCTAAAGTTGCTTCTGTCATAAATACTTTTCCTTATTCAATTCCTTTGTAAAAAAAGAGTAAAATTGGGGGAATTTTACTCTTTAAAATTTAACTACAAAAGGTTGACTAATGTATATGCAAGAAGTGTTCCCTTAAAAATCAAGGGTTTTAAGTAATTAAA
>TARA_R110002033_G_scaffold19645_1_pt1 | contig 46037 bp, 38 predicted proteins | sample TARA_R110002033 | Tara Oceans TARA_R110002033 (sample SAMEA4397051) | marine metagenome | biome: Polar Biome; feature: [SRF] surface water layer (ENVO:00010504); material: water (ENVO:00002006), including particulate matter (ENVO:01000060) such as... | depth 5 m
TACGCAGGGTACGTCTGCTAATCGTCCAAAGATTTACGACGGGACGACGGGCGTGGTGACGGAGAACGGAAAGCCAGCGGTAGAGTTTGATGGGTCCAATGATTTTGTTGCAACGTCAGATTTCACAGCCGAAACACAGCCGTTTTACTTCAGCTTAGTTACAGCACCTGATTCTACAGGTTTGAGCCGACTTATAGACACAAATGGAACGGTAACAAATAACCGTACTCTTATTACGTTAGACGGTTCTGTATACTCAATGAACGCTGGTAATTCTATAACAGGCGGCACAACTACAACAACACAGCAATTGCTAACCGCTGATTTTGATACTACATCTTCATTCCTTTATAAGGATGGAGCGCAAATAATTTCAGGCGATGTTGGGACTCGTGGTATAGACAGCATAAGAATCGGAGCAAACAAAGACGGAATACAAGTATTGGACGGTAGAATGCAAGAAGTAATATTTTACAACTCCGACCAATCCGCCAACCGCACAGAAATTGAATCCAACATCAACTTCTTCTACGATATATATTAATGAAACCGAAAGTCATCCCTATTACGCAGAAGCCTAAGCTAGAAAACAATATCTTTGCATATTATAACATCAATAAACCAAAATGAGTAACTATCTAATCGTCCCGCCCGAAGGCGGCCTTACCTCAGAAGAGCGAGCAGCAGCTATCTCTCGACAGTTGTACTGCATCACGCGTCCTAAGTCTATCCAGAACCCTGACGAGGCTAACTTCAACCTGTTCGGTTCGGTCATTAACCCTACGACGGGAGAGGCGGCGCTGTCGATTATCTTAGATTGGCTTATCTACGTAAACGCAGCGGTTGACCTGACTGAGCTACAGGCTTTATTTCCTTTGATGCCACAAGCAGAGATGGACGCGCTCACCACAACCATCACAACATCAGCTACGGTGGTCTTCGATACCATCATCCCGACCGAGTGTACGGTACGCGACCAAGCCTATATGGAAGCCAACGGATGGTTCCCACCAGAGCCAGACGAAGTCACTGAAGACCAGAACGCTGAAATCGTTGAGTAATGGCTAAGCATACACACGTATTTAAAACGCCTGCTTTTTGGTTTGCCTTTAATAACGGCGAAGAGGTAAAGGGCAACCCGCGCAATAACTACGGGTATGCCTCTAAGGGTGAGCTTAGTACAGGACAGCAGTACCTCGATATATTCGATACTGAGGAGGAGATGGCTGCGTATATCGACCTTCAAGTCGGTGAGCCAGGGTGGTACTATAAGTGCGAGAACCGCGTTCCTTACCCGCCTAACCCCAATAAATGGGAGTGCCCTGAAGAAGAAATGTAATGAAATTCAATTCTAATTCTACCGTAGGCACCGACGTAAGATACAGTTTAAGTGAAAGCAATGAGGAAGAAAATATGAATTACGAACTTATATCAGTTGGTATGGGTGCCGCTTCAGGCATTTTAGCAACCTACATAAAGATGCAGAATGAAATTGTTAAAATCAAAAGCCGCCTTCATTCTCTAGAAAAACAAGAGACCAAGGTCCAGCAGACGTTGGACGTTCTCTTAGATGGAGTTAATGACATCAAGCTACTCCTGGCTAAGAAAGGAATTGAATGAGGGACATAAACAAAATTATCCTCCATTGTTCGGCAACGCCAGAGGGTAGGGATGTTACGGTAGATGATATAAGAAGGTGGCATCTCGCTAACGGGTGGGATGATATCGGGTATCATTTCTGTGTCTATGCCGATGGTTCAATCCATCGCGGTAGGGACCTTGATAAGTCAGGCGCTCACACCTACGGACATAACAGGAACTCTATCGGCATATGTTATATAGGTGGTGTAGACAAAGAGATGAACGCCAAGGACACTATGACTGAGATGCAGGATATCGCGGTCCTTGAGTTGGTTAAAAGTTTACGCCTTATTTTTGGAAGGTTAAGTCTTCACGGACACAACGAGTTTTCAAGTAAGTCCTGCCCTTCGTTCGATGTGCAGGATAAGTACAAATTCTTAAACGAACAGATATGAATTTTTTTACAAGTTTTTGGAGTGAAATTTTGCTTGCTACAATTACAGCAGCTGGTACCATTACTGCTTTGACCGAGACGGAGAAGGACGATAAGGTCGTCAACGTATTGTCTCGTATCCTCAACGCAGTAGTGATGGGTAAGAACCGCCGCAACAAGTAAGGACCTATGCCTAAGATTAGTACATACGGAACCGTTACACCTAGTCCGTCTGACCTGATTGTGGTTAGCGACGCGAATGACTCCAACGCCACGAAGAATATTACAGTGGGTTCGCTGTCTTCAGCGACAGCTCCTACTTATTATATCGACGCGTATTCGAATACGGCAGCTACAACAACTATATCATCGGCGGGCACTTATGTTGATTTAAATGTGGCGCTCTCTACGGGGTTGTCTGACGGGTATTCAGCTTCAAATAATTTGGTAACGAATACCAACACACCTCAGACTACTTTACTTTCGCAGGTAACCGTAGCTATGACGTTGAGTACGGGAAACAATAACGTTGTTACAACTTTATTGTCTAATAATGGCGTTGATATAGTAGCGTCTACACAAGATTCAACTGCCCCTGGAGCGGGCGACGACTTTATTTTGACTATGACGTGTATCACAAACTTGCTTTACAATCAAGCATTAAAGGTTCGTATAAAAAATAGCGCCGCTACAGATGTTATTTGTAAGCACGTAAATTTCGTGGTTCATTCTATCTAAGCTATGCTTATCCGTAAGATATCTGTAGGCCCTGACTATAAGTCAGCGATGCATTACTTGCTAGGCCAGGAGGTTCTCGGAGGCAACTATAAAATACACCTCATCAAAGTTGAGGATAAATCAAATTCAATTCAGATATGGATAGAGCGCAGTAACGAGATAATTCTTTGGAAGCATTTCTCGCATACGATGCCGCTGTCCGTAGAGTACAACATTAACTTTTAATGAGGTCACCAGACTCTTTTATAGTAAAGCCAAAAAATAGCAGTAGATACGATAACAAACGAAAAGCCGACGACGTTGAGTTTATCGTAAGTTCATCCCAAGAAGACCACAGGTTTTCTAACCGCTACGCTATCGTACAGTCCGTTCCGCTTTCTTACTCAGGCCCTATCCAGGCGGGAGATACCCTGTTGGTTCATCATAACGTATTTAAGTATTATTACGATATGTATGGAGCTCAAAAAAGCGGTCGCAGTTATTTCCAAGAAGACCTTTTCTTTGTGACGGACGACCAGTTCTTTCTATATAAAAAAGACGATAGGTGGAAAGCTCACGGGAAATATTGCTTTATAGAGCCTGTAGAAGAGAAAGAATCGTGGATAGGTAAGTTCTCAAAGGAAGAACCTCTTATCGGAAAGCTTAAATATGGAAACGAAGAGCTCTTAGCGCTTGGTGTAAATGAAGGCGATGAGGTTTCATTCCTCCCTGACAGCGAGTACGAGTTTACGGTAGACGGAGAGAAGCTGTACCGTATGTTTACTGATAACATAACCTTGGTACTATGAACTCGAAAGAACTCAAAGAAAAGATTATCGCCGCTGGTCACAGAGCGGTTGAGCAGCTTATTAAGGTGGCTAAAGAAGAGATTATAAAGCCTGACTTAGAAGACGAGTTAGCTGCCGACAGGTTAAAGAACGCAGCTGCTACCAAAAAGCTTGCTATATTCGATGCGTTAGAGATACTTAATCGTATCGAGCAGGAGAGAGAGAACTTAGATGCGCTAGCAAAGCGTGGTGATTCACCTACTAATACCAAGCAGGGGTTTGCAGAACGAAGGTCAAAATAAACTGCTTATTCACCTGAAAGACGTAGTCCCTCAAAAGGTACTGACAAGGAAGAACAAAGCTAAAAACTGGGAGTACGGATATAACGAAGACTATGACTTTGTCGTTATATCAAAAGACGGCACCATAGGCGATATCGTAGAAATACAGGGTGTCCGTATCGCACTTCCTATGGCCTCTTCCGACCCTATACAACGAAGTAAGTCCAAGAAAGAGCAGCACTGGCAGCCGCTAGAGTATCCCAAAGAGCTTACACGCATTAAGACGATATTTCAGTGGAATGATATGCCCGCTGAGTTTAAAGACAGGTGGGTAGATTTTGTAGAGCAAGAGTTCGACAGGCGTGAAAATGGCGCGTGGTTTATGAATAACGGAGTGCCTACATACATAACAGGCTCGCACTATACTTACCTCCAATGGACCAAGATTGACGTAGGGCTTCCTGACTTTCGAGAAGCCAACCGTATATTCTATATTTTCTGGGAAGCCTGTAAAGCTGATGTCCGTTCCTTTGGTATGTGTTACCTTAAAATACGTCGTTCAGGATTTTCTTTTATGGGGTCTTCTGAATGTGTGAATATAGGAACGTTAGCTAAAGACGCTCGTGTAGGGATACTTTCCAAGACAGGTGCTGACGCCAAGAAGATGTTTACGGATAAAGTCGTTCCTATATCGGCTAACTACCCGTTCTTTTTCAAGCCCATACAAGACGGTATGGACAAGCCAAAGACAGAACTGGCATACCGAGTGCCTGCGTCTAAGATTACTAAGCGCAATATGTACCTCGATGAGTCTGAGGAGCTTGACGGTCTCGATACCACTATAGACTGGAAGAATACAGCTGATAACAGTTATGACGGAGAGAAGCTCCTTTTGTTGGTTCACGATGAGAGTGGTAAGTGGGAGAAGCCAGAGAACATCCTCAATAACTGGCGCGTAACGAAGACCTGTCTGCGTCTCGGTAGTCGTATTATCGGTAAATGTATGATGGGCTCCACATCCAACGCGCTGAGTAAAGGAGGTGGCAACTACAAGACTCTATACGCTCAATCTGATGTAAGCAATCGTAACGCCAACGGACAGACCAAGAGCGGTATGTACAGCCTATTCATCCCTATGGAGTGGAACTTCGAGGGTTATATCGATAGGTATGGTATGCCTGTATTTAACAAACCTACAGAGACAGTAAAAGGAATTGATGGGCAATTAATAAAAATGGGAGCTATTGAGTACTGGGAGAACGAGGTGGCTTCACTTAAGAACGACCCCGATGCGCTCAACGAGTTTTATCGTCAGTTTCCGCGTACCGAGTCTCACGCTTTCCGAGATGAAAGCAAGCAGTCTATATTTAATCTAACTAAGATATACCAGCAGATTGACTATAACGACGAGATGATAAAGGAGCACTATCTCACCCGTGGGTCATTTCACTGGAAGGACGGTCAGAAGGACAGTCAGGTTATATGGACTCCTGAGCGCAATGGTCGTTTTTTGTTGGGTTGGACTCCTCCTGCTAGGATGCAGAATCATATCATAGTGCGCAACGGGATGAAGTATCCTGGCAATGAGCATATCGGTTCCCTTGGTTGCGACCCATACGATATATCTGGTGTAGTAGGCGGAAGGGGCTCAAACGGTTCATTACACGGGATGACTAAGTTTAATATGGATGATGCCCCTAGCAATGAGTTTTTCTTAGAGTATGTCGCTCGACCTCAGACAGCTGAGATATTCTTCGAAGAAGTTCTGATGGCCTGTATATTCTATGGGATGCCTATCCTTACGGAGAACAACAAGCCAAGGCTTCTCTATCATTTCAAGAACAGGGGTTACCGTAAGTTCTCTATGAACCGTCCCGACAAAAAGTTCAATAAGCTGTCTAAGACGGAGAAGGAGCTAGGTGGTATACCGAATACCTCGGAGGATGTAAAGCAATCACACGCTTCGGCTATCGAGACTTATATCGAAAAACACGTGGGGATTGATATGGAAGGAACATACAGGGAGCAAGGCGATATAGGCACTATGCCGTTTACAAGGACGCTTGAAGACTGGGCTAAGTTTGATATCAACAACAGAACGAAATTTGACGCTACGATAAGCTCTGGATTGGCTATTATGGCTAACCAAAAACACATCTATCAACCTGTTGAAAAGCAATCGAAATTATCTGTTACCTTTGCTAGATACAACAATCGTGGAAATATAAGCGAACTAGTTAAATAATGAGAGATGTTCAGGTTAACATAGCATCTGCCTCGTTCCCTACCCAATTTGTTTCTGACGCTGAAAAGGCGACTTATGAGTATGGATTGCAGATTGGTCAAGCCATTCAATATGAGTGGTTTAAGAGGGATGGAAACGGTTGTCGCTTCTATAGCCAATGGAGAGATTTTAATCGACTCCGATTGTACGCTAGGGGAGAGCAGTCTGTTGCTAAGTATAAAAGCGAACTCTCGGTCGACGGCGACCTTTCTTATTTGAACCTGGACTGGACTCCAATTCCTATCATCCCTAAGTTCGTTGATATCGTAGTTAACGGTATGTCGGACCGCCTGTTTGATGTCAAGGCTTATGCTCAAGACGCTATGTCGTCGGCAAAGCGTAGTAAGTATCAGGATATGATAGAGGCTCAGATGGTCTCTAAAGACCTTTTGATGCAGGTGCAAGAAGGGTTTGGGGTTGACCCATTTACCGTATCTCCTGACGAGCTTCCTAATAGCGATGAAGAGCTTTCATTGTATATGCAGCTTAACTATAAGCCTGCAATTGAAATAGCTGAAGAAGAGGCTATCAATACACTTCTCGAGCAAAATAAGTATAACGACACACGCCAGCGCGTAGACTACGACCTTACGGTTCTAGGCGTCGGTATGGTTAAGCACGAGTTCCTCAAGGGCGACGGAGTGCAGGTAAAGTATGTAGACCCTGCAAACGTGGTCTACAGCTATACTGAAGACCCATTTTTTCAGGATAACTTCTACTGGGGAGAGATTAAGACAGTGCCTATCACTGAGCTTATTAAGATAGACCCTAACCTTACTACGGACGACCTTAAGGAAATTTCAAAGCATTCCCAGAGCTGGTACGATTACTATAACGTACAGCAGTTCTACGATAACGATATCTTCTATCAGGATACCACTACCCTTATGTACTTCAACTACAAGACAACACAGAAGTTTGTCTATAAGAAGAAGGTAATGGATGGCGGAGGCGCTAAGGTGGTTGAGAAAGACGATACGTTTAACCCGCCAGAAGAGATGATGCAAGAGGGTCGATTCGAAAAAATCGAAAAGACTATCGATGTATGGTATGAAGGTGTTATGGTTATGGGAACCAATATTATTCTCAAGTGGGAGATGGCGGAAAATATGGTCCGTCCTAAATCTGCATCACAGTACGCAGTTCCAAATTACTTGGCTTGTGCGCCACGTATGTACAAGGGTAACATCGAGTCATTGGTTCGACGTATGATTCCTTTGGCTGACCAGATACAGATTACCCACCTTAAATTACAGCAAGTAATGTCTCGCATCGTTCCAGACGGTGTGTTCATTGATGCTGACGGACTTAACGAAGTAGACCTTGGGACAGGCAATGCGTACAACCCAGAGGACGCTTTGCGTCTGTATTTCCAAACGGGTAGCGTGGTCGGGCGTAGCTATACTCAGGATGGCGAGTTTAATAACGCTCGAGTCCCTATCCAGCAGCTCACCAGTAACTCAGGGCAGTCTAAGATTAGCGCTTTGATTGGGAACTACAATCACTATCTCAATATGATACGTGATATCACTGGTCTTAATGAAGCGCGTGACGGCTCTATGCCTGACCCTAACTCATTGGTCGGAGTACAAAAGCTAGCTGCGCTTAATTCCAACGTAGCCACTCGACATATCTTAGATGGTAGCTTGTTTATATTAAAGTCATTAGCTGAAGCTTTGTCTTGCAGGGTGGCTGATATATTGGAGTATGCAGACTTTAAGGAAGAGTTTGCAAATCAAATCGGCAAGTACAATGTCTCTATCCTTAACGATATCAAAGATTTGTATATCTACGATTTCGGTGTCTTTATTGAGATAGCTCCTGATGAAGAGCAGAGGGCTATGCTCGAGCAGAATATCCAGATGGCTTTGTCTAAGAACGACATCAACTTGGAGGACGCTATCGATATCAGAGAGATTAAGAACATCAAGTTAGGCAACCAATTGCTAAAGCTCAAGCGCAAGAAGAAGCAAGAACGCGAGGAAGCTATGCAGCTTCAGCAGCAGCAGATGCAAGCTCAGCAGCAGTTCGAATCTCAGAAGCTGGCTACAGAGTCTCAGATGATGAAGATACAGGCTGAAGGGCAGCAGAAAGTGCAGATTAAACAAGCCGAGGTGGCTTTTGATATCGAGCGTATGCAGATGGAGGCTCAGCTTAAAAACCAGTTGATGCAGCAGGAGTTTAATTACAATATGCAGCTCAAGGGTGTAACTGAGGAGCTTATTGCTGGACGAGAGGATATGCGTGAAGAAGCAAAAGGGAAGCGTATCAGCCAGCAGAATACAGAGCAGTCGAAACTAATTAATCAGCGTAAGAATAACTTACCGCCTATCAATTTTGAATCAAATGAGGATAGCCTTGATGGCTTTGACCTCGCTGAGTTCGAGCCACGATGAGGTCGGTAAAAAATAATTATCTTCGCACAAATTAAATACAATGGAAATTAAAGTACGAGACCTAGGCGCGGTAGAGGAGAAGTCTGTTGCAGAAGTGGAACAGGAGCTTCTTGAAAAACACGATGCCGAAGTAAGTGGTGAAACACCTGACGAGCCAGTAGCTGAAACTGTGTCGGAGCCGACACAAGAAGAGCCCACTGGTTTAGATGAGGAACAAGTTCTTTCATTTCTAAAGGACCGATACGGAAAAGAGATTAACACCGTAGGGGAGCTATTCGAAGAGCGCGAGTCCGCGCCTGAGCTCCCTGAAGATGTAGACGCTTATTTCCGTTTCAAAAAGGAGACGGGTCGTGGGCTCAAAGACTTTGTTGAACTCAACAAGGACTATGACGAAATGAACCCTGACGCACTCTTAGCGGACTACTATCTCGCTACGGAAGACGGTTTAGATGCCGACGATGTAAAGAGTATGGTAGACGATTTCAGTTACGATGCAGACCTCGATGAGGAGTCTGTCATCCGTAAGCGAAAGGTCGCTAAGAAGAAAGAGGTTAATAAGGCTAAGAAATATTTCTCAGACCTTCAAGAGCAATATAAGGTACCGCTTGAGTCAAGCGGGAATCCTTTGTCTGGCGAAGAGAAAGAAAATTTTGAAGCCTATCAACAATACGTGAAGGAGTCTAGTAGTGTCCAACAAGAAAACGCTCGTCGTAACGAGTGGTTTCGGGATAAGACTGACGAAGTTTTTTCTGATGAATTCAAAGGTTTTGAATTTAAAGTCGGAGATAAGGACGTCACTTTTAACCCAGGGAACGCTAGCGAGCTGAAGAAAAACCAGACTGACATTATGAACTTTATAAATAAGTTTATGGGGGACGACGGTTTGATTCAGGACGCAGCAGGATACCACAAGGCTTTGAGCGTTGCAATGAATCCTTCTAAGTTCGCCCAGTTCTTTTATGAGCAGGGCAAAGCTGACGGAGTCGAAAACATCAGTCGTAAATCCAAAAATATAAATATGGATTCGCGAAAGGTGCCTGAGACATCAAGGAAGGACGGAATGCAAATTCGGAATGTAAATTCCGATTCGGGACGCGGACTAAAAATTAGGAGCGCCCGTAGAGTATAATTTTTAAAAACAGAAAAAATGGCTGTATTGACAAACCCTGGGTTTGATTTAACCCCAGCACCAGAGCAAAAAGCTTTGGCGTCAAATTATATCACTGACTTTAATTTCTTGAACCAGTATCTTCCTGATACGTACGAGAAAGAATTCGAGCGTTATGGAAACCGTACTATCTCTGGTTTCTTGCGTATGGTAGGAGCGGAGATGCCTTCTAACTCTGACCTCATCAAGTGGGCTGAGCAAGGGCGTTTGCATATTAAGTATGACGCTTGTGTTACAGCAACTGCTGACGCAGCAGATACGGCAACGTGGACTATTACTCTTCCTGCTGGAACTACTAATAGCGCTTTGCGTGTAGGTCAAACTATTATGATTTCTTCTGCAGCAGGAGCTGCTACGCTTAATAACAAAGCTTATATTACTCAGGTAGACGCCGTTGCTGGTGGAGCTTTTGATATTGTTGTAGCTTACTATGAGGCTGGCGGTCAGGCTGCTGGTATGAACGCGTCTGCTGCTTGTACCATCTTCGTTTATGGTTCTGAGTTTGCGAAAGGCACAGCTGGTATGGTTGGTTCTTTGGAAGCTGAGGACAACTTCTTTGAGAATAAGCCAATTATCTTGAAGGATAAGTACGCTGTCAACGGTTCTGATATGGCTCAAATCGGTTGGGTTGAAGTAACTTCTGAAAACGGAGCTACTGGATACCTATGGTATTTGAAGTCTGAGCACGAGACACGTCTTCGTTTCGACGACTACTTGGAGACTGCTATGATTGAAGCCGTCCCTGCGGAAGTAGGCTCGGGTGCTTTGGCAGCTTTGAGTTCTCAAGCAACAGCAGGAGCTGCTGGTAACACCGCCGCAGGTTCAGAAGGTGTGTTCTACGTAGTTAACGCACGAGGAAATGTATTCCAAGGCGTCCCAACTACATTGGCTGAGTTTGACACTATCATCCAGCGATTGGATAAGCAGGGTTCTATCGAAGAGAATGTAATCTTCGTTAACCGTGACTTCTCATTCGCTATCGACGATATGTTGGCTGCTCAGAACTCTTATGGAACTGGTGGTACTTCGTACGGCCTTTTCGATAATGACGAAGAGATGGCGTTGAACCTGGGCTTCCGTGGCTTCCGACGTGGTTATGACTTCTATAAGTCTGACTGGAAGTACTTGAACGACCCAACTATGCGCGGTGGTTTGAATGGCGGTAAGGTAGACGGATTGTTGGTGCCAGCTGGTTCAACAACTGTATACGACCAGATTATGGGTAAGAACGCTAAGCGACCTTTCCTCCACGTTCGGTACCGAGCTTCAGAAACTGAAGACCGTCGTTACAAGACTTGGATTACTGGTTCTGCTGGTGGAGCACGTACTAGCGACCTCGACGCTATGGAAGTCAACTTCCTGTCTGAGCGAGCTGTATGTACGCTCGGCGCGAACAACTTCTTCTTGTTCCGTGACTAATCTCTGAAAGGGAGGGGGCAGCAAAACCCCCTCCCCTTTTTTCTTATAAATTCTTAATTCAATAAAATGAAAAAACAAGCTCAACTCGTAGACAAGGTCTACAAGCTTAACCGCGACGTGGCACCGCTAACCTTTGCGCTGTCTTCCCGCAACACCTCCCGTAAGCCACTTATGTATTTTGACGGACAAGTCAATCGCGCTTTACGGTATGCTCGCAATCAGAAAACTCCATTTGAGGACGAGCAAGACGGAAACTTTATTTTAGAACCAATCGTCTTTGAAGACGGGTTCCTTTCGGTACCAAAAGAAAACCAGGTACTACAGCATTTTTTGAGTCTGCACCCTGACTCAGGCTCTACCTTTTCTGAAGTCAATAAAGAGAAGGACGCTCAGGAAGAGCTAGACCATATGGTTGTCGAGGCGGACGCCTTGGTAGCTGCGCGTAAGATGAGTGTGACGGAGATGGAGATGATTGCTCGGGTTCTCCTAGAGATTGACCCTAGTAAGCTGTCTTCTGCTGAGCTCAAGCGTGATATTTTAATCCTAGCTAAGCGATACCCTTCTGACTTCTTGGAAGCGCTAGAAGACCCCTCTTTGGACCTGTACGGCAAGGTGTCACTAATCCTAGAGAAGGGGTTGTTGGGTATGCGTAATAACGGACGCGATATCCACTTCAACTTAAAGACCAATAAGAAGCGTATGATGACGGTTCCCTTTGGTGAGGACCCGAAGTCTGCTATCGCTGCTTACTTGCAGAGCGATGATGGTATCGAGGTGTTGAAGATGCTTGACAAGCAGCTAGAGTGATTTTTTAAAAGACCTATCTTTGGTCTTTATTCATCCATAAACATTTTTTCAAATGGAAAAGTATCTAAGTATCCCCGTAACAAGTGCGGGCAATCAGCTCATCAGCTGTAACGGCATTATATCTATTGTAGGAACAGACGCTACCAGCGTAGTTATTACTTATAAATCAGGGACTACAATTGATTTAACAACTACTGGAGCTCAAAACGTTATGCGTAATCAAATTCAAGACGAAGTCGCTTTGGCTTTGGCAACTGGATGGACTAACGTATCTCGTCAGGTGTCGCCAACAAATGCTATCTCAGCCGTTGCTGTAGCTTAATGGTTATGGAAAAGTTTCTAATATTTCCCCTACCTGTTGTTACGGGGGTCGCTAGCGCTCCTACCGCGCTTTCTGACGGCACTGCTAGTGGCACAGCCACTGGCTTTTTAGTTGATACAACCGCAACGTTTGCTGCTGATGGAGTAGTAGCGGGTGATGTTGTTGTTAATATTACATCAGGGGGTGTTACTACGGTTCTCACTACACCTACTGTGGATGGCGATAATCTAGCTATTGCTAGTGCAGTTGTAGACTTCTTTGAGACAGGCGATGCGTATCGAATTATGCTTGCTGCTACCGCAAATGAACTTGTTGGTTCAGGAACTAGTTTTACAAGTGATGTTTCGCCAGGAGATGTGGTATTAAACGGCAATGAGCAAAAGGCTACTGTTGTTACTGTTGACTCTAACACTAAGCTTACTCTTAGCGCTCCTATCATAAGTAAGCTTCCTGCTTCCCCTGATGCAGACACTTATTATATCTATAGTGAAAATGATAACGATGGAGATAGGTTGTTTAACATCAGCGGTATTGCAACCGTATCTCACGTAAGCAGTACGTATTGCACAGTGAGTTATATGGACAGAAAAGTTGGTGGAGGTATAAATCAGCTTAGTATTTATCATACCACAGATACTACTGGTTTGCAGTTTCATCACGTTTTAAATGATGGTATTGTAAACGCATATGAGCGTCAGTGGAAAGACGTTGCTATACCTTTTAAGCTGCCTTCGGGAATGCGAATCACGAGTATATCGTAATTACATTGCGTTTTATTATTTTACAAAAGGGGTCACAAATTGTGGCCCCTTTTTTTGATTTATCTTTGTCAAAAGCGTCCCTATGATAAATTCGGTAAGGAATACAGTATTATCTATACTGAACAAGAATAATTTCGGGTATCTCTCTCCAGCAGATTTCAATCTATATGCCAAGCAGGCGCAGCTCGAGATATTCGACCAGTACTTCTACGACTATAACTACCAGATTAATAAGGAGAATATCCGCCAGTCAGGAACGGGCTATGCTGATATAGCAAGAAGCCTCGAGGAAGTTATCGATACATTCTCTACGGTATCTAATTTCACTACCAATACGTTTGCTCTTCCAGCCGATTATTACCTTCTTAACAGGCTTCTACCCACAGGAAGCAACTACGAGATGGAGCAGGTATCAAACTCAAAGATTAATTTGCTCCTCTCTTCTTACCTGACCGCTCCATCGCTGAGTTTCCCTGCATATGTGCAGAACGGAAATAACGCTACGGCATATCCTAATACTATCACCTCGGGAACGATTCAGTATATCCGTTACCCGCTAGAACCCAACTGGACGTACTCAACACTTACGGCAGGCGAGCCTGTATTTGACCAAGGACAAGCAGACTACCAAGATTTTGAGTTGCCTGCTGATGACGAGCCTCGATTGGTAAATAAGATTTTGCAGTACTCAGGGGTGTCAATACGTGAGATGGATGTGGTAAATTATTCACTGGGACAAGAACAGCTAGACGACCAAGCAAGCAAGTAATATGGCATACCTAACTCAATACCAATACTACGAGAACGCTGGCGCTTCACCTGAAGACGCGAACTGGGGTTCATATCAATACGTGAGCTTGCGTGATATCGTCAGCAACTACCAGCTTATGTACAGCGGTAATAACGAGCTGGTCAACGAGAAGTCTCGATATAAGATTCTGTTTCACGCTAAGCGGGCGATACAGGAGCTCAACTACGATGCGTTCAAAGAGATTAAGGTATTGCAGCTTAACGTATCGGACGACTTGCGGTTTATCCTTCCTAGTGACTATGTCAACTGGGTTCGGTTATCTATGTTTAAGAACGGGGTGGTATTCCCTTTGACTGAGAATATTCAGGTTACCAGCGCACAGGCTTACCTACAAGACTCCAACAACCGCATCCTCTTTGACGAAACTGGAGCGGCACTAAAGCCAGAGTTCTCACCTATCGATGAGGCTAGGCTTAATAGTACTCTAAAGTCTATGTACCTCAACGAAAACAGCCCATATGACGGGTACGAAGGGTGGTGCATCGATGGGATGTGGTATTTTGATTTCCCTGTAGGAGGGGCGGCATTTGGCCTCAACACCGAGACCGCTAACGCCAATCCTACGTTTCGTATTGACCCGAAGTCTGGAGTCATTAACTTTAGTTCGGTGATGTCGGGTGAGAGCTGCATATTGGAATATGTCAGCGACGGTATGGAAGGTGGAGATGATTCTTTGATTACGGTAAACAAACTGTTTGAAGAATACGTATACGCGTATATATCTTACTCGCTTCTCAATTCACATATGGGAACACAGGAGTATGTAGTAAATCGGTCGAAGAAAAATAAATCTGCTTTACTGCGCAACGCAAAGATTCGTATCAGCAACATACACCCTGGGCGTCTTTTGATGAACTTGCGCGGACAAAATAAGTGGATTAAATAATGGGTAACGTAAAGAGACACTTTATCAAGGGGCGTATGAACAAGAGCATCGACGAGCGTCTTGTTCCAAACGGAGAGTATATCAACGCATTGAATGTACGCCTCGGCTCTACAGAGGGCTCTGAGGTGGGTTCTGTAGAAAACTCAAAGGGGAATACTAAACTTACCACGTTACAGTACAAGGGCGTTGATTTAACTACCGCTCAATGCATTGGTTCATTTGAGGATGGTGTCAATGAGACTATCTATTGGTTTATACACGACGGGTCACATAGCACCCCAGTGGATATGATTGTTTCATACAACACCAATACCGACCTTTTAATATACCACGTAGTTAGCACTAGCGTACTTAACTTCAACCCTACGTTCCTTATCACTGGAGTTAATAAGGTTGAGGACCTACTGTTTTTTACCGACGACATCAACCCGCCTCGTAAGATTAACGTCACGAGAAGCTATCTCGAACCAACGGCAGGTCACGTTGACCAGATTACAGAGGATGACATATCGGTCATTAAGAAGCCACCCCGAAAAGCTCCTACGCTTCAGCTTATTGATGTGCCTGGCGAAGAAAACTACTTAGAGACTAACTTCGTTTCGTTTTCGTATCGATATAAGTACATTGACAATGAGTACAGTGCCTTGTCTCAGTTTACGGATGTGGCATTTGAGAGCAGCCCTTTCAGCGTAGACCCCGACACCAACTTCAACGACGGGATGCTTAACCGCTACAATACAGCGGTGGTAGGGGTTAATACAGGCGGTGACGATGTGATTGGTATTGACATATGCTTCAAGCTAGGCAATGACTCGGACGTTCGGGTGATGCAAAAGTATATCAAGGAAGAGGCTGGTTGGCCTGATGGCGTAGTACAAACGGTCAACTTTACCAATCAGCAGATATATACACTGTTGCCTTCGTCTGAGATATTGCGTTTATATGATAACGTACCTCTAGTTGCTCAAGCTCAAACATTTATGGGCAACCGCTTGATGTATGGTAACTATGAGGATGGTTACGATTTAACTACCGCTACTGGGGCTCGTATTGACACCAACTATACGGCCAGTTTAATTTCTCAAAACCTATCTACTTCTTTAAGTTTGGGTTCTCGAAATAACGGAGTTAACTACACAATAGATACCGCTAGTACTGTTACAGCAATTAACGCTGATGCTTTTATAAATTTTTCAAGTATAAATCAGCCATTGGTTGCTGGCGGAGTCTTTGGATTTGGATTTACTGTATCGCATAAAGGGTTTTCTGGAGCAGGACAAAGCGTTACCCCCATAACCGTTCAGCATCCTACGTTTACAATATCATTTACTTTTAACCTACCTCAATCTTACAATAGCATATTTGAGATGGTTGAAAGCCCTGAGTTTAAAGCTCAGTTAGGCTCTAATTTAGGAGGGAGCTTTCAGCCTGTAGGAAACTGCTCTAACGGAAGTACTTTTACGGATATATACAACTGTTCTATCGTAGCCCCATCAGGATATACTCTGGTAAATACGGGTGTAACCGCTGGAGGTCAGGGCGTTTTTTTATCGAGCGACTCGATTGATGAAGATGAGTTTTCAGTTCAGATACTGGCCGCTCAGTACAACAATACTTCATCACCTAATAATCAGTATTTTGAGTACTTCGAGGTAAGTAACGTAACCTTCACGTATCAAAGTGAATCGAGCAATAAAAGCTTACATAGTAATAGAGACTACGAGGTTGGTATTGTCTATATGGACAAGTACAAAAGAGCTAGTACCACGCTAACATCCTCTCAAAACACCGTATTTGTTTCTTCTGTTAACAGTTCTAGAATTAACAGCATTCGCACTACGATACCTATTAATATGACGGCTCCTAGTTGGGCTGATACCTATAAGTTTGTATTAAAACAATCTCGAGGAGCGTATGATACCATATACTCAAATACGTATTACTACGACCCTAGCACCACGTCTTACTGGATTAGGCTGATTGGTCAGGACCAGGCGCTGGTAGATGCTGGTACCGAGCTTATTGTAAAGGTAGACGCTAACGGAGTTTTAAATGAAGAGACCAAGGTTACTGTACTGGACAAGGTTTCTCAACCTACAAACTTCCTGCACCTACTTCAATCAGGTTCAGATATATTGGAGGTTCCAGGTCTTTATATGAGGCTTAGGGCTCAAGACTTTACTATAGATACAACACTTACTAATAGATGTTACCCCACCATAACATCACAAGCGCCACTTTCGAGTGCGGGAAGTGTGAATTTAAACTCTACAACAACAGAGAATTATAGATTTGGACAGGCAATAGTTAATTACCCTTGCTTTACTACATCAGGTAGTGCTTATAACAGAATCCCCGTTCCGCAGGGCGCTGTTGTAAGGATAAAGATAAAGTTTAGAAAAGATGATGTTGGCTTGTGTGGGGGTAGCAATGGAGCTCAGTTCTGTAGAGTAACAAAAACTTTTACCGCTAGTCAGACGTATACTGATATTAAAGCTTTCTGGGATGGAGAAGGCGTTGGTTCAATCGTACAAAATTCTATGAATTGTGAAGTAGAGTGCCAAAGTAGCGACGGGCAAAATGGTAACCTTTATTACAATACTCTTTCAAGCACTACTGCTGGGTCTGAGGATTTAATGGTGAACACTCAATTGGGTTTAAATCAAATGTTCTTTTATGAGATTTCTGGTGACCCATCAGCTAATCGCAGGCTTTATCTACGCTGTGTAAATGGAACTAGAACTGATGCCAACGCTTTTGATACTGCTTACTCTACTACTAAGGTTGAGATATGTATTCAAGACCCTGGAGGGCTGATTGTTTTTGAAACTGTTCCTAATGAAATTGCGGACGGGGTATTCTTTGAGGGTAGCGAAAACTATGATATCGTAGGTGGATACCACCAAGGCAATGTCACCAACCAAGACGCCTCGACGGAGGGGGTAGTGGACTTAGACTTTTTCAATTGCTATGCGTTTGGAAACGGGGTGGAGAGCTATAAAATTGAGGACTCATCTATCGGGCAGTCATTTGCTTTAGGCGAGAGAACCATACTAGTCTCTGCTCAGGACTTCAAGAGAGCAGACCGCTTTGCTGACATCACTTACAGCGGCGTTTACAACGACGAGAGCAACGTAAATAAACTCAACGAGTTCAACCTTGGTCTCCTAAATTTTAAGACCTTAGAGGACGTATATGGTCCTGTCCAAAAGATGGTGGCTAGAGAGACGGATATCTTGGTTTTGCAGGAAGACCGTATATCCTATGTACTTGCCAACAAGAACGCAGTTACAGATGCTGAGGGTGGAAATATCCTGACCGCAGCTCCTTTGATTTTAGGCCAGCAGGTCGCTCGAGTAGAGGAGTATGGTATCTCGGCTAACCCTGAGAGCTACGCTGAGTTTGGTATGGATAAGTACTTTACCGACTCTAAGCGTGGTGCTGTTATCCAGCTGCGCGGCTCTAGCTTTAGTAACGAGCAGCTATCTGTGGTTTCTCAATCGGGTATGCGTAGCTACTTCAGGGATTTATTTAACTCTAAGTTTAATACCCAAAAGCTTGGTGGTTACGACCCATATATGGATGAGTATGTGGTATCATCTAATGAGAATAAACTCCCTGTTGAAACGGCCTGCGTGAATTGCGATATTAGCCAGACCATTAACTTGGCGGCTGCGGGGGACACTTCTCAGTTCTGCGTCAATTTAGGCGGGGTGGTAGGCAATGTGGTGATTGAGTGGGCTACTCCAATTTTAAGTAGCGGAGTTACGTTTGACGTGGTGGCTGTTTATAACGGAACTACTTATAACGATTTAGGAAACACATCTTCTGGAACAATAACGATAGACAAAAACTCTGTCAATCCTAACACAGTAGCAATTGTTGTGACGGCTAACGGTGGTTCGGTAACGAACTTAAACTTCACTGTGAACTGTCCTGTAGGAAACGAACTTAAAATTATACAGGTAGCCCTAAACTTAAACTGGCAGGACACCAAGAGCATACATAACGAGTTTCGATTTGTGGACGGAACAGATGAAAGCAATACCTACAACCAAGGTGTGATATTTGGTACAGGAAATGAGCCTGTAGTATCTCAATACCAAGAGCTTACGGGACTGCAAGGCACTACGGTATTTCCTCCAAACGGCTCTACGGTATATGTTCAAGTCAGGAAGCAATCGGGAGACACGTTTAACTACGACCCTACAGCTTCTTCGGCTAATAAACTTCAGTACTTGCGCAGCAATACGCTGTATGAAAATAACTCTACGGATATAAACGCTCTACTGACTGCGTCATCATCAAACGTGCTGACGGTAACGCCTAGCACATTAGGCTCACTCCTGTACACAGGTAACTTTACGATGCCTAACAATTTAAATGACTACCTGTATCTCATCTATGACTATAGACTCGGTCTAGCAGCCAACTTATGTAGTGGAGCTAACGCAGCGGGAGCTTGTTGTAGCTGTGGTGCTCTTACGACATTTTATTTAAACGGAGATGACCTTACGGCAGCAAGCACAGTGTATTTAGATGAAGGGCTTACCACCCCTGCCCCTAACCAGTTCTATTCTCAGTTAATAAACGGAAATGATATAGTTCGTCAGCAATCAGCGGGCGTTCTTTTACCAGCGACATCCTGCGCTTCGTGTGACAGAAAGTGTACTGACCCTGACCCTGTGCCAGCCCCTAGCACTCCTGCTTTAGTTCCAGCCCAGGTATATGACATCACTTATGACTTGGCTTCAGGAGTTGGCGTAGTGCCTATTCGATTTACTCCTGGAGGGGGCACTGGAATTTTTGCTACTTACAACAATACGGTTACGAGTAAGTCTAGCGCCACTACCATTACCGACGGAGGAACCCCTAATAACTCTTATTTTGACGGGCCTTATTACGGTGATGACTCAGTGTGCAATCCTCCTACAGGGACGACCGCATTACCGTTATACAATTGGGATGAAATAAACGAGGACTTCGATAATAGCGGCACCACAGAGTCTATTACGATACAAGCTTCTGACCTTACGAGCTTGACTACAGGAGCTGCTGGCAGCTATGTACTTTATGTATCTAAGACGAATGCTACGCCTTCAACTATGGACTTGAGGGTTGTAAGCGCTTGTTCAACAGGTGTTCCAACGTGGTCGGTAGATGTGGATTGCCCTCGTATATTGACTGGTTTTACTTCAAGCGCTAAGGCTAATACTGAGGTAGATGTCTGCACCCTGCCTATTGACTCTACGCTGTATAATTTACCTGTATCAACGCCTAATGCGTTTGGAGTGCCAGCTCGAAGAGACTGGGTGTTTAAGGATAGCTTAGGTCAACAACTAGCCGATGACGGTTACTACAATTTGAGCGGTCCAGGAATCTGCACATATATCCGAGTTGTAAATGGAGTTATAGTAACAAAAGTAAACTAATGGCTGAAACACTAACATATTCCCCTGATGTAAAAGGATGGCCTTCGTTCTACTCATATATCCCTGAGTGGATGACTGGTATGAATAACTTCTTCTACTCTTTCGATGGAGGTAACCTATACAGGCATAATACCAACGAGGTGCGCAACCAGTACTACGGGGTAAATTACTCATCGCAGATGACGAGCATCTTCAATGACAACCCGACGGATAACAGCTTGTGGAAGACGATGGAGTTGGAGTCTGACCAAGCGTGGGAGATGGAGCTGGAGACGGACATCCAAAACGGGTACATCGATGAAGCGTGGTTTGAAAAGAAGGAGGCTGTGTTCTTTGCGTTTGTGCGTAATCCTGATGGAGAGAACGGAGAGCCTGCCTTAACCATCGACCCTTCGCAGTATGTCCTTCGCTCGGTCAATGGCATTGGCTCTAATACCACTGTGGCGGCTGGAGTCATAACTTTTGGTTTCCCTATAAGCAGCATCTTATCTATTGGGGATATCTTGTATACGATTGACCCTGCTAATCCAGGTGTACCTATTGTAGTCGGACCTGTCACTGCTTTCTCAGCGGATAGAACCGAGGTCAGCTTTACGCTGTCGGCAGGGGGGACGAATCCGCAAGACACTTGGTATATAATGGGCGTAAAGAACGCTCAGGCAGAATCCCACGGTGTACTCGGACACTATTGCAAGTTTATCGCGACCAACTCATCGACTACCGCTACGGAACTTTTCGTAGTAGAAAGCCAGATGATGAAATCGTATCCTTGATTCTAATTATCTTTGACTAAACATAAATCGTATGGCATTTGTAACAGCAGCACTACAGTTAGCTTCGGCGGGCGTAAGTACGTACCAAGCCATTGAGGCTAACCGTCGCATTAAAGACGCTCAGAAAGCCGCTCAGAGAGCGACACAAGAGGCAAAGCGCCTCACTGAGATTAACCCTATGCAGGAGCTTTCTGTCCCTACAGAAGCGTATATGCAGGCTCGAGAGAGTCAGCAGCGATTGATGGCTCAGCAAGTACAGGCAGCACAGGAAGCTGACCCGAGGGGTGCGGCACGTAGCGCGGGACTCGCTGTCGGAGGTAGCTTGGCTTTAGAAGACCAGTTACGGTCGGCTCAGGAACAAGCGCTGTACCAACGTGATGTGCGTGTCGCTGGACAAGAGGTAGCTAATATAGCTGCTCGACGAGGTATTGCTGAGGCGGAGGCGGCTGGAGCTCAGCAAGCAGCGGCTGACTCACAAGCGGCTCAAGCTGCGGCTATCACCTCGGGAGCTGAGATGCTGGCTGGTGTGGGCGCTACTATTGACGCTGGACAGGCTTTGTATAAGCAAGGGCGTGGCTCTAAGATGATTGGCAAGGAGCTAGGTGGTGACCAACGAAGTAAGTTCTTAGGACAAGCCACTCCTGTCCTACAACGGCAGATGGCTGGTATGTCGGCTGGTCAACGTGAACAGTTCGCTCGACAATATGGCCTTGACCTAGATACTATGCAGTCAGCTTTAGGAGAAGATGGTAACTTCGGTAATTTCTTCGGCTCACTCGGCGGTCTAACACAGCAAGAGCTTTTGAGTCAGGGGTTAACGATAGACCAGATTAAAGCCGCTAGGAAATGAGCTACTATAAGTACGTAAAGAGAGACGAGAAGAGCAGGGTAGACTGGGGTGCTATTACCACCAACCTTGTTGATACGCTCAGGGAGCAGGAGGCTGACCGCGAGAAACAACGTGAGGCTATTGACGCTTCGTCTCGGGCTACAGGAGATATCTTGTCCGATGCTCCGCAGGGTGCCAATAAAAACGCAGGCGAATGGATTCTAACTGCTTCATCTGATGCCTCTCAGTACTTAATGTCTCAGAACAGACTGCTCAAATCTGGTCTCCTTGACCCTAGAGACTTTACTGTCAATCGACAGAACGTAGAAAACAGCTTTAAGTCTTTGCAGACTATGGCTGAAAGCGCACATAAAGAAAGCCAGCTGACCCAGGATAGGATTAACGAAGGGAAGGCTATGAATTTTGAAGGTATCGTCGGTCAAAGACTTGATGACTTTCAAAACTTTGAGAAGACGCAGGTATACTTTAACCCTACCAATGGCGTAGCTAGCATAGGTATTAAAAATAAAGATGGCAAGCTTCCTAATGACCCATCCAAGTTTAGCACCATTGAAGGCGCTATTGCTCAGATGCAGTCGAGATATGATAAATTCGATTACACATCTCCTCTAGTTAAATGGTCTGAAAGCATTGGTTCTGACGTACGGGTTGTGCGTGAAAAGGGTGTGCTAACTGTTGATGACCCTTCTGTTCAAGATGATGTAAACTCTTCTTTAGATGATGCTATTGCCGCTCTTACGGTAAATGACTTGAGGGTATTAAGTATCGCTGAAGACTTGGGTTTAGTGGCTCCTGATGATTACAACCTTGGGGCTGAAGAAACTACGTGGGGCAAAAAGGGCGACAAAGTGGGTGTGTCTACCGCTAATGACGGAACGGTAATTCCAAAAGCAAACGAGGCGTTAATAAAAGCTGTTAAGGAACGACTTAAAGAAGAGGGTATGGCGCTGCTAGATTACAAGCAGACGGCTAGAACAGAGTTTGCCCCTCAAAAGCCAACAGCTGCTGAGGTTGCAGCGGGAATGCTTAAAGAGGAAAGAGTTGGTTATGTAGAGGAGATGACTACTGTTTTTACGGGTAGTAAGAGCGAGGCTCAATCGGCCTTGCAGAGAAGAATAAGAACTAAGAACGAGGAGCTTAGGGATAGTGGTAAAGATACCATTACGGCGGACTCTTATATTGACGGAAACAAAGTTGTCTTGGTTTACTCTGATGGAAACAGAGTAGAAACTATTGGAGGAACAGGGAATCTAAAGCAAGATGCATTCAATCTATATGATTTGCTAGCTCCAGCAACAGCTCAAACAAGCGCTAGAGAACTTGAGAAGTATGCCACTGAAGAAAACATATCTCTTAACTATTCAGGAGAACCACGAAAAGGACGTATCGAAAGCGGTATAGGGTCTTCAGACATCAATATGACTTTTGATGATACTTTAGTAATTGGACAAGACTCTAACGGGAAACCTATTACATCGACGTATTCTCAATTCCTAGAAGATAAGCTTGGAAGCGATTTAGACAGAAGAATCCCGATGGTAAGAGGAGGTGTAGGACCTTCTATTGATAGCTCTGGTCAAGTAGAAAGAGAATTCAATAACCTCATCAATCAAGTAGGTTTTATGCCTACTGAAATGAAGAATGTTTTGAAAAAAGAAGGGAAGACTTACGGTGTAAAGGTGAGTGGTAACAAGATGACTATTACCATTGGCGATACAGTGAAAGTTATAGATGACGTTTATGACGATAGTGAGACTGGAGGAACGGCAGGCGTAGCTAAACAAGTTAGACGCGTTGTAGAAGAAGAACTTAATAGAATTAACAGGTCTAAATTGACGGGGAGTCGTCCTAAATTCAACTGATAATAATGAATGAGAAGTATTTGGAGTTTTACGATTACTTAAAATCTGAAAACTTAACAGACCTTGATGCGGAATCGTTTCAATCTGCTTACTCAGAGCCAGAGAAATACGAAGAGTTGTGGGGCTATGTGTCTGAGAACAATCTCACCGATTTATCCAAGGAAGATTTCTTCGAATCATACTTTGGTGGCGTAAAAAAAAAAGAAGAAACCGTTACGGATTTCGTATCGGAGCCTGGTTCTTTGGTATCACCAGAGCCTCAAGTACCTGTTGCAGAGACTGTCGTCGAGGAGGAGGTTGTACAGCCTGTAGTTGCTGACGCCACTAGGGTAGAGGAGCCTGCGCTTCCTATCGAACAGATAGAGCAGCCTGATTTAGAAGAATTAGTTGTTTATGAAGACCCAGGAGCTGAGATTGTCGCTGAAGCTGAGGGCGAGAAAAACACGTGGGTAGAAGACTTTGCGGGTAAGAACTTCGTCACTGATTTCTTTGGCGATATGTATCGAGCTGTTGCCGCAGGTCAAGCGCAGGGCGGTTCTGTCGACGAGTCGCTGGAGCTTATGACCAAGGGTAAGGACGTTACCGATGAGGATATCGAGGATTTCATAGCGGCTCAAGAGCGTATGGCGAGCCAAGGGGAGTCTGATGAGATGAAGGAGTTCAATAAGATATACGAAGCGAACGGAAGCGGTTGGCTTGGATTTTTAATGGGGACAGGTAATAACCCCAGCATCCTCCCTCAATTGTTTGTTTCATCTGTGTCTGCTATGTTAACCCCAGCCACTTTGGCTGCGGGCGCTGCGGGCGCTGGCACGGGGGCGGCAATAGGGGCCACAGGATTCTCAGCAGGACCACTCGGGGCGTTCACTACACTGGGAGGAACTTTGGCTGGGGCTATGGGTGCTATGGGTACAACCCTAGAGACGGGCCTTGCCTTCAGTGAGTTCCTTCAGGAGCAGCTTGAGAAGAAAGGTCTTGAGATGACCACCGAAGGCATTCGAAAGGTATTGGAAGACCCCGAGGCAATAAAGTCTATGAGGTACCGAGCGGCAGGGCGTGGTATCACCATTGGTGCGTTTAATGCTGTTACGGCAGGCGTAGGTAGTCAGGTCGTTAAGTCGGTAGCTAAAGCTACTGGCCGTAAGTTTGTGGCGGGATTGGCGGGTGCTGGCGTCGAAGTAGTGTCCGAGTCTACGGGTGAGGTTGCTGGTCGGTTGGTTGCTGGTCAGGAGATGGACGTAGCTGAGATTGGCTTCGAAGGATTTGCTGGAGGCCCCGCTCAATTGGTTGGTATAACACGTGGTCTTTTAAAGTCGCCAACTTATAAGATAAATAATGAGACCGTTTCAGGTCCTAAGATTGCTGACTTCATTAAGAACGCTCCTATCGAAGACTTGACGGGCGCTACGCTAGAAATAAAGAACGACCCCGTACTAAAAGACATTGCTGTTGAGCGTAGGGAAAACGCCCGTATGGATGCTATCATTAAGGCTGAGCTAACGAAAGCTGGTATCACTGATGAAGGCGCAGTTACCGCCCTAACCAAGTTAGAGAAAGAGCGTAGAGGTCTTGAGGGCAACGGTACTAGGGCTGCTCAGCAGAGACTGGCCGAAGTCAACAAAGAGATTGATGGCCTTATGGACGGGGCTAAGATTGCTTACACCGAAACCGTAGATGCCAGTGGCGACAAGGTGACCACTGAGGTTATAGTCACCAAGGAGTACGCTAAGGAAGAACTAATTAAAGACGGTATTGAATCTCCTACAGAGCAGCAGGTAGAAGCCAAACAGGCGGAGCTGTTTGAAGAGGCTATGGAGGCCGTACAAAAACCACAAGAAGATGCCATTCAAGAGCCAAGCCCAGAGACGGTGGATGCACCAGAACCTACCCGAGGTAGCGAAGAGGTGGGAGAAGGAGTACCCGACATCGGAGAACCTACCGCAGAGGTTGAAGCCGAAGACCAAGTTGCAGAAGCGGCGCCGACGGCGGAGGTCGCGGTAGAAGAAGGAGCGGAGGTTGAATTAGAGGTTACTAAAACCGATAAGAAAGGAAGGACATTAAAGTTTTTCAAAACCACCACCGAGAAGGACGGCGTTAAAACTACTCGGTTCACCTTTAACAGGAGCGATAAGTCGCCTGAGCAAAGAAGCACATCAAAGACTACTCCCGTTGAAGAGGCTTTGGGTGGTCTCTACGAGGTTGAGGTGCCAGAAGGTCTTCAAGAGAACGGTGCTGTTCCAGTAGCTGTCACCGAGGTAAGGGAGAGCGAGTCTGGAGCTTCCGCATCGGTGATATTTGAACAAGATGGTCAACGCTTTGAAGACGAAGTAGTGCTAACGCCTAAGACCCAAGAAGCTGCGCCTGTAGTAGAAGAAACTGTGTCGGCTCCGACACAAGGGGTGACGGAGGAAGAGCAGGTTGACATCGACGATTTCTTCAGTGATAAGGAGATAGAGGGCGTAGACAAAGTCGCTGACAACTTAGTGGTGAACCGCAAGCAGCTCAGCGAAGACAAAGCGGAGACAGCTCAGGACGAGAGAAAGATAAGCCGTATCAAGCAGATAGCTAAGAAGGCGGCGGTATCGCTGAAGAAGGAGTTCCCTGATGTAAGGATTGTACTTCACGAAACAGAAGGGCAGTATAAGCGCTTTGCTGGCAAGCGAGCTCGAGGGGCTTACGTAAAGGACGACAAGACTAAGACTATTCATATCAACCTCAGCATAGCGGACCTCTCAACTGTCCCTCACGAGGTGTTCCACGCATTGATTTTGGAGGCTGCTGCAACCGACCCGCAGGCGTTGGTGATAGCGCGTAATATGCTGGAGTCGGTTCGCAAGGTGGTTGACCCAAACTCAGAGATGTCTAAGGCTATCGAGAAGTTCGTAGCTAAGTATGAGGACATACCCGTCATCCAAGACGAAGAGTACCTCGCCGAGCTGATGGGTATCCTTTCGTCGCAGTACCGTACGCTGGACAAGCCAAGTAAGAATACGGTCAAGGAGTTCTTGCGTAAGCTAGCCAAGCTAGTGGGTATCGACACCAAGTTTGGTTTAGACGAGTTCTTCGGTCCTGAGTTCTTGGAAAGAGACGAGCAGGTCATCGACTTACTCAACACCATATCAGGCAAGGTATCCAAGGGGCAGTTTATTGAGGCGGCTGACGTGAAGACTATGGGTAATATTCTTGCTGAAGCCACTCCAGCTGAGCAAGCGCAAGCACAGCGTGAAGTTAGAGACTTCAAACGTAAGGAGAGGGAGAGGAAAGCCGCTGAGGAAAAGGGTATTATGGCTCGCCAGCAAATCGTAGGGGAACGCGCTAGTTTGGAGGATGATGTTCGAGATGGATTGGATATGGCTAGGTGGACGTATATCGAACAGGGCGATAGTAAGAAGGTAAGGCGGGAGGTTAAGGCTGCTTGGGGATGGGAGAAGGGAGCGGACGGTAAGTGGAGGTATGAGATTGAGACGGGTGAACTAAAGAAAGTTCCCAATGGAACTTATAAGCTCAGTGATGTGTACGACGCTCCAGAGCTGTATAAAGCTTATCCTGAAGCAAAAGATATAAGCTTAACGATTAACGTAAGAGATTCAGGTGCTGAAGAGAGCTGGTTTATGATTGATAAAAATGCTGTTGAAATAAATGTTAAAAACTACGGCAGAGTAAGGCCAGATTTAATACACGAACTACAGCATTACATACAGTTTAAGGAAGGTTTTGCAATTGGAGGAAATACAAATACCGCAATAGATTTAATAAACTCTTTATCGCCAGATAAGTTAAGGGAAATTAATATTCTTGAGGGCAAAGAATCCGCTATGAATATGCTTTCGGATATAGCAGAGGAGTCTGAATTAACTTATGTAGATGATTTAAAATCAATTGACACAATTGAAGACTTCTTAAATCGCAATACTAGAGATGCTAATTTATTAAACTCGCTCTATGGAGATGACGCCGCTTCTTATGTTTTAGGGGTTCTTAATGAGGACCTCATTGATTTAGAGGATGGAGATTTGATGGGGGGTATATACCAGGTTCTACAAACAATACAAGAGCAGACTGAAAACAAGGATGGACGTTCAATTTGGTCTCCTTACGCTGTTTATCAAAGGCTTATCGGTGAGGTAGAAGCCAGGAACGCTGCATTTAGAGATGGAGGAGGGCGCTCTCTAATAGAGGATAGCGAAGACACCCCCCGAGAGGACCAATTAGCTGTGTTCGGTGAGCAAGAAAAGGTGCTGAGGAAGATAGAGGCTAAGGAAGAGATGACCGAGCAGGAGTTGGATGCTTTGGACTTGGCTAAGCTACCAGCTCAGGAGGGTAGCTACAAAGGTGCTGGCTTGTTTTATGGCCCACGCGCGACGATAGCGAACTATGAATACGCTAAGACTATGTTTGCCGACGGAGTTCCCGCTGAAGACATTGAGATGCTCACGGGATGGAATGTAGTCGAGAAGGAAAACGGCGACGTTGTCTATGTCCTATCTCGGAACGAAGTTCAATCTAAAGACGCTATAGATAAAGCAATCGCCTCTCGAAAAGACCGAGGTATGGGGCCTCGTCAGCAGGTTCAAGAAAAGCTGATACAGAGAAGTCAAGCCGCTTCTAATTTTACTGACGAACAATTAACCGCATTTGCCAAGGAAGGTATTCTATTTCACGGCTCTGATATGCAGAAAGAGTTTTTCGATAGCCGTTTTATAAAAGAGTTTAATTACGGATATGGATTTTATTTCACTGGAGTGCCAGCGCTAGCTCGTAAGTACGGAGATAAACTTTCCTTTGTTGACACCAAGCAGTTTAATTTACTAGACGGCGATGAGGATATAACTCAGGAGGACGCTCAAGATATGCTTGATAACCTTCCTGGATATGGGCTAGACAATGAGTTTGTAGAGGAATTTCTTCAGGATTATATCGATGATGAGGGTTTTGAAAACGACCCACAGACTTGGTCTATGTTTATCACTGAGTACATATCAGATTATGAATCCAAAGCTGAGATATTTTCTGAATACTTAGAGTCTGAGTTGGGATTCGATGGTATGACTACTGTTGAGAGCGCTGGAAAGGGGGCTGTTCCTACAGTAGCTGTTGTATGGAACTTCGATTTACTCAATGACAACGTCTTACAAGACCCTACTAAGGAAAAAGTCATTGAAGAGGAAGCCCCCAAAGAGGTAACTCGAAAAGAAGAGGCTACTAAAGATGTTCTAGACTTTGTGTCTCTTGTCAGTAAGGGAACAAGTGAGGATGTAATATATCTAAACAAACGCCAGCAGGTAGAGGGTATTAACCCTAAAGATGTGCGTATGCGAAGCCGCTCAGGTAATAGGGTGGGTAAGGGTCTTAGCGTCAAGAAGGTAAATAACGAAGCCGTTGTAGAGGAGATACCTGACCTGACATTAGATTACGTAAGGGAGAACGCGCCCGCTTCATACCTAAAGAACGCGAACCTTATCGCTCAGTATCCACTGGTTAGAGGTGTCAAGAACTTCGACGATGTATCTACCTTGGAGCAGGCCGATGAGGTATATGAGGTATACGCTCGTCAGGTAGCGGACAACCTCAACTGGATTATGGAGAGCTACCCCGAGGAATATCGAGAGATATCTACCCTGTGGTATGACGGAGCTAATAAGATAGCCAATGAACTAGCCGCCGACTATGGCGTTAGCCCTGAGCAAGTAGCAGGTATCATAGCTTCTCTATCTCCTCAAAACGACTGGTATCAAAACGTTCGCGCCGCCGAGCTTTTACTATTAGCCTTCCGAGAGAACCCTGTGATGAGCCAGAAGATGATTGACTACCAAGTCAATTATGCTGAAGGAAAGATTAATAAACTCAGGGAGCGGATTGAATCTGCTGGAGAAGAAAAAGGTAAAAGCCAGGCTAAGGCTAAGGTGGCGAAGTTTAAAGCAGTAGAGGCAAAGAACCTAAAGGCTATAGCAGATGCCGAAGCTTTACTAGACTTATTGCGTTCGTATAAAGGCAAGCGTATGGAGGATGCCCCCGATGCGTTGAAGCCATATTACGTGAGGCTTTATAACGAAGTCAACCAACCCAAGTCGTACCCTATTATCAGCCCTGACGGAAACTACGGAAGCGACGCTCTTACTGACGCAGGAGGGAAACGTAAGTTTGGATGGGGGTCATACACCGAGATAGGGAAGGGTGTTTCTATACGTCTTGATGGAAGCCAAGAGAATATATCTGTCACCCTAGGGCAGATGCATAAGATTCGAAACTTCTTCAACAACATCATCGACCCGATGTCGAAGGAGAAGGACATCACTATGGACACTCACGCTATAGCGGCAGCTCTTTTAATACCAGCTAGTTCCAAGACCAAGGAGGTAGTTCAGAATTTCGGAACAGGAACAGCGAACTCAGGAGTAAAAGGACAGAAGGGATTGTACTACGCTAACCAAGCGGGATACTTCCTCTCGGCTGAAGAGAACAATATGCTTCCTCGTCAGGTACAGAGCGTGACGTGGGAAGCTGTGCGTGGTCTTTTCACGAGTAAGTTCAAGGACGGAGCTAAGAATGTAAAATCAATCAATGATATCTGGGAAAATTATGCAGAAGGAAACATCACAATCGAGCAAGCGAGGCAAGAAGTCCTCGAAAAAGCAGACGGCATCAACGCCCCTAGTTGGGCAGGACTTATTTCGGATGAGTCTAGAGATGGCGACGGGACGACTACTGAGCGAGGAAGAGGCAAGCGCGGTGGACCAGCTACTGAGCGGGAAGGCGTAGCCCCTCGCCAGCAGGTAGCAGATATTGACAAGAAGATATCGAACCTCAAGGCAAGGCAAACAAAAGCAAGCGAAGCCGAATACAAAAGGGATAAAGCAGGGAAGCCTTCGTATTCAAAGGCATTCTTTGCGGAGGACGATAAGTTCAGAAAAGAGATTGAGCGCCTTGAATTATTGAAGCTAGGGCTGGCTCCTGCTTACGAGCAGCGAGTAAAGGTATCCGAAGAGTTAGATGAGTTAAATAAACCTTTCGAAAGAGAGGTTGGTAATAAATATTACCCTCGTTTGGGTACGGTCTCTAAAGGAGAGATGACGGGTGAAGACTCTGATTTAGGTGGTATATACGAGGCCGAGGTGGACGGGTATCTATTTAGAGGGGTCTCTGTTGAGGATTACAACAGAATTAAAAAAGAAGGATTTATAGACACCGATTTAAGGGGGGCGATATCCGATAAAGAAGGTATAAATTTAACGCCTTATTCAGCTACAGCATTTAACTACCTCCCCGAAGGAGTTGAGGGTGTTGTTATGGCGATGAAGGTTTCTGATAAATCAGGACTGTTTATGATTGGGGCTGACGATTACGTCAGGTCATCTAAGCCAATTCCTTTTACTGATGTAGAATTTGTTACAACGCCTGTTATAGAGGGTCGGTACCTTTCCGTAAAGGATGGCAAGTCTACACCTATTGCCATTAAAAAAGTTAGTCATCCCTCAAAGAAGACGGAGCCAGACGTAGCCCCTCGCCAGCAGGTAGTATACCACGTTGCGATTAGGGACAACAAGGGGAACATTCAGAAGAAAGGTCTTGAGAAAGACAGGCCACCAACCTTTGCTAAGGGGGTTATGGGTACCGCAGTATTTGATACAGCGGGTAAGAGCTTTGCATTCTCGAACTTAGAGGACGCTACTAAGTGGGGCATCAAAACTAAAATAGAAAAAGACAAAGAAGTTTCTATTGTAGTTGTAAATGCAGAGGGCAAAAACCTTCAAGAAGATAAGGCTGTAACAGAAGACCCGTTCAATCCGTTGTCATCAGCGGTATTCACTGAAGACGTTATATCGCCAAGCGACATACTAAGCATTGAAGATGTTGATTATAAGTTTGGTAAACCGTTTGACAAAAACGGTCAGCCGCTTACCGAAGAGAGCTTTGACATCAAGGAGGACATAGCCCCTCGTCAGCAGGTTATCGAGGACGTGACAGCAAAAGAGCTTGACACTCCGTTAGACAGGCAGCAAAGGGTGTTTAGGTCTGGAGATTTAGAAAATAAAGCTGAGCCTCGATGGATGTTTCAGTCTGGCCGAGGAACTGGTCATTTTGGAACAGGGTTTTACTTCTTTGGAACTAAAGAGCAAGCAGACGAGTACGACGCTAGGGATGTATCTGAGATTGACATCGATAAATACAACTTGGCTAAGGCGACCAAGAAGCTTCACGATGCGCTAAAAGACATCAATACCCAATATAATGAGTATTATGAAGTTGAGGCTATTAATGAATTAAAAAAAGAACCTTTTAGGCAAGCGGTGCCTGCTTTTTTTATTGAAGAGGTAGCTAAGGCAGCGGGGATGGGTGTCATAAGTGAAGCTGAGTTAGAAGCCGCAGCAACAGAAGTAACAAAGGCTTTAACGAAGGATGGCAACCCTGCGTTTGGGGACTCTGTCTCTACTCTGGTGATGAAAGCTCTAGGCTTCGAGGGTGTAAACGCTGTAGGTACTCGTATGGATAACTCAACATACGGCACAGTAATCTATGACCTTAAAGGTGACATAGCCCCTCGCCAGCAGCTGAGTGATATCGCTACTCCGCTTCCGCGTCAGCAGAAGTCGGTACGTGAGGTGGTGCAGCAGGCGCGAGACAATAACTTCAAGGACGCAGCAACCAAAGACTTCCTCAAGCGCAAGGGTGTGCCAACAGCAGACATAGACAAGGCCATCAAGACCTTGGACGATGTGTATGCCCGAGTGATGAAGGAGATTGACGGCGTCATCACTAAGTCTCAGAAGCGCGGTGTCGACTTCGACACACAATTGAAGAACGCGCTGGCTTACCTACAAGGCACTAAGCTCTACGAGGATACCACGGATATCCACAGAGAGAAGTTGATGCGTGAGGTACGCGCTAAATTCGATAAGAAAGAGAAGCGAGCACCGTCAGCTAAGCGTATCCTTGGAAACATCAAGGACGTCAAGAAGGTGACGCTGTCCGAGAAGGAGGCGCTCAAGATGCAGCTGAGGCTTGTCGCTAAGACCGCTAAGACCACAGCGAGAGCTTTGGTGGTGGCGGGTAACGAACTGACTAAGTCACTGAAGGAGATGGTCAAGGGCGGTGTCATCACTGCCAATCAGATGAGCTCTGTCCTGCGTCGGTTCAGCCGAGTGGACTTGTTCAACCCTGCCAGCATCGATAGCTTCTTGGACTATATGGCTAAGATATTTGCCGATGCGGAGTACGGAGCGAAGATTGCTAGAATCAAGAAGCTACTTCCCCGAGCCAAGAAGAATATAAAGTCTAAGATTGGCGTTGCCGACGTGCTCGGTGATACCCTTACTAAGCTCTTCAATGTCAACCCTACGTTGATACCGATGGAGATGCTTGAGGACTATCAAAACCTCCTTGAGATGATGGGCGCTGCGAAGAAGGTGCTCCCACTTGCAGACATCAACGACGTCACTGAGATGGCTAATAAGCTCCTGAACGCGGTGTACGAAGAGGTATCTATGGCTGAGGACTTGGCCGAGGTATTTGCGAACTACGAGAATAAAGTAATCAAGGACGGCAAGGTAGACTATGCGGCGACCATTGAAGCTATGATTGCCGACCAGACCATATCTCTAGAGGAAGCTGCCGTGATGCGTAAGTACAAGTCACGTATAGTAGAGCCGACAAAGAAAGAACCTAAGACCGAGGAGGAGCTAGCCGAGGAAAGGGCTGAGCTTATGTCGGCGGTTGATGCGGCCAAGGTCAATGTATCGCGTCTCGTTATGGACGAGGAACGAACCTTAGCCCGTCAGCTCGCCAAGCTGATGCGTACCGAGGCTATCGAGAGGCTCAGCAACCAGCAGCTAGAGACGCTGCTAGCCGTCATAGATAACATCAACAACGGCTTCGTAACTCACGCGGCTCAACGTTTGGTCGAGGCAATGAACGCTTCGAATAGGGCTGGGTCTTTTCTTGACTCTATAGTTAAGGCTGTTCCACTCCCCGTGTCTACTTTCGTAGGCAAGATTAAGGCTGGTATCACCAAGAACAATAAGTTCTTTGAGAGCGTTAAACGAAACCCGTTAGCCTATATCGACCAGGTATTCGGTGACTTCCAAACCACGCGTATTTACGACGCTATCTTCAAGCCGCTGGCTAAGGCTTACGATACGTTCTCTTTGGAGATGAAGAGGGTCGACGAGCGGTTGACTAATGCGCAAGAGGCGGTGCTGAAGTCGTTTAAGAACGACCCCAACAAAGCACGTATGTCTTCGTACAAGATGATGGCTTATATGTTGCAGCGTGAGTTCGAGGCTAACCCCGACAACAAGCAGGTAAACCCAGCTGCTGACTTCATCCGAGCTACCATTGACCATATCAATAAAGGCCAGTCTTTCTTTAAAGGCAAAGATGCAGAGATGCTTCAGCAGATACTCGACGATTTCGGTGGAGAACAGATTGACTCTCAGAAGCTATACGACTCATTCAATAAAGCAGAGCGCAATGCACTTGCCGTTATGGAGGACATCAATAAGTCTATGGGTAGTAAGGCTGTGTTTACTGGTGCTGTGATACGAGGCCGAAGGGTTGACGCTCTCAACCAATACGCGCACCACAACGTGTTGAGCACCAGCGGACAGATGGATAAGTCGGCAGACGTGTCTCTCATCGAAGCTTACAACCAATCGATGAGGGCTTCTACCAAGGCTAAGAATTTGATTGAGCGTACAGGGGCTGCTACTCCATTGAACTTCGATGTGTTTAGCTCGGTATCACGCGGCTCTCGATTTACACTAACGGACTTCTATCTTACTGAGCCTATCCGTACATCACGAAAGACCATATCAGATACGAGGAAGCTATTAGAGGAGCGTGGCGATGTAACGAAGCAAGAGAACGAGATAATAAACGCTGTTGAAAATGCGCTCGAGCTTACACTCGACGACTTGCTGACACGTACGTTCAGTCAAAGCACTATGCTTGAGAACGTTATTCAGTACGTAAAGAAGACGGGCTACCGATTGGTGCTGGCTTCAGGTACTCGTGCAATAGCTGAGTGGACTTCGAACGTATCCTTCGCCGCTATATACGCACCAAAAGATTTTGCTGTTGGTAAAGCCAATAAGACGGTCCTTGGTGCGGTGGGCATCGATGTAATGAGCAACCTGAAAAGCACTCAGCTTTCCAGGATGTATCCTAACGAGGTGTTATCAGGGCGTATGATTGACACCTCGGTGCTGGGGGAGAAAGCTGGAGACAAAGGAGGAAGGGCTAAAAGCGATGTTCTTAATAAAGCCACTCAGATATACAACGGGTTATTAGCGCCCGCAAAGAAAGGAGTAGAGTGGGTAGCTGATACATTGATATCTTATCCCGACAAGGCTGTTATACGACCTCTCTGGTTTGGTTCATTTGAAAATGCTTTTGTAGAAATTACAGGCAAGAAGCCAGACTTCGAGAAGATAGCTGCAAACGATGAAGCTTATATGGCTGCCAACCAAGAGGCGCTAAACAAAGCAACCGATACGGCGGACCAACTCACTACTCTCGCTGGTGCGGCGGACAACCCGTTCAAGAGTATGCTAAGGGGTAAGTATCCTTCCAAGGCCAAGCAAACCGCACTGCTTCAGTTCTTCAATAACTTCAATAGCTTTATGACTCGATTCTTGATATATGAATATATATCAGCGAGGACGGCAGTGAACGCTATGTTGGGTAACGGTATGATTTCCAAGCGTCAAGGGGCGGCACTCCTCGGAGCTGTTACCACCCGTATGATAGTATACACTCTGGCTGGCACTGTTTTAAACCAGATAATGAAGCAAGTGTTTGGGTTAGACGAAGAAGAAGACGAGAAGGATATAATGAAGCAGTTCGGTCAGTCACTGGCTTCGACAGCCACTAGCCTTATCGTCGGTAGAGACTTTGGTAACGTAGTGAAGGGTCTGCTTAACTACGGAGTGGAGAACCTCAACGAAGAGTTCCTAGACGAGCTACGTGACGGAGACTACGACCCGTACCGAGACGCTATCGCGTACACCTTTGTTCCGCCAGACAGGGAGTACAAGTCCAACACGCTTTCGGATTACATCCGTAACCTGATGGGTCCGTTCGGCCCCTTCTATAAGATGGCGGAGTTCGGAGTGAAGACGCTTAGCGCCGACGAGAAGAAAGACCCAGCGGCACGTATACGTCAGCAGCGAGAGCTCAACGAACGACTCCCGCTCGAGTTACTCGGAAACTTAGGGTTGATTCCTCTGTACCGCGATATCAGGTCGCTCTTACTGGCCGATATCTACAAGGGTATGGGCAAGGAGAAGAAAGGAAGTAGTACGGGTATGACCAAAGCTGAAAAGGCTCAGATGAAAGAATACTTCCCAGAAATGTACGAGATGCAGATGCAGATGGAAGAAGATATGAAGAACCCTGAGCTCGAACGTATGATGAAAGAGCAGGAGAAGGCTATCGAAGAGATGATGAAGGGTCTAAAATAAAGATGAAACCAAGGAGAAGAGAGCGTACAGTATGGCTGCGTTTAGGATACACACGACGATTACGTTGATGATATCCTTTCTCATAGCATCATATCTGTAATGTCCTTACCCATAGATATATGGAGGTAGGACACCTCTTTCCTCTTGGTTTTACCTTTGTCCCAGTGGGTCTTAGCTGGCAGCGTTTTAAATGACCACACCATATTCCCCACCTTATCTATGTGGTTTAGGTCGAACGCCCATACCCCGTTCGGAGTTGAGTTCAGGTATATGGAGCGGGTACCGTTGGTTTTAGATTCCTGTAGCAGTCGGTCCCATTTACTACGCTCTATCATCAGGTCGTCATAGTGTCGGCGCCGACACTTTAACTCTATCTGCATATTTAGGTCCTCACTGAAGCAATCGTACGTGCTGTACTGTGTTTTGTAAGACAACAGGTCGGGTATAAGATGCTGCCGAAGGGCGTTGTATAGTTCTTTCTCATTGCTGTATTTCATCCTCTGTTGAATCTGCTAAATCATTAAGACGCCGATTTAGTTTCATCACGCTGGCCCTCAACTCCTGATAGTCCTCATCTACAAAGCTCTCATATATCTCGTCAACTAGGTCGTGGAGTTCTCCAACCACATAGTTTATATGGTTGATTCTTCTTACTGTTTCCACGTCCCATTTGCTCATCTATCTCAGTAGTATTTTGGCCTCTTCAGGGTTAACACTTTTGATTGCTTGATAGAGCTTACGTGAACTTTTATGGACTTCATCTATTTCTTTTCTCAAAGAGTCAGAGCCCAGTCGGGTATACATAGAACAATCTATCTTCAAAAGCGCGTCAATCTTTTGTTTATCGGTCCAGGTTTTGAATCCTAAAATCTTGTCAATGTCGTTTACGTTATAAGCCATTGATGAGTGTGATTAGTTTAGATTGTAATTTATCTTCCTTTCCCTTTGGCACTCTCTCCTTGAGGATATAGAAGATTTTAGAAAGACGACCACTGCTGTTCTCACATACAGCGAGGTCGTTTTTTGTTTCTTTCAATTGTAAAGATAAAGAATCTATAGAATCTCTTAATTCATATATGTGACTCCTTAATTCTACACTGTCCATATCATATACGGGGTCATACTTTACGCTGTGCGATGAACTTATCCTCTCATATGTCTTACGTAATGCAGGAAGCTGAGACATCACGACATCTATATCTCTGAGGTAATGTATTACAGTTGAGTGGCTTTTTTTAATAGACCTTCCTATTTGAGAATAACTGTATCCTCGTTTTTTTAATACAAGAGAATATAGCATCCGCGAGTCCACGTGTGTGCGCTCACGAGTATTCTCCATTATATCAATATTCAGCTCTTTGTTTATTATAGCCTTTAGCCTGTTAGACTCCTCTTCAAAATGGGATGTGCTCATTTGACAAAATTTTATCTAGGTAATTATCTGAATCTACTTTTCTAATATCAACCATCACTACCCACTCGGGCTCTTCTTTTATATACTCTACCTCTAAAAAGGTAGGTTTGCCTTCTATGTCGTGAAATACCATACCTGCTTTTTGAGGGAACAGGTCTCGAATGGGCAAGAATACAACTGAGCCTTCGAGTTTGACCCATATTTTCATCGCCTCTGAGATGGTGAATAACCCCTTTATGCTTTCGAGGAAGCCCTCTTCTGCCACGAATACCGCTTCGCTATCCTCTGTATACTTCTGTTTTAAATCCATATCCTTCTAGCTCTTTTAATCGGTACTCCTGCAAGCGAGAGACCTTCCCTTTCGGGCGTTTAACTTCCGAGAATAAAACGTCAGCCCCTGGCTTCAAAGCCAGTATATCGGGGATGCCGTTCTTGTTGGTCTTCATAAGCTTCAGGACGTAGTACCCATCAGCCTCGAGCTCTTTGATTCGGTTTGATTGTATTTGTTGTTCAGTCATTTTTTAGGCTTGAATGATATTGGGTAGTCCGATAAGTAAGGCTCTACATCTTTTAGTTTAGCGAACTTTATGTAAGCGCCTTCTTCATCTAAAACTTTAACCATTGAGATTACAATCTTTGGGTCACCATCTACCATTTGGTATTCGTACCTAACAACTTCTAAGCTTCCTATATTTTTCATTTTATGTGTATTTACAAACTTAATAAATCCCTTTTGAAGTGCTTGAGCGTATAGTCTTTCTTACGCGCCACAGCTTTGTATATATCCTTCTCGATGCCGCCCTCGGAGAACACCCAGTAGACATCGTTCTTGAGCCTGTCCTTGGTGGTCATCCTATCCCTTGACTGCCAATAACTTGTAGCGCTGAAGTCGATGTTGTAATAGACCAAGGCGTCAGCCTTCCTTAGCGATATCCCCTCGCGACCGCTCACTATCTGAAGGGCTATATTCTTGCCCGTCTCGTTGAACTCGTCGAGCTCCGTAGTCAGCGCATCACCGAACACTTTCTTCAAGGCGTTGAGCTCCTCCTTGAACTTATAGAAGATACCGACCTTCTGCTTCTTGAACCGCTCACGTATGAACTCCGCCTTGCTGTAGTCCAACACCATCGACGCCCCGCTCTCAAACTTGACCGTACCCGAACACATCTGGTGTACCTTCTGCATCAGCTTGACCGCTGTGTCAGCCAGTATCACCTCCTCCTTGCCTTCAACCACCTTGTCGCGCTTGAGTTTAGCTATCATTTTTTGTGTCGAGTCCGACATTTTTACGTGAAGCACGTGCTCCTTTGTGTCCACCACGAACCCCGCTTCCTTCTGCGTATACATCAGCGTGTACGGCTTGACCGCGTCTATGATGGTCTCCTTGCCTCCCGTATAGTCGTTGACCATATGCAGTCCGCGCCTCTGCTGACGTACGTTGACGAACTCGTTAGCGAACTTATAGAAGTTCGAGTAGTAAGAGAACGGATTCCCTGGTATACCATACACTTGGTGGTACATAGCTGAGTACGACTCAGGAGTTGGCGTGCCTGACATAAGTATGACATACGGCCTGTGCTTCGCTAATAACGCTCGCACCTGCTTCGTTCGCTTGCTCGGCTTCGGGAACGCACCCATCGTATGTGCCTCGTCGCACACCACTACGTCCCAATGAGCCTCTGGTATCTTGTGGATGCTCTCGTAGTTGATGACGTGTAGGTTGTAGCCAGCTCCGAGCATAACGTTGTCCGCCTCGATACTCGAGATAGCTTTCTTCTTAGTAAGGAACAAGACGTTCTGTGCACCTAGCTTATCGGCAATAGACAGGCTCGTAAGCGTCTTCCCTGTCCTAACCTCCATCGCTAAGTAGCACCACCCCGAGTCACGCATCTTAGCAACCGCCTTGTCGCGTATCTCTATTTGGTAGTCGCGTAGCTGTATCATAAGTTCAGCTTGGTATTAACCTCTAGCTCGTGCGAGAAGCGCATACGCATCCAATTCCCCCTAGCGTCCCTACCCTGCTCTGGCTTCACACCAGTTTTGTACTCGCTATAGAAATTAAGCCACCTGTAGAACTCTATTCTAGAAAGAGTTTTTGTAGTCCCATTTCCTCGAGCGTAGTCAGGGTAGTCCCGTATAAACTCCTCATACAAGAAGTTCTTGTATACCTTGACCCCTACCTCCAAGTGTTGATTGCGTTCGCTATTCTCGATGAGGCCACACCACTCAAGGAATTGGTGAGAAGTGTCAGCGCCTAGCGTATTCTTCTTTTTGTTTACCATAGGCCCTACCACCAATCCTTTGTTGATATACATCTGTAAGCACGAGACCATATAGTTATCAAACTGACACCACTCGTCGTCGTCCCAGTCGCTGAACATAAGCTTCTTAAACTCGTCCTGTGGAGTGAATGTCTTGGTGTAGAACTGGTGCAGCTCGAGCTCCCACTTCCTGCGCTCGAAGCTATTGCCCCTACCCCTGATGGTGTAGTTGGTGGTGATGGCCACCTTGGGGCTCTTGTCGAACGGTATCTTGATGGCGTCCTTGTTCTTCTTCTCAAGGGTCAAGCCCTCCGTCACCACTGAGAACAAACGCTCAAACTCGAAGTGCTTCTTCACGTCATCGAAGCAAAGTATCTGCGTATCTGCCGATACCAATTGGTAGGCAAAGGAACGCTCGAAGGCGAAGCTCTTGCCATCAATTACGACCATCTTCTTCATCTGGGAAAGGGCATTCATAAAGATACCTTTCCCTGTACCTCCCTCTGGGTTATCGCTTATAACCTCGTCATTGAGTATTACTGCGGGGCAGTAGCTGAGGTTCTTGTAGCCGTGCATCATATAACCTATCGTGCTCTCCATTGAGGTAATTCGAGCCTGATTTCCGTTGCATATGTTGGATATAAATACCGTGTAATCGCATCCCTTTATCTCGCATATTAAGAAGTTTCTGTCTATGACGTGGTCTTTCCAAACGTAACCACCTAGGTCAAGATAGTCAATTGGTTTGACATCTTTTCCTGAGATACGTACCGCGCAGTTACGGTAATACAAGTAAGCTTTATCCTTGGTGTCAGCTATAAACAACACATCGATAGAACACAAAAGGGTGAGGAACTCTTCCCTGAAGTACTTGGTATTCTCTGCGAAGTAATTGTATACCGCTATATCGTCGAGCTCAAGGAGGTACTCAAGAATAAAATCCTTTATCTCTTTCTCAGAGGTATGGTCGATGAGGTTGTTGGTTACACGAACGAATACATAGTTCTTGCTGCCCTCGGGGCAGTACTTAAAGAATCCGTTCTCCTCGAGGAAATCCTTGAAGAGTATGTGCACTATCTTGATTTGACCTTTCTCTGATTTATCCCAAAAGGTATGGCTTGCCTGTTCTTCTTCTAAAGAATTTATGACCGAGTCAATTACTCCGCCCTCAATCGGCAAGTCTTCTAGTTGAGAGCGGATTTCTTTTTTTGATACACCACGTCGTAGCTTGTTCTTGACTTGGTTGAGTCTGTCCTCATCCTCGTAGCACTTCGTGTTGAAGTTAGCTGTCTGGTTGTAAGCTGAAGCCACCGTAGCTTTTATCTCCTCTTCCTTGAACCCCTCACCTTGGTATCGAGCCAAGACGTACTCAGCGAGCGAGCGGTTGATACCGAAGTCGTTGAACGCTGCCGCCAGTACATATGTGTTATGATTGCGCTGCCCTTCGACCATAGGGTACTTCTTCTCCCACCACTTGACCAGACGCTCCACCACCTTGTTCTCATCGGTGATAGGTATGGTAGGCGCGTCCAGATGCTTATTGATAGGCGTGTACTCTATCTCATCAATCCTATCCCATAGGCTGGAGTTGTCATTGATATGGATGAGTGGGTCGTGAGACTCGTAGCATACCCTGCTTATATTCTTCGATGTCTTATCGAAGTGTGGGTTCTGGTAGTAGTTCTCAAGCGAGTTAAAGAAGTTCTTATGGTTGTCTATGTCGGCAGGCACTTTGACCAATACCTTGAGACCATTTCCGCTGGGTGAAACAAATACCGCGTAGCTGTACTTGCTGTCGCTGAGCTTCTTCTTGTCGGACAGAAGGTCTTTCTTCTTCTCGTATCCATCGAAGTCGAGGCATATGACACCGCTATGCTGCTGTATGGCGGAGTCCAATCGCTTGGTGAAAGTTCCGCTGAAGCAAATGGCAGGAAGCTGCTTCTTGAGTTCGTTGCGCTCGGCCTTGCGCTTCTCTGCGCGTACCTTCTTGACGATATCTTTGGTGGGGATGGCTACACCGTTTGGGTTTGCTCCATCTCGAATCCTGTCTAATACCACACGTACATCCCTATAGAAGGGGGTGGATGTATCTTGGATATTGCGAAATATGGTGATTTGATGCATAAAAGTGTTGAGTTATGTAGTGAAATGTTGAGTTTATGTAGCCAATTCAGAGCTAACTAACTGACAATCAATGGTAGTGTTAAGAATGTTAACTTTACTACTGTTTTGTGGGAGAAAAAAATATATAGTAGTAGTATATATATATATATATATAGGGAAAAAAAGTCTACACACATAAGTCGATAGAAAAGGGGTTGAGGAACAGACACCCCAACCCCCTATCGTTATGGTATCAACTTAGAACGGAGACTCCTCCACTTCTTCTTTCTTCTTGCCCTTGCTTGGGTCAGGAACGAAGGTGTCGAGCAAGAGGTTGTACCCACCTGCTTTACGTGGAGCCATCGTGAAGCGTACCTCACCGCGTTCGCTCTTGTGTTCTTCCAAGAACTTGACGAACTCTTCAACACGTACTACTACGTTACCTGTGACCCAGTCGGGCGCTTCTTTGCGTGGTTCATATACATTGAACCCTTCAGCATAAATTGTATCTGACATAGATATGATTTTATTCCCCAAATTAATAACCTCACCCTATCGGGGATATAGAGCTCGGCTTTGTTTATAATGTCTCTCTGATGATATACGACTTCAAGTCATCGGTAGCATTCTCTCCGAAGAACTGCTCGTATACCTCTAGTGCTCTCAGTACTTTCTCCTCACCACCACGTACGAAGGCATCGCTAGGCTCGTATATACCCACCTGTGCGCTCTTCTTATCGATGGCATAGAAGACCAATGACTTACCGAATATATTCTGGTATATGTAGCACTGGCTGTCGTAGTTGTACTTCTTCGCGGAGAAGCGGAACTCCTTGATGTTGCTCGTGGTCTTCAGGTCGATGATGCAGTCCTTGGATATGATGTCGGCTTTACCCTTCCACCACACACCATTGAACTGCTGAACGCCTGGCACCTCAAACACGTTATCGTTCAAGTAAATCTGCTCGTACAGCTCGAAGTTGGTCATCATAACGTTCACCAAGTAGTCCATCTCCTTCTTCTCTTTCTCGAGAAGCAAGACCTCCTTACCGCTATCCTCTACCGCACGTTTGTATACATTGGTGTTGCGAGAGTAGCTATCGACGAACTCCCAATCCTTTACCTTCTCAGGCTCTAGTATCGATTGGTGGAAGTACCTGCCTTTCGCGAACGCTTGGTTATCAGGTCGGCTGACCCTGAACTCAAGTGGGTTACTCAGGAGAGAACCAACGTCGGAGTTAGAGATGAACTGCTTACCAAACGAGCCATAGTAGTCGTGGTCGTCACGAAGCCGCTCGATAGCGTCAGCTATCTGTGCTTTGGTGAGCTTATTTAGCATCTGCTATGGCATTCTTAAAAGCCTTCTTCACAGAAGCCGTGAGCTTGTACTTAGAGCCAATCTCTTCTACGATAGTGTCGAGTCCCTTGGCTTTATTGGCTACGATATACTTGAGCACCTTATCCCAGTTCTCATCATCCACGTCAAGCTTGAGTAGCTTCTTCTCCTTGGGAGCTTCTTCTTGTGTCGGCTCCGACACAGTTTCCTCGCCTGTCCAAAGGCTCAAGCCCAATCCGTGAAGCGCAATCGCCTTGACCGTAGACCGCATAATGGTATCGTTGATATCACGAGAGGTTACCTTCTCGATATTGACGCTGTTGTTCCTGTTGTCCATCACGGGTAGGTAATCGATATGCTCGATTTCGTTGACCGTTACACCAACCTTTACATAGGCAGTGCTGCCATCCGTGAAGTAGTTCATCCCCGTATGCTCGTGCTCATAGACCGTACGCTGTGCGGTTGGATAATGTGTCTTGAGGATATGCCACGCGTGTGACCAAGGGAGGTAGTTGAGGTGACCTTTCTTCTTCACCTTTTCTTTTACGCTTACTGCGCTGAGGGTTTTGTACGAATTGTTTTCCATAATTTCTGCTGTATTTTTTTGAGTTTAATTTCAGTTGATTTTAGTTGTGACTGCAATGAAGCAGTAACTGGTGGTCTCTCGTTGTCATCTTCAGCTATCCTTTGAGTCAAGTATTCTATCTTGCTCTTGTAATTATTTATAGCTACGTTGTAAACACCGAGTCGCCATCCGTTCAAGGCGAAGTGATTGTACTCCGAGTCTGTAATCTCATCGTAGTACTCTCCGTGACGCATTGTATTGTAGATTGTGATAGCCTTGCCTTTGTTGGACTTGACTACTTTCACACCGTAGAGGAGCATCCCCTCGGTATTGAATCCATCGAGCCTGACAGCATATTTGTCTCTCTGTGCCGACTCGTATATCTCTTGAAGGTCATATACCTTCAACAAAACTCGATAAGTAAGGGTCTTCTTTACACAGAACCTTGGCTTTGTTTCTGCCGTATATGATGGTGGAGTGTAGAGGAGAGGAGCCTGTCTGCTCTTCTAAAAACTTCTGTATGTATGAGATAGGGATGTCCTTCTTCTCGCATACGAGGAAGAATACTTGGCGTGGCTCACTGCTCACGCGCTTCTTACTCATACTCAAAGGAGCTTCTTTATCTACGCCGAACTCGTTGCATACCTCTTCGAGGTACTCGAGCATTTTATTGTGATTTAGCATAGGGATGATTGGATTTTATTATTGATTAAAGATAAGAATCAAACGCTGATTAAACAAGTATTGATTACTTTTTATTTGGGTAGTACCCGCGTTTGTTGTTGCCCCATTCGTAGATATGACGCGCCCATTCATTGAGGTCTTTGGTGGGACTTACGTGTACGGTAGATTTAACTCTGGGTTTCTGCTTCGATAAATTCATTGGTGACCTTTATGTTATACATATCGCTTATCTCTTGAGCGACAGTCAGATAGCTCGTGGCTGCTTCATCCAACTTGCCCTGCTCTTCCTCTAAACGTAGAGCCAATTTAGCAACGGATGAGTTAAGCCTTAACGATGCGTTATAAAAGTTGGCAGACTCTTCGAGTTTGTCGCACAACGCATCAGCCTCTTTATACGGGAGGTTGTCAAGCAATACGTCAGCAATACCTCTGTTGGGAGACAGCTTCAATCTCTCTTCCTCATTGATGTCTACAAAGAATCTGCGGTATCGCTTTCCTTTATACTTATACACACCATACTTGCGGGGGGCGGGGCGTTCATAGGAATCTATAAACTCCTTTAGCACCTTGTCGCTCAACCTTTTTATCACGTAGTCTTTCTGGCATAGAGACAACAGGTCATCGATGCCTCGGTGACAAGCATCTTCCAAGAACTTCTCTAGCTTAGAGTAAGCCTTCTCTAGTTCTTCAGGCAACTCGTGAGCCGCCTCTATCAATGATGAGAAGCAAGACACAGAATGGACTACTTTGCTCTCGCCATTGCGCGTAATGAACATATCGTATGAGCCGTACCCGTCCTTCTTTAGGTAGTAATCGCCCGCTTGAATAAACTTGTGACGCATAAGAGGTGAGCCGTCAGCTATGGTGTAGTGCTTGGTCTCCTTGTCATAACTGAAGTAATCGCCACGCTTGAACCCCTTGCGTTCCTTTCGTATGGTATCTGCTATTCGGTAAAGTTCATTGCGGAAAGCAACACGCACGTCTTTCTTATACCTATACTCTATTTCAAAGTTGAACTCGTGCTTTTCCTGCGAGGTGAAGTCCATCAAGAAGGGAGGGTTGTCGCTAAATAAATCATATGACGCACTGCGGGCGCGGTAGTCAACATCATTATCCGACATCACCTCGTACTGCGTATACGGAGCGGGGTAGTGGTCTTCTATGTAGTTCTTCACGTATGTCTGAAGTCCGACCAAGTTCTTGTTGGTCTTCTCACCACCCTTGAAGTGGTTTTCTATCTGTTCTTGTCTAGTCATTTGATTAGATTTATGTGTCGAGTCCGACACTATTTATTAAATACTGAGTCAATAGGGTCTACGTCAATAGCGTAGATGGAACGCCCGTTAGTAATGAGCAGGTCGTGCATCGTGTTGTCCATATCACTGCCATTCTCGTCTGTCCAACGAGGCTCTACCCTTGGGTTGTAGCGCAGGCTCCTATCCATAAAGGTGACAGGCACTATGTCGGGAGAGAACTCCAAACGCTCGCACTCTACCCACGCGCAGACCGTTTTGTTTGCACCTCCATTTATCTTGTTGGCTGTGCCTTTCTGGTTGCGTAACCGACAACCGAACATAGCGAGCGTGCCTTCGTCAGGGTCTAAGTAGTCGACTTTGTTTTCTACTTTGTCTGCGCCATAGGCGGG
>TARA_R110002033_G_scaffold8626_2_pt1 | contig 45543 bp, 44 predicted proteins | sample TARA_R110002033 | Tara Oceans TARA_R110002033 (sample SAMEA4397051) | marine metagenome | biome: Polar Biome; feature: [SRF] surface water layer (ENVO:00010504); material: water (ENVO:00002006), including particulate matter (ENVO:01000060) such as... | depth 5 m
AGCGTTACATCGCTTGCCCGATGCGCCGCATCGCGCCGCGCGCTGTACCTTGCCAAACGACACGCCAAAATCAAACAAAATGGGTCATATTAAAGGAAATATGCTTTAAACAGGAGTTTGGGCAAAGAAGTTCGGCGCGGGTGCATGACGGTAAGACAGGTGTATGTACAAAGAAAAACGGCAGGGCCAAGAAGGCCCTGCCGGAAGTTTGATAACGGGAAGTTATCAGAAACTTACTTCGCTGCGGTTTCGGTCTTTTCGATCGCAACTTTCAATTCGTCGAGCGATTCGGTGAAGCGCGTCTGCAACAGGCCAAGGGCTTCTTCCTGGGATTTGCTAATGATCCCGGAAAGTTCTTTGGCATTTGCCAGCGCTTCTTCATAGGCGGTTTTCGCAGCAGCGGTCTGTTTGGCAGCAGCGGCCATCGGGGTTTCGCCCGAAGTGGCTGAGAAATCTTTACCCTGAGTGGTTGCTTTTTCCATCATGGTCTTGAAGATTTCGCCCTGGCGCTGTGCAACAGCCTGAAAGCCATCAAAAGCAATTTTGTTTGCTTTGGTCAGGACTTCCATATTCTTGCGCTGAAAGGCCATCATTTCGTTGATATCAACGCCCGGCATTTTGAAGTCGGTTGTGAATTTGGTGAAGTCAACGTCGAAGAACGGGTTGGTAGCTTTTTTTGCGGCGGTCATTGAGTGGCACTCCATTTTCAATGCGGCAGGTATCTAATGAGGCGCTATTGTGCGCCGCACAATTTCAACTACAATTTGCCTGAATGCTGCGCTTGGGTCAAGGATTATTTTGCACTGCACAAAAAATCTTGGGTTATGTTTTTGTGTCAGGCCGTAACCACAGGATGCAAAAGCATTTTGTTAAAATCGGCTTTTCCGGGATACCGGTCGGGGATGAATTCAGGCGGGTGACGATGATGCCCCGGTTCCGGAATCGGTCCGGGAGGCGGGGGTGGCAGCAGGTGTGCTGTCATCGGGTGTATCATCGGAATGATCTGTGGCCGTTTTGGGGCAACATTGCCGTATCGGGTTTCCCATCCGTGCCAGGCGATCAAAGCCTTGGCCCAATTGCTGGTCCCAGCCGCCAGCCCGCACAAGGCTGCGATCAAGGGTTGCCATTGTTGGCCCATAGTCGGGGGTATCGTCATTTAGCCATTGGCGAAAACAGCGGGCGTAAATCGCGGTCATACCTGCGACCCGCAAACTGCCGCGAAGACCACCGGTTTCAAAACCGGCGGCTTCCAGCATCCAGCGCATTGATGCAAAAATGCTTTTTGCTGCACGTGCGCTATCGACCGGGCCCATATCCCCGCCGGTGCGCAAAATTGATCGCAGGGCGGCACGGTGCGGTGCCAGGGCATCAAACCGTGCCATGATCACATCGATCAGCCGGTCGTGCCGGGGTTGGTCAAAATCGCTACTGTCAAGGTCGGCCAACACCTGTTGGTCAATCTGGCGGGTAAAGCTGCGCAGAATATCGCTGCGGTTTTTGAAATGCAGATAAAGATCATGCAGCGACAGGCCCGCCCGCCCGGCAATGTCGATCAGGGTAACCTGATGCCAGCTTTTTTCGGCAGCAAGGTCCAGTGCTGCCGTGATCACGGTCGTTTTCGGATCTTTTTTGGCGGGCATCGGGGCCTCCTTTGATGCGATAACCTGATTGCGCGAATATATAATACCAGACTTCTATGAGAATGACTCATGGAGGTCTGGTTCGGCGCGACGGCGCCGCGCGGCCAGTGCCGCGAAAGGCAAGGGCTTTAGCGAAGCCCGCCCGCCGATTGAGGGGCTCGTTGATCCGTTTCGATCAACGAGCTTTAGTATAACAGGTAATAACCGGTGCCCTTAAGGGCAACCTATAGACACCTGATTGGGCTTGATGGCGACGCGAGATGGCGACATGCCCGGCGGATGGTTTTACGTTTTAACCGGCCAGTTCGACAGACCGTTTCCGTGCGGCTTCAACCGCCTTTGCGAACAGGGCGGGCATTCCGTCTTGCGGGTTCATCAGAACATCAAGGGCGGCAGCGGTGGTGCCGCCGGGGCTAGTCACGTTTTTGCGCAGAGTTTCAGCGCTTTCCGGGCTGCTATCTAGCAGGAAGCCTGCGCCGACAACTGTTTGACGTGCCAGAAGCATTGCCTGTTCGTCAGGCAGGCCTGCGGCAACGCCCGCCTGCGCCAGGGCTTCGACCATGTGAAAAACATAGGCCGGGCCGCTGCCGGAAACGGCGGTTACCGCGTCCATCAGGTTTTCATCGGTAATCCAGGAGACTTTGCCAACGGCCTCTAACAAGGTTTCACACATGTTGCGCTGGGCAACACTGACATAATCGGTCGGGAACATCACCGTCATACCGCGCGATACCGATGCGGGCGTGTTGGGCATGGCGCGAACAATGCGGGCTGTGTCGCCCAGATGAGAACTGAAAAACCCGGTGGTTCGCCCGGCCGCGACCGACAGGAAAACCGTTTCTGCCCGGACCAGCGGTTTGTACAGATCAATAATGTCGGGTAATATCTGCGGCTTTACGGCGAAAAGAACCACCTGCGGGACAAAGCTGTCGGGCATGTCGGCAAGGTCGGTGATGCCATGCACGCCGAGCCGTTTTTCCAGGGCCTCTGCGGCGCTGGCCTGCTCGATGACATATACATTGTCGGCATTCAGGCCACGTGCCAGCCAGCCTTCCAGCATGGCGCTGCCCATTTTCCCGCAGCCTACCAGCAACAACCGTGTCTTCATGTCTTGTCTTGCTCCGTTACAATGCCGCCTGTCTGGCGCAAATTTGAAGAATTCCCGATTATATTATACCAGACCTCTATGAGAAGGACTCATGGAGGTCTGGTTAGGTGCGACGGCGCCGCCGCGACGAGTGCCACGAAAGGCAAGGGCTTTTGCGAAGCCCGCCCGCCGATTGAGGGGCGCGTTGATCGGTTACGATCAACGCGTTTTGGTATTACATTCCAAAAGCCGTAGCGTTGTTATGAAGGTGGGTCAAGTCGCCCGGATCACAAGTTGATTGCAAGGTCTCGACAATCGGCACATGTTTTTTGGATTAAAACCGGTCTGCACGGCCCATGATTTACCGCCAGGGCGCGCATCAGCCAACGCAAAACACCCTGCGACCGCGAGGTATTTTATCGGTATTGCGACTAAAAACAGTGGGTTCAGGCCTGTCCGACGGGCTCCAGCATGGAACTGGCAAGGGCCTCGTCCGGGCTTTTGCCTTCGGCAAGAACAAAGTTGAAGGCGGGGAAAAATCGTTCGCATTCGGAAATGGCGATTTCAATCAGTTCTTCAAATTGTTCGGTCGCAGGCGGTACATCACCGCCAAACAGCAAGGTGTGGCGAAACAGCGGCATGTTTTCATCCAGCCACAAGCCGAAATGGCCAATCCACAATTGTTCATTGCACTTGGCGAGCAATTCATACACACGCGGGCGGATGGGATCGGGCACAAACAGGTCAAAGCAGCAGGCAATGTGCAACGCTTCGGCATCATCACGCCACGTAAAATAAACAAGATAGGTGCACCAGTGACCCGGGATTTCGACAACGATTTCGTCAGCGCTGCGTCGTTCCAGATTCCATTGGTTGGTCTGGGCGATATCCTCGACAAGCAACAGCGGATTGTCGTCGTCTATTTCGCCGTTATCCTGCATCAGGTCGTTCATATAAATTCAATCAGTTTGTAGCGCCAAAGGGCGCGCACTATAGGGCGCTCGCCGTTCGCTTGCAACCACTGTGGATACAGGGGCAAACGGCATTTGTCATTACGCATGACCAAGCCCGCCGGTTGAATTGTGGGGTGCTTCAGCTAACACCCGATGGCGACAGGACCTTTTTTACGGCGGGACATAAAATTTTTGTTGCCACCTGCCATCTGTCGCTATTTGGGGCTTAACTTTCGGGGGCTGATGTGTCCTTGGTGGTTTTAGGCGCTTTACTGGCGGCTTTTGGGGCCGGTTTTGCTGCCGCTTCAAGTTTGGCAAGGCGATCTTCAAGGCTGGAAACCTGTGTTTCCAGGGTTTCTGCGCGCTGGGTTGCTTTGGTCGCAATATCGCGGACCACGTCAAATTCCTCGCGCGTGACCAGATCCATATTGACCAGGATCTTTTCAAATTGCTGGCGCACAAGGGCGTCAACCTCGCCTTTGATCCCGGTCATGGTGCCCAAGGCACTGTTGGTTACGCGGGTAAGGTCATCAAGAAGGCGGTTGTTGATCTGCATTTTATGCTCCGGCTGGTAAATCGGTTTTAAATCCTGTGTCTTATAATATGGCGCTATGGCCGCTCGGGGCAAGCGGCGAACACATATAGCTGTTTTGTGATATGCAGTTACCTTGCCCTGTGGCGTTGCTATGCCTATAAATGCGACCAGCAAAACAGTTGATCGCATGCGCAAGGCTGATGGCCTGACGGGTGCCGCAAAAGCAGGAGAACACGATGCTTATCGTTACGGGCGGAGCCGGGTTTATCGGGTCCAACATTGTTGCTGCCCTGCAGGAACGCGGTGAAACCGATATTGTTATTGTGGATCGTCTGCGCGACGGCATTAAATGGCGCAATATTGCCAAACGCGAATTGCGCGACATTATCCACCCCGATGAACTTCCTGCCTTTCTGGAAGCCCATCCCAACGATATCGACACGGTTTTTCATATGGGCGCCATTTCGGCGACCACCGAACGCGATGCCGACAAGATTGTTGCCAATAATTTCAAACTGACGACTTTTTTGTGGGAATGGTGCTCGCGCCACAGTGCACGCCTGATTTATGCGTCCTCTGCCGCCACTTATGGCGATGGCAAGCAGGGCTTTGCCGATATGTTCGAACAGGATGAACTGGCAAAATTGCAGCCGCTAAACGCCTATGGCTGGTCCAAACATGCAACGGACCGGCGGTTTCGCCGCATTCTGGATCAAAACGGTTTTCGTCCCAAACAATGGGCCGGGTTGAAGTTTTTCAATGTTTATGGCCCCAATGAATATCACAAGGGTGGTATGCGATCTGTTGTGTCGCAAATGCATGACAAACTGGCGGCAGGTGAACAGGCAACGCTGTTTAAATCGCACCATCCCGACTATGAAGATGGCGGGCAGTTGCGCGATTTTGTCTGGGTGGGCGATGTTGTTAACATTATTTTGTGGCTGTATGACCACCCCGATGTTTCCGACCTGTTTAATGTCGGCACGGGCAAGGCGCGCAGTTTCAAGGATTTGGCACTGGCGGTATTTGCCGCGATGGGCAAGGAACCGGACATTAAATTTGTGCCCACACCCGAAGCCATTCGCGATAAATATCAGTATTTCACCGAGGCCGATATGTCCAAGCTGCGTGCCCGTGGCTATGACGCGCCGATGACGCCGCTGGAAGAAGGGGTTCGCCAATATGTGCAGGGCTTCCTTGCGACGGAAGATCCGTTTCGCTAAATCCTGATAGGATTAAATTTAAATAATGTCACGTCTGGTCAGGACATTTTCTGGCATGGTGGCGTGACAGTGCCATGTTCCTGCCGCCTTGTGCTGATTGATCAGGGCGCTAACGCAAATTTGCCATCCGAACGGAGTTCGCCCCGATGCTCAGTCTTGCCTTTCCGGCAATCGATCCTATCGCCATTGCCATTGGCCCGATTGCGATCCGCTGGTACGCCCTGGCCTATATTGCCGGGCTGATTATCGGGTGGCGCTATACCCTGGCCTATATCAACAAACCGCCCTATGTCATGACCCGCAACCAGGTTGATGATTTGCTGTTCTGGGCAACCCTTGGGGTTATTCTGGGCGGGCGGACAGGCTATGTCCTGTTTTACAATCTGGATTTTTATCTGGCGAACCCGTCGCATATCCTCAAGGTATGGGAAGGCGGCATGTCATTTCATGGCGGGATGCTGGGGGTTATTCTTGCGGTTTTCTTTTTTGCCCGGCACCGCGGCATTTCCTTTTTGGGGGTGGTCGATGCGGTGGCAGCAGCCGCCCCGATTGGCCTGTTTTTTGGCCGGATTGCCAATTTCATCAATGGCGAACTGTTTGGCCGCACCACCGATGTGCCCTGGGGCATGGTGTTTCCGCGCGGCGGGCCTGAACCGCGCCACCCCAGCCAGCTTTACGAAGCCGGGCTGGAAGGCCTTGCCCTGTTTTGTATTTTGTTTGCCCTGGCGCGCAGTGAAAAAATGCGCGCGCACCCCGGTGTTGTGGGCGGCACATTCCTGGCGGGCTATGGCATTTGCCGGATCATTGTCGAATTTTTCCGCCAGCCAGACCAGCAACTTGGCTATCTGATGTTTGGTGCAACAATGGGGCAGCTTTTGTCGGTGCCGATGGTTCTGGTGGGGGCCGGGGTTGCCCTTTATGGCCTGCGCCGCCCGCCGCTTGTCGGCACCAAACCCGTAGATGATAGCAAAACCAAAACGGCAAAATCCTGATATTATGACCGACCAAGACAAAGCCGTCAGCCCGCTTCTGGACCATTTGAAACGCCGCATTGCGATTGCCGGGCCGATCACGGTTGCCGATTACATGACCGATGCCCTGGCCCATCCGCAATGGGGATATTACCGCAAGCAGGACCCGTTTGGTTCGGCGGGCGATTTTGTCACCGCCCCTGAAATCAGCCAGATGTTTGGCGAACTGATTGGCCTTTGGGCCGCTGTGACCTGGCAGCAAATGGGCAGCCCGTCGCGGTTGCATCTGGTGGAAATGGGGCCGGGGCGTGGCACCCTGATGGCCGATGCCTTGCGTGCGGTGCGTAATGTGCCGGGCTTTGCCGATGCGGTAACAGTACGGTTTGTTGAAACCAGCCCGGTTTTGCGGACCCGCCAGCAAGCCGCGATTATGGAATATGGTATTCCTGCCGTTTGGCATGACAGTTTTGATCAAATTCCCGATACGCAAAACGCGCCGGTTATCGTGATTGCCAACGAATTTTTTGATGCCCTGCCGGTGCGCCAGTTTCAATTTGCCAGGGATGGCTGGCGCGAACGGCTGGTTGCCATTGCCAGTGACACCGATGATTTGTGTTTTGTTACCGGAGGGGTGGCCCCGATGACCGATGCGCTGGTGCCGGTAACCTTGCGCGGTACGGCCAAGGTAAATGATGTTTTTGAAACATCAATGCAGGCCATTTCAATTGCCGATCAGATCGCGCGCCGTATTAACCGCGATGGCGGGGCGGCGTTGGTGATCGACTATGGCCACGCCCATAGCGGCTTTGGCGATACTTTACAGGCCTTGCGCCAGCATAAATTTCACCCGGTATTGTCCAACCCCGGCGATGCCGATTTGACCACCCATGTCGATTTTGGGGCGTTGTCGCGCACTTTTGACCAGGCCGATGCCCGCACCGGGGCTGTTTTGGGGCAGGGCACATTTTTAAAAATGCTGGGCATCGAGGCGCGTGCTGATCTTTTAAAACAATCCGCCACCCCGGATCAGGCAACGGCCATTGATGCCGCGTTGAAACGTTTGGTCGATGCCGATCAGATGGGAACACTTTTTAAAGTGCTGATCGCCTATGGTCGGGAAACCGCACCGCCCCCGTGCGTAAGCGGGGTCGAAGGTTAGGTTGGTTGGTTCGATTGTGCGTTGTTATGGTCTGTTTATAACCGGGTGCTACCGGGCGGAGGATGCTGATGTCTGATCATGTGAGTGTGACCCAACCCGATGACGAAAACGTTCTGTTTCTGGAATCCAAAAGCCTTGGTGGGATTGAGGGCCTGAAACACGGTTTTTTCACTCGAAAGGGGGGATGCAGTAACGGTATTCATGCCGGGTTGAATGTGGGTTTTGGATCTGATGACGATCATGATGTTGTGGCAGAAAACCGCAAACGGGCGGCCGCGGCATTTGGCACCAGTGATGACCGGTTGACCACGGTTTACCAGGTGCATGGCATTGATGTCGCCCATCTTGAACGGCCCTTGACGCGCAAAGAAACCCCGCGTGCCGATGCCATGGTGACGGACCGTGAAAATGTGATGCTGGGCATTTTGACCGCCGATTGCACCCCGGTTTTGTTTTATGACCCGGTCAAGCGTGTTATCGGGGCGGCTCATTCGGGGTGGCGTGGGTCGTTTGCCGGTATTTCTGAAAGCACTGTTTGTGCAATGGAGAAATTAGGGGCGACACGCGCCAACATTGTTGCCGCGATTGGCCCCTGCATTGGCCGGGCGTCCTACGAGGTTGATAGCGGGTTTCGCGATAAAATTCTAACCGGCCCGCACGGCGATGACGATCTGTTTGATCTCTCGATACGTGATGGGCATTATATGTTCGATTTGCCGCAATATGTTTACCGGCGGACCTGCGATACCGGCATTGGTATTGTTGAATTACTCGCACGGGATACCTTGGCCGAAGAAAACCTGTTTTACAGTTATCGTCGTACCACATTGCGCGGCGAACCGGACTATGGACGCCAGCTTTCGGCGATTATGTTAACGTGATTTGATCCCCGATGGCAGGAGGTTTTTACGCGTGCCCCATATGATCATGTTGTTTGCCTTCATCATCCTTGCGACGATGGTGGGCTGTGTGGCGATGATATGACCTGGCATAAAATAATGACTGTGCGTTTGTTAACCGCACTGGTGCTGGTGCTTGCGATTGGTGCCTGTGGCAAATTGCCGCGCCCGTTTGAGGGGGCCGGGCGCGAGGGGGACCCGCAATTGCTGGTCGTGCCCGATGCCGAAACTATCAAGGTTGACATCGCCAGGGACCTGCCCGAAGGGGCGGCGCGCCATTTGGCCCGTGCCATGGTTCGTGCGCTTCGGGCCGATGATCTTGCGGCCTATTCCGAAGACCCGTCGCCTGGCACCTATGTTTTGCATCCCAACGTTATTGCACGGCTTGATGATGCGCATCAGGCGCATGTGGATGTAACCTGGGTGCTTTATAACAAACAGGGACTGGCAATTGATTCGACGGCACATACCGGGCAGATCACAGCCCAAAGCTGGTTTGCCGATGCCCCGAAATCGCCGGAAGACGGTGCGATGAATGTGCCGCCCGATGTGGCCCGTAAACTCCAAATTCTGTCACCCGACGGACTGCGCCAAAGCCCGGCCGAAAAAGAATTTGATCAACTGGTTAGCGGGCCTGCCAACTGGGTTGTTTCGAAAATTACCGGCGACCGCCAAACAATGGTGATGGCAAAACCGTTAAAGGTGGCCCTTGTCGATTTTGCCGGCGCACCGGGCGATGGTAATGAGGCCCTGCAACGCTCGGCCAAGGCTTTTTTGCAGTCCAAGGGGATTGCGATAAGTAAAGACATCGACCCCGATAGCATCGTTCTGTCTGCCTCGATCATGGTTCAGCCGATAAAAAAAGGAACCGGTACCCCCGAGCAAGACCATGTATCGATTGACTGGGTACTGCTTGACGCCAGCGGCCACGAACTGGGGCAGATGACGCAAAATAACGCGGTGCCGCATGGCAAGCTTGATAAACGCTGGGGCAGCATTGCATCCCTTGCCGCACAGGCCGCTGTTGATGCGCTGGAAGGGGCTTTGGGCCAGATTGCCCGCGACAAGGGGCTTTTGCTGCGCGCCGATAAATAGCGCGATCAGCACATCGCGGCGGCGACGCATATCTTTCATGCGTGAAAAGACCGGCCTGTTAGCCATAGCGACCATTTACAGACTGTTAAGGGCTCGGTATAAAGCCGCCGCGGTCCCTATGGGGGGCTGCGTAGGCATTTTTTCGCTTTCCCGGCACCCATAAACCGAGGCCCCACAATGAAAATCCTCGCCTGTAACAGTAATCTGCCCCTGGCCGAATCGATTGCGGACCATTTAAACCTGCCATTGACCCGTGCAGATGTGAAACGGTTCTCCGATCAGGAAATCTGGTGTGAAATTCAGGAAAACGTCCGCGGTGAGGACGTTTTTGTGATTCAGAGCACATCTTTCCCCGCCAACGACAACCTGATGGAACTGTTGGTGATGCTTGATGCGCTGCGACGTGGTTCGGCACGTCGCATCACTGCGGTCATGCCTTATTTCGGGTATGCCCGCCAGGATCGTAAATCCGGCCCCCGCACGCCGATTTCGGCCAAGCTGGTTGCCAACCTGATTACGGTTGCCGGTGCTGACCGGGTTCTGACCATGGATTTGCATGCCGGTCAGATCCAGGGCTTTTTTGATATTCCGCTTGATAACCTGTTTGCATCGCCGGTTTTGACCAGCGACATTCGCGCCAAGTTTGAAGGCCAGAAACTGGTTGTCGTCAGCCCTGACGTTGGCGGTGTGGCCCGTGCGCGTTCGGTGGCAAAACGCCTCGATGCCGAACTGGCGATTATCGACAAACGTCGCCCCAAAGCCGGTATTTCCGAAGTCATGCACGTGATTGGCGATGTCAAGGATGCGGTCTGTATTCTGGTTGACGATATTGTCGATTCGGCTGGCACCCTGTGCAACGCCGCCACGGCCTTGAAAGAACGCGGCGCGTCATCGGTTGCGGCTTATGTCAGCCATGGTGTTTTGTCTGGTCCGGCGGTGGAGCGTATTGCCAATTCACCGATGAGCGAAGTTGTCACCACCGACTCGATCAAGGCATCGGATGCGGTGCGCGGATGCAGTAAAATTCGCCAGTTGCCGGTTGCCCCGCTGATGGCAGAGGCGATTCGCCGGATTTCTGAAGAAAAATCTGTTTCCGTTCTTTTCGATTGAGGGTATAACGCCCTCGCAGCGCTGGCACCCCTGGAGGCCAGCGCGCTTGTTTTCGTGGGCTTTCAGTGGTGAATCACACCGACCTGCGGAAACGATACTGTCTTAGTTCAAGGAGCTTTTCCGATGGCAAATGCCACTCTTACTGCGGAAATCCGTGAACGGGCTGGAAAGGGGGCCGCCCGTGCCGTGCGTCGTGCCGGTATGGTCCCTGGTGTCATCTATGGTGCAAAACAGGATCCTGTTATGTTCCAGATTGACCCGCGTCCGCTCGTGAAACTGCTGCACAAGCCGGGTTTCTTCTCGCACGTGTTGACCATTGATGTTGCTGGCACGTCTTACGACGTTCTGCCGCGCGATGTTCAGTTTGACAAAGTGACCGACGAACCGTTGCATGTTGACCTTCTGCGTTTCGCAAAAGATCACAAGCTGACGGTTGAAGTTCCGGTTCGCTTTATCAATGAAGAAAAATCTCCGGGCCTGAAACGCGGTGGCGTTTTGAACATCGTTCGTCACGATGTTGAACTCAACTGCGATCCGAAGGCAATTCCGGAAGAGCTGGTCTTCGATTTGACCGGTTTCGAAGTTGGCGACTCGGTCCACATTTCGGCAACGACCTTGCCTGCTGGTGCTGAGCCGACCATTACCGACCGTGACTTCACCGTTGCGACCATTGCTGCGCCGTCATCTTTGAAATCCGAAGATAATGCCGCTGGCGATGAAGAAGCAACCGAAGAATAAAATCGGGGACTTGCGATGTTTTTGGTGGTTGGACTGGGAAACCCGGGTTCGGGATATGCCGGCAATCGTCACAATATCGGCTTTATGGCGGCGGACGAAATCGTCCGCCGCCATTCTTTTGGTCCGTGGCGGCGCAAGTTTCAGGGGCAGGTGGCCGAAGGCGAGATTGCGGGTAGCAAGGTATTGGTGCTTAAGCCCGAAACCTTTATGAACCTGTCCGGGCAATCGGTCGGCGAGGTGCTGCGATTTTATAAAATTCCGATTGAAGACGTGATCGTTCTGCATGACGAGCTTGATTTGCCACCGGGCAAATTGCGGGTCAAACGGGCAGGCGGGCATGGCGGCCATAATGGCCTGCGATCTATCGATGCCCATTGCGGCAAGGAATACCGCCGGATAAGGTTGGGGATCGGCCATCCGGGTGACAAGGCACGGGTCCATGGGCATGTGTTGGGGGATTTTTCGAAATCCGAACAGACCGGCTGGTTATCGGCCCTGATTGACGGGATTGCGCAGGAATTGCCGCGCCTGATTGCGGGCGATGACAGCGCATTTATGAGCAAAGTTGCCAATCTGGTAACCCCGCCCAAGCCAAGGGTCCCTAAAACGCCCAAGGCCGAAAAGGCAGGCAAAGCGACCAGCGCCGGAAAGAACAAGGGCGATGCAACATTGCCTGGGGCGGCTGGCGCTGATGCCAGCGCGGCAATAGATGATATTGGCACTGGTGGTGTCGGGCGTGCCGAAATGGTGGCCCCGGACGATAAACAAAACGGTGCATCCTCGACGATGGCCCAGGCCCTTGCCAAGGCTTTTGGCCTGAAGAAATAAGAATTAGACGATAAGATTATAAGTGCCCGGGATTGGTCGCAATGTGGCACCCCTGGTGATATGTGAAATTCAGATGTGACGGAGCCCGGAAAGATGGGATTCAAATGTGGTATCGTTGGTTTGCCCAATGTTGGCAAATCGACCCTGTTTAACGCCCTGACACAGACGGCAGCCGCCGAAGCGGCCAATTTTCCGTTCTGCACGATTGAACCCAATACGGGCCGTGTCAGCGTGCCTGATGATCGCCTTGACAAGATCGTCGCCATTTCCAAATCGGCAACCATTATTCCGACCCAGTTGGAATTTGTTGATATTGCCGGTCTGGTGCGCGGTGCGTCAAAGGGCGAAGGGCTGGGCAACCAGTTTTTGGCCAATATTCGTGAAACCGATGCCATCGTGCATGTTTTGCGTTGCTTTGAAGATGGCGACATCACCCATGTTGAAGGCTCGGTTGACCCGGTTCGCGATGCGGAAACCATCGAAACCGAACTGATGCTGGCTGATATGGAAAGCCTGGAAAAGCGCGTGACGGGTTTGCAAAAGCGCGCCAAAGGCAATGACAAGGACGCCAAGCTGAGCCTTGAAATGGTGGAACGCACCCTGGCAGTTTTGCGCGAAGGCAAACCGGCCCGCATTGTTGAGATTAACAACGAAGACGAAGCCAAGTCGTTTCGTATGTTGCAGCTTTTGACCAGCAAGCCGGTTCTGTATGCCTGCAATGTTGACGAAGACAGTGCAGCACAAGGCAATGAATTGTCGGCCAAGGTTGCGGAAATGGCGGCATCGCAGGGCGCACGGTCGGTTGTGGTTTCGGCCGCGATTGAAGCCGAAGTTGCCCTGCTGGAAAGTGCCGAAGAAAAGCAGGAATTTCTCGAAAGCCTGGGTCTTGAAGAAACCGGCCTGACCCGCGTTATTCGCGAAGGTTATAAATTGCTCGACCTTTTGACCTTTTTTACCGTTGGTCCGAAAGAAGCCCGCGCATGGACCGTGTTTAACGGGGCAACGGCGCCCAATGCGGCTGGTGTGATTCATACCGATTTTGAACGCGGCTTTATCAAGGCCGAAACCATGGCCTATGATGATTTCATCGCCTGCAATGGTGAATCGGGTGCGCGTGACGCGGGCAAGCTGCGTCAGGAAGGCAAAGGCTATATCGTTAAGGATGGCGATATTTTTCACTTTAAATTCAATGTGTAACTTTCTCATAGAGTGAGTTTTCTTCAAGGCCGTCGCAAAATTTGCGACGGCCTTTGTGTTTTTGTGGTGGGTTTCCACTTGGTTTGTACTAACATTAGATTTGTGTTGATCTAGGAAAATAGGATGTGATCGCTATGAAGATTTATGACTTGCAACACGATGACGTGATTAGAAGTACGGTGTTGATTGGTGTCGCCAATTACCGTTACGCCTTGGAGAATATTTACCCGTTGATTGATCGTTTTGAAGAGCAAAGGAAAATTCAACGTCCAAAGTTCTATGAAAGATTAAAAAAAGATATTATCTCAGGTTGCATCATGCCTGCCATCACCTTGGCATTTGTGGATGAGGATATTTCTAAAGAGAAAGATAGAGATAAAGTTGTGTCGTTTGTGCAGGAAAATATTGCAAGTGGTTATGTTTTAGATGGCATGCAGCGGCTGAATACATTGATGTATGCAAGTGAAGAGAGTGGCTTTGATTATGATAGGCCTGTGTTTCTTAATATTATCATAGCGGAAAAATATGATCTTTTGCTCTATCGTATGATCACATTGAATAATGGTCAAAAACCTATGACTGTTAGGCATCAAGTGGAGATGTTGACAAATAATTTAATTAACGGATTGGTGAGTAGCGATAGTTTAAGAAATATAAAAATAATAACAGAAAAAGAATTACAAGATAAGAGCCCAAAAGGATCCTTTCGGAAAGTTGACATAGCTTCTGCTTATTTAGCATTTTTGACTGGCGGTCCGCATAATCAGAACTCTAGATTTATAGAGGATAAACTAGATGAGATATTGGTTGGTAAGGTGATGGAATCCGACATTACTTTTGAAAGTTTGACGTTTTCTGATGTTATTACCGAGGTTGATAGAGTCTCGAGAAGTCCTGTAGCTAGGGATTGGTTGCGGAATGAAAATAACCTTATTGGGTTTACTTTAGGTGTGAAGCGGTCATATGGAGATATTTTAGAAATAAGTCCGGAGGATTTTGGTGAAATGACGGAGGTTTTCGATGAAGCATTTCTTGCGATTAATCCGTCAAAGGTTAATGTGGGAAAGGTTCGTCGTGAATTGTCTGTTTACTTTATAGAAAATGTGGGAAAATTGGTGGGTGAGCCTGTTGAGGTGCTTACTGAACAATTATTCGACTTGACGGCAACTTGAAATGAGAGAGTTTTATACACTATCTGAGCGTTGGTGTGATACAGTTCCTGATTTTATCTCACTTACCGAAAGGTCGCCGGCACTTTTTAGAATATTAAGGTTGCTTTCGGGAACTGTAGTGTTGGAAGTTGATTGGGAAAATAAAGTTACATTAGTTCAGACTAACTATCTAAATGGTACGCACGTAGAAAATCAACAAGGGGTCGATAGTTTTTTAAATGTCGTGTTTGAAGATGGTTTGCCTAATTCTGATGATCTAGTGTCTATTTCGAGAGGGATAAATAAAGGAAATAGATCGTTTTATTCTGAGTTGTTGACAGATGTAATGCTTCTTTTGCTTGCAGTCGAAAACAACAAGAATACGGAATCTTTTTTGCTGATTTATAGGCTTCTGGAGAAGATATCTGTGGCACTGCCCCTTATATTTTCGTCTAAAGAAAAGAACTTCCAAGATGTAAATAAATTTTTTGTATCTATGGTTCCTAAGGCTGGTGAAGTCTTTGATCTTAAAATTTTAGAGCGATTTCTTTCGCAACATGAACAAGAGAGCTCTAGTTTTAAAATGTCAAAGGTGGAGTTTGATATTTCTGCACCGGAAGAAGGGTTGGTTAAGTCTATTATATCTCAGATTGAATTATGCGTGGCAGGCCAGGTTGCAGGCATGGAAATAGATAAAGAGAGATCCAAAATAATAGTGCCATATAGTAGCGTTTCAATGTTTATAGTGAATTTAAGAAATCGATGTTTTCATAATCAGCCATCGCGGAAGAATTTCGATCTTTCGGCTGTTGGCGGAACTGAAATTTTTTTTCCTGTTTTGTCTGTAAAATGTTGATTTGGTTTTCTTATATTTTAGTTGATATAGTGCGTTGGGAAATTGAAAGAATATCTAGGTAGTTTCGCATAATTTGAGAAATTTCGGGCAAAATGGATTTTCTATAGATATGAGTTTTTGTTTGAGTGAAGCTGCTGTCGTCTTGATAGGAGTGTGATATCGTGTCTTATATCGAAGATGGTGAAAATAGTACGGGCCGCCTCGTTTATGTGAGGCGGCCTTTTTTGTCGTTTGCCCACAAAAACGGCTTCAAACGGCTATTTTTTCCCATTCCTTGCTTGCGTTTGTGCGATGCACCCGTCACCCTGAGCCTATCTGGAATGATGCAAACCTGTAAGCTGGTGCAAAGCCGGTTACGGCGCACGAACCGGCAAGGATACGAAACGAATGTTCGCTCCTTGGGTAATGTTTGTGCTTTGCCCGGTCTGTATCACACATCCACAGGACGGACGAGGATAAGGACTTAGCGGTGAATTGTATTTCGGGGCTGGCAAAGGTTCTTCTGGTTTTTAATTCTGCCCATGGCAGGCCGGGCCGGGTCGGCCGGGTTTTGGGCGAACTTGGATACGAGTTTGATATTCGCCGCCCGGGCGAGGGCGACGCCCTGCCAACGGATTTATCACCTTATCAGGGGGTGATCGTGTTTGGTGGCCCGATGAGTGCCAATGACGATCATGAACCCAATGTGGCGCGCATTATGGCGTGGCTGGCAAATGTGGTGCAAGCGAATACCTGGTATCTGGGGATTTGCCTGGGGGCGCAAATGATGGCGCGTCATCTCGGCGCCGTTGTTCGGCCCCATGAGGGTGAAAAAACCGAGATTGGATATTACCCGGCCTATGCCACCGATGCCGGACGTGATCTTTTTCCTGCCAATATGATGGTCTACCATTGGCACAATGAAGGATTTGATGTGCCACCTGGCGGTGAATTGCTGATGACGGGCGATGTGTTTCCCAATCAGGCCTATCATGTTGATCGTCGGATTTGGGGGATTCAGTTTCACCCCGAAGTTGACGACGATATTCATGAAAGCTGGCTGGAGCGCGCAGCGGAGAAAACCAACCGCCCCAACGCCCAGAACCCGGATCAGCAGCGCGCCGGACGACAGGCGTTTGATGCGGCGTTTGGGGAATGGTTTGCCGGTTTTGCCCGCAAGGTTCTTTCACCTTGTGGTGTGGTATCAAGCCTCTCGACACAGGATCGTTAGTTGGTTAGACCATGGGATAGTCTCAAGGGCGCAAGGCGTGGGGTCTCCATACCTTTCATCTCAATGCGCCGTTTTCATGATAGCGGGAGAATAGGAATGCTGTTTGGCAAGGCGACAATGGTGCGTTGTGCGTTTGCGGCTGTTGGCGCGTTTATGGCCGTTGCGGCGGGGACAGCCCCGGCAATGGCACAGGATGCAAATAATGGACCTTTGTGGAAAAAAGAATGCGACGATAAAAACCCGGGCCGTTGCCAGATTGGTCAGCAGGTTTTCCTGCAAAAGGATGTTGAAGGCAAAAAGCAAACGGTTGGTCGCATTTTGGCTGTAACCGTGCAAAAGGCGGTTAACCCGAAAACCAAGGCAGAAGTGGCGATCCTGACCATGCAATTGCCGCTTGGCGTTGATTTGCGCCCCGGTATCGTGATCAAGGTCGATCAAGGCCCGGAAATGAAGGTCATTTACGGCAAATGCACCAATGCGGGCTGTGATGCGGCGTTGGTGATGTCCGATGAGCTGTTAGCGTCGATGAAGGCCGGGGCGGAATTGCTTGTTGGCTTCCGCGCCTGGGGCAATGAACAGACCCAGGTGATCAAGGCATCGTTGACCGGCTTTACCGCAGCTCTTGGTTCGATCAAACCCAGCTAAGGTTAAAACCCGCCGGGGGACGATTTGGTTCCCAGGCGTTAATCCGGGCAAGGGGAATGCCGAATACCGCACAATAACGGTATTCGGCATTCTACGTTTAAACGCCCGTATATGCGATTAAAACCGGTCAATAACCGTAACGCCGGTGCCAACAAAGCTGTCCATATTCATAAGGGCGGTCGCCCCTTCGGCCAGGGTGATGCGATCACCAATCAGTTTTTGCGGGGCGATTTTACCCGTCGCCACCATGTCAAGCATAGCGTCATAGCGAAATGCCTGCATCCCGTGGCTTCCCAGAACTTCCAGTTCATGGGCGACAACCCGATCCATCGGGATTTTGGCATGGGCGTGATCACCGGTCATCAGGCCGATCTGAATATGCTTGCCGCGCTTGCGCAGGCAGGAAACCGAATTAAAGCAGGTGAGCGCACTGCCCAGCCCGTCAATCGAAACATGCGCGCCCCCGTGCGACAGATCGCGAATGGCGGCAGGCACATCGCCGACCTTGGTGGCATTAATCATATGGCTGGCCCCAATGGTTTGGGCAAAAGCCAGTTTTTCATCGTCAATATCAATGGCAATGACATTGGCCCCGGCCGCCTGCGCAATCATGATGGCCGACAAACCAACCCCGCCACAGCCATGAACCGCCACCCATTGCCCGGCACGGACCTGGCCCTGGTCAATCACCCCGCGAAAACTGGTGGCAAAACGGCAACCAAGGCTGGCCGCTGTAACATAGTCCATAGTATCGGGCAGGGTTACCAGGTTGCCATCGGCATAATCAATGGCGACATATTGGGCAAAGCTGCCCCAGGCGGTAAAGCCGGGCTGGAATTGCTGGTCGCAAATTTGCTGGTTGCCGCTATGGCATTGCGGGCAGTGACCGCAGCCCGATACAAACGGCACCGTGACCCGGTCGCCAATTTTAAAGCGCTGAATGTGTTTGCCCGTTGCAACAATTTTGCCCGCAAATTCGTGGCCCGGTACGTGGGGCAAATGAACATCCGAATCGTGGCCCATCCAGCCGTGCCAGTCACTGCGGCACAGCCCGGTTGCGCCAACTTCGATGACAACGCCGTTGTCACCCGGTTCGGGATCGGGCAGCTTCAGGATCTCGATTGGGCCCTGAAATTCTTCAAAACAGGCTGCAAGCATCGGGCGTCTCCACAAGGACAGATACAAACCGGAACATTTTTATCCGGGCAAATCACGCGATTTCAATATCGTAATGCGAATTTTTCATCACGCAAACCACCGATTGGCAACTTTTTCACCCCGTGGTTTTGCGCGAAATGGCGATGGCCCTTGCCAGGGGCGTTGCGGTGTCTGTTTACCTGTCACCGTTTTTCGGGTGGTCGCGCTACACCGGGCACGCCAATACCTGGCCGTCTGGTTTTGGCATCGTGTGCGGGGGTGTCGCCTTTCGAACCGGGGGTGTTTTGCGATGGTGGCACCCCCCACGGCTGGGCCGGGCGGCGCGGTGATGGGGGGGCATCATGCCGGTCGTCTGATTGCGGGTCATTGTTTGTTGCATTGTCAGGCTGGCTATAATCCTGTCCATAGATGGTGCTGCCAGGTTGCCAGGTCCAGGTTTCGGTTTGGCTGTTTTGGGTGCTTTGTGATGCATCGGTATTGAAGCCGCGCCGGGCATTTCGCTTTGCTGCTTTTTCACGTTCATAGGCGGCGGCCCAGGGCGGGGCATTAAAACTGAATTCCGGTGTTGATCCATCTGCATTCCGGCGCGGGCGACCGGGGCGATAGACGCCAAATACCGGCTGTTGTTTTGGTCCGCCCTGCCATAACGGCACATGGCGATATTTGAAAAACGGGATCAATACCAGGCCGGCGGCAAAACCGGCGACATGGGCCGCCCATGCCACCCCGTCATTGACCCCGGTTGTCAGGTTGACCACCTGCATACCGATCCAGAAACCCAGCACGACAACGGCGGGCACATAAAAGATAAGCACCCAGAAAAACCACACCAGTACCCGTGCCTTTGGATAAAGCAGGAAATAGGCCCCTAAAACCCCGGCCAGTGCGCCCGAAGCCCCGATCATGGGGATTTGTGATGTGGTATCGGCCACGGCATGACCAAGGGCGGCCGCCACCCCACACAGCAGGTAAAAGGCCAAAAACCGCCAATGCCCCATCGCATCTTCGACATTATTGCCAAAAACCCACAAATACAACATGTTACCGGCAATATGCATCCAGCTTCCATGCATGAACATGGCGCTAAAGATGGTTAGAAATTCGTATCCGGGTGGGAAAACCGAAAGTTCGGGAGGCAGCTGGATATTGCCAAACAGCACGGCGGGAATGGCACCAAATTCAATATTGGCGCGGATGAAGCCGCGATGCCCCAGCGACAGGGTCATCACAAAAACCACAATATTAACTGCAATCAACCCCCATGTGACCCAGGGTGTCAGGGTGGTGGGGTTGTTATCCTTGATTGGCAGCATCGGCGTCTGATTCCGTTGTGGTTCCTGTTATCGGTGCGGTTTGGCGGTGAAATTATGACACTGTCAGTTGGGGAAAGCTGTTTTTATCTGCGATTATCGGTGTTTATCGCGGCCCGGGGGCTTTTATGCCACGTCAGCAGCCCGGCACGGGTTTAACGTGCCGCGCAAATACGCCCCCAGTTTGCGATATTCAGCCTTGCGTGCCGAACTGCGCCGCCACACCAGACCAATCCGCCGGACCGGAACCGGGTTTTCAAACGGCAGAATGGCAATCGAGTCGCGACGGCGTGCTTCGACTTCCAGTGCCATTTCCGGCAGCAGGGTCGAACCAATGCCCGCCACCACCATTTGCACCAGTGTTGACAGGCTGTTGGCCTGAAAATCGGCCGATTTGCTCCATCCGGCGCGCTGGCAAATTTCCAGCGCCTGATCGCGCAGGCAATGCCCGTCTTCCAGCAACAGCAGCTTTTCGTTCTTGATATCGTCGATATTGATTTTCTTTTTTGCCGTTAACGGATTATCCGGGCTGCAGGCAAACACAAACCGGTCCTCAAACAGGTCCATTTCCTCAAGGCCGTTTTCCTCGATCGGCAGGGCAATCAGGGCCAGATCCAGCTTGCCCGCCAATAGCAGATCCACAAGCTTGGTGGTCTGGTCTTCACGCAGGAAAGGCTGCATTTTGGGAAAACCGCTGCGCAGGCGCGCCATGACATCGGGCAACAGATAGGGGCCGATGGTGGGAATAACGCCGATATTGATCGGGCCGACCAGCGGCTGGTTGGCGGCATGGGCGACAATGGCCAGTTCATCGACCTCGCGCAAAATATGCCGCGCCCGCGAAACAACTTCCTGGCCCAGTGCCGTAATCAGCACCTGGCGCTTGTTGCGTTCCACAAGTTGTGCACCCAGCAGGTTTTCCAGCTCGCTGATTGCGGCAGACAGGCTGGGCTGGGTGATAAAGCAGGCTTCGGCTGCGCGACCGAAATGGCCGGTTTCCGCCAGCGCGACCAGGTATTTTAGTTGTTTGATGCTGGGTTGGGCGGCCATAAATTTTTCCTATCGAAAAACCAGATTTATTTTATTGGTCATAGGTAATGCAATTATCTACAAATCGCCACCAGCGATGTTGCTTTTTGCACATGCGAACTAAATTAAGGAGGCCCATCGGGGGCCTTACGGGATTTTAGAAAACAATCGTCAGGAGTACAGACATGCTTACCGTTGGTGATACCCTTCCTGAGTTCAATCTTACCGGTGTTTCGGGCAAAACCGAAGCCAGCTTTGCACCGGTTAGCGATAAATCCTATGAAGGAAAATGGAAGATCCTGTTTTTCTGGCCGAAAGACTTTACCTTCATTTGCCCGACCGAAATCGTTGGTTATGGCGAACTGAACGGCGATTTTGAAGATCGTGATGCCGTTCTGCTCGGCTGCTCGACCGATACCGATTTCGTTCACGCTGCATGGCGCACCCACCACGAAGACCTGGGCGAAAGCCCGTTCGTGTGGCTGGCCGATGAAAAGAAAGAACTGGCTAATGCACTTGGCGTGATCGCCAAAGGCGAAGGCGTTGCCCTGCGCGCGACCTTCATCGTCGATCCGGAAGGCATCATTCGCCACGTTCAGGTGAACGATCTTTCGGTGGGTCGTAACCCGCAGGAAACCCTGCGTATTCTTGATGCACTGCAGACAGACGAACTTTGCCCGTGCAACTGGAACAAGGGTGAAGCCACCCTCTAAGCCTTTTGGTTTGGACCTGGCTTGAAACCTGGACCGGGCAAATCGCCCGGTCCATCCCTGATCCGCACGAATTGATCGTGCCAGCCTGCTTGAGGGCCGGGTCAATGCGCTGCCTGTTCGCAGGTTGCGCCGGTTCGCCCAAAGCGTGCCGGAAAGTAGCGTTAATTTCTCACAAAACTCAGGATGTTTTCGATGTCTATCGCTGAAATTAAAGATAGCTTGCCGGCCTATGCCAAGGACTTGAAGCTGAATCTCGGTACCCTTTTCAGTAACCCCGGCATGACCGACCAGCAGGTATATGGCACGGCTCTGGCCTGTGCCTATGCGTCGCGTAATGCAAAATTGCTGCGTGCTGTGGCCGCCGAAGCCGACGGAAAATTGTCCGCCGAGGCGATCGAAGCCTCCAAGGGGGCAGCTGCGATCATGGGCATGAACAATATCTATTACCGCTTCACCCATCTGGTGTCGGAAAAAGAATATGCCACCATGCCGCCCCGTCTGCGCATGAACATTATTGGCAAGCCTGGCATCGACAAGGCCGACTTTGAACTGTTCTCGCTGGCCGTTTCCGCCATTAATGGCTGCGGCATGTGCATCGACAGCCACGAAAAAATTCTTAAGCAGGCCGGTCTGAACAAGGAAGTTGTTCAAAACGCCGTGCGTATTGCATCGGTGATCCATGCCGTTGCCGCCGTGCTTGATGCTGAAGACGCACTTGCAGACTAACACGTAACGCGCCTGTCTTTTCCCTTAACAAGACCGACAGGATGATGGTTGGCGACGACCATTATCCTTTAACCTCAAACCCGATGATCTCTCCCCGGTCATCGGGTTTTTTGTATTTTCAGGGTGTTTTCAAGGGGGGTATTTCATGCGCTGGACGGGTGCTCTGGCTCTAAAAAAGTGTCCAGAAAGTGACGAACCGACTCGAGAACTTTATCGGGTACCTCAAGATGGGGGATATGGCCGCAGCCCTTGATAATGCAGGCTTTTACCGGTCCACTGACATGGTCGCCAATCGTTATGACCTGTGCCTCGCTGCCAAACGGGTCGTCGTCCCCTTGCAAGATCAGGGCGGGGCAGATGATGGCGGGCAGTTCGTCAATCATGTGCCAGTCGCGGAAGGCGGGTTGGCGCCATGTATCGACCCAGGCCCGAAAGACGGTGTCGGTCTGATCAAAATGGTGGCGTTCCAGCCTGCTTTTCCAGTCGGTGCTGGCATAGGTTTGCGCCGCCGTTTCAATGCCATTGATGGTGACATCCTCGACAAATACATGGGCGGCCAGGCTGATCACGGCGCGCGGTACCGTGGGAAAACGGGCGGCATATTTAAGGGCAATGGTTGCCCCGTCGCTATGGCCAAACAGGATCGGGTTTTTAAGGTTCAGATGCGTGATCAGGCCCTGTAAAAAACGGTCGGTTTCCTCGTTATGAAAATCGACCGGGCGGGGCACAATTGGTTGCGGGTCCGATGTGCCATGCCCGCGCCGTTCATAAATCAGGCAGGAACACCCGGTTTCATCGGCCAGCTTTTGTGGAAAATCGCGCCACATGCGAATGGTGCCAAGCGCCTCGTGCAGCAGGATGATGGTTGGGGCATCCGGCCGGACGCACGCTGGGACAAGTCGTTGACATGCAAGGCTTACACCGTCGATTCCAACGTGGAAATTGTCTTTTTGCATCGAAAACCTGATTTATTGGTATTTTGGTGCGGAAATATTGCATTCATCATGACGAAAATAATCACCCCCGGCAAGTGTTGCTGCTTGCCGGGGTTGGATGGTGTTTTACATCGCCGGATTTTCTGCCTGCCGGGCGTTTTTGCCGCGCAAATCCAGCCAGATCAGGATGATGCTGGCGCACAGGGCGGCGCAGATTGCGTAAATCATAACGTGGGCAAAGGCGCCATTATACAGGTCTAAAAGGTGTGGTGTATTTTGAAGGGCATCGGGTGTGGGAACACGGAAGATCAGCCCTGTAATGGCGACCCCAAATGCACCGCCAATTTGCTGCATTGTTGCAATCATGCCGCTGGCCATGCCTGTATGGCGATGGTCGGTTATAAAACCGATGACGATATTTAAAAGCGGTGTCATCGACAATCCCTGCCCGAAGCCAAGCAAAAATTGAATGGGCAGCATCATGGTTGGCAGGGTGAGATTATCTGGTGTAAGCGGATGTGCTGTACCTGAAAATTCAGGGCCGTTGACCGTCATTGCCAAGGCAGCAAAACCGGCGGCATATGCCACCGTCCCCAAGGCGACACTGCGGATGCCAAAATGATGGAACATTTTGGGGGCAATCAGCGATGCCAGAACAAAACCTACACTGGCCGGTGCCATTAAACTGCCCGAGACAAGTGGCGAAAACCCGTGCCCGGTTTGCATCAGCAAGGCAAAGCACAGAAAGAAGGATGTCGCGGTAGAATAAATCACCAGCACAACCAGAATTCCAAGCGTGAAATTGATGTTGGTCAGCAAGGATAAATCAATTGCCATCGGCAGATTTCGGCGCTTTTGGCGTTTCTCATGCGCAAGATAAACCGCAAGCAAAACGAGCGCCCCGCCCATATATGCCAGCATCAAGGCCGGATGCGAAAAAGACCGGCTTTCGAGTAACGGCAGCAGAATTAAAAAAAGAGCTGCGGTGATCAGCGCGACGCCGCCAAGATCAAGGTCGGACAAAGATGTCTTGCGGCTACCCCGGTTTTCTTGCGGGATGTACCGACATAAAAAGGCGCAAACCAGCCCGATTGGCAGATTGATTAAAAAGACGATCCGCCAGCCCAGTCCGTAAAAGTTACCTTCAACTAGAAAACCGCCCAGAACCTGCCCGGCAATGGCGGCAAGGCCCAGCGTCATACCTAAGAGGGCAAAGGCCCGTCGACGTGCCGTTTCCGCATAGAGGACCTTCAAAAGCGCATAAATTTGCGGAAAAAGCAGGGCGGCAGCCGCCCCTTGCAGCAAACGACCGACGATAAGAACCTGTGTGGTCGGGGCTAACCCGCATAAGAGGGATGACGCGCCAAACGCCAACATACCCAGCGAAAACATCTTACGGCGCTGGAAAATGTCGCCCAGACGGCTTCCCGTCATTAACAGGCAACCGAATGTCAATTCGTAACCGGCAATGATCATGCCAATGTCGGCCAAGGTTGCAGCAAGATCATGTTGCAGGGCAGGAATGGCAACGTTGACAACAAACAGGTCAAAGACGGTCATAAACCCGCCAGATAGCAAAACAAACAGGACAATACCGCGTGGTGATGCCGGTGCCGTCGCTGGTGCGCCGTCACGGGATGGGGAAGAATGTGAGATTGTATTCATTGTCGTTCCTTTATGTTTGAACGACAGTGTGGAAACGAACTTATCCTGTTACTATGGGGTAAATTATCCTGTTACTATTGGTAATATGGTTTGGATCGTCCGGCGGTGATAATGCTGTCGCCCCAGCGTGACGAATGAGAAAAAGGGTGCGCAAGGATGGCACAGGATCATCGTTTACGGCGAAACCGCACCGAACTGGCCGAATTTCTGCGGAACCGACGTGCGGCAGTGACGCCGGGGATGGCAGGCTTGGCTGCGTCAAAGCGCCGTCGAACGCCTGGCCTGCGCCGCGAAGAAGTGGCGATGCTGGCCGGGGTGGGGCTGAGTTGGTATACGTGGCTGGAACAGGGACGCGATATTAACGTTTCGGTAGCATTTCTGGAAAACGTGGCCCGCGCCCTTGGTTTGACAGAAATCGAGCGACGCCATTTGTTCCTTCTGGCCCATCGGCGACCACCACCGGTTTTGGGGCAAACCGGGTGTCGTATTTCGCCGCTTGTGCGAAAATTGCTAGATGATCTGCCCCTTCGGCCCGCCTATATCCTGAATTTGCATTGGGATGTCATCGCCTGGAACCGCGCTGCGAACATATTATTCGGGTTTGATGATGTTTCACCCGAGCAGCGCAATATGATGTGGCTGTTATTTGCAAATGACCAGCTTAATCGCCGGATTGCAAACTGGTCTGAACAGGCCGGTCAGGTCTTGTCGAGTTTCCGGCGTGATGTGGCCCAGAACCCGAATGATGAAATTTTGTCTGCCCTGATAAAACGGATTCAGGATAAATCAACTGCTTTTGTTGATTTATGGCATCACCAGACCGGGCATGTCCGTTGTCAGGGAACCCGGTGTATCGATTGCGACATGATCGGTCCGGTCGGGTTTGATCATGCCACCTTTGTTGTCGACGAGGAAAAGCACCTGCGCATGGTGGTATATGCAGCAATGGGTGATGATCAAAATAGCATGGCGTTTCAGGAACTTTGCCTGCAAGTGTCTGTAAAGCAGAAAGGCCCGATCCCTGAGGACCGGGCCTCGAAGGCAAATGCGTAACTCTGGAAGGCCTTACTTCAAAGCAGCGCAGGCGCGTTTGATGCGCTTGCAGGCTTCTTCAAGGGCTTCGGTCGATGTGGCATAGGAAATGCGGAAATACGGGGCCAGGCCAAAGGCTGTACCCTGAACTGCGGCAACGCCTTCGGCTTCAAGAAGGTAGGTGACGAAATCGGTATCGGTTTCGATCTTTTTGCCATCCGGCGTAGTTTTGCCGATGGCGCCAGCGCAAGACGGATAGACGTAAAATGCGCCTTCCGGGGTTTTGCAGGACAGGCCTTCGCATTCGTTGATAGCCTTGACGACAAGATCGCGACGGGTCTTAAAGACTTCGGCGCGTTCGGCAAGGAAATCCTGCGGGCCGTTCAGGGCTTCGACCGAGGCCGCCTGACTGATCGACGATGTATGCGTGCTGCTTTGCGACTGAACCTTGTTGATGGCCTTGATCAGTTCAACCGGGCCAGCGGCATAGCCCAAACGCCAGCCGGTCATGGCATAGGATTTGGAAACACCGTTACAGGTCAGGGTGCGGGCCTTTAATTTCGGTTCGATCTGGGCGATGGTGGTGAATTCAAACCCGTCATAGACCAGGTGCTCATACATGTCGTCAGTCATGATATAAACATGGTCGTGTTTCAGCAAAACATCAGCCAGGGCGCGCAGTTCGGCACGTGAATAGGCCGCACCGGTCGGGTTCGACGGCGAGTTGATCACCACCCATTTGGTTTTCGGCGTAATCGCGGCTTCAAGTTCTGCGGCCGTGATTTTGAAGTCGTTTTCTTCCTGGCATTCAACAATAACCGGGGTGCCTTCGGCCATCAGCGTCATATCGGGGTAGGAAACCCAATAAGGAGCGGGAATGACAACTTCGTCGCCCGGGTTGAGCGTTGCAAACAGGGCGTTAAACAAGGTCTGCTTGCCACCACAGCCGACGGTGATTTCGTCGATGGTGTATTCCAGGTCATTTTCGCGTTTGAACTTGGCGACAATGGCTTTGCGCAGCGCCGGTGTGCCAGCGACCGGGGTGTATTTGGTCTGGCCAGCATCAATGGCAGCTTTCGCAGCTTCTTTAATGTTGTCGGGGGTATCGAAATCCGGTTCGCCTGCACCAAGGCCGATCACATCAACGCCAGCAGCTTTAAGTTCTGCGGCCTTGGTGGTGACAGCAATGGTAGGAGAAGGTTTGATACGGCTCAAACGATCGGCAATAAACGCCATTGGTCTGTTTCCCTGGAATGAAAAAGGAGTGAAAAGAATCGCATTCTTTCGGTTCGGACCCTACGCCCGGTTTTAACGCAATTCAAGGTGGTTTAGGGGCCTTTGCGGGTTCTTTGGGATGTTTTCCGACATCAATCATTTGGTTTTGTGATGATATCGCGTGTTTAACGCCGCCCAGTGTTCCCTGTTCCGTAAAAGTTTAAATGGCCTTTAGCATGGATATATTTTGATGGACGATGTGTCGTTCATCCATATCTCGATTCTTCTTGATCATTGAGAAGGAAAAGTTCCCGCCGCGCGTTAATCAGGGCGGCAGTTACGGCTAAAGACGCAAAGATAGTCTGACATCATCATCGAAAATATGTCGGGAGAGTTCGGTTGTTCTGCGCCGTATTTCGCCGGCGACTTCGTCGACGATTGCGGTTCGACTTCGCCCGGCAGGATAGAGAAAGCCATATTTCAAAATGCCGCCAGGTTCGAAGCGGCGGATCACCAAATCCTCAACGCCGCTGGATAAGGCGACGAAAGGGTCCGCAAGACAGCAGCCAAGATTTAGACCCGCCATTTGACAGGCGATAACCCCGTTGCGCGCCTCCACGCGGACATTGAGACGTTTTCCCGTTCTTTTAACAAGCGACTGAAGGTGCTGTCCGAGGAGAGAGCGGGCATGAGTCGCAATGATTTGATGACTGGAAAAATCATCGAAGGTGACGACTTTTTGGGCTGCAAGAGGGTGAGACGGGTTCATAACCGCGACCATTGGCAGTTCCAGAAAGGGTTCGATGTTAAAAACGCCTTCTTTAATCGGCAGGGGGGCAATGCCGAGATCAAAGGTTTCCTCTGTCACCCAGACGTCAATATCAAGGCGCACACGAGAGTCGATCTGTGCTGTCATATCGGGGCGGCGCATCATGATCTGCGCCAGTGTCTGGTTAATGACCGCATGTGAAATAAACGGTGCCGCAAGGATACGAATATGCTCGGTTTTGCCCCGCCGGATTTGATCTGCGCGCAAGTTCAGATCATCATGGCAAAGCATAAGTCTTTCTACTTCTTGATAAAACTCTTTTCCCTCTTTGGTGAGCCGCAACCGCCGTCCGCGCCGTGACAACACAGGGAAACCAACCTCTTCCTCAAGTGCGGAAAGCAGACGGCTTACCTGTGGGGCGGTTCTGAAAAGGCGGTCCGACGCCCCGCTGACAGAGCCGGTTTCGACAAAGGCGCGCAGGGCCTCCAGGGATTTGTGATTGACCGGCATCAGCATCCTTCCATCTGTCGAAACGCCCAATGGTTGCGTAAAACGCAACTAAAGTGAAGAATAATTCACTTTACGCAAGTAAATTTATTCGCTTGTCTAATTATAAGAATAACAAACACGGACGCATTTTGATGACCTCTTTACCTGACTTGCAAAGCCGCGTCGCCGCCTATGAGGCCGAGCGCCCTGTGCCCTACACTTTGCCCGACGTGCCTGTTTCCAGGTATGTGACGATGCGCGATGGATGCCGACTTGCCGTCGATGTCTATCTGCCGCAAGGGGCGGATCCAGAGGTGCAATTTCCGGCATTGATGTTGTTCACACCGTATTTTCGCCGTTTTAAACTTACCCCTGGTTCCACCACGATCCCGAACCCGAACACTGGCAAATTCAGCGATTATTTTGTGCCACGCGGATATGCCGTCATCGTGATCGATGTGCGCGGTACCGGTGCCAGTTTTGGAACAAGAGACGGGTTTCGCTCCCCCTCTGAGCGCCTTGATAGCGCCGAGGTTGCCGATTGGGTGATCGGTCAAAAATGGTCCAATGGTGTTATCGGTGCGACGGGTATTTCCTATCTTGGCGCGGCTTCGGACTTTCTGGCATCCACGGGTCATCGGGCGGTAAAGGCCATCGCACCGTTGTTTTCTGTCTGGGATACGTACTCGGACAACTATTTTCCTGGTGGCATGCAGTGCGCCTCGCTGACCCAGATTTATGATAACCTGATGAAAGGTCTCGATCTGGATCAGCGGGCCTATCTCAAGGATTATAAATACTATGCAAGCCCGGACTATCTTGGTCCGCAGCCGGTAGACGAAGATCCGTCCGGTGCGCTGGTCGCGGCTGCGGTGGCAGAGCATCAGGCTAATTTCCGCCAGACTGATTTTATGGCTGACTTGTGCTATCGCGAGCAGGGGCTTCCTTATGATCCGGACTATTCCAGCGCCTCGATCAGCCCTTATTCATATTGTGATGGCGTCAAAGAGGACGTGGCAATTCTGTCCATGTCTGGCTGGATGGATGGTGCAGGCTATGCCAACGGTGCAATTTCGCGGTTTCTGACGCTTGATAAAAACCCGCACCACCTTTTGCTTGGCCCGTGGGACCATGGTGCGCGCATTGATGTTTCGCCCTGGCGTGCTTTTGAAACCCCAACGTTTTCGATGCTGGGCGCCGTTTTGCGGTTTTTTGATACCTATTTGATGGACATGAATACCGGATTGCGCACCGAACCGCCCGTTGCCTATTTTAAAATGCACGAAGAAGCATGGGGCGAGGCGGAAACCTGGCCGCCCAAACCAGCCCAGCTTGTTTTGCACCCCGATCAGGCTGGCGGGTTAGGCACACAAAGCGTAACGGGGACGATAGACTATCAATGTGTGCCCGAAACTGGCACCGGGTTTGAAACACGTTATGAGCGGATCGCCGGGATGGATTCGCGAAATTATTACTGTGATTGGCAAGGCCGAACCGATCTTATGCTTTCGTTTGACAGTGCGCCGATGACAGAAGATACGACGATCTCAGGGCATGCCTTGCTTGATATGGCAGCCCGTTTCGATGCACCGGATGCCGGGCTTTTCATTTATTTGACCGAAATTGAAGCCGACGGGACAGAGCGTTACATCACCGAAGGTATTTTGCGGGCGCTTTTCCGGGATGAAGAATCCGCACCGGCGAATATCCGCATCAACTGGCCGTTCCGAAGCTATCGTCGTGAGAGTGCGCGCCCCTTGCCGCTAAACGAAGTACAGCGCATTCGTATTCCCCTGTTACCAACGGCCTGGACATTGGCGAAAGGCAGTAAACTGCGCCTTTCGATTTCGGGCGCGGACAAGGATCACTTTAAAAAAGTGCCCCATGGCAAAATGGCCAACATCACGCTTGAATTGTCGGAAACCCGTCTTGTGTTGCCACTGGACCAGGATAGATCCGCGATATGAGTGCCACGGCAAAGGGGATCGATATGATGCTTGGCGAGATGCGCGATGTAACAGAGATCATTGCAGCAACTGCCCTGCGCTATCACCCGGATGGCGGTGAACGGATTTATTCGACCCACCCTGATCGTTTTCCCGATGCCGGTTTCAAGCGATTTGAGGACGCACCGACGATGGCCCGCGTGCGTGACGCCAATGCTGCGGTGTTGACCAATGGGGCAGAGGCGCTTCGTGCAGGCTTTCCCGACTGGCAAAGAATTCTTGAGGGCGGTTGTGATGCTATCATCAATATCCCGGTGCGGGCGCCATCTGGTGAAGTGCTGGGGCAACTTAATCTGATGGCCCGGGCAGGATGTTTCCCCACGGAAAGCCTTGCCCGCCTGCAAGTCATCGCAGATCAAAATGCGTCATGTTTTTTGGATCAGACTTCAAAGGAGATACTCTGATGCGGTTGACACGCCTGACCTACCGGGGCGTGATTTTTCTCGCCTATCTTGTCATGCTGCTTCCGGTGTTGTTGCTGGTTGTGACATCCTTTTTTAAAGATACCATCATTACGTTTCCACCTTCGGGATTATCACTTGAATGGTATGCGAATGCGATTGATCGCGAAGAATTCCTGAGCGGATTCATCGTCAGTTTCAAGGTGGCGGCATTGGCAACCCTTATCGGTGTGCCGTTGGGGATGGCGGCAGCGCTCGCACTTACACGCAGTGCGATCCGGGGTAAGCAGGCAATCACGACCTTTCTTTTGGGGCCGATCATTGTGCCGGGGATTGTGGCGGGCACGGCCCTTTATCTTACTTTCCTTGTGGCTCAAAACCAGTTGGATATGGATATTGTTGGCACTTTGCCGGGCCTGGTTGCGGCGCATATTTTGTTGACGATACCCTGGACAGTGCGTGTTGCAACCGCAGGCTTACAGGGCTTGGACAAAAGTGTTGAGGAGGCAGCCGCCAATCTTGGTGCACGTCCCTGGACTGTATTTATACGGGTGACCCTGCCCATGATGCGCCCGGCGATTGTCGCCGCCTCGATGTTTTCCTTTATCCAGAGTTTTGAAAACCTTGAGCTGACCCTGCTTCTGGTTGGTCCGGGAATGAGCACTCTGCCAATCGCGATGCTGAACTATCTTGAGTTTCAGATCGACCCGACGCTTGCTGCGGTTGCGACGATTCAGGTCGTTGCTATTGCCGCGATGATGTTGATCACGGACCGTTACGTAAAACTCTCGCGCATCGTCTGACATTGGAGACAGAACCTATGAAATCTCTAGAACTTGAAAACGTCTGCAAGAAATTTGGCGAAGCGGTGGCAGTAACCGACATGAGCATGCATATCCTGACGGGCGAGCTTGTATCGCTTCTTGGGCCATCTGGATGTGGCAAGACAACGACCTTACGCATGGTTGCGGGATTTGTTGAGCCCACCTCGGGCTCCATACGGATCAACGGTCGAGACGTTACAAAACTGGCCCCCTATGAGCGCAATACCGCATTGGTTTTCCAATCCTATGCGCTTTTTCCGCACATGACAGTTGCGCAGAATGTTGGTTTTGGCCTGGAAATGCGAAAGGTTGGCAAGGCGGAGCGCGAAGAGAAAAGTATCGAAGCACTTAAGCGTGTCAGGCTCGATCATTTATCGGATCGTTACCCGCGTCAGCTTTCAGGGGGGCAGCAACAGCGGGCAGCTTTGGCGCGCGGGCTGGTTTTGAACCCGGATATATTCTTGCTAGATGAACCCCTTTCCAACCTAGATGCCAAGTTGCGCGGAGAAGTGCGCAGCGAAATTCGCGGACTTCAGCAATCTTTGGAACTCACCACCCTGATGGTTACCCATGACCAGGAAGAAGCGCTGACCATGTCTGACAAACTGGTGTTGATGGACGCAGGCAGCGTGCGGCAATCAGGCACGGCACAAGACCTTTACGAGCAGCCAGCCGATGCCTTTGTCGCAGATTTTGTCGGGCGTTCGAATGTGATCAAGGGCCGTATCGAGGACGGAAAGTTCCGAACCACAGATGGCACCTTTATGCCGACACTGCCAGGGGCGGTGGAGGATGCGCAATATTACACGTTGCGGCCCGAAAAGATCAGCTTGTCGCGCGAAGGCGAGGGGGTCGAAGGCACCCTGCTTGAGTGCCTCTATCTCGGTGCGCAGACCGAATACACGGTTAGGGTCGGTGAAACTTCTGTCTCTGTCGTCACAGCAACTCCCGGACCTGACGACATGCGTGCTGGTCTGCGTGTCGGGGATGCGGTTCGGCTTGCGTGGGATGTCGCGTCTGTACGGCTTCTTAATAACTAACAATAAAAAACACCAAAATATCAAATACATATATCAGGAGAGACTTATGCCTAATTTAACCCGTCGTTCTTTTCTTGCTACGGCAGTTGCACTGTCGGCTGTTTCAGTTTTTCCCAAGAACCTGATGGCGCAAACAAACGATGTTGTTGTCGGTACATGGGGCGGGACCTTTGGTGATTTGCTTAAGGTAAATGTCGACGAAGCCGTTATGCAGCCTGCGGGCTATAATATCCTTCAGGAAATATCTGGTCCGGTACCGCGCCGCACCAAGCTGATTTCCGAACGGATGCAGCGTCGTGGCAGCATGGATGCCGCCTTGTTGGCCGATTTTGACATGTATGCTGCGGCCAAAGTTGGCGCAGTTGAGAAGCTTGATGCTGCGAATGTTCCCAATTACGACAACATTCTTCCGTTTCTAAAAAAGGCACACTCGGTACCTTTGATTTATTCCGCACATACGATTGTTTATCGCAAGGATCTGATTACGACCCCGCCTCAGTCCATCGCGGAACTTTGGAATCCGAAATATAAGGGAAAGATCGGGCTGAGCGATTTTCTCTATACCTCCAATATGGCGTATGCGGCGATCCACAATGGCGGCACGCTGTCGGACTTTGACGGCAGTGAAAAGGGTGTTGCCGCCTGGAAAGAGCTTGATGCGAAACTTTTGCCGTCGACAGAGGCCGTCGGTCAGGCGTTGGCATCTGGTGACATCTGGATAACAATTATTTCTGCCGCACGCGGTTACAGCTGGTCCAAATCCGGAATTGATCTGGGATGGGTTGTGCCCGAAGAAGGTGCTTTTCCTGCCGTTTACGAGGCTGCTGTACCGAAGAATGCCCGCAACCCGGAGGGCGGAATGGCCTATATGAATGCGCTGCTTGAGCCTTCAGTCCAAAAGGCCTTTGCCGAAAAGATGGGCTATTTGCCCACCGTAAAGAACGGCCATATCAGCCCGGAACTTGAAGAGAAAATCGGCTTTTCCAAAGCAGAACAAAATCGCCTTTGGCAACCGGATTTCGACTTTATTCTAGAAAATCAGGCCAAGCTTCTCGATACCTGGAACCGTGTGCTCAAAGGCTAATAAAATGGCAAAACTTGTTCTTCCGGCGGGACTTCTCGTTCTTCTTCTTTTGGGTGGCCCCATGCTTTTGATGTTGCGGTATTCGTTTAACGAATATGATCCGCTTTATATCATGCAGCAGGCCTTCACATTCGAGAATTACGCCAAAGCTGTTGTCGATCCGTACTATCAAAAAATCCTGATGACGACGATCACGGTAGCCCTGACATGTACGGTGTTAACGACACTTCTTGCCTATGGCCCTGCCTATTGGCTGGCAAGAATGGAAAGCCGCTGGAAGAGCAAGCTGACTATTCTAACAATGTTTCCTTTGCTTGTGGGCGGGGTGGTGCGTTCGGCAGGGTATCTTGCGCTTTTAAGTACAACCGGGCTGATCAATGCAACGCTTTTGGGGCTTGGCATTATCTCCGCGCCTTTAACGTTGCTTTATACGCCCGGCGCGGTGATCTTTGCGACAGTTGGCATCGTGCTGCCCTATATGATCTTAACGCTTGCATCGGTGATCGAAAGTATTCCCCGCCAGGTCGAAGATGCTGCTGCCAATCTGGGGGCACGTCCGGCAACGGCGTTCTTTCGGGTGCTTGTTCCGCTTTCATTGCCGGGTGTTTTGGCCGGGGCTTCATTGGTGTTCATCCTGTGTATGAACGCCTATGCAACGCCTTTGTTGCTTGGGGGGCCGCAATTCCAAATGATGGCACCTGCCGTTTATGAACAGTTTGCAAAGGCATCAAACTGGCCTTTTGGTGCGGCACTGGCCTTTATCTTGCTGATGGTCACGGTCATTCTTACGACAGTGGGCAGTTCTGTTATCGCCAAACGATATAAGGCGGGTTGAACACTTTATATCCCCGAAAGTGACCTGTGCCACTTTCGGGGATGCCTGATTCTTCAACATAATGACAAAACCTGTCAGGAACTGTCAGGAGCAGGGCTTGCGATTGGGCATATCTACCTTATAACTAGGGGAGGATATAACAGGGGTCTGCCCGATGAATGCGCTACCGGAAATGTTGTTAAAACGCCGCCCGCCGGTCGAAGGATCGCGCAAGTTCAAGCTGGTGACGGAGTACGAACCCTCTGGCGACCAGCCTCATGCGATTGCCGAGCTTTATGACGGGATCGAACAGGGCGAACGCGACCAGGTTTTGCTGGGCGTTACCGGTTCGGGCAAGACATTTACCATTGCCAACCTGATAGCCAAAACCCAGCGCCCGGCACTTGTGCTGGCACCCAATAAAACCCTGGCCGCCCAGCTTTATTCCGAGATGAAAAGTTTCTTCCCGGAAAATGCGGTGGAATATTTCGTTTCCTATTACGACTATTACCAGCCCGAAGCCTATGTCGCGCGGACCGACACCTATATTGAAAAAGACAGTTCGATCAACGAACAGATCGACCGGATGCGCCATGCCGCCACCCGCGCCATTCTGGAACGTAACGATTGTATTATCGTGGCGTCGGTATCGTGCATTTACGGTATTGGTGCGGTGGAAACCTATCTGGAAATGACGCAGCGCATTTCGGTGGGCGACGAAGTTGACCGCAACGACATTATGAAACGCCTGGTCGAACTGCAATATACCCGCAATGATGCCGCCTTTACCCGGGGGACGTTTCGGGTGCGCGGCGATGTACTTGAAATTTTCCCGGCCCACTCCGAAGACCGGGGCTGGCGGGTGTCGATGTTTGGTGACGAGGTCGAGGAACTGACCGAGTTTGACCCATTGACCGGGCATAAATATGCCAATATGGATTCAGTTACCGTTTATGCCAATTCTCACCACGTCACCCCGCGCCCGACCCTGGTGCAGGCGATGTACGGGATTAAGCAGGAACTGAAAGACCGGCTGGCACAGTTTCAAAATGAAGGTAAATTGCTGGCGGCTGAACGGATTGAACAGCGTACAACTTTTGATCTTGAGATGATGGAAACGGTAGGCCACTGCAAGGGGATTGAAAACTATTCCCGCTGGCTGTCGGGCCGCAATCCCGGCGAACCGCCCCCGACATTGTTTGAATATCTGCCTGAAAATGCCCTGTTATTTGTCGATGAAAGCCACGTTGCCGTGCCGCAAATTGGTGGCATGTTCAAGGGTGACTATAATCGCAAATTTACCCTGGCCGAACATGGTTTTCGCCTGCCCAGTTGTGTCGATAACCGCCCTTTGAAGTTTGACGAATGGGAAGCCATGCGTCCGCAAAGCGTGTTTGTGTCGGCCACCCCCGGTCCGTGGGAAATTAACAAAACAGGTGGCACATTTGTCGAACAGGTGATCCGCCCGACCGGCCTGATCGACCCGGTATGTATTATTCGCCCGGTGGAAACCCAGGTTGATGATCTGCTGGCCGAGGCCAAGGATTGCGCCCAGAAAAGCCAGCGCGTGCTGGTCACAACCCTGACCAAACGCATGGCCGAGGATCTGACCGAATATTTGCACGAAAACGGTGTGCGGGTGCGCTATTTGCATTCCGATATTGATACGTTAGAGCGGATCGAGATCATTCGCGATTTGCGACTGGGTGTGTTTGACGTTTTGGTTGGCATCAACTTGCTGCGCGAAGGGCTTGATATCCCCGAATGTGCGCTGGTGGCGATTCTGGATGCCGACAAGGAAGGCTTTTTACGATCCAAAACGTCACTGGTGCAAACAATTGGCCGTGCTGCGCGTAACCTTGATGGCCGGGTGATTTTATATGCCGATAAAATGACCGATAGCCTGGATTATGCGATTGGCGAAACCAATCGCCGTCGCGAAAAGCAGGTCGCCTATAACGAGGCCCATGGCATTACCCCGGCCTCGATCCGCAGCCGTATTCACGATGTGATCGAAAGCGTTGCCGAACACGATTATGTTACCGTCGATACCGGCGTTTCGGGTGATGTGATGATTGGGCACAATCTGCGCGCCCATATCGAAGACCTTGAAAAACGGATGCGTCAGGCGGCTGGCGATCTGGAATTTGAGGAAGCCGCAAGGTTGCGCGACGAAGTTAAACGGCTGGAAAGCCAGGAACTGGGCCTGTCGCAGGCCGGACCCATGGCGCGTGACATTACACCCAAAGATGGCTCTGCCGGGCCCGGTTCCAAATCGGCCAACAAACCGAAATACAAAGGCCGCCGCCGCAAAGGTGCCTGATTGTCGCAGACAGACACAATTTCGCGCCCATCCGTTTTAACGGACGTGGCGCGTGATACTGGTAGGGGAGTTTGTGTTCACGTGGTTGTGTAATGCACACCGCGACCATCAAAAAACACGGCCAGCCACACGGTTTCGGCGTTTTTTTCGGTCCAGACCACGCGATGGCGGCATTGCGGGGGAATGTATAAATGGTCGCCCGGTTTTAAAACCCGGCCTTTGTCTTCGCCTTCGAACAGAATTTCGGCACTGCCAGTTAGCAATATGACCCATTCTGCCGGTTGCTGGTCATACCAGCCGGTTTCGGGGGACGATTGGCCGTGTGAGACAATCCGTTCGATCCGCAAGCACGGGGATCGCAGAATTTCGTCGAAAACTTCGCCGTTTGTTGCGTCGGGAAGGTTGGCAAACAGGTTGGCAAGTGTTGCGTCGGGCAAAGTGAAACCCTCCGTTACGGTTGGGTGAATGGCACGCAACATAAACCAAAAAGAAGGGCCGGCACAAAGCCGACCCTGACAAAGCAGCCATGCGTTTTAAACGCAAATGGCGATTACATGTAGAGTTTTTCGCCGTCCATGCCTTTGTAAATGTCAGCCACATAGTCGGCATAACCGTTAAACAACCGGGTTGGAACTTCTTCGCCGTTCGACAGCAAACGTTCCTGTGCCTGGCTCCAGCGGGGGTGGGGGACCTTGGGGTTTACATTGGCCCAAAAGCCATATTCGTTGTCAGCCAGTTTTTCCCAATAGCCCACCGGGCGTTTGTCGGTAAAGGTGAAACGAACAATGGATTTGATGTTTTTAAAGCCGTATTTCCAAGGCGTTACCAGCCGCAACGGGGCGCCGTTCTGCTTGGGTAGCGGTGCGCCGTAAAGGCCGGTGGCAATCATGGTCAGTTCGTTTGTGGCCTCGGCCATGGTCAGACCTTCAATATAAGGCCACGGATACCAGAACTGTTTCAGGCCGGGCATGGTGTCTTTTTGTTCGGCGGTTTGCATTTCAATGTATTTGGCCCCCGATGTCGGTTTGGCAAAATCGACCAGAGCCTTCATCGGAAAACCGGTCCAGGGCACGGTCATTGCCCATGCTTCAACACAGCGGAACCGGTAAACCCGTTCTTCAAGTGGCATTTTACGCACCAGATCGTCAAAATCCATTTCCATCGGCTTTTCAACCATACCGTCGATCTTGACGGTCCAGGGCGAAATTTTCATCGCCTGGGCGGCATCGGAAATGAATTTGTGGGTGCCAAATTCGTAGAAGTTATTATAGGTCGTTACCTTGCCCTTGGGTGTAATCGCCCGATCCACCGTATAGGCATCGTTATGTTTGGCCGGGTACAGGTCGGCATTGGGGCCAGTTGCCTGGGCAAAGGCGCGTGACATCGGAAGCGTTGCAGCGGCAGCAGCACCAAGGGTGCCTGCCGCAATGCCTTTGATGAAATTGCGGCGGTTGCGATAAATCTGCTCTGGTGTGGTTTCTCTTTCGGGAATTTCCCATCCCTTCTGGCGGCGTATCAGCATATGACCCTCCAATATGACATGCCGCGATTTCACGGGAAAAACCTGTTTAGAGCAAATCAAACCTGGGTGAAGTGGCGGTGATAGCGGCTTTAATAATTGTATCTGTGTGACAAGCCCAGACGGATTGATCGTGTCAGGCGATTGGTTTGACGTTAAACTGATCGTAAAATGGCTGTGTCCTCGTTGGGTTGTTTACCTGCTGTGTAAATTCTGAAAGCGAAAAAATGTTTGAATTCAAAGATATTGAAATCTTGCAAGATATTGTAAAAGCTGGCGGTTTTCGGGCAGCGGCCCAGAAATACAATTTGTCGCAATCGGCCATTTCTTCGCGGGTTTCGGCCCTGGAAAAGAAACTGGGCATGATGCTGTTTGATCGCAGCAACCGCCAGGTGCGTTTAACGGCGGCGGGGCGTCGTTTTTTAGAAGAGGCCCAGCGATTATCGCGCGCACGCGACCGGATCTGGCAGGAATTTACCCACCCCGAACATCTTAGCGGCACGGTCAGAATTGGGGTTGCCGAAACCATCGTACATACAATTCTGACGGGAATGCTCAACAAACTGAAAAATGATTATCCCGATGTGCGGTTTGAACTGTCTGTTGATACATCGGGGCAACTTGCCACGGCATTGGCGGATGACGCGCTTGATGTGGCCATTTTACTGCGTGAATCGCTGCCCCAGGGGGCTGTGGCGGCAGCCTTGAAGCCGGTTCGTCTGGGTTGGTTTTGTGCCGAGTCGATGACATTGCCAGATGACCCGCTGTCCGTTGCGGATTTGGCAGGGCATGCGATTGTGACTTTTCCCAAGGGAACGCCCCCCTTTCGCGAAATCGAAGGGATATTTTCGGCACCGGATATTTCGCCGCCCGCCCTGCATGGATCGGCCTCGCTTTCCACGGTCAAACATCTGGTTGGGGACGGGTTTGGCATTGGTGTTTTGCCGACATTGATGGTTAAAAATTCCGTTTGGAAAGAACATATTAAGGTTATCTCTGTTCAGCCGGAGGCGGCGTTAAGCGACCTTCATTTTGTCATTGGTTTTTACCCGGAACGAAACCGTGAAATTGGTGAGGCGGTAATCGAAGCTGCAAGGCTGTTTGATCATTATGATCTATAAAAACGATCAATTATTCATTTAAATGATTTCTTGACAAGATCGGTTCTGTTTCTCAAAGTTATGTCCGAGGCTGAGAACAGGACAAACAAATGAATGCATCAAAAAGCGCATCCTGTTCCTCGAGGCACGTAACGGGGTCTGCATCAATGATGTCGCCGCTGGCATTGCGGCACGCTATCCGTTCCGGGCAGCATCGGGGGACGACAACAGGGTATTCTTCGGGATATTTACAGGGAAATCTTGCGATTATCCCGGCGCAACACGCGCATGACTTTCTGGCATTTTGCCTGAAAAACCCCAAATCATGCCCGCTGATTGGCATGTCCGAACCGGGATCGCCCTATATCCCGGAACTGGGTTTGGATCTTGATATTCGCACCGATTTGGCCGGCTATCGGGTTTTTCGCGGCAGTGACGATTATCAAACCGTAACCGACCTTTATGCCGTCTGGCGCGATGATCTGGTGACGTTTGTGCTGGGCTGTTCGTTCTCGTTCGAAGCGGCGATAACATCGGCGGGGGTTCCGGTTCGTCATATTGAGGCCAAGCGCAATGTGCCGATGTATGTGACCAATATTGCAACGACACCGGCGGGCGTTTTTCACGGGCCGCTTGTTGTGTCGATGCGGTCTTTTACGCCATCCGATGCCATTCGCGCCATTCTGTATTCAGACCGCTATCGTCTGGCCCACGGTGCGCCGGTGCATTTGGGCGATCCGTCTGCCATCGGGATTGCCGATATTATGACACCCGATTTCGGGGATGCCCCGATCATGGCCGAAGGCGACATTCCGGTTTTTTGGGCCTGCGGAGTTACACCGCAAATGGCAATCCGCAATGCACGGCCTGACCTTGCCATCACGCATGAACCCGGCCTGATGCTGGTGACCGATATGCTTGCCGAAGCTGCCGAATTTTCCGTGCATACCCAAGCTGCCTGAATCCACCAATAAACTTATATATCAGATGAGGATAATCTTATGAACAAGACTGTTTCTTCCCTGCTTCTTGCGTCTGCGATGGGCGTTGGTGCCTTTGCATCGCCCGCCTTTGCCGAAGAATTGTCCGTTGTTGGCAGCTGGAGCAGCCTGCCGTTGGACAAACAGTTTGAAGTACCGTTCTGGACCCAGGAATTGCCCAAGGCGTCAAACGGCCAGTTGACCGTGCAGATGACCACCCATGACCAGATGGGGATTTCTGGCGGCGATGTGTTTCGTATCCTCAATGACGGCGTTTTTGATGTTGGCATGACGGTTGGCGATTATGCCGTTGGCGACGCCCCGGAACTTGAAGGGTTGGACGTGCCGCTGGTGGCAACGACGGCCGCCGAGGCCGAAGCCATGGTTGACGCCGCCCGACCGATGGTTGATGACATTTTCAAAGACCGCTTTAATGCCAAGGTTCTTGCCATAGCACCTTATCCGCCGCAGGTGGTTTTTTGCAAAGGCCCGGTAACGTCATTGGCGGACCTGAAAGGTAAAAAAGTACGCGGTTCAGGCCGTATGACCACCAAGTTCCTTGAAGCCCTGGGGGCAAATGGCGTCAATGTGGCGTTTTCCGAAGTTCCCGGTGCATTGGAACGTGGCGTGATTGACTGTGCTGTGACCGGTGCCGGTTCCGGGTACAGTGCGGGCTGGTGGGAAGTGTCGGATCATTTGTTCACCATTCCGTTGGGTGGATGGGACCCGGTGGTCACTGCAATGAACATGGATAAATGGAACAGCCTGTCGCCCGACTTACAAAATCTTTTGACCACCGAAGTCAAAACCAGGTTCGAGGCACCGGCCTGGGCTGCTGCGGCGGGTGCGTTTAAAACTGATATTGCGTGCCTGACCGGCACGGGCGAATGTTCGCTCGGGAAAGCGGCAAGCATGACGCTGGTCGAGCCCTCTGATGCCGATCTTGCCAAGGCCAAAGAAATTTTGACCACGGTTGTGTTGCCTGAATGGGGTGAACGCGCGGGTGCAAGCTGGGTTAAACGCTGGAATGATACTGTTGGCAAAACCGTCGGCGTGACCGTACCGGTAAGCTAAACACAGGCGTTCGCAGGAGCTTGCCGCTGTGACACAGGAACCTTCAGCCGTGATACCCTTATTGATTGCGCGTATTCGCCGTATCAACAATCTGATTGCAATTGCCGCCGGACTTGTTCTGGTTGCCTGCGTGATCCTGATCCTTTCAGACATTATCCTGCGTGAGGTTGGAATTTCATTTGGCGGTGCCGAAGAAATTTCGGGCTACGTTATGGCCGGTGTTGCCAGTTGGGGCATGTCTTATGCCCTAACCGAGCTTGCCCATGTGCGGATTGATTTAATCCGTCTGCGATTGCGACAGCGCGGCAGGGCGATGCTGGATCTGATTGCGATTGTTGCCCTGGCGCTCACATCGGTTGTGATTGCAGTGCAATGCTGGCCGGTTCTGGCCAAAACCATCGAACGGGGATCAAGTGCCAATACGGCCCTTGAAACACCGTTATGGATTCCGCAGTCAATCTGGTTGTCTGGCTGGATATGGTTTTCGGTGTGCAGTTGTCTTTTAGTGATCCTGACATTGGTCTTGCTGGTGAAAGGTAAGTTTGAGGATGCCGATGCGCTGGTCGGTGCCCGGTCTGAAGTGGAGCTGGAATCATGATTTTCGCGGTGACAGCTTCACTTCTGGGTTTTCTCGCCCTGTCCATTCCTGTTGGCATTGTTCTGTTTCTTTTGGGGTTCGGTGTTGATCAGTTCTTTTCCCCGTTTCCGCTGATTCGCGGGCTGGGGCAGGTGGTTTGGTCGTCATCGAATTCCTCAACCCTGATTGCGATACCGTTTTTTGTGCTGCTGGGCGAAATTCTGGTGCGCGGTGGTATTGCTGAACGAACCTATGAAGCCCTGGATAAATGGTTTTCATGGCTGCCCGGTGGGTTGATCCACGCAAATATTGGTACCGCCACCATGTTTTCAGCGACATCGGGGTCATCGGTTGCCACGGCGGCCACGGTGGCAACGGTTGCCATGCCCCAGGCCGAAAAGCTGGGCTATGATCCCAGGCTGTTTTCCGGGGCTATTGCTGCGGGCGGCACGCTGGGCATCATGATCCCGCCCTCGATCAATCTGATTGTTTATGGCTTTCTGACCGAAACATCGATCCCGCGTTTGTTTCTTGCCGGGTTGCTGCCGGGCCTGATGATGGCCATTGCTTTCATGATGGTCACCGCCATTCTGTGCAAGATCAAGCCAACCCTTGGCGGCACCAGCCGGTCTTTTAGCTGGGGCGAACGGTTTGCCAGCCTGCGCCATCTATTGCCGATCATGGTGCTGTTTTTTGTTGTGATCGGATCGATCTATGCGGGGTGGGCAACACCAACGGAATCGGCCGCTGTGGGTGTGGCGATTGCCTTTTTGATCGCGGCATTTAACCGGGGTGTTTCAAAGGAAATGATCCATATGTGCCTGCATGGCACAGTAAGGATCACCGCCATGATCATGCTGGTGATTATTGGGGCCTATTTCCTGAATTTTACCTTAACCGCTGCGGGCCTTGGCCGCGAGCTTAAGGAAATGCTGGTCGGGTTGAACCTGTCGCCGATGGGAACCTTGATGGTCGTTATCGGACTTTACATCGTGCTGGGCTTTTTTATTGAAACCCTGTCGCTGATGGTGGCGACCATTCCGATCATTGTGCCGATTATGACCGGCATGGGGTTTGACAAGGTATGGTTTGGCATTTTGCTGATTGTACTGATTGAAATGGCCCTGATTACGCCGCCGGTCGGCTTGAACCTTTATGTTGTGCAAAGTGCGCGTAAATCGGGCCGCCTGTCCGAAGTTATGGTCGGGACCATTCCTTTTGTTCTGGTGATGGTTGCCATGATTGTTCTGCTGGTGGCAGTGCCGTCGGTTGCGTTGTTCCTGCCCGATAATTTTTAACCCGGTATGTGCCGGTTAAGTGTCTTTTTTTCATCCTGAAACAAGGCTGATGCGCCCTGGCAGCGGACCGGATTATCCGGCCCGCGATCACGAGGCTTGCGCAAAATCGCCAGAATAACCAAAGTTGGAACGCCAGAATGCTGATAAATTTTACGATTGATGATGCCGTTGAAAGTTTTGATATTGGCCATTGCACCGTTGCCGGATGGACCGGGCGTGATGCGGGTGCGATCGCGCATCATATCGAGGAACTGGCCGCCATAGGTGTTAAACCGCCGTCATCGGTGCCGCTTTATTATCGTACGGCATCGGCCATGCTGACCCGCGACGCACGTATTGAAGTTGTTGGCGCAGGTACCTCGGGCGAGGTTGAGCCACTGATTGTTGCCCAAAACGGCGTTTTGTATCTTGGTTTGGCATCGGATCATACCGATCGCGATCTTGAAGCCCATTCTGTTGCCCTTTCCAAACAGATTTGCCCCAAGCCAGTTGCCGGTATTTTGTGGCGGTATGACGATGTGGCCGACCATATTGAAAAAATGGAACTGTCATCATGGATCAGGGAAGGCGATAGCGACGACTGGGTGCTGTATCAGCAAGGAACGATTGCTGCCATTCGCCCACTGGCTGATCTGATTGACGGGGCCGGGCTGGTTGCAGCGGCATCGCAGGATCAGGCAGCCGCAATGTTATGTGGCACATTCGGGGCAAAAGGCGGGGTTCGCCCGGCGCGGTCTTTTAAAATGTCCATGTATGATCCGATATTGAAACGCACAATCGCGCATATTTACGATATTGTTGAACTGCCTGAAATTGCGTAAAGAATCGAACGGTTATTTAAAAGCATAAGGGAGGCCGCCAGATGGGTGCGATTATTGAAAAAGCGCAATCGGCAATCCAAAAGGTTGACCAGCTTGGTGATCTGGCGGGCAAGATCTTTACCGATTTTGACCGGGATCGCATTTTGCGCGATGCTGCGCACGCCGAGGATCTGGTTGCCAATGCGTCCGCCCCGTTACCGCTGGCCGGTATGCTGGTGTCGGTCAAGGATCTGTATGATGAAGCCGGAAAAACAACCTCGGCGGCATCCTTGTTGTTAAAGGATCGTGCCCCCGCTGCGCGCGATTGTACGATCATCGCCCGGATCAAGGCGGCAGGCGGCGTGCCCTTTGGCCGGACGTCAATGAGCGAATTTGCCTATTCCGGTGTTGGGCTTAACCCGCATTACGGTACCCCGGGCAATGTTTTTGACCCCGACGGCATTCCCGGCGGGTCTACATCCGGTGGCGGGCTGAGCGTTGCCTTGGGGCTGGTTGATATTGCGTTGGGAACGGACACTGGCGGTTCGGTGCGTATCCCTTCGGCGATTAACGGGCTTTACGGGTTTAAGGCCAGCCGCATGTTGATGCCGGGCGATGGCATTCACCCGCTGGCAAAAAGTTTTGATACGGCAGGCCCGCTGGCACGGGATCTTGAAACCGTGATCACGGCGTTTGAGGTCATGGCCGGGGTTATGGTGCCGGGCATGTCCTCGCATAGCGGACCTTTGCGCATTGGTGTGCCAATACATGCCTTTACCAATGACCTTGATGATCGTGTCCGGGCGGATTTTGATGCCGTCTGCGCAAAACTTCGCGCCGCAGGCCATGACCTGATCGAGATCGACCTTGGTTTTTTTGCCGAAAATGCCATTCTTAACAAGATTTTGGTCGCCGCCGAGGCCCATAAAATTTATGCCGGTGATTTTGCCAGGCTTGAAACCTGTGGTGACCCACGGGTTCTAAGCCGGATGCGCTTTGCCGATACGTTAAGCGCACAGGATTTGTCCGATGCCTATGCCAAACGAACAGATGTGATAGCCCTGTTTAATTCGGCAATGGCAAATGTGGATGTGATGATCGCACCGACCCTGCCGATGATGGCCCCCAAGATCGCCGAGGTTGAAGCCGATTTTGATCGGCTTAATGCCATGATGTTGCGCAATACATCCTATTTGAACCTGGTTGATGCCTGCGCCATTTCGATCCCGGTGCCGGTTGCCGGGGCGGATGCGCCGGGTGCCTTGATGGTGGCCGCATCGCACGGCCATGATTTTGCCGTGCTGGATGCCACCCGGAAAATTAAAGCACATTTCCTTTAATATGACCCATTTTGCCAGCTCAGTC
>TARA_R110002033_G_scaffold1117_19_pt1 | contig 45101 bp, 46 predicted proteins | sample TARA_R110002033 | Tara Oceans TARA_R110002033 (sample SAMEA4397051) | marine metagenome | biome: Polar Biome; feature: [SRF] surface water layer (ENVO:00010504); material: water (ENVO:00002006), including particulate matter (ENVO:01000060) such as... | depth 5 m
AATGGACCAAAACGTATTTTAATGTGGTCTCAAATGCACGGTAATGAATCTACGACAACGAAGGCTGTAATTGATTTATTAAATTATTTAAAACGGAATGTTGCAGAAGTATCTGATATTTCAAACGTATGTACATTAAAAATTATTCCGATTTTAAATCCTGATGGAGCTCGAGATTATACGAGAGTCAATGCTAATAAAATTGATCTTAATAGGGATGCGCAAGATTTATCACAACCAGAGAGTCGTGTGCTAAGAAAGGTCTTTCAAGATTTTGAACCATACTTCTGCTTTAATTTACATGATCAGCGAACTATTTTTAATGTTGGGGAAACTAACAAGCCTGCTACAGTTTCTTTTTTGGCTCCAGCTTTTGACAAGGAACGTAACAATTCTCCATCACGAGAATTAAGTATGCAATTAATTGCAGCTATGAATAATAAGTTGCAAGAAGAGATTCCCGGTCAAGTAGGTAGGTATGATGATGGTTTTAATGCTAATTGTGTTGGTGATGCTTTTCAAATGAGTAAAACCCCTACTATTTTATTTGAAGCTGGTCATTATCATGAAGATTATAATAGAGAGGAAACAAGAGCTTTCATATTTAAGGCTCTTTTAAAAGGTGTTTCTACTCTTTTAAACAACACAATTTCAGATTATAGTATAGAGCAGTACCTATCTATTCCCGAAAATGGAAAACAATTTGTAGATGTAGTAATTAAGAATGATGACTATATTTCTAATCTTTTAACCAATAGTAAAGCGGTTGCGATACAATATAAAGAGGTTTTAAATAAGGGCAAAGTTGAGTTTAGGCCAGAATTACATGTGTTTGAAAAGGAACCTAAAGAATTGTATGCGCATAAGACATTGAATTGCAACGATGAAAATGACCTTAAGTGGTTAAAAGAAAATGATTTATTGAATCTTCAACCGTGATATTCTTTGTCTTTTTTCTTTGAAAAGGTAAAATTGTTTACGTTTTCTATAAAAAAAACGAAGTTTCAATGAATTTAATGTGATTATTTTTTATTTTTGGCAAAAATTTTACAACTATGGGCAAAGTCAAATTAGACGAAATAGACCACCAAATTCTGGATATGTTGATTGACAACACCAGAACTCCTTTTACCGATATTGCAAAAAAACTACTTATATCTGCTGGTACAGTGCATGTAAGAGTTAAGAAGATGGAGGAAGCAGGAATTATAAAAGGATCATCCCTTACTTTAGATTATGTAAAACTAGGATATGCTTTTATAGCTTATGTTGGTATTTTTCTTGAAAAAACACATCAGACAAAATTTGTTCTTGAGCGTTTAAATCAAATACCTAATGTAACTATAGCACATATAACAACAGGGAAATTTAATATTTTCTGTAAAATTAGAGCAAAGGATACTACACATGCCAAAAACATTATCTTCAAAATTGATGATATTGATGGTATTAGTAGAACTGAAACTATGATTTCATTAGAAGAAAGCTTCAACGATAAAAAGCGTTTGATGCATACCATTTTTAATGAGTTATAAATAACGGTTATTCAACTAACTTAAAAAAAGCCCGGTTATCTTATATAATTGGGCTTTTTTGATTTTTAATTATATAAACTTTATTCAATGAGAGTTAAGGAATTACAGGAAAATGAATTTCTATATTTTTATAAAACCTATTTAAATACCCTCGATGAGCAAGATGATTTGAAATCAGCTTTACAAAATGGTAAAGAAAGCTTTAAAGACTTGGTTCATGGTTTATCCGATGAACAATTTAAATATAGTTACGGAGAAGGCAAATGGACCGTAGCTGAAGTTTTGGTGCACTTGATTGATACTGAGCGGGTATTTCAATATCGTGCCTTTAGAATATCAAGAAATGATAAAACCCCATTGCCTGGTTTTGATCATAATGTATTTGTTGAAGAAAGTAATGCTAATCATAGAACCAAAGAAGATATACTTAAAGAATATCTTTTTGTTCGTAACGCCTCAATAAATTTGTTCGATACAATGTTAGATGAACATTTAAAAAGAACTGGTACTGCTAGTGATATTCCTTGGTCAGTAGCCGCATTAGGTTTAGTGATAAGTGGTCACCAAAAACATCATGAAAATATATTGAACGAGCGCTATTTTAGTTAATCTAGTTCTTCTTCATTTTCGATCTCAAAATTTAAGTACAGTGCTTTCGTCATATCTTCCGATTGCATTACTTCTTCGGGTGTTTTGGTTTCTAACTCCTTTTCTATATTCTCTTCAAAATTTGCGATGAAGTTAGAAAGGCTTTTACTTATCTTAACAAGGTACAATGTGTCTACTGTTCTTAACTCTACAGCTTCAACATAATCACCTTTAATATTTTTGAAGCTGATAATGTCTTCATCACCATATCCATAAGGATAAGTTTCTATTAAAAGTGCTGCTAATTGGTGGTCTAATTTACGGTAATCAATAAGTCGTCTGGTCATAACTAATTTATTTATAGAGGGTTGTGATTATCTATAACTAAGCTAGCAATTAAAGTCACATTTCGCTTTATAGAGTTGTGAAAGTGCCTGTTTGAGTATATGAAGTTTTTAAACTTTGTAGTAAGCGAAAGCTTCTGAGAATAAATCTACAGGAATTTCTACATCGAACTCAGGTTCACCAATAGATTTTAAGAGGACAAAGTTTACTTTACCGTGCGAATTTTTCTTATCATACTTCATAAGTTTAAGAATGTTGTCAATATCATCATTCAAAAATTCTACTTTATCATATCTATTTAAGAATGTAGTTTTTATATCTTCTAAGCTTTCATTAGTTAGTCCTAAAAGTTTATTTGATAAATAAGCTTCTAAAATCATTCCTATCGAAATTGCTTCACCATGTAAAAGCATTTCTTTAGATTCATTCTCTAAGAAGTAAGATTCAATAGCATGACCAAGTGTGTGTCCGTAATTCAATATTTTACGAATATGTTGCTCTGTGGGGTCTTGAAGTACAACTTTGTTTTTTATCTGAATAGATGTTAGAATATGATTTTTCATATCCTCTAAACTTTCTGCATCTTTTAAGGCTTCCCAGTAAGCTGTGTTTTGGATTAGTCCGTGTTTCAGCATTTCTGCGAAACCGCTTCGTACTTGTCTATTATCAAGAGTATCAAGAAAATCTGGCACAACTAATACCATTACTGGTTGGTTGATAACACCTACCTGATTTTTCAAGGAACCTAGGTCTATTCCCGTTTTACCACCTACAGAAGCATCTACCATAGATAATAGGGTAGTAGGTACGTTTATAAAATCTATTCCTCTTTTAAAAGTTGAGGCTATAAACCCACCCATATCGGTCAATACGCCACCACCAAGGTTAATCATAACGCTTTTTCGGTCGGCACCTAATTCAGATAAAGCTTCCCAAACACCTATGCACGTTTCAATGTTTTTATTTACTTCACCAGATTCAATTTCAATAATTTCAAACTGATATTCACCACTAATCTCTGCCATAAAATTTGGTAGACAAAGTTCATGTGTATTTTCATCCACCAAAATAAAAACAATAGAATATTTCTTTTGAGCTAAATGGGAATTTAAAGCTTGAAAAGCTTTTTCGTTAAAATGTACTGCGTAAGAATCTGAAATTATAGAATCCATTAAAAATATGGCTTAGTATTGATTACTATTTCACCGCAAAATAAAGGTTATTTTTAGTCTTAGGATTATAAATTCTGTGATTATATTTGATCGTTATAGAAATTTTAAAAAATGGACCAAATATTTGAAAATACCGCAACGGCATTTGCTTTAAAATCAGACTCAGAATTAGAAAGAGCTTATTTTCTTTTTAAAATGATTTCAAATGAACCATTAGTGAAAATGGGTTCGGTAATTACCAATTTTGCTTTTAAAGCACATTTACCTGTAGAAGGTCTTATTAGGGCTACTGTGTTTGATCATTTTTGTGGAGGCGTAAATGAACGTGATTGCTTGCCTGTAGTGGACCGAATGTGGGGAAAAGGAGTTTGCTCTGTTCTAGATTATTCAGTTGAAGGTAAGGAAGAAGAAGACCCTTTTGACACGGCTACCGAAATGATTTTGACAATTTTAGACTTTGTCAAAGAAAAGGAAGCTATTCCCTATGCAGTTTTTAAACCAACCGGTTTTGGAAGATTTGGGTTGTATCAAAAAATTAGCGAGAAAAAAGAACTTACAAAAAAGGAACAAGCTGAATGGCAACGTGTTGTTAATAGGTTTGATAAGGTTTGTAAAAAAGCGCACGACTTAGAGGTGTCTTTGCTTATAGATGGCGAAGAAAGTTGGATGCAAGATGCCGCAGACGATTTAGCTGAAGATATGATGCGTAAATACAACAAAAAGAAAAGAATTGTATTTAATACTTTACAGACATACAGATGGGATCGATTGCCTTATTTGAAAGCACTTCAAGAACGTGCGGTAAAAGATGGTTTTTTGGTAGGTATGAAGGTTGTACGTGGTGCTTACATGGAAAAGGAAAATGAAAGAGCCAAAGAAAAAGGGTATACTTCTCCTATATGCAAAACAAAGGTCGAAACAGATGAAAATTTTAATGCTACCATTGAATATATGATAGATAATCTTGATTCTCTATCTATTTTTTCCGGTACGCATAATGAAGATAGTTGTTACCGTCTAATGGAGTTAATGGAGCAAAAAGGTATAGCTAAAAATAATGAACACGTTTGGTTTGGGCAGTTGTATGGAATGAGTGACCATATCTCATATAATTTAGCGGCCAATGGCTATAATGTTGCTAAATATTTACCATTTGGACCCGTACGTGATGTAATGCCTTATTTAATTAGAAGAGCGGATGAAAATACTTCTGTTGCCGGACAAACCAGTAGAGAGCTATCGTTATTGAAAAAAGAAAGAAAGCGTAGAAAGATATAAATTTTAGTTATTGTAGTTCCACTTTCTGAATGGTGGCTTTTTCTCTACAATTTTTTACGGTAAACCTATAATCTCGTTCCTTGTATTCAGATTCTACAATGTATGTTTTACAAGGAACAGATTTAGTATCGCTTTTGCCAAAATCAACATCACCTTCTGTTAAAATATAGGTAACCCCAATAGAGTCTAATTGAAACTCTTGAAGTTTTTGCTTTGCTTCATCGCTATAGTACATTGACTTTGAACGAATATCTTTTAGTGTTCTACAATCAGGAAGATAGCAAAAATACACTCCGGTTTCTTGAGATTTCTTTTTAAGAAAGAAAGTAAGAAATACTATACCAATGGATAAACCTACCAAGAAAAAACCTAACCTTTTAAGAAAATCCATTTATGCGTTTTATGTAAAATTAAAATGCAAAATTATGTCTTTTTATAGGATAGAAAAAAGAATGCTTTCAGTATTCTAAAAAATAAGAAAATTAATATCACTGTATTGTAAGTCAAACCACTCTCCAACAGATTTGTTGGTAAGAATACCATGGTACATATAAAGTCCGTTACGTAGACCTTTGTCAAAACGTAATGAATTTTCTAAACCGCCATCTTCACCAATTTTTAATAAATACGGAGTGAATATATTGCTTATACTTACAGAAGCTGTTTTTGGATATCTTGACGGTATGTTTGGAACTCCATAATGTATTACATCAAACTTTCTTCTTGTAGGTTTATTATGATCGGTAATCTCGCTAGTTTCAAAGCAGCCGCCTGTATCAATACTTACATCTATGATAACGGCACCTTTTTTCATATGCTCTACCATAGTGCTTGTAACCACTACAGGAGACCTGTCTTTACCTCTTGTGGCACCAATAGCTACATCACAACGTTTTAAAGCTTTAAGCAGATTTTTTGGTTGAATAGTAGAAGTGTAAACGGTCTGTTTTAAATTGGTCTGTATATTTCTGAGTTTGGTGATAGAGTTGTCAAAAACCTTTACATTGGCACCAATGCCTATAGCTGAACGCGCGGCGAACTCTCCAACTGTACCTGCTCCAATAATAACAACTTCTACAGGTGGTACTCCACTGATATTACCAAACATTAAACCATTGCCGTTATTATTTGCAGCCATTAATTCGGCAGCAATTAATACAGAGGAAATTCCTGCTATTTCACTTAAAGACCTTACAGCTGGGTACTTTCCTTCTTCATCACGAATATATTCAAAAGCAATAGCGGTAATTCTTTTTCTGGCAAGTTCTTCAAAATACTCTTTGTATTGAGTTTTAATTTGAAGCGCAGAAATAACCGTTGTTTGCGGATTTATAAATTCTATTTCGGTTAGGGTAGGAGGCTCCACTTTTAGAATAAGTGGACAAGCAAAAACTTTTTTTGTATCTCTTGTTATCTCACCACCTGCAGTAATATAATCTGCATCTGAATAATGTGCACCTTCACCTGCACCAGATTCTATTAAAACACGATGTCCATTTGCTGTAATTGCATTAACAGCATCTGGAGTTAAACAAATTCTTTTTTCTTGATATTGATTTTCTTTTGGTAAACCTATAAAAAGCTCACCTTTTTGACGTAAAACTTCTAAAGTTTCCTCTTGTGGAATTAATTGATGTTTGCTAAAGGGTGAAGTGGGTTGGTTCATAACTAAAATATCCGTTGTTCAAATCAATGACTTGAAACTCAAATGTACAATTTTTAAAGAAATGAATGTTTGTACTATTTGTAAAGATAGTTTTATGCTAAAATTTAAGATGAAGCCAGTTTTGCAAGCGATTTTGTAAAATTTTTAAAAAATTTTCTATGTTACCTGTAGATAGTTTAGAGTTTAATTCCTCTGATAATGTCGGGAATCCAGGTGCATCATTTATATCATTCTTGATTGCGGCTTTTTTTTTTGACGAACTGAAATCCTTTTCTTTTAATTCTTTAAGTTCTGCATCCATTGCATCCAAATCAATACCAAGAACATGCTTGTCATATATTTTAATTCTTAAAAAGTATACAAATGGAATAATTATTATACAAATTGGCAATAACCAAAGTAAATTCTCTGTATCTATATCGTTATCATAGTTGTATAAAACCTCAAAAATTTGGAAGGCATACATAGCAATTGGAATAAGTATAATATGATACCACCAATTTTTAACAGTTAGAAACCAAAATATCAACAAATATAACGGTACAATTTTTCCCATCATGAACCAAATAAATGTTGAAACGTCAGCAAAACCATGACTATCGATTGTAATACCAATTATAGTTACAGAACTTCCTGTAGCTTCAGGAATATATTCGTATAATTTATACAAAAATGGAGAAATAGCTATGAAAAAGACCATTATAGATTCTAGTAGAATCTTTCTTTGGGCTTTTTTATTTTTTACTTTAGGCGTCATTAAAAATTATATATAAACTTCTAACGATGGTAATGTAAAAAAAGTATAAAAAAAGGGTGTATTAGCATACACCCTTTATAAATAAAAATTTGTACTTAAATTTTTTCTTTTAATTTTCTTTTATCAATTCCGACTTGCTGATTATCGATATCAATAACTGGAGCAGCCATTGCTAATAAAAATACGCCTAAGGCAAGGGAAGCTAAGAAAGTTCTTTTGTTTTTCATTTTCAAGGGGTTTTTGGTTAAACATTAGTTTGTTCTCCTACAAACGTAAGAAATAATGTACAATTAAAAATGTTTTAAACGTTAAAAATGAGCATTTTATCTGATTTTATAAACATTACATCGATTTTTTGGTTTTTCATCGAATAAATACAATAAAAATTCCGCCTCAACGATGTTCGTTTTCTACATATAAGGTTTATACAAAACCATATCGCTATAGCAACTAGTTATGAGAGTTTTAGCCTGCGAGTTGACTCATCTAGAATTTCTATAGTTATTTCTTGAACATCTTTCGGAATTAGGTTGGGTATTTTCTCTGGCCACTCCATGAATATCCAACTGTCAGAGGTTAAATAATCATCTATGCCCATATCCATAGCTTCTACTTCATCTTCAAGTCTGTAAAAATCAAAATGATAAGCTAATAATTCTCCATTTTCTAATGCATATTCATTTACTAGACCAAATGTAGGGCTGCTTACATTATCCTTACTTCCTAACTCCTTAATAAATGCTTTAATAAGTGTAGTTTTACCAGCACCCATTGGAGCATAAAAAGCTAAGGTTTTGCTATTTGATTTTTCTATTAGCTGCTTTACAATGTTGCTTAAATCTTTTTCTTTATAAATATATTCCATATTCCTAAAACTATTTAGGCTCCAAAACTACAAAAGGTATAATCATTTCCTCTAATGATACACCGCCATGTTGGTATGTATTTCTATAATAACTAACATAGTGATTGTAATTATTTGGATAAGCAAAAAACAAATCATTCTTAGCGAAAATATAAGAGCTACTCATATTAATACTTGGTAAATGAATAGATTTAGGATCTTTTGCAGCTAGCACATCATTCTTTTCATAAGTTAAGCTCCTACCGGTCTTGTAACGTAAATTTAGACTGGTATCTCTGTCGCCCACCACTTTTGAAGGTGATTTTACATTTATAGTTCCGTGATCAGTAGTGATGATTAACTTCATTCCCAAAGTTTGTGCTTGTTGAATAATTTCTAACATTGGGGAATTTTTAAACCAACTTGTGGTTAGCGATCTGTACGATTTATCATTAGATGCTAATTCCTTTATTACCTCCATTTCGGTTTTGGAGTGAGATAGCATATCCACAAAATTATATACAATAACAGTTAGGTCATTGTCTTTTTGCCCTTTGAAATTCTGACTTAAATGCTTTCCTTGTTTAAGACTACTAATTTTATGATACTCCCATTTTAAATCTAATCCCAATCTTTTTAACTGTGCATCAAGAAATTTGTCTTCAAATAAATTTTTACCTCCTTCATCCGTATCGTTTTTCCACCAATCCGGATACTTTTTCTCCATATCTAAAGGGGTAAGTCCAGAGAATATAGCGTTACGCGCATATTGTGTAGCCGTAGGTAATATGCTATAATATGAATCTTCTTTTTTCTTTTTGTAAAAGGAGTTTACAGTATCTTCAAAAGCGTACCATTGATCGTAACGCAAATTATCAACTACAATCAATAAAGTTTTTTGATCTTTAATTTCTGGTGCAATCCATTTTTTGAATAGTGTATGAGACATTACCGGTGCATCAATATCTGTAAACCAATCTTCATAGTTGCGCTCTACGAATTTCCCAAATTGCTGATTTGCTTCCGTCTTTTGCGATTCAAGAATTTCGAACATGCCACTATCTTCAATTTCTTCTAATTGTAGTTCCCAATAAATAAGCTTTTTATACAAATCTGCCCATTCTTGATAAGAATTGACCATTGATAAGTCCATCGCAATTTTTCTGAATTCTTGCTGATAGTTGCTTGTGGTTTTTTCAGAAACTAATCTAGAATGATCTAAATTCTTTTTTAAAGAAAGCAAAATCTGGTTTGGGTTTACTGGCTTAATTAGGTAATCGGCAATTTTAGAACCAATAGCTTCTTCCATTATAAACTCTTCTTCACTCTTGGTAATCATAACCACGGGTAAGGAATTATCTATTACTTTAATTTCTGAAAGTGTTTCTAAACCAGATATACCTGGCATATTTTCATCTAAGAAAACAATATCTACTCTAGTTTCCGCTAATTCTTCTAAAGCCTCTTGTCCACTCTGGCAGGTGATTACGCTATAGTTTTTAGATTCAAGAAAGATGATATGAGGTTTGAGTAAATCAATTTCATCATCTACCCATAATATTTTTATTTTGTTCATTGAATTATTATTTGACGATAATCAAATTCTATGCTAATGCTTTTGTATAACTTTGAAATGTTAATTTCAGAAAAGACGACGTTATCTTGAAGACATCAAACAAATTGAAAATCTTTAATGATCCAATTTACGGATTTATTAGAATTCCCAATACGCTCATTTTTGACCTCATTGCAGATCCTTATTTTCAAAGGCTCCGAAGAATTTCTCAAATGGGGCTATCTTATTTAGTGTATCCTGGGGCACACCATACTAGATTTCATCATGCATTGGGTTGCATGTATTTAATGCAGAAATCAATACAAGTACTTCGTTTTAAAGGAGTTGAAATAACTCAGAAAGAAGAAGACGGACTTTTAGGAGCTATACTTTTACATGATATTGGGCATGGTCCCTTTTCACATGCTATGGAGCATAGCATTGTAGAAGGTGTTAGTCATGAGTTTATTTCGCTTCAATTTATGAAGGAACTTAATGAGCGATTTAACGGAAGTTTAACGGAAGCAATTTCTATTTTCACCGGTAAGCACTCGAAAAAGTTTTTAAATCAATTGGTATCTAGCCAGTTAGATATGGATAGACTTGACTATTTAAAACGAGATAGCTTTTATACTGGTGTAGCGGAGGGTAATACCAATGCGGAACGATTAATTACGATGTTAAACGTTGTAGACGGTAATTTAGTAATAGAGGAAAAGGGAATTTATTCGGTAGAAAAATTCCTTATGGCTCGTCGCTTTATGTACTGGCAAGTGTACTTGCATAAGACTGCAGTAGTCGCAGAACGTTTACTAATTAGTATTCTTAAGAGAGCACGATCACTTATTGAAAAAGGAGAAACTTTAGTCTGTAGCCAAGCGCTAGGTTATTTCTTAACCCACCATATTGATATAAATAATTTTGATAGTGATACGTTAGAAAAATTCGCCAAACTTGATGACGTTGATATATTGGCTGCTTTAAAAGAATGGCAAAATTCAAGTGATTTTGTGTTATCCGCTCTTTGCGAGATGATAATACATAGAAAGCTTTTACATATTAAGGTTAAAAAGGATCCTATTTCTGATAGTAAATTTTTAATTCAACAAAATAAGGTGAAAAAGCGTTACAATCTTACAGATGAAGAAGCTTCATACTTTGTTTTCAAGGGAGAGTTAAAGAATAAGGCTTATGATAGGGAACATCAGACTATCAACATTTTAAGAAAAAATGGAAAGATAACAGATGTTGCCAAATTATCTGACCACCTTAATTTGAATGCACTTTCAAAAACAGTGACCAAATATTATATGTGTTATCCTAAAGAAGGTGTTTAACAATTTTTCTTACTTTTACGCTCATGAAATTTACAGCAGGTCAGATTGCAGGTATCTTAGAAGGAGAAGTGCATGGAAATCCAGAAATAGCCGTACATAAACTTGCTAAAATCGAGGAAGGCGAAGAAGGTTCCCTTACTTTTTTAGCTAATCCTAAGTATACTTCGTTCATTTACAAGACAAAGGCATCTATAACAATAGTAAATAAAAGTTTTGTTCCTGAACAAGATCTTGAAACTACTTTGATTAAAGTTGAAGATGCTTATAAGTCTTTTTCTAAATTGTTAGAATACTACAATCAAGTCAAAAACAATAAAGTAGGGATAGAAGAACCTATTTTTAAATCGGACACCGCCACTTATGGTTCCGATGTTTATATAGGAGCTTTTGCTTATTTGGGAAATAATGTAACCTTAGGAGATAACGTTAAAGTATACCCTAATGTATATATTGGTGACAATGTAAAAATTGGAAATAATGTTATTCTTTTTGCAGGTGCAAAAGTTTATTCAGAAACCATAATCGGTAACAATTGTGTAGTAAATAGTGGAGTGGTTTTAGGTGCTGATGGATTTGGTTTTGCGCCAAATGAAGATGGGGAGTTTGCGAAAGTACCACAGACCGGTAATGTAATATTAGAAGATAATGTAGATATTGGTGCCGGTACTACCATAGATAGAGCAACTTTAGGTTCTACTATTTTGAGAAAAGGCGTGAAGTTAGATAACCAAATACAGATTGCACATAATGTTGAAATTGGTGAGCATACCGTTATTGCTGCGCAAACAGGAATAGCTGGATCTACCAAAATAGGAAAACATTGTATGATTGGTGGACAAGTAGGTATTGTAGGCCATATTGTTATTGGTGATTTTGTGAAAATACAAGCCCAATCTGGTATTGGTAGAAATGTAAAAGATAATGAAGTATTGCAGGGTTCACCAGCATTGAATTACGGTGATTTCAACAAATCTTATGTTCATTTTAAGAACTTACCAAAAATAATTAGTAGAATCGACACTTTAGAAAAGAAGGACTGAGGATGAGTACAACAAACAACAAACAAAGAACAATTAGTAAAGAGGTAAGCCTAACGGGAGTAGGTTTACATACTGGGAGCGATGTTACCATTAAATTTTTACCTGCAAATGAAAACCACGGTTATGCATTTAAAAGGGTAGACTTAGAAGGAGAACCTATAATTCCAGCTGATGCTAACCTTGTTATAAATACACAACGAGGCACCAATTTGGAAAAAAATGGTGTAAAGATTCAAACTTCAGAGCATGTTTTAGCTGCTTTGGTTGGTCTTGAAATAGATAATGTTTTAATAGAGCTGAACGCTGCTGAACCGCCTATTATGGATGGTTCTTCTAAGTTTTTTGTAGAAGTTTTGGAGAGTGCTGGTATTGTTGAGCAAGATGCAGTTCGAGAAGAATACATTGTAAAAGATGTTATTTCATTTAAAGATGAAGAAACTGGTAGCGAAATAACAATCATTCCCTCAGACGAATATCAAGTGATGACAATGGTAGATTTTGGGACTAAAGTCTTAGGAACTCAAAATGCTACTCTGGATAAAATTTCTGATTTTAAATCGGAAATTTCTAATGCACGTACATTTAGTTTTTTACACGAGCTGGAAATGCTTTTGGAAAATGGACTTATTAAAGGTGGAGATTTAAATAATGCCATTGTTTATGTGGATAAAGAAATTTCTGAAGCTACAATGTCAAAATTAGAGAAGGCTTTTGACAAAAAGAAGCTTTCTGTTAAGGCAAATGGTATTTTAGATAATCTAACATTACACCAACCTAACGAAGCTGCAAGACATAAATTATTAGATGTTATTGGAGATTTAGCCTTAATTGGTACACGTATTCGTGGTAAGGTGATAGCAAACAAACCAGGGCATTATGTAAATAACCAATTTGCCAAGAAACTGTCTCAAATCATAAAATTAGAAAAACGTAATAAAGTACCAAAGTACGATTTAAGTTTACCTCCATTAATGGATATCCACAAGATAATGGATATGCTTCCTCACAGACCTCCTTTCTTATTAATAGATCGAATTATTGAGCTTTCTGATGAGCATGTAGTAGGTATGAAAAATGTTACGATGAACGAACCTTTCTTCGTTGGTCATTTTCCCGGGGCTCCGGTAATGCCAGGTGTACTTCAAGTAGAAGCTATGGCGCAAACGGGTGGTATTTTAGTTTTAAGTACTGTTCCTGATCCAGAAAATTATTTGACTTTGTTTATGAAAATAGATAAAGTAAAATTTAAAAGACAAGTACTGCCAGGCGATACTTTAATATTTCACTGTAGTTTAATTACACCTATTAGAAGAGGTATTTGTCATATGCAGGCATATGCATACGCTAATGATAAATTGGTAAGTGAAGCAGAGTTAATGGCGCAAATAGTTAAAAGAACTTAGAATGAATCAACCTTTAGCCTATATTCATCCAGGAGCTAAAATATCTAAAAATGTTGTAGTTGAACCTTTTACTACCATTCATAACAATGTAACAATTGGTGATGGTACATGGATAGGTTCTAACGTCACCATAATGGAAGGAGCTCGTATTGGAAAAAATTGCAATATTTTTCCTGGTGCCGTTATTTCTGCATCTCCTCAAGATTTAAAGTATGACGGAGAAGAAACAACCGTAGTTATTGGAGATAATACCACTATTAGAGAGTGTGCTACAATCCACAAAGGAACATCAGACCGTATGAAAACGGTAATTGGCAAGAATTGTTTAATCATGGCATATTGCCATATTGCTCATGATTGCCTAGTTGGTGACAATTGTATATTTTCAAATAATTCTACCTTGGCAGGTCATGTAACCATTGGCGACAATGTTATTCTGGCGGGTTTAGTTGCTGTGCATCAATTTGTATCGGTAGGGCAACATGCTTTTGTAACTGGCGGATCTTTAGTTAGAAAAGATGTGCCACCTTATGTGAAAGCAGCAAGGGAGCCATTATCATACGTAGGTATTAATTCTGTAGGATTAAGAAGGAGAGGTTTTATATCTGATAAGATTAGAGAGATACAGAATATCTATCGTATTCTATATCAAAAAAATTATAATAATTCTCAAGCAGTACAAATAATTGAAGCTGAAATGGAGGCAACTCCTGAGCGCGATGAAATTTTACAATTTATTCGCGATTCCCAACGTGGAATTATGAAAGGATATTTCAGCAACAATTAGTAAATCTATTTTAAACTTAAGTTAATAACATTAATACATATTACGAATGGCTTCTACATCAGATATACGAAAAGGACTATGCATAAGATATAATAATGATATCTATAAGATTATCGAATTTTTACACGTAAAACCGGGTAAAGGTCCTGCTTTTGTGCGTACAAAGCTTAAAAGTGTTACCTCTGGTAAAGTGTTGGATAATACGTTTTCTGCAGGTCATAAAATTGAAGATGTTCGAGTTGAAACTCGTTCGTACCAATATTTATATCCAGAAGGAGATACATATCACTTTATGAATACTGATGATTACAATCAAATAACCCTTCAAGAAAGTTCTCTTGATGCACCTGGTCTTTTAAAAGAAGGTGAAGTGGTTAAGATCATGTTCAACACAGAAGATAGTATGCCATTATCTGTAGATATGCCTGCAAGTGTAGTTTTAGAAATTACCTATACTGAGCCAGGCGTAAAAGGTAATACCGCTACTAATGCTACTAAGCCGGCAACTGTGGAAACAGGAGCAGAGGTAAATGTTCCGTTATTTATCAATGAAGGAGATAAAATTAAAATAGATACCTCCAATGGTTCTTACATGGAGCGTGTTAAAGAGTAGTATGTATTTACTAATTAGAAACTAAGCAAGTCATTTGAAATTTCCGACTACTTTTTCATTAAAACAGATTGCCGATATTATATCAAGCGAATATGTTGGGCAAGATGATTTTCCTGTCTTTGGCATGAATGAAATTCATGTTGTAGAAAATGGTGATATCGTTTTTGTAGATCATCCAAAATATTATGATAAGGCCTTACAGTCTAAGGCAACCATAATTTTAATCAATAAAAATGTAGAATGCCCAGAAGGTAAGGCTTTGTTAATTTCAGATGACCCATTTAGGGATTTCAATAAATTGACAAGCTTTTTTCAGCCATTTGTTCCAAATAGTCAGACTATTTCTGTAACTGCTAAAATTGGAAAAAATACTGTAATACAGCCTAATGCATTTATTGGAAATAATGTTGTAATAGGTGATAATTGCCTAATACACTCTAATGTTTCTATTTATGATAACTGTATCATTGGAAATAATGTTACCATACATGCGGGTTCTGTTTTAGGTGCAGATGCATTTTATTATAAGAAAAGACCAGAAGGATTCGATAAATTGATTTCCGGAGGTAGGGTTGTTTTAAAGGATAACGTTGATATTGGTGCACTTTGCACTATAGACAGAGGTGTAACGGGCGATACAACTATTGGATTTGGTTCAAAATTAGATAACCAGGTGCATGTTGGTCATGATACCGTTATTGGAGAAAAATGTTTAATAGCATCACAGACTGGTATTGCAGGTTGTGTAATTATTGAAGATGAAGTAACGCTTTGGGGTCAAGTTGGTACTGCAAGTGGTATTACAATTGGTAAAAAAGCGGTGATAATGGGGCAGACCGGTGTCACAAAATCAGTTTCCGGCGGTAAGAGTTATTTTGGCACTCCCATAGAAGAATCACGCGAAAAGTTGAAACAATTAGCATATTTAAAGAAGATTCCAGAAATAATTAAAAAAATGGATAATAAATAAGGCTGTTAATGCTATAAAATTCATTAACAACTTATATTTTTGTTCTATTAAAAAAATAAAAACTACAGTAGTATGAGCGTATTAGTAAATAAGGATTCCAAAATAATCGTACAAGGTTTCACTGGTAGTGAAGGTACTTTCCATGCCGAGCAGATGATTGAGTACGGTACTAATATCGTAGGTGGCGTTACTCCAGGTAAAGGAGGACAAGAGCATTTAGGAAAACCTGTTTTTAACACGGTTACCGAAGCAGTTGAAAAAGTTGGAGCAGATACAACAATTATTTTTGTTCCGCCTGCATTTGCTGCAGATGCAATTATGGAATCTGCAGAAGCAGGTATAAAAGTTATTATTACAATTACAGAAGGTATACCTGTTGCCGATATGGTGCAGGTTGCCAACTATATTAAAAATAGAGATTGTCGTTTAATTGGACCTAACTGTCCTGGCGTTATTACTCCTGGTCAAGCAAAAGTTGGTATCATGCCAGGTTTTGTATTTAAAGAAGGTAACGTAGGTATCGTTTCTAAGTCGGGTACTTTAACTTATGAAGCTGCTGATCAAGTGGTAAGACAAGGTTTAGGAATTACAACCGCAATCGGTATTGGCGGTGATCCAATTATTGGAACTACAACTAAAGAAGCTGTTGAACTTTTAATCAATGATCCAGATACTAAGTGTGTAGTTATGATCGGTGAAATTGGCGGACAATTAGAAGCTGATGCTGCACAATGGTACAAAGCTAGTGGTAGCAAAAAACCAGTTGTTGGTTTTATCGCAGGTGAAACTGCTCCTGCTGGTCGTACTATGGGCCATGCTGGTGCAATTGTAGGTGGTAGCGATGATACAGCGCAAGCTAAAAAACAAATCATGAGAGATTGTGGTATTCACGTTGTAGATTCTCCAGCAGAAATTGGTTTGAAAGTAAAAGAAGTAATGGGTTAAGAACTCATATTTTTCATATAAAATCCCGTTTATAGCGGGATTTTTTTTAGCCTATAAATTAAACAAAAGGTATATTTGGTAAACATCGGTTTAAAATAACGGACTTATGAAATTATTAGAAGATAAAAATGTAATTATTACAGGAGCAAGTAGGGGTATTGGTATGGGTATAGCCCAAGTTTTTGCTGATCACGGTGCAAATGTTGCATTTACATATAGCTCTAGCGAAGCGCCAGCTCTTGAATTAGAAAAAGAATTGAAAGCAAAAGGTGTAAATGCTAAAGCTTACAAGAGTAATGCTGCTAATTTTCAAGAAGCTGAAGAATTGGTTGCAAAAGTTTTAGAAGATTTTGGTGGTAGAATCGATGTTTTGATCAATAACGCAGGTATTACTAAAGATAATCTGTTGATGCGTATGTCTGAGGCTGATTTTGATACTGTAATTGATATCAACTTAAAGTCTGTATTTAACATGACAAAAGCTGTACAACGTACTTTGTTAAAGCAACGTAGTGGTTCAATAATTAACATGAGTAGTGTTGTAGGTGTTAAGGGTAATGCCGGACAGACAAACTATGCTGCATCTAAGGCGGGTATGATTGGTTTTACTAAATCTGTAGCTTTAGAATTAGGATCTAGAAATATTAGATGTAATGCAATTGCACCAGGTTTTATTGAAACAGAAATGACAGATAAGCTTGATGAGAAAACTGTACAAGGTTGGAGAGACGGTATTCCGTTAAAACGTGGTGGTTCTACTGAAGATATTGCTAATGCATGTCTTTATTTTGCATCAGACCTTTCTAGTTATGTAACAGGTCAGGTATTGAATGTTGATGGAGGTATGTTAACTTAAATCAAGATTAAAATACATTGGAATATTAATTATATATTCCATATTTAGGTTCAATTTTAATTATTACATGGAAAGCAAAACGATATTGTACATTATTCTTGCTGCAATTGTAGCCTTGGGTATCGTTGTCTTTCAATACATATATAAACAGAAGGCTAAAAGTAAAATCTATTTGCTTTTAGCCTTTTTACGTTTTGTTGGAATTTTCGGATTATTACTACTTCTAATTAATCCACAGTTCGCACAAAAAACTTATACATTAGAGAAACCTAATTTGGTGATTTTGGCAGATAACTCTACTTCTGTTACTGAAAAAGGTGAAGAATTAAAAGAGATTATTTCAAAAATAAAGGCATCCAAAGAAATATCTAATAGATTTAAAATAGCAGATTACAAATTTGGATCTGATCTTAATATTCTTGACAGCCTTTCTTTTCAAGCTAAAAATACCAACATCTATAAATCGCTTTCTTCTTTAAAAGATGTCTACGCAAGAGAACAAATGGTTGCCCTTGTACTATCGGATGGCAATCAAACTATAGGTGAAGATTATAGTAATTTCAAAACCGATAGAAATAACACTATTTATTCAATAGTTTTAGGAGACACTACTAAGTATAAAGATATTTCTGTAGGACCAATACAGACTAATAAGTATGCCTTTTTAAAGAATAAATTCCCATTAGAAACCTATGTTTCATATCAGGGTAACACTCCCGTTTCTGTTTCTGTATCACTTAAAATGAATGGTAAAATAGTGCATAAGGAGAATTTAAAATTAAACGCCGATGTTAATTTTAAAACTATTGCTATTCAAATAGATGCAAATAGTGTAGGTATTAAAAATTTAGAAGTGGAAGTCTCTCAATTAGTAGAAGAGCGTAATGTTAAAAACAACCGTAGAGCTTCTAGTATTGAGGTGATTGATGAGAAAACTAAGATTGCTTTAATTTCGGATATTTTGCATCCAGATTTGGGAGCCCTTAAAAAAGCAATTGAAAGTAATGAACAACGGGAAGTTTCTATTTTAAAATCTAGTGCTAGTAATAGTGTTTTAGAAGATGTTGATTTATTTATATTTTATCAACCTACAGCTAAATTCAAACAATCTTTTGATTTCGCCAAAAGTAAAAATGCTAATACCTTTATAATTACCGGATCTCAAACAGATTATACTTTTATAAATAAATTAAGTGTTGGTATTGAGCTCGAAACAGGTTATCCGCAACAAGAAGTTTTTGGCTTATTAAACAATGCTTTTACCAAGTATGATATTACCAATTTTGATTTAACGGATTATCCACCTTTAGTAAGTGATGCAGGACCTATCTTAATCACATCTCCTTTTGAAACTTTATTGGGCACTCAAATTAAAGGATTAAATATTCAACAACCGTTACTGTCGGTAATTGACGAAAACGGTAGTAAAAGGGCAGTTTTAATAGCGGAGAATATTTGGAAATGGCGTGTACAAACGTATCGAAACACTAACGAATTTGTAAACTTTGATGAGTTTATTGGAAATTTAATTCGATACTTAACAACTTCCAAAAACAAATCTAGACTCAATGTCGATTATGAAAAAGTATATCAGGGTAGTAATAATACAGTTATAACTGCCACATATTTTGATGAGGCTTTTCTTTTTGATAAATATGCAATGGTTAGTATTAAAGTAACGAATACTGATACTCAAAAAATTCAAATCAATCCAATGGTACTTAAAAATGGTTTTTTTGAAGCTGATTTGTCTAATCTAGTTGCTGGTGAGTATGATTTTGTTGTTTCTGTAGAAAAGGAATCAAAAATAGAAAAAGGATCATTCGTCATCTCTGAGTTTGATATGGAAAATCAGTTTGTTTCTAGTGATAATTTAAAGATGGAAAAACTGGCGATTAATTCTGGCGGAAAAATATTTTATCCAGCTCAAATAGATGTGTTACTAAAGGATTTAAGTACTAACGATGCTTACGTTCCAACAGAGAAAAGCACTGAAAATATCGTATCTTTGATAGATTTCAAATTTCTTTTGGGAATCATAGTTTTTGCTTTCGCGGCAGAATGGTTTATCAGAAAATATAACGGATTAATTTAAATTGAAACGAATGGATAAGTTACCTAAGATTGCGCTACCCGCAATATTTATTTTTATTGTATTGATTATTGGAATATCAAAATCTACTGTTACCATCGACTCAGGTCAGGCAGGGGTTTTGTATAAAACTTTTGGTGGAGGTGTAGTTACCGATGAACCACCGATGGGTGAAGGATTTCATCTAGTTGCACCATGGAATAGAGTTACTATTTATGAAGTAAGACAACAAGAAGTTCTTGAAAGTATGAATGTATTATCAAGTAATGGTTTGGATATTAAATTGGAAGCTTCTGCTTGGTTTGAACCTATTCGTAATGATTTAGGGAAATTACATCAAGAAAAAGGGGAGGATTATATTCAAAGAGTTCTTTTACCTACAATACGTTCTGCGGCACGTTCAGTCGTTGGTCGTTATACACCAGAACAATTGTACTCCAGTAAAAGAGATGCTATTCAACAAGAGATTTTTGACGAGACTCAAAAAATTGTATCTGGTCAGTATATTCAATTGAATGAGATTTTGGTAAGAGATGTAACCTTGCCTCCAACAATCAAAGATGCTATCGAAAGAAAACTAAAGCAAGAGCAAGAGTCTTTAGAATATGAGTTTAGACTAGTTACGGCTAAGAAAGAAGCAGAAAAAGTAACAATCGAAGCACAAGGTAAGGCAGATGCAAACCGTATTTTAAGTGCTTCTTTAAATGACCAAATCTTAAAAGATAAAGGTATCGATGCTACATTAAAATTGTCAGAATCACCAAATTCTAAGGTAGTTATTGTTGGTGGTAGTGATGGATTACCTTTAATTTTGGGTAATAACTAAAACACGGAGTCAATTATTTTTGTTTCATTTTAAACTTTTGTTTTGTGAAATGGAAAATACCTTTTACTTTTACAGTATAATGAAAAATAGAACTACACATCATCATATTCATACACACGCTTAGGCGAGGTAGGAATGTATTGTAGTAGAACAACATATTTTAAAACCCGTTTGAGCAATCAAACGGGTTTTGTATTTAAATCTCTTTTGGTTGCCAAGCATTAAATTAAGAAAATGACTAAAATTAGAATTGCTATTCAGAAATCGGGAAGACTTAATGAGGAGTCCCTTCAAATTTTAAAAGATTGTGGAATTTCCATTGATAATGGTAAAGACCAGCTTAAGGCATCTTCAAGAAACTTTCCTATGGAAGTGTTTTATTTGAGAAACGGAGATATTCCTCAATACCTAAGAGATGGTGTAGTTGATATTGCAATCATTGGAGAAAATGTACTGATTGAAAAAGGAGAAGATATATCTATTGCTGAAAGATTAGGGTTCTCTAAGTGCAAGGTGTCATTAGCTGTACCTAAATCAGTTAAGTATAATTCTGTTAAGGATTTTGAAGGTAAACGAATTGCTACTTCTTATCCAAATACAGTACTTAATTATTTGAAAGAAAAAGGAGTTAAGGCAGATTTACACATTATTAATGGATCGGTAGAGATAGCTCCAAATATAGGACTTGCAGATGCCATTTGTGATATTGTTTCTAGTGGAAGTACCTTATTTAAAAACAATTTAAAAGAGGTTGAAGTAATGTTGACTAGTGAAGCGGTGTTGGCTGTTTCTCCAAAGATTACTGTAGAAAGAAAGGAACTACTTGAAAAACTACAGTTTAGAATTCAATCGGTTTTAAGAGCAAGAGGGTCTAAATATGTTTTGCTTAATGCACCAAATGATAAATTAGATGGTATTCTAAAATTATTACCAGGAATGCGTAGCCCAACAGTTTTACCTTTGGCAGATGAAGGTTGGAGCTCTGTACACACAGTTATTAATAAAGATTCTTTTTGGGAAGTAATAGACGAGTTGAAAAAAGCAGGAGCAGAGGGTATTCTTGTTTGTCCTATAGAAAAAATGGTATTGTAATTAAGCTTTTAGCTATTAGCCTTTCGCTATTAGCTATTGTAAATGATTATTTTTTTGCCAAGAGCAAACAGCTTAAGGCTAATAGCTAGTTAAAGAAATGAACAAAATATATAATCCTAAAAGACAAGATTGGAAAGACGTTCTTATGCGCCCCACCCAAACTGTTGCCGATATTGAAGGATTGGTCAATACTATTTTTGAGGAAGTTAAGCTTGGTGGCGATACTATCTTAAAAAAGTATACCCAGCAATTTGATAAGGTGAACTTAGATAATCTTCTGGTATCACAAGATGAAATTAAGGAAGCAAAAGCTTTAGTTTCAGATGAGTTGAAATCTGCTATTCAATTGGCCAAAGCCAATATTGAAATTTTTCATAAAGCACAAAAGACCGGTCGTATTGAAGTAGAAACAACTGCTGGTGTTTCTTGTTGGCAAGAAAAAAGACCTATTCAAAAAGTAGGTCTCTATATTCCAGGAGGAACGGCACCTTTATTTTCTACCATTTTAATGTTAGCTGTTCCTGCAAATATTGCTGGCTGTTCTGAAATTGTTCTTTGCTCTCCACCTGATAAAGAAGGGAAACTAAATCCTGCAATTTTGTATACAGCAAATTTATGTGGAGTTACTAAAATTGTAAAAGTTGGTGGCATACAGGCAATTGCTGGGATGACATTTGGTACAGAAACAATACCACAAGTATATAAAATTTTCGGACCAGGAAATCAATATGTAACCGTCGCTAAACAAATTGCAACTAAACATGGTGTTGCTATTGACATGCCTGCTGGTCCGTCAGAGTTGTTGGTAGTTGCCGATGATTCTGCAGACGCTGCTTTTGTTGCTTCAGACTTATTAAGTCAGGCAGAGCACGGTGTGGATAGTCAGGTTATATTGGTTTCTACTTCTAAGGAAATGATTAATGCTGTTGAAAAAGAAGTAGCCGTTCAATTGGAAGACTTACCAAGAAAAGAGATTGCTAGACAAGCTATTGCTAATAGTAAATTAATTTATGTGGAGAACGACAAAGAAGCTGTCGACTTAATTAATGAATATGGACCAGAGCATTATATTGTTTGTGTAGAAAATGAAGATTTCTATATCGATAACACACAAAATGCGGGTTCAGTTTTCATAGGTAATTATACACCCGAAAGCGCAGGTGATTATGCCTCGGGAACAAATCATACTTTACCAACAAATGGGTATGCAAAACAGTATAGTGGCGTTAATTTAGACAGTTTCTTAAAAAGTATGACTTTTCAGAAGATAAGTGAAAAAGGGATTCTTGCTATTGGTAATGCTATTGAGTTAATGGCGGAGGCAGAAGGTCTAGAAGCTCATAAGAATGCAGTAACGCTTAGATTAAATAGCCTAAAAAAATAGAGTATTGTCCGGTCAAGCATAGTCGAGACCTAATTGTGAAGTAATGAGTTTCAATTTAGATAACATAACAAGAGAGAACGTTAAAGGATTAAATCCTTATTCTTCAGCACGAGATGAATATGTTTCAGACGGGTCTACAATGGTCTTTTTAGACGCAAATGAGAATCCGTTCGAGAATGGTGTGAATCGTTATCCTGACCCACAACAACGTGGTTTAAAAACGATATTGGCTGAACAAAAGGGAATTAAAGAAGAAAATATCCTTTTGGGCAATGGTAGTGATGAAGTTTTAGATTTGCTATTCAGGGCTTTTTGTGAGCCTAATCAGGACAATATTGTCACATTACCACCCACGTATGGAATGTACAAAGTACTTTCTGGAATTAATATGATTGAAAATAGAGAGGTTTTATTAACCAATGATTTTCAGCCTAATGTTTCTGAAATTAAAAAAGCTATTGATGAGCATACGAAACTGTTGTTTATATGTTCTCCAAACAATCCTACCGGTAATAGTTTTTCAACAAAAATTATTGAAGAGCTTTTAAATTCTTTTAATGGTTTAGTAGTTATGGATGAAGCTTATGTCGATTTTTCATCCGAAGAAAGCTGGGTGTCTAAACTTGGCGACTATCCAAATGTAATTATCACCCAAACCTTATCAAAAGCATATGGTATGGCAGGTATACGTTTAGGTATTTGTATAGCATCTACTGAAATCATTGCTGTCGTAAATAAAATAAAGCCGCCTTATAATGTAAATCAATTGACACAAGAGAAAGCAACTGAACGTGTTTTAGATCAAGAGACGGTTAAAAATGAGATAAATGAAATTTTAGTTGAGCGTAAAAAATTGATAGACGCATTAAAAACAGTATCGTTTGTTGAAGTAATACATGATACGGATGCTAATTTTGTTTTGGCAAAAGTGGATGATGCTACTCTTAGATATAATCAATTATTAGTAAAAGGAATTGTCGTTAGAAACCGCACTACACAACCGTTATGTGAGAATACCCTACGTTTTACAGTTGGTACATCAGAAGAAAATAATATGGTAATTACCGCTTTAAAAGCACTATCTAATTAATATGGAAAGTAAAAAAAGAGTACTATTTATAGACCGTGACGGAACTATAATAAAAGAAACAGTTGATGAACAGATAGATGCATTTGAAAAAATGATTTTTTATCCAAAGTCATTTACTTTTCTAGGTAAAATAGCTAAAGAATTGGATTATGAATTAGTCATGATTACCAATCAAGATGGTTTAGGAACCGATGTTTTTCCTGAGGACACCTTTTGGCCGGTACATAATTTCATTCTCAAATCATTTGAAAATGAAGGGGTTGTATTTGATAAGGTATTCTTAGATCGTACTTTTCCTCATGAGAATGCCGATACTAGAAAACCAGGTACTGGATTATTGACAGAATATTTTTCTGATGATTACGATTTGGAAAATTCTTTTGTAATCGGTGATCGATTAACAGATATGGAATTGGCAAAGAACTTAGGTTCTAAAGGTATTTTCATAAATGATGAGACTAATTTGGGTAAAGGTGAGATTACTGTAAAACGAGATGAATTAGATAGTCACATCGCTATAGAGAGTAATGATTGGGAGAAGATTTATGAGTTCTTGAAATTGAATGACAGAACAGCTGAAATTCATAGAAAAACCAATGAAACCGATATTGCCATCAAATTAAATTTAGATGGTACCGGTAAGAGTGATATTAAAACCGGATTGGCATTCTTTGATCATATGTTAGATCAGTTAGCGCGTCATGGGCAAATGGATTTAATGATAAAGGTTAATGGTGATTTGGAAGTTGATGAACACCATACTATCGAAGATACCGGTATAGCACTTGGAGAAGTATTTCATGCTGCACTAGGTAATAAATTGGGTATTGAGCGTTACGGTTTCTGTTTACCAATGGATGATTGTTTAGCGCAATCTGCCATTGATTTCGGAGGCAGAAATTGGCTAGTATGGGATGCAGACTTTAAACGTGAAATGGTAGGGGATATGCCAACAGAAATGTTTCATCATTTCTTTAAATCATTCACTGATGGCGCCAAAGCAAATTTGAACATTAAAGCAGAAGGCACCAATGAACATCATAAGATTGAAGCTATTTTTAAGGCTTTTGCAAAGAGCATAAAAATGTCTGTTAAAAGAGACGTTGAAAAAATGGTGTTGCCAAGTACAAAAGGAGTATTATAAGGTACGAGGTGTGAAGTTAAAAGTACAAAGTAATGCAAGATTTAAAAAAACGAACTAAACAATTTGCAATTGATTGCTGGGTGTTCTGTAAACATGTTCCAAGATCAAGGGAGTTAGATGCTTGGGTAAGACAATTAATTAGGTGTTCTAGTTCTGTTGGTGCAAATTATCGAGCTTCGCAAAGAGCAAAATCTACCGCTGATTTTATAAATAAACTAAAGATTGTTGAAGAGGAAATTGATGAATCTGCATATTGGTTAGAATTGTTTTTAGAAGTTAATTCTGAAAGAAAAGAAGAAATAGACAAATTGCACAGTGAGGCTAAAGAACTTTTAGCAGTAATCGTTGCCTCGATAAAAACGTCAAGAGCAAATAGAATGTAAAGAAATGAAAAATACGATAAACACCTTGTACTTTGTACTTTTAACCTTGTATCTGAGCTTATGAAAATTGTAATCATAAATTACGGAGCAGGAAATATACAAAGCATCAAATTTGCCATAAAACGCCTTGGCTACGAGGCTATTTTAAGTAATGATGTTGCTGAAATACAACATGCTGATAAAGTTATATTCCCAGGAGTAGGCGAGGCGAGTAGTGCTATGCACAAACTTCGTGATAGCGGTTTAGACACACTAATTCCGACTTTAACGCAACCTGTTTTAGGTATTTGCTTAGGTATGCAGTTAATGTGTCATTCGTCTGAGGAAGGTAATACTACTGGACTAGGAATTTTTGATGTTGATGTTGTAAAGTTTGATAGCACAGTAAAGGTTCCACAGATCGGATGGAATCAGATTACCAATCTTAAATCTGAATTATTTAATAGTATTGAAGAAAAAGAGCATATTTATTTAGTGCATAGTTTTTATGCACCATTGTGTGATGAAACTATCGCAGAATGTTCTTATGGAGTTGATTATAGTGCAGCTTTACAAAAAGATAATTTCTTTGGTACTCAATTTCACCCTGAAAAGAGTAGTGATGTTGGGCAGCGAATTCTAGAGAATTTTTTAAAAATGTAATGGAGCAAAATTATTTTATTTCAACTGATAAAAACCTTTTGAACGTAGATGCAATTCAACAGTTTATTGCTAATTCATATTGGGGTGATAATAGAACATTAGAAGAAGTAAAAATAACGATTGAAAACTCTTACTGTTTTGGAATATATACACTTAAAAATGAACAAATTGGCTTTGCTAGGGTAGTTACCGATTATATTTACTTTGGATATTTCATGGATGTGATTATTCTAGATAAATTTCAAGGTCAAGGTTATGGTAAGATTTTGGTGAAAGAGATATTAGAAGATGCTACCATTAAAAAGCTAAAAACATTAGCATTAAAAACTAAGGATGCCCATTTGTTATATGAGCGTTTCGGATTTAATAAAATAGGAGATTCACCATTGTGGATGTCTGTTGATAAACAAATTTTAGATTAAAGAATGAGAATTATTCCTGCTATAGATATCATTGATGGTAAATGTGTTCGTCTTTCAAAAGGTGATTACGATACTAAGAAGATATATAATGAAAACCCTTTAGAAGTAGCCAAAGAATTTGAGGCACACGGTATTATGCACTTGCACTTAGTAGATTTAGATGGTGCAAAATCTAAACATATCGTCAATCATAAAGTTTTAGAAAAGATAGCCTCGCAAACCGGTTTACAAATTGATTTTGGTGGTGGTTTAAAAACTGATGATGATTTACGTATTGCTTTTGAAAGTGGAGCAAAACAAATTACAGGTGGTAGTATCGCTGTAAAAGATTCAGATACTTTTATTGGATGGATTGAAAAGCATGGTGCGGATAAAATTATTCTTGGCGCAGATGCTATGGATGAAAAAGTAGCGGTTTCTGGATGGCAAGAAGAATCCAATGAACTACTTATCCCATTTATACAAGGATATCAAGAAAAAGGTATTACTTATGTAATTTGCACTGATATCAGTAAAGACGGTATGTTAGAAGGTCCGTCGTTTGAATTATACAAACGAATTTTAGAGCGGACCAATGATTTAAAACTAATTGCTTCCGGAGGTATTTCTACTTTTGATGAGCTGCCTAAATTAGCCGAAATGGGTTGTGAAGGTACAATCATAGGCAAAGCGATTTATGAAAATAGAATTAGTCTTAAACAATTAGAATCTTATATTTTAAGCAATGGATAAGGAAGAACGCTTAGTGGAAGAAATTGTTGAAAATGCGATGTATCGCATGGATGAAAGTACACGTATGATCAAAAAAAGTTTTGCTGAAATATCGGAAGAAGAAATTTGGCAGAAGCCTAATCCTTCTTTGAACAGTATGGCGAATCTCATTTTACACCTGTGTGGTAATATGACACAATATGTGATTTCTTCCATAGGCGAAATCGATGATAATAGAAATAGAGATGCCGAGTTTTCTGTTGGCTCAGGACTAACGAAAGCGGAGTTATTACATAAATTAGAAGATACGGTAGACTCCGTTAAACGTGTTATTTTTGATTCAACAGTAGATAAGTTGATAAAAGTAAGATCAGTACAAGGAATGTCCTTTTCGGGAGTTGGAGCAATTATGCATGCTGTAGAACACTATTCTTATCATACTGGTCAGATTGCTTTTTATGTAAAACTCATAAAGGAAAAAGACTTGGGGTTTTATGATGGAGTCGATCTGAATATTAAAAATGAGTAAAATGTATCAAGTACAAAGTATTAAGTAAAAAGTGCAGCTTGATATTATGTGCGATATTTATTGAATACTTAGTACTATGTAGGTAGTACTTAATACTAGAAAAAATATGCTTGCTAAGAGAATAATACCTTGTTTAGATATCAAAGATGGTAGAACTGTAAAAGGTGTCAATTTTGTTGACTTACGTGATGCAGGGGATCCTGTTGAGCTGGCTGAGATTTATAGTCGCGAAGGTGCCGATGAATTAGTGTTCTTAGATATATCAGCTACAGAACAGAAAAGAAAAACATTAGCAGATTTAGTATACCGGGTTGCAGAAAAAGTAAATATTCCTTTTACGGTTGGTGGCGGAATCTCATCTGTTGAAGATGTTGATGTTTTGCTGCATAACGGAGCAGATAAGGTTTCCATTAATTCATCTGCTGTGAAGAACCCACAGTTGATTAATGATTTGGTTGCTAAATTTGGATCGCAGTGTATTGTAGTTGCTATAGACGCTAAACAGATTGATGGAGAGTGGATTGTTCATTTGGTTGGTGGTAAAGTACCGACGGATAGAAAATTATTTGAATGGGCAAAAGAAGTGGAAGAACGCGGAGCAGGAGAAATTCTATTTACCTCAATGGATAATGATGGTACTAAAGACGGATTCGCAAATGAAGCATTGGCGAAATTGTCTACGGAGTTAAATATTCCGATAATTGCCTCGGGTGGTGCTGGTAACAAACAGCATTTTACTGATACCTTTGTTGAGGGTAAAGCAGATGCAGCTTTGGCGGCAAGTGTTTTTCACTTTAAAGAAATTGGTATTCAAGAATTGAAAACTGAGTTAAAAGAAAATGGTATTCCTGTTCGAATATAGTTTACAGTTTTGACAAACGAAATTTGACTTCGACTAGGCTTAGTGACCAAATTAGAATTATTAAACTAGGTATTATCCTAAGCGCAGTTGAAGGTTTGGGACCACGATAAGTATATTGCCTTTTAAGAAAATGATCAATAGAATTGAAATTGAATAAAGAGAATATGGAATTTAATACACCCAATTGGGAGAAAATGAGTGACGGACTAGTGCCTGCAATTATACAAGACGCACGTACGAAGAATGTATTGATGCTTGGCTATATGAATGCCGAAGCTTTAAAGAATACTACTGATAGTGGTAAGGTTACATTTTTTAGTCGTTCTAAGCAGCGTTTATGGACTAAAGGTGAAGAAAGTGGAAATTTTTTGAATTTAGTTTCCATTAAAAATGACTGTGACGATGATTCTCTTTTAATAACTGTTAACCCTGTAGGTCCTACATGCCATACTGGTACAGATACATGTTGGAAAGAAGAAAACAATTCACAATTCGGGTTCTTTTCTGAGTTAGAAGATACTATTAAAGAAAGAAGAACTACTGCTGATGATAGCAAATCTTATGTAGCTTCATTATTTAAAAAAGGAATCAATAAAATTGCCCAAAAAGTAGGGGAGGAAGCCGTTGAAACTGTTATTGAAGCAATGGATGATAATGATGAGCTATTTCTTTATGAAAGTGGCGATTTACTGTTTCACTATTTAATGCTGTTACAGGCAAAAGGCTTTACGCTTAAAGATATTGAAACTGAATTAATGAAAAGAAAGAAGTAGATGTTATAAGTTCAAATGATACGTTAACTGCTTTTCATGCAGTTTATCATTCTGCAGTAAACGTATCATTGTCCTTGTCTTCTATCCAGTTGTATTCTATTTCCCAAGCTACATTTCTAGCAAAATCTAAACCGTGTCGGTCGGCTAAAAATCCTAAAGCCATATCCATACCTGCACTTACACCTGAAGAAGTATAATAATTTTCGTCTACCTTCCAACGAGCTTCTTTATCCCATTGTACCTCTGGTCCGTTGGTAATGACCCATGCAAATGCACGTTTGTTTGAAGTAGCCTGCCTTTTGTCTAAAAGTCCTGTTTTTGCTAAGAGCGCACTTCCTGTACATACGGTCATTACAAATGTGCTAGTTAGGCTTATATCTTTAATAGAAGTTATTAGCTTATCGTTATTTACTTCTACTCTTGTTCCTAAACCACCAGGAATCAAAAAGGCAAATGGCTTCTTATTGATATCTGCTAGTTTTTCTGTCATGATTGGGACTTGATGTCTATTGGTCACAATACCACCTTCTAATGAATAGAATTTTAAAGTATATAAGTCGGTTAATCGTCCAAATATTTCAGCAGGTCCAAATACATCAAGGGTTTCATAATTGTCGAAAAGCAAGAATGCAATTTCTTCTTTTTCAGTTGAACTCATTTGGCTGGAATTTTCTTGGGCAGTTACACTTGAACTGAGAATTAATACAACTAATATAGATTTTATAAGCTTAGTAAACATCTGCATAACTGTTAATTAAATAATTACCTAAAAGAAAATTTCATTCTAAAATAAGATAATTATTAAATGAATCTATGAGATTACTTGCTGGTATTGTTTATAACTAGTATTATTATCAATACCATAATAAACCGGAAGGAATTTTCAGAAATAAGCTATTAAAATATCCGTTCCATGATTTCATAATCTACATCACCTTTTATAAAAATAGTGTTAGTAGCTACCAAACCAAACTTCTTATAAAATTCAGATTTGTTTCTTCTGGCATTACACCATATTCTTTTTAATGATTGCTTATCGGCAATTTGCATAATTTCATTTAGAAGTATACTGCCATATCCTTTGTCTTGGTAATTTTCCAATGTAGCAAATTTTCTAAATTGAGCCTCTCCGTCATTAATAAATAAAGAGATTACCGAAATTAATTTTTTATCTATAAAGAGTCCGAAATGTAGACCTTCATTGTCATTATTTAACTTTACGTAATCTAAAGGTTTAGTTGGCCACATTACCTGATGTCTAATGGGTAATGTTTCATCGGCTGTTATCTCAATTATTTTTGTGGTCATAAATAGTATAGTTGACCCCAAATGTAGGTAGCTTTTATAGTTTATTCAAGTACTAAAGAATCTTGAACGTTTGCAACAGATACCCATGTAAATTTTATAGGTGACCATTCTTCTTTTGGGTTGGACCTAACAGAAGTTTTCTTCTTTATAAAAACTTTATTATCCTCTGTAAAGACATGTTGCGTGTCTATAACTTCTTGAGAATAAACTTTATTGGATTTCTTTTTACTCATTATTGTACGTTTTTCTTATAACGGTTTCTGCCCATATTAAATATGCCTACTTTAATTCCTATGCCAGCGGTAAAACCGTTAATACGTGTAATACGCGTAGGAGGTAGGTCTATTTTACTTGAGAAGCGATATTTTACACCAGCTTCTATTTGTAGATATCTTGAAATGTTAAATAGTGCGTTAACGCCAGGTTCTGCAACGAATACGGCATCAAAATCATCTTCAGTTAGTTCTTCTTCAAAGTCATCATCATGCCTAAACTTATTGTCTACATAACCTACGGCTCCAGCACCTAATAAAAGAGGGAAACTTAAATTGACGCGATTTTTACTAAATAAAATAGGCTCTAAATGCAAGCCACCATAAACGGCAATTAAATCTTCATACCTAGATAAGCTATTATTGTATATATCTTGTTCGGAGTAAAGAAAATTACTGGCAAATCCGACTTCAAATTGCTGATTGGCTACATATGCTATTTTTAGTCCGCCCATATATGCGTTTTCGCCATCTATTTCTCCCACACCCATGTTTATACCTACGTAAACACCATGTACAACATTATTACGGTCGTTAAATTCTAGGTATTCATTAGTTTCTTCTTGTCCGAAGCTATCCAAACAGGATACAAGTGATAATAGGAGAAGAGTTAATTTTAGTGGTTTCATTACTGTTCGATTTTTGATTGATTACCTAATAGACAACCTAACTAACAAATAGTTGCACCAAAAACCTATATTTTTTAAATAAAACCCAAAATTTCGTTATTTGTTGTGTTGGACTATTCTAATTACTTATGAATTAGCAATTTGAAGCATCATTTGCACCCCAAGAATCTAAACTTAGCAGAATGCTTTTAAGAGATTTTCCACGTTCGCTTAAAGCATATTCTACCTTTGGTGGTACAACGGGAAACACTTCTCTAATCACCAATCCGTCTTTTTCTAATTCTCTTACGGTTTGGGTGAACATTTTATTTGAAATACCTGGCACTTTCTTTTGAAGAATTCCTGAGCGTAGTGGTCCTTCTAGAAGGTGAAAGAGAACTATTGGTTTCCATTTGGTGCCAATTAAATTCATTGTATAGTCTAAAGGGCAATATTTTTTTAAACTCATATAGAATTAAATAACTGATAATTAGCAATTAACCCTTTTTGGTAACTATGGTACTTTTAGGTAAGTTATTGCTAATAAGGCAAATATATGCTTATTTTACATTAAAATTAGAACTATGAACAAGAATAAAGAATATCCAAAATCATTTTCACATATAGGGATTACAGTTCCTAATCTAGAAAAAGCAGTAGAATTTTACGCTGAAGTTATGGGATGGTATGTGATAATGAAACCATCAAAAATTAAGAAGGAAAAAGAAACTGCCATAGGGCAAATGTGTATCGATGTTTTTGGTGATGACTGGGAAGAATTTGAAATTGCCCACATGTCTACTTCCGATGGTATTGGTGTAGAGTTGTTCTGTTTTCCACATGGTGTAAAAGAGGCTCCAGAATTTAATCCATTCAACACAGGGTTATTTCACTTTTGTATCCAGGACCCGAATATTGAAGAATTGGTTGCTAAAATTGTATCACATGGTGGAAAGCAACGTATGCCAATTCGTTCTTACTACCCGAACGAGAAACCATATAAAATGTGTTATGTAGAAGATCCCTTCGGAATCGTTTTTGAAGTCTATACCCACAGTTATGAATTAACTTATTCTTCTGGTGCTTATACAGAATAGTTTGTGTAAAAATTAAAAAGCGATTGATTATTAATTTGTAATCAATCGCTTTAATAGTATAGTTTTAAAAATCTATATTATTTCTTATCCATATCAAGGTAATATTCCTGTAAAGTATAAAAAGCTTTCTTTTTCATCCCTTGCTCAGAAATAAGTCCTTTTCTGTTGAAATCATCTTGAATTCTACGTAATGGTCGTCTAGATGAACGAAAGTCCATCAAAATCCAAGGAGAAAGACCTGCCATAAAATCTATATTTTTCATCATTTCAATGTTAGATTTAAAAAGAGCGTCTTGGTATTCTTCTGTCCATCTTTCATTCTTATCGCCATGTTTACCATATAAAGCTCCACCACCAATTTCACTCATGATCATTGGTTTATTATATGCGCTTGCCCATTTTATACTGCTGCATGAATCTACATCGCCATAATACCATCCACAATAATTATTAATACCAATAACATCAACAACTTTACCTAATGGATCTTCTATTAAGTTACCGTCATCTCCTTTACCTTGTGTGTCCAAAGCTGCAGTTATTAATCTAGAATTATCTAAGCTACGTGCCTTTTCAGCCAAATTACTTATGAAAGTCAAACGTGGTTCGCTCTCTGGTGTTTCATTCGCCATTGACCATAACACTACAGATGCTCTATTTTTATCGCGAGAAATCATTTCGGTTAATTGATTTTCCGCATTTGCATACGTGTCTTCATTTTCGAACTGAATAGTCCAATATACCGGTATTTCAGACCAGATTAAAAAGCCCATCTTTTCAGCTTCTTTCACCATAGCTTCGCTATGTGGGTAGTGCGCTAACCTTAAGAAATTACAACCTAATTCTTTTGCCCAATTTAAAAGTACTTTACACTCTTCAACAGAAATTACACGACCTGTCTTAAATGCTGCTTCTTCATGTATACTAATACCTTTTAGGAAAGTTTCTTTTCCATTTACAAGTATTTTAGAGCCATCTGTTGTTACCGTTCTAAAGCCTATATTATCTACAACTTCATCTGTTTTGGTATTTATAACTACCTCATAAAGTTTTGGAGAAGTTGGAGACCATAAGCTAGGTTTAGCATTGATTAGAAATGATGCTTTTCCATCATTTAATTTTGTTTTTATAGTTTTCTTAAGCTCAGGTATCTTAATGCTTACTTCGTCTCCGTTAGTTGCATTTTCTACAGCTACCCACCCTTTAATTTTACCGGTTTCTCCTTTTTCTAATTGAACGTAATAATCAGATATATGAGTTTTAGGTACGCTTATTAAGTGGACAGATCTAGTGATGCCACCATAGTTCCACCAATCTTGGTTTACCGTAGGTACATTTTCTTTTTTACGTTTATTATCAACTTTTACAACAACAAAGTTATTTCCATCAACAAGTTTATCCGTAACATCAAACTGAAAAGGAGTATAGCCACCAACATGTTTGCCAATTTTTTCTCCATTCAAATAAACAATAGCCTCGTAATTTACCGCTTCAAAATATAGATAAGTTAATTCGTTGGAAGTAGGCGTATAGTCAAAGTCCTTTTTATACCAAACTGTGCCTTCATAATAATAAAGCTTGTCCATTTGTGTATTCCAATCACCTGGTACATCTAACTGTAAACTGGTATCAAAATCATACTCAATAAGGTCAGAAGGAGATTGCATTTTTGCATTCCTAAAATATCCTTTATCATATTCCTGTAACCTATGGTTGTAAAACCCATTTTCAAGGGGATCTACGATCATATCCCATTTTCCATTTAATGAAGTCTTTTCTCTGGAATCTACGTTCTGAAGAAGATTGGCATGATTAGCATCTTGTGCTGTGCTTGTTATGTTTAAAAAAATAAAGAGAATGAACGTTAAATTACTTATTCCTTTCATGTGGTAAACCTAATTTAATTTAAGCTTTCAATTTACCGTTTTATTTAAAAATGGATGCAATTATAAGACAATCTTATTTTTAAATTTCTTTCAATAAAACTATTCCCTTTTTACCTGAAATGATAATATGCCCTTTTCCGCTTTTACCATAGGTAGCTTTTATTTCTCGTAGCTTCTTACCTTTATCTTGTATTTTTGAATCTACATTCTGAAATGATTTTGGCAAACGAACCAAACCTTCTTCTAATATAGCAGAGAAACTATGTGGAAAGTTTAAAATATTTATACTCACTTCAGAAGATTCCTGTTCAATGGTAATCTTTGAATTTGGAGAAACAACATGGTCTATCCAAAAATCTGAAATCTTCAAATTTAAATCAATGTCTTTATTTAAGTGTCGTATACGTAATTGACTAAATTTAAGATTACCATATAGTGTACTTATATCTTTAATATCCGCTTCATCTTTATTAGCGTAATATTCTAAAGATTCAACTTGTTGTATATCTATTGTACTACCACTACTATTTAACCTCATAGTGTTAGCATGGTCTATATCTAAGCCACCATTATTTAAGTCTACGTTGGCATAGTTGATGTTCTTAGCTCTTAACTTGCCATATTTCATGCTAATATCTGCTTTGTTCAAATTATTATTTATCCACATATCGCCATGTTGTACATCTGCTTTTAATATACCTACCCAATCTTCTATAAATACGTCACCAAATTTATTGACGATTTCCAACTCTACCTTTTTAGGGATATAGATTTTGTAATCTATTTGAACATTACTACGATCAAAATCAAACGGATTGGCTTTTTCAAATAAGTTAGAAAAGAATCCGGTACTCTTTTCACCAATTTCATAATTCACAGAAATGAATTTTTCACTTTGTCTTATTATTGGTTTTATACGCCCCAATAAGTCTTTAGCATTTTCTTTTTTCTTGTCGGTAACAGTAATACTAACCGTTATGGAAACCTCTTCTTTTGCCCATCCATATACATTAATATTACCATATTTATTTTCTAAATGTAATTCCCCAGTATTATCGAAAGGGTAGGTTTTAGTGGTCTCTTTAGACACCTTTTCTTGCGCCAAAACGGTAAAGCCGACAAAAATTGCAAGGGCGAAAAGGAACAGTTTTTTACAAAGTATATCCATAATCTTCGTCTTTAATTTTAGATTCATTAAGCTGTTGTAATAGGTTTTCTATGAGTTCTATTCGTTTTTTATAATTGCCTATTATCGCTTCAAGTACGAGCTCATTATCTAAGTTGTTCTGCATTTCAATTTTCAACTGTTGGTATTCTTTATCTAGTTCTACCATAAAGGATAGAAATTCTTCTTTATCAGATTCTGACAATTGCTGGTTGCTTTTTACCAATTGAACTTGATATGACACCAAACCTTGGTAATGCATATCTATATCCTGCAATTCTTGGGAAACATAATTTGTTTCTGCAGTAACGCCACTATACGCAGAAACACCAATAAGACCTAAAATACCAATTACTAAAACTATGCTAGCAGCAATACGAAGCATAGGAGATTTCCAAAGCGGAATAACTTTTGGTTGGTTACTATTTAATTCCGCTTCTATATGTGCCCACATTTTGGCACGGTCTGCCTTTTGGTCATTAAAGACCGATTTATTTTCGCTTATATTTTTTTCAAATTGATCCATTATAATGTGTTTATAATTTCTACTAATTTCTTTTTTGCTCTGTGGTATTGAGATTTTGAAGTTGATGTTGTTATGCCCAATACTTCGCTTATTTCGTTATGGTCAAACCCTTCAAGTAGGTATAAGTTGATAATTTGTCTGTAACCTTGGGGAAGTTTTTCTATTCCTGTTTTTACCTTTAAAATATCTACCGCAGCAACCCTTTCATATTCTACCTCTTCGGTTAAGTGAAACTCATGATCATTTATGGTACTTAGCGGTAACCGTTTAACTTTTAAGTGATTGATGCTTTTATTAATTACAATTCGCTTTAACCATGCCCCAAATGTGCTTTCATATTTAAATTTATGAAGGTTTTTAAAAGCATCAATGAAACTATCTTGTACAACATCTTCTGCATCTTCCTTACAACCTAAAAACCGCATACCAATATTGTACATAGCATCAACATAAAGCTCGTACAGTTGGTACTGCGAGTTTCTGTCGCCAGACTTGCTGTTTTCAACAAGAGACTTATGCGTAAAACGTATTTCGGTTTCCAATTAATTAAAGAGGTTGATTGTACTCTAAATTAGGTTTCTATATAAAGACAGTTGAAAATGTTGATGGTTGCATATCACCAACAATTTTTAGAAAAATTAGCGTTATGAAGGTACTGTGATTAATGAATATCAATGTTACTTTTTTGCTAAATATTTAGATACATGCAACCTTTTAAAAATTAAGTTGTCAATTAGTGGCATTCATCAATCATTCAAATAAATAATATGACAAAAAGAAGAAAAGAGAAAGTACGATTAAGGTGGTTAAACTTAATTACCACTCTAACTTTATTTCTAAGTACTACTTTCTTAATTGCCCAAGAAAGTTATACCATTAGCGGTAAAATTACAGATATAGATAATGGAGAAACGCTTTTTGGGGCATCTGTATTTTTAGAAGGAACATCTATAGGTGTCGTTACCAATGAATATGGATTTTATTCCATTAGTGCACCTAAAGGAGAATATCGTTTGCTAATTACCTATATGGGGTATTCTGATATTAAGCAGGAGGTGAACCTTAACAAAAACCAACAATTCAATTTCGAAATTTCTGAGGTGTCTACCAAATTAGATGAAGTTGAAGTGGTTGCAGAAGAGTCTGAAATTGCGGTGTTAAGAAAACCAGAAATGAGTGTTCTTAAAATGAATATTGAAACCGTAAAACAGATGCCTGTTGTTCTTGGCGAAGTAGATATTTTAAAGTCGTTACAGATGTTGCCAGGTGTCACCAATAACGGAGAAGGCACCGGCGGATTTCATGTACGTGGGGGAGCGGGCGATCAAAATCTGGTTTTGTTAGATGAGGCTATTATTTACAATACATCGCACATGTTCGGGTTTTTCTCTGTATTTAATGCTGATGCTATCAAAGATGTGAAATTATATAAAGGCGGAATTCCTGCGCGTTATGGGGGTCGTGTTTCATCTGTGTTAGATGTGCGTCAGAAAGATGGTAATAGTAAACGGTTTGCTGCTACTGGAGGTATAGGTATAATTTCTAGTCGTTTAGCTCTTGAAGGTCCGTTATTTAAGGAAAAAGGATCCTTTTTAATTGCTGGTAGAAGCTCATATGCCAATCTATTATTAAAAGCGGCTGGGGAAGATAATAGTGTTGGTTTTTACGACTTAAACCTAAAGACCAATTATAAGATCAATTCAAATAACAGACTTTTTCTATCTGGTTATTTTGGAAGAGATTCTTTTGAACTAGGGGATACGTTCAGTAATTCTTACGGTAACTCTACCGGAAATCTTCGTTGGAATCATATTTTTAACGACAAGCTTTTTTCAAACCTTTCTGTTATCTATAGTAAGTACGATTATAAGTTAGGTCTAACTTTTGCTGAGTTCGACTGGGTTTCGTCTATTACCAATTACAACCTTAAATATGATCTAAAATACTATTTCAGCGATATATTTAAATTAGATTTTGGTGCAAGCGGAATATATTATGAGTTTGATCCTGGAGAGATAAAACCAACTTCTGAAACCTCGGCGGTTAATCCGTTACTGCTAGATCAAAAAAAGGCTATCGAAAGCGGAATCTATGTAAATGCTGAACATAAATTGACAGATAAACTTACGGCTCAATACGGGTTGCGTTATAGTGCTTTTACTAGAATGGGTGGTCAACCAATGACAGAATATGAAAATAACCAACCAGTAGTCTATAATTCAGACTTAGGCATTTATGAGCGTGGAATGGCAGTAGGGGAGACTGTTTACGAAAATGGTGATGCCATTAAATCTTTCGGAAATATAGAACCTAGAGCTTCTTTAGCCTATACGATTGATGATAACTCTTCTTTAAAAGCCGGTTTCTCTAGAGTGGCGCAGTACATTCATTTATTATCGAATACTTCTTCTGCAACACCTTTAGATGTGTGGGCACCAAGCGGACAGTATATAGATCCGCAATTATCTAATCAATATGCACTTGGGTATTTTAGAAACTTTAAAAACAAGGCGTATTCTATGGAAGCTGAAGTGTATTATAAGAATACCGATAATAGAATCGACTATATAGATGGATCAAATTTAATTGGACAAAATACAATTGAAACCGAAATTTTAACTGGGGAATCTAGAGCATACGGATTAGAGCTATTATTCCGTAAAAATGAAGGGAAATTTACAGGATGGATTGCTTACACTCTTTCCAAATCTGAACAAAAAACTCCTGGTGGTACTGCTGGCGGACTAGGCATTAACGATGGTAATTGGTATAATACTCCGTATGATAGAACTCATGATATTTCTATCTCTGGATCTTATCAATTAAATGACAAATGGAGTTTTGGAACCAACCTTGTTTTTCAAACAGGTAGACCGGTAACATACCCTAATGGGCAATATGAGTATGAAGGTATTTCAGTGGCAAGCTATGCCAATAGAAACTCTGATCGTTTACCTGCTTATCATCGTTTAGATCTATCAGTCAATTATAAACCGAATAATAAACCAAATGCGAAACTAAAAGGAGAATGGGTATTAGGGCTGTATAATGCGTACAACCGTAAAAATGCAGCTTCCATTTCATTTGGTCAGAATATAGAAACAGGGGCTAATGAAGCTACTAGAACTGCAATTTTCGGTATTGTGCCTTCATTAACCTATAACTTCAAATTTTAGACATGCAAAATCCAATAAAATTTATAGCACTTTTGTTTTTATGTACTCTAGTTTCATGTACAGATGTGATTGATGTTGATGTACAGACAGATACTATACGCTTGGTGGTAGAAGCTTCTCTAGATTGGGAAAAAGGTACTACCGGTAATGAGCAAACCATTACGTTACGTACTTCTACACCATTTTTTGATACCCAAAGTACAGATGTAGTTGGGGCACAGGTTTCTGTAACCAATGATGTCAATGGAGAAGTTTATCTCTTTACAGACCAAGCTGATGGTACTTATACTACTGATACATTTAATCCGCAATTGGACGCTAGTTATACCTTAGAAATTATTTATGACGGACAAACATATACTGCAAATGACACTATGAATCAGGTGGCAGATATTATAGATGTATTTCAAGATACGGAAGATGGATTTGATGATGAAACCATTGAACTGCATATTGTTTTTAATGATTTTGAAGCGGAAGGTGATAACTACTTTTTTAAGTATGAAAGACCGCAAGATCTTTTACCAATACTAGAATCAGGTGATGATGAATTTATAAACGGTAACGAGGTAGATTGGTGGTTCGAAATAAATGAAGATGATGATGAAGAGGGAGAAATAAAACCATTAGCCCCAGGTGATGTGGTAACTATTAGTATGCACAGTATTTCTAGACCCTATTACAATTATATTGATATTGTTATAGACCAACTTGGTGGCGTCGGTATTTTTGAATCTACGCCTGTAGCAATAAAAGGTAATTGTATTAACACAACAAACCCAGATAATTATGCACATGGCTATTTTAGGGTTACTCAGAAAAATACGGTAATCTATACGGTAGAGTAGAAGTTTTTAAATGAATTTTATGAATACTAAAGTCCCAAGAAATTGGGGCTTTTGTATTTTTATCTACTTCTGCTATGATAAAATAGAAAATATATTATTCATATAAATAGGGTTCCTTATTCTACTAACTTTCTAAAGTATTCTGTCTTGATTTTCCAATTCAATTTTCTGTTAGGAAATACTTAGATTATTTTACACCTTTCTGCAATTATATCTGCCTCTAGTTTTTTATACTTATTCTCAATAATTTTTCCGTCTAAATATTGAACTTTTATTCTTTCATTACGTCCATATTTTTTTCCAATAATCATTGGCTTTCTTGAAATTGAAGAACTTTTAATTTGTCTCATTTGTTCAATAATAGCTTTAACACCTTTTTCATCTATCATAGATGTTCTTTCCTTCTTCGAATCTTGAATTAATTGAATCGTTTTATTAGCATAAAAAATTGCTTCTTTTTGTTTTTTTAAGCTGAAGTTTAAGTTAGAGTACCAGTAATAAATAATTACAGTTTCAAAAATCAACTCTTCATCTTCTATATCAAACAGCCTGCTATCAATCGTTTTACAGAGTTCAATTCCTTCTTTTATTTTATTTGCATCAGAGTAGTTCTTGATAGCGAGAGCATATATGTAAATATCGTCACCATTTACATTATCATATTTAAGAAATAGTTTTTCATAATTATAGAAGTAAGTGAAAAAATCAGAAGATTTTCCTGAAGAATTAAAGGCTAAATCTCGGTTAACTCTTAATAAGGTTAAATCAGAAGCACTAGATTTATGCTCTAAAATATATTTTAAAAAATCTTCACTTTTAGCTGAATGCTTACTAGTGGTGTATACTATTTGACATTTCTCAATTTTTTTATCAAAAAGATTATTATATGCATAATCTAGTAATCTTTCGAATTGAGAAGTATTTGATTTACTAAAATACAAGTCCAAATAATTATATAAATGATTTGCTGAGAAGCTTATTGGATATGAATGCTTTGTATCGAATTTTAATTCTTGATCAATTATAGTATCTATTATTTTAGATTTAAGGTTTTCATCTTTTTCTTCTGATAGATTATAAATGGAATATTGAATATCGAGACCGTCAAGAGAATTTGCATATTTTAAGGCATGTTTTAAACTATCCAAAGTATTTGCAATGTCTTTATCTTCCGAATATAGTTCAGCTTTATAATAATGTGAAAGCGTTCGTATCTTATTTAACTCATCTTCAGTAGCATCATCGTCATTTTGAAATGTAGATTCATATAGTTCATTATATATTTCAAATGCTCTAGGTTTGTCAGTTGTTGCAATAATAGGCGCTAAATTTAATGCAGCATTTCTGAAGGCGAAATCTTTGGTTTTTTGTTTCAATATATTTTCTAAAATTTCTACACCTTTTTCTTTTTCACCAACTCCAAGTTTACATATACCCAAAAGTGATTTTGCATTTTCTTTATATAAATTTATAGAATAATCTTTCGAAAAATATTCAATCGCACTCTTCAAATTTCTAGTGTTATAAAACGCAAAACCAATATTATAATGGCAAATTTCTAACTGTTCTTTTGTTGGAGAAGAATTGGAAATAAATTCAGAAAGTATAGTAATAGCTTCATGAAATTCAAATTGTTCCATCAATTCAAGACCATAGCTAAATTGACTTTGAGTTTGTTTATCAATTGACTTTATCCAATTTATTGAAAGACTATTCTTGATAATAGGGTTTTTGATGCTAGTTTCTTCATCAAATTTTGAGTTAATAATGCCAAATAAATATAACTTCTTTTTTAATTCATCACTTAAATCTTTCCCTTTACTTTGTTGTATACTTAATACAGCGTTACGTACATCTTTATTGGTTTTTACGAGCTCACGAATGTGATCTATAGGTGCTATGTCAAAAGATGTAAGGTATTTTTTCTTGATCAAAGAGTTAAGAGTTTCTATAGTAATATCTTCCTTTTCCATTATTAAGCTTTCAATGGAAGAACAAATGTCAAATGTTAATCTTGGATTACCATTTGTCCAATGATAAATCTCATTTGAAACATTTTCAGAAAGGATGAGTTCACTTTTATCGATAAAAACGTTATGTTCATCCAAAGAAAAATCATCAAGATAAATTTTGTCACCAATATTAAATGGGGATTTATTCCGATCTTTTATTAATTCCGTTGGCTCAATAACTCCTGAAAGTATATATGTTAGCTTTTCGAATACTGGAAAATTGGTTCTTGAAAAATAGTTACTTCTTATTTGGGCAAATATATTATCTGAATAATCGGCAGTCCTTAAAGCATCTATTTCATCTAAAACAATTACTATATCTCCTTGAAAATGTTCCAAGACAATTCTTAATGATTTTGAATACTCTTTATGTGGTGGCAGCTTTTTATCTCTTAAGATATTTATATCTGGCTCTACAGCTTCAAACAAATTTTCATTTGGTTCAATAATATTATCAATGATATTTCTATAACATTCACGTTCATATTTAAAAACATTTGATAAGTCAACATAAACAAATAATCTATCATTATTCTCTAATGTTCTTTTAGCATTAAACAATAAGTTAGTTTTTCCCATCTGTCTTGCAACTAGAACATAGCCAGGTCTTTGCATTTCATCAACTATCCTTTTTAGTTGCTCATCAGCATTTCTATTAACATATAAATGTTGAGGAATAGATGTGTATTTTTTTAGTCTTTTTTCCATTATCCAACAATTTCTGCTTGTGTTAATTTTATTGCCCTACTTATAGATTTTTTACTGGTGTCATTAAAAATCACTAATTTCTGAAATATATTTTTTAAAGTCCTAGGTGAGTTTTTAGATTCTTCAATAATTGTTAATTTTGAATCTTCTAATTCGAGGTTGAGTGCTTTAGCCAAAATATCAAACAGGTGAGAAGAGTAATTGTCCCAAGAATCACAACAGATATACTGAAAATATCCACTTGCTTTCGACTTATTTTGGATTATGTTTTTAGGGTCAGATATTGTTGAAACTACAAATTTTAATGTGTTGTTTTCTGCTTGATTATTATAATGAGTCACCAACTGAATGAAGCTGTCTGCAATATTTTTCAAAGTAGTATTATCAGAAACTGAAAGTTCATCAATTACAATTATAGTAGTACTTGAGCTTGATCTACATAGAATTTTCGAAATTTGTTTCAAAACATTTGTGTCACTTTCATTTCTCTCCAAATCAAATTTCTCTTCTATTGTGAGTAGAATTTCGTTAAGTACATCTTCCACTTTTACAATTGTAATAGGGCTTAAATCGCAAAAACAATACTCAACTTTGTTTTGAATTAAATTTCTATTAATTAGAGCGGTTTTGCCAACACCAGATTTGCCAAATAACCAGATATTACTAATTTCTAAGGATTTATTAAATTCGGTGTCACTATCACGGTTTAAATAAAAAGGCTCATTTTTTAGAGAATAATTATTAAATAGAACAGTGCTAGGCTTTATATCTTTTGGTAAATCAATAGGTAAAGGAAATAATTGTTTATGGATTTCGTCAATTTTTATTGAATCTTCGATTCTAAATACTTGTTTGTATAAGTCTAATTCTTTAAATAAATCAATCAATTCATTGCCATTGACCAGCTTAATAAAATTTTTGTTTTTAGTATGTTCTTTTAATTTTTTATGTTTCCATTTAAACCACCATGTATTTTCATCAATGTCGATTACTCTAGGAATACAAAGGATCCATTCTTTTAATTCATATTTTTCAGAAGCGATAGCAGTATTAAACGATTCTCTTATTTGGGAATGTTGGGTTACCCCAAAGCTCTCCAAAAAAAACTTACATTGTATTACAGTAATTGGCTCAACCCCGAGTTCACCTACAAAAATATCTATTCCTCCATCTCCTTGTTTTACTTTAACTTGGCTAACATGCTGATCTTTATGTTTTTTTCTATAAAGAGTTTCACAAGCATCTTCGAAAGCTTCTCTTGCCCCTGCGATATTACTGTGAAGTGATTTAAAATCATTCCAATCTCGATTCATTAAAATAGTTATTTTGTATGATATCTTCTGTTTAAATAACTAACAGATATACATATTTAATCACTAAAAGTAATCTAATTCCCACCCACTTAAAAATAGACCTATTAACAGTTATCAACAGTTACTTTTCATTATAATATTAAAAACTACAAACTACAAACTACCACCAAACCACAAAAAACTTTTCAAACTCCATATCATTTTTCTTCATCCAAACTAATGGAGATTTTTGTTTAGTTAGATGTAGTTTAATACCTAATAGTGTATCGGTATATGATATCCAACCTAAGGTTAAATCTGGGGTTAATGCCCATTCCTTTTTATTTGGAATATAGAATTGGCAGGTGGTAAAAGCATCCGTAGTAAATTCTTTTAACCGCAACCAATAGCCAACAATACATTTTTTGTTTAACGGTTCTAAATTTAATTTGTCTGCTTTATAAGGCTTAAAGAGTTGCGCCTTAAAACAAGTTTTATGTTGCAGGTTAGAAGCATTAATATTTAAACTGGATAATGCAGCTGTACCAGCTTCTGAATGTAA
>TARA_R110002033_G_scaffold68995_1_pt1 | contig 44746 bp, 53 predicted proteins | sample TARA_R110002033 | Tara Oceans TARA_R110002033 (sample SAMEA4397051) | marine metagenome | biome: Polar Biome; feature: [SRF] surface water layer (ENVO:00010504); material: water (ENVO:00002006), including particulate matter (ENVO:01000060) such as... | depth 5 m
GGGAGACTCGAACTCCCACACCTCGCGGCACTAGATCCTAAGTCTGGCGTACATTTGCCTAAATAATATCAAAGTCATTCATTTTCAATTATTTAAGTGATTTCACATTTTGTTTGATATCATCTAATATCAATTGATTTCAGCATTTGTTGTACCTATGTTGTACCCAGAGAACCTAATAAAACCGTATCTTTGTACTGGTTCTAAGACCAAATGTTGTACCTGATTTGACTTTCGTGCTAAAAACAGGACAACAATGTCATCAAACGCAAAAATAGTTCTTCGCAAAAAGTCGAATAAAGAAGGTCTTTACCCTCTTGCCATTCGTATTACTAAAAATCGTCGGTCAACATACCAATACATAGGTCATTATATTGAATTGGAAGATTGGGACGAAAAAAATATTCGTGTCAAAAAATCAAACTCCAATTCTGATAACTTGAATAGTTTATTATCTCTAAAACTTTCAGAAGCCAATAAGGCACTTATCACATTGCAATCCGATAATAAAGATGCATCCGCAAACCAAATAAAAAAAGAAATATATTCATCTGGAAATAGCTCAACATTTTTTGAGTTAGCACAGGAACATTTGGACGATTTGGAAAGCTCTGAAAAGTTAAATCGCTTGTCTACGGATAAGGCGTGGGTAAGTTTTATTGTTAAGTTCAATAAAACTAAACAACTTTCATTTCAAGAAATAGATGAACGTTTCCTAAAAAAACTGATACTAAATCTAAAAGTAAAGCATTCTTTATCGGAAACCTCTATAATGAATATTTTGGTACTTATCCGTCTTTTGTTCAATAGGGCTATCAAGCATAAAATCGTAAGTCGAGAATTGTACCCATTTGGAACAGACAAAATTCGGATTAGGTTTCCAGAAACTTCCAAAGTTGGGCTAAATATTTTAGAAATTCAAAGAATTGAAAACCTAACAAATTTGTCTCCAACAGAGGCACACTCTAGAAATGTATGGCTGTACAGTTTCAATTTTGCCGGTATGCGAGTTTCTGATGTTTTGCGAACAAAATGGTCGGATATTTATGATAACAGACTGCATTATAGAATGCATAAAAATGCAAAGCTTCTATCATTAAAAATTCCCGAAAAAGTACTGAAGATTCTAGACCAATATATAGACGATAAAAGAAGTGATGATGATTTTGTTTTCCCTGAATTGAAAAAGGCCAATCCTGAAAATGCGAAAGATTTATATAACAAGAGAAAAACTGCTACAAAAAGGTTTAATGACAATCTAAAATCAATCTCTAAAAAGGCTAAAATCAATAAGAAAATAACAATGCATATTGCTCGCCATAGTTTTGGCAATATAGCAGGGGATGCTATTCATCCATTAATGCTACAAAAATTATATCGCCATAGCGATTTAAAAACTACATTGAACTATCAGGCAAATTTTATCCATAAAGAAGCAGATGAAGCACTTGACAGTGTTGTTAATTTTTAAAAGAGCCATTTAAAATGTCCAAATTTCATTAATAAATGTATCTAAAGCATTATTATATCTACATTTAAAAAAGAATATATTACTTAATCATTTAAATTCTCGTTGAGAATAGTTAGTTATTCTTGTCATTATTTTACTTCTGAATTATCCTTTTTTTCCATTTATTTTTAATCATTTTATACCGTCTGGAAAGTTAATTTTGAGAAAAACTTGAATATTTTGAGTTATTAAATGTGATTCAAAATAAAAATCATATTTTTGTACCTTAAAACAATAATAGTCAGTTTGTGAATATAACCTTATGGCATTAATAGGTACAAGAGATAAAATTTTAAGTGTAGCAAGTAAATTGTTTAGTAGGTATGGATTTCATAAAACCTCTATGGATGAAATTGCTAAAACTGCTAGAAAAGCAAAAGGTTCATTATATTATCATTTTGCTAGTAAAGAGGATCTTTTTAAAGAGATTGTGTCAAAAGAAATAATAAACTTAAAAGGCCAATTATCTTTAATTATTGTGAACGACACATTAAGCGCATCTGAAAAAATTAAAAACTATTTTAATCTAAGAATGAAAATACTTCACGATGCTTCTACCTATAATGAAACCTTAAAAGCAGACTTTTTTGAGCACTTTAGTTTTATTGAAGGTATTCGAAAGGATTTTGATGAATGGGAAAAAGAAAATATAAGAAGCGTTTTTAACCAAGGAATAGATTCTGAAGAATTTTCAATAGAAACGGATATTAACAAACTTGTAGATATATATATTATGGTATTGAAAGGATTAGAAGTTTCCCTATTTGTTCAAGAAAAATACGATGATTATGTACCTTATTTTAATGGGCTTTCAGATATTTTTATTAAAGGGTTAGGTAAATAATTTTTTTATCTAAAACTAACTAAAAAACGTTATAAGTACATAAGTACATAAGTAATAATAATTATATAAATATGAATAAAAAAGTAAACGTAACAATAAGATTAAAATGGATTATTGTAATAGCCTCTATAGCTTTGGTATATAGTTGTCAGACTAAAGAAGATCAAAATAAATCAGAGAATAACAATTCAACTGCTCCAATTAAAGTAGAAGTACAAAAAACAACTACAGGTACATCGAATAATAAATTGACTTATAGCGGAAATATAATTCCTAAAATTACAACTCCTTTAAGTTTTCTAATTCCTGGAACCGTAACAAAGATAAATGTTGACGAAGGAGATTGGGTAAAGAAGGGTCAGGTGTTGGCAGTGTTAAATAATACTTCGTTCAAAAATGCATACCAAGGAACGTTAGCAACCCAAAAACAAGCTCAAGATGCGTATGACAGATTAAAAACAGTACATGATAAAGGTAGTTTACCAGAAATAAGATGGCAAGATGTAAAAACTAAATTAGAACAAGCAAAGTCAGCAAATCAAATTGCTTTAGAAAATGTTGCAAATGGCACACTTAGAGCGCCTTCAGATGGTTTTATTGGGATGCGTAATTTAGATATAGGGGAGACTTCTATACCTTGGGATCCGGTGTTTAACCTTGTTTCAATTAATGAAGTATATGTTAGAGTCTCTGTTCCAGAAAATGAAATCAATAAAATTAAGAAAGAACAATTAGCAAACATTACTATTCCCGCAATAGGTAGCCAAATTTTTAATGGCAAAACTGCAAAGATTGGAGTGGTAGCAAACCCTATATCTAAAACCTATGATATAAAAATTCTTATTCCTAATCCTAAAATGGAAATAAAGCCAGGGATGGCCTGTGATGTTACAATTAAAATGGATTCAAAAGATGATATCATTACAATTCCTTACCAAAGTATAACTAAAGATGAAGATGGGCAAAATTATGTGTTTGTTGTAGACCCTGACTCAAATATTGCTTCAAAAAAGAAAGTACAATTAGGTTCATTTGTCAATAATAAAATTGAAATAATTTCAGGTATTTCTAAAGGAGACCTTATAATTATAGATGGTAAACAAAAAATAACTGACCAGCAAAAAGTAACTTTTTAACAAACAACTGTTTCTAAAGTAATTAATGAAGTTTTAAAATGAAAAAAATAAATTTTATAGAAGCTGGGATGAAGCATTACCAAATTATACTATCTATAATTGCGGTAATGATGGTATTAGGTTTTTTTGGGCTTAAAAATATGCCAAGAAGAGAATTTCCTGAATTTACGATACGTCAAGGAATCGTTGTTGGTATATATCCTGGTTATACCTCTAAAGAAGTTGAAGAACAACTCACTACAAAAGTTGAAAATTACTTGTTTGGTTACGAAGAAGTAAAAAAAGCTAAAACCTATTCGCATTCCAAAGAAGGAATGATGATTATTTATGTAGAGCTTAATGATAATGTTAAAAATGCTGATAAATTCTGGTCAAAACTCAGATTAGGTCTTGATGAACTCAAAGCACAATTACCAAAAGATGTATTAGCTCTAATAGGCAGTAATGATTTTGGTGACACTTCAGCTTTATTAATAACAATGTCATCTAAAGATAAAAATTACAGAGAACTGGAGGTTATTTTAAAGGACTTAGAATCAGAGGTTAGAAAATTGAATTCTGTTTCTAAAATTAAAAGGTTCGGCGTACAAAAAGAGAATATTTATATCTATATAAAACCTGGAAAAATAAATAAGTTTAATATTAAACCCTCAGTAATTTTAGGTTCTTTTCAATTGCAAAATGCTATCAATTATTCAGGTTCATTAGATAATGGAGATTTAGACATACCTATTCATTTACCTCCAAAATATGAATCTGAAAAAGACATTGAAGAACAAATAGTTTATTCAGATCCTCAAGGTAACATAATACGATTAAAAGATATAGCTGTTATTGAAAGACGGTATGAAAAACCCACCAATTATATTAGGAATAATGGTAATAATTCCTTGCTGTTATCTTTAGAAATGCAAAAAGGGAATAATATTGTTCATTTTGGGGAAGAGGTAAATAAAATATTAGAAAATTTTTCGAACCAAATTGATGAAGATATAAAAATTAATATTATTTCGAATTTACCAGAAGTTGTGGATGACTCCATATCTCACTTTTTAGTCGAATTTATGTTTGCAATTATTGCTGTTGTTTTCGTGATATTGATTTTCTTACCATTTAGAGTGGCAACAGTAGCAGCAATTTCTATTCCTGTATCTATATTAATTACTATTGGTATTATGCAATTAGTGGGTATTCAACTACATATTGTAACCTTAGCTGCACTAATAACAGTACTAGGAATGGTTGTTGACAATGCCATCGTGGTAATTGACAATCACTTAGAAAAACTAGACGAAGGAGAAACACCTTGGAACGCTGCTTGGAAATCTGCAACAGAACTTTTTGTACCAGTACTTTCAGCTACTTTAGCCATATCTATGTCCTTTTTGCCATTAATGATTTTTCTTGAAGGTATGGCAAGTGACTTTGTTGGAACATTTCCAATTACAATAAGTATAGCTCTAGCTGTTTCAATGGTAGTAGCTATGCTGCTCGTTCCCTTTATCAACTATCTGCTTATTAAAAAAGGCTTACACAAAGAAGAAGGTAAGAAAAAAAGAAAAAGCATACTAGACAGGTTACAAAACACCTATAATAAAGGCTTAGATTTTACTTTTGGAAACCCTAAACTTACCATACTCGCAGGTGGTTTATTTGTTGTTGCTGGAATGCTGTTTTTAGCAAACATAGATCAAAAATTATTTCCAGAAATGGACAGAAAACAGTTTTCTGTAGAAGTTTATTTACCAGAAGGTTACTCGATAGAAAAAACAGAAAGTGTAATTGATAGTTTAGAAAATATATTACAAGTTGATTCTCGAATTACTAATGTTGCTAGTTTTATAGGTAATGGGTCTCCAAGGTTTAATGCATTGTATGCACCTCATTTACCAGCTAAAAATTATGGTCAAATATTAGTCAATACTGTATCTAATGAGGCTACACTTGAAGTACTTGCTGAATATAGTGAAAAGTATAATGACTCGTTTCCAGAAGCTCACGTAAAATGGAAGCAACTCGCTATGGAAACTTTTAAAGCGCCAATCGAAATACGAATTGCTTCAAATAATATTAAAGATTTAAAACAAGTTGCTGAAAAAGTAAAAAACATACTGAAACAAGAAGGTAATGCTGTTGCTTGGGTTAGAGATGATTGGGATGAACAAAGACAAGGTATAGCCGTTAAATTAAATAAAGATAAAACAAATAAATTAGGATATGCAAAATCTTTAGTAGCCTCATCATTACTAGTTTCATTAGATGGTTTGCCAGTAACTACGGTTTGGGAAAATGATTATCCAATAAATGTTATCCTTACTAAAGAAGATTATCTCAAAAATAGTATAGATGATTTGAATAATCAATATGTTACATCACTATTGACATTAGAATCATTACCATTACGTTCTATTGGAAAATTAGTTCCCGATTTTACTGAGGGTACTATTGTAAATAGAAACGGAGTTAGAACTTTAACTGTAATGGCAGATTTAAAAACAGGTGTAGTTGCATCAAAGTTTTTAAAACAAGTTGATCCAGACATTAGTAAAATAACCTTACCTAAAAATTTAAATATTACTTATGGTGGTGATTATGAGGCTTCTTTAGAAAATTTTATACCAATGGGGAAATCTATGGCAGTTAGTGTACTGCTTATTTTCTTTATTTTAATGTTCCAGTTTCACACCATAAGAAGATCTCTGCTAATTATGTCAACAATGCTTCTAAGTTTATTTGGTGCTGGTTTAGGGTTATTAATAATGGGATATCAATTTGGTTTTACATCCTTTATAGGAATTATGGGATTAATGGGTATTACCGTTAGAAATGGTATTATCCTGGTTGATTATGCACATCAATTAGTAAATGAAGGTATGTCTTTTAAAGATGCAGGTCTTGCAGCTGGAAAAAGAAGAATGCGACCAATTTTTCTTACCTCTATGGCAGCTGCTATTGGTGTAGTACCAATGATTATTAGTAAGTCTTCATTATGGGCACCTTTAGGAACCGTAATATTCTTTGGATTGATTACAGGTATGATTTTAACTTTGTTAATACTACCTGTACTTTACTGGAAAACAACCAGTAAAAAAGATATAAAAACAACAATAACAGAATAAAATTTTTGAATGAAAAATATAATTTTATACATCATCTTAGGACTAATATTTGTTAGTGTGCCTTTAGCAGCACAAAATATAAAGCTAGACTCTGCCAAAGTTCTTGCTTTAGAGAATAATAAGCGTATTAAGGATGCTCAATATAAACTCAAAGCTTCCGAAAAAGTAAAAGAAAGTGCTTTTACTAATTATTTTCCAAAAGTAAGTGCATCGGCTTTTGCCGTTCGCTCATCAGACTATTTATTGGATATACAAACACCAGAAATGAATCTACCTGTGTATGATGGAAATCCCGCTAACATAGGTACTGCAACTCAGTTTGCATATGTGCCTCCACTTAGTATCCAGTCATTGGATTATGCCAATACTGCTGTAGTAACTGCAATACAACCTTTATATGCTGGAGGACAAATAAAAAACGGGAATAAGCTAGCCAATTTAGGAGAGGAAATTAATCAACTCCAACTCAACCTAACAACAGATCAAGTTTTAACTACAACTGAAAGTTATTATTGGCAATTGGTAGCACTTAAAGAAAAACAGTCTACACTTGAAAGCTATAAAAAATTATTACTTACACTGCAAAAAGAAGTTCAAGATTTTTTTGATGCAGGCTTGGTTAATAAAAGTGATTTACTAAAAGTAAAATTAGAACTAAACAAAATTGAAGTCAATAAATTAAAGCTTGACAATGGAACAGAAATGCTAAAGATGGTCTTTTCTCAATACATTGGCATCCCCTATAATAAAACTATGAGTTTAAATGATTCAATAGTTTCTTTACTTCCTCCAGAAAGTTATTTTGTAGAAACTAAAATGGCATTGGCAAACCGTCAAGAATATAAAATGCTAAATAAAGCGGTTGAAGCCGAAGTTTTACAAAAGAAAATGACCAAGGGTGAATATCTCCCTCAATTGGCTGTTGGTGTTGGAGGTTTATATTTAGATGCATATGAGCAAGATAATAGTTATGGTTTGGCATTTGCAACTTTATCCATTCCAATCTCAGATTGGTGGGGAGGTTCTTATAAGCTTCAAGAACATGAAATTAAAATTAAAATAGCACAAAATAACCTAGAAGAAAAATCTGAGCTTTTACAATTACAAATATCAAAAGCATACAAAGACTTAATAATTAGTTATAAGCAAATTAACATTGCAAAAACATCTTTAAAACAGTCATTCGAATATCAGAAAGAATTAGAAGACACATTTGATGCTGGTCTTACAAGTACTTCTGATTTGCTGGAAGCAAGAGCTTTAACTCAACAGGCTAAAGACACTTTAATTGATGCAAAAAGTCAGTATAAGATAATGGCTGCAAACTATTTACTTGTAGTGGGTAGAATATCTCAATAAAAGCAAGAACAGAAAACATGAAACAAAAAGTTGCTTTGGTATTATCTAGTGGTGGTTCAAAAGGGCTCGCTCATATAGGGGTGATTAACGAACTTGAAAAACAAGGTTTTGAAATATCATCTGTTTCCGGTTCTTCAATAGGCTCAGTAATAGGTGGATTGTATGCTATGGGCAAATTACCCGAATACACCGATTGGATAAAAACCTTAAATAAAAAACTTGTTTGGGATCTTTTAGATTTCACTCTTTCATCCAACGGCTTAATTAAAGGAGAAAAGGTATTCAGAAATAATGAAAACATTTATTCCCGATATGCTAATTGAAGATATGAACATTCCATTCTCAGCTATTGCAACAGATATTTTAAATGAAAAAGACGTAGTATTTACCGATGGAAGTTTTTATGAAGCTATTAGAGCATCGGTAGCAATACCATCTCTTATTACACCTGTCAAATACAAAGATACTTTCTTGGTTGATGGAGGTGTGTTAAACCCTATCCCTATTGAGCACGTAGCACGTGATGCTGATGACATTTTGGTTGTAGTTAATTTATATGGAGAAAAGATGGAAACTGCAAAATTCTCAGAAGAGAAAAATCAGGGATATAGTACGATAAATGGATTAGTAAACAACTTCAGTAAATTGATTAGTTCCGGTGATAAAAAAAGCTTAGGTTATTTTTCCCTTTTAAATACGGCTACATATGCTATGATTCATAAACTTGCAAAAGAAAATGTAAAAAAACATCAACCTGACATTGTCATAAATATACCATTTGATTCAGCAAGCACTTTCGATTTTTATAAGGCAGGTGAACTGATTGAATTAGGAGAAACTAATGCAAATAAAGAAATTTCTAAATATTTAATACAACATAATTAATGAGGTTAATTATAAAAAATAAAAAAATTGTAAGACTCTTGAATTTTCATTTCTGATGAAATAAACTTTGGGAGTATGTTATTTTTATATAAATACAAAATGAAGTCATCTTGACTTTTTTTTAAAAAAAATAAAAGGGTTGCAGATATTTGTGTTGCGAAACATAAAACCACAACCCAGTGTACCAAGTACTCGACAAAGATATGATAGAATTAGAAATAGTTCCATATTTACCAGAAACAAAAAGAGGCTTTAAGCCCAAAGTACCCCTATATGAAATCATCAACGCTATTTCATATAAGCTGAAGACAGGTGTCCAATGGGAGTACTTGCCAGTTGAAGCCCTGTTCAGTGATGAGAGACTACATTACAAGACTGTTTTTGGCCACTACCGAAAGTGGTGTGAACAAGATGTCTGGCGATCCTGTTGGATACAGCTTTTGAAAAACAACAAATCAAATATTGACCTATCGAGCGGCGATTTAGATGGTAGTCACACCACAGCATTAAAAGGTGGAGAACAGGTAGGTTATCAAGGAAGGAAAAAGCGAAAAACCACTAATGCACTATACTTGACGGACAGGCAAGGGCTACCGATAGCCATGTCTGAACCAGTATCGGGAAATCACAATGATCTATTTGATATAGAGGTTCAATTCGAAGAAGTAATATGCACATTGGAACAAGCCGAAATCAATGTGGACGGTCTTTTTATCAATGCAGATGCAGGCCTTGACAGTCAAAAACTAAGAGACAAATGCGAGGGCAAAGGGATAATAGCGAATATTTGCCATAACCGACGCAATGGTGATAAAGATGCTGACCATTATTTTGATGAAAATTATATAAAGAACGATATTCCGTTGAACGCACTAACGCTTGGATGGATAGTTTTCGCTCGCTTTTAAATCGTTTTGATACAACAATAACAAGCTGGAAGGGATTTAACTTTCTTGCTTTTATTGTCATTGGATTAAAGAAATTTTACAAACTCAAAAAGTCAAGATGACTTCTATAATAATTTCATTCATCTATTGGAAAATTATACCTCAGAAAAAAAAACCGTAAAGGATTATGCGAAAATGTTGAATATTACACCCAACTATCTGAATACAATAACCAAATCAGAAGCTGGTAAAACAGCAGGCGAAGTTATACGTGGTAAAACTATTCTTGAAGCTCAGAGAATGCTGATATTTACCACAAGCAGCATATCTGAAATAGCATATAAATTGAATTTTGAAGATAACTCTTATTTCTGGAAGCTTTTTAAGAAAACTACAGGTCTATCCCCTAAAGAATATAGGCTCAATTACATTACCCATACGCTTTGATTTTTTGTTAGTTTTTCTTTAATTGCCCTGTTGCAAATTCATACGACCGTAAAATAATTTTCTTTATTACTAACACTTCTGTCTGGGTTCGAGGTGCGTAAACCATAATAAAATTTGGTGGAAGCCACCCTTTATAAACAACGGGGTGCAATTCACCCCAACCTTTTTCAATTACATACCTGGCATCTTCAACCGGCAATCCCAGGTGCATACTTCCATCAGGTGCAGGATGAAAATGTGCAAATTCGTTTTCAACCATAAAGGCATTACAATGACTGCACATTTTATCTTCTGCAAGGCACATTGCCTGTGCGCCGGGCATAGAAATCTTACTGGGTTCCTTTGATATATTTGCTAAATCAGTAAATGCCCAATGCATTAAGTCGTCTATAATTTTTCTATCAACGGGCTGTTGGTCTAATTGCATATGTGGGTTGCTCGGTGTGGTAGTTGGCTTTGCTCCTTCTCTTACCGGTAATTCAAATATAACTTCGTTCATCTCAGTATAGTTTTAAAAACAATTTTACCCAATTCTAAAACACCTGTTGCTGAATGCAGGTAAAATTTCTTCAATAGTAAGTTCAATATTTTCGTTCTCATCCATCATGGCGAACAAAGACTTAATATTTGAAAATGCATGAGGTTTCATAGATTTTGGTGTTACTTTGGATAGTTTAAACATTACAAAAATATTTCCCATTGATATTTCATACATTCAATAAAAAGCAACTTACACCCTTAAATAATCAGCTTGCCCATTTAATGTATTGCATATTGTTTTTAGTTTGTTGATACTACTGTTGTGGGCAATTAGTTTATCCCTTTCCACCATTGATCAAATTGTTGTGTAATGTCCTTCAGTAAAACAACTTCTCCTATCTTTGGAGTTATTAATGGAATGTTTGCTTTTTGGGTGTTTTCAAAAGCTCTTATCAGAGGATCGTTCCAGGCATGATTACCCAGAGCAAATTTTGAGGAATGCACCGTAAAGAGCCGTTTTGCGCTCAAGTCATTGGCAACCTGTACAATTTCTTCGGGTAACAGATGCACGTGTTTCCAATTTTTATTGTATTGACCGTTTTCGATAATTGCCAAATCAAAAGGGCCAAATGTTTTTCCAATTTCAGCAAAATGTTTGTCATAGCCACTATCGCCACCAATGTATATTTTCATGGTGGGTGTTTGCAATACAAAAGAAATCCAAAGAGCTTGGTTACGTTTAAAACCACGACCCGAAAAATGCCTTGCAGGTGCAGTATATACCATGAAACCCGGTTCTAAAATTTCTTCCTCATTCCAGTCTTTTTCAATAATCATTTCCTTGGGAAAATACCAGCTTTCAAAATGAGCCCCCGTTCCCAGCCCGCAAATGACTTTTTTGATTTTGGGCTTTAATTTTTTGATGGCATTGTAATCCAGGTGATCCCAATGGTCGTGCGAAATAAAGAGATAATCTATTTCGGGGAAATCTTCCGGAGTATAATTATTGGTGCCTTTGAATGCTTTTATTGAAAATGAAAGAGGGGAGGCGTAGCCGCTTAAAACGGGATCAACTAACATCTTTTTTCCGTCAATCTGCATAAAATAGGAGGAATGTCCCAACCAAACCAACAGGTCTTCGTTTTTGTCTAAATGTAACAGGTCGGTTTTTACGGAAGGAATTTCATCAACCGGTTTTACTCTTTTGCTTTTCTCAAAAAGAGATTCTTTCATAATGGTAAAAAAGCTAACACCTTCCGACATAATTTTGGTTGGACTTTGGTTTTGAAAAGCACCATCGCGATAGTTGGGCGATTTTTTAATGCGTTCTAATCGCTCTCCTTCAGGTAATTTTCCGAATTGGGGTTGTTGCATAAAAATAACAACAGAAAACAATAATGCAATGATGACAATGAGTGTATACATTATTTTTTTATAGGTTTCTAATTTTCATTTTTATGAGTTACCCAATTCAATCCTAAAAAGTTAAAAGGGGTTGAATATTGCCAACCCCTTATAAACTTCTGATTTTTTTTAAAATTTTTTAAATATTTCCTTTAAAAACGTTTTCATCGCTATCCAGGAACGCTCATCGGCTATTTTGTTATAGGCCAATCCTTTTGAAGGATCATTACCATTGTTTATGTTAGAAAAACCGTGAACGGCATTGCTATAGGATATAAGCTGATAATCTGTTCCGGCTTTATTCATAGAACTTATAAAAGTGTTTAACTCTTCAGCACTCACAAAAGGATCTACTGCTCCGTGGCACACCAATACTTTGGTTTTAATATTTTGGGCATCGTCAGGATTAGGTGTGCTTAAACCACCGTGAAAACTAATCACCCCTTTTATACCAACTCCGCTACGTGCTAATTCCAAAACGGTTGTCCCACCAAAGCAATAGCCCATAGCCGCAATATTGTTGACATTTACTTGCTTTTGTTTTTTAAAAACAGACAATGCAGCCTTGATACGGGAGCGAAGCAGTGTTGTGTCTTGTCTGTATTTGCCTGCATTGGCACCGGCGGAATGGAAGTCGGTAAACAAAACGCCTTTACCAAAAATATCGGCTGCAAAAGCTACATAACCCAGCTTTGCCAATTGATTTCCACGGCTCTTTGCATAATCATCCATCCCCCACCATTCGTGAACTACTATTACGCCCGGTTTTGGAATTTTTATAGCATCATCATAATACAACCATCCTTGTAAAATGGTTTCACCGTCTTTGTATTCAACAGCTCTTGAAACTACTTTTGCAGAAACCTGAATACTTGTAAAGAGTATTACTGCAAAAAAGATTACTATTTTTTTCATTTCTTATTATTTACTTGTTGTTTGAGTTATTTAAAAAAAGAAATCCCCGTTGGTTCTGTCTGCTGCGGTGAATTGGAGCATCCAGTGCGGATATATGGGGGTAAGTTTGGTCAATTCATCTAAATGTGCCACATCTTCGGTTGACATTTCCCAGGTAGTAGCTTTAATGTTGTCTTCAATCTGATGTGGTTTGGTGGCTCCTATTAAAACTGAGGAAACGATAGGCTTTCTCAACAAATAATTTAAAGCGGCTTGTGCAATTGTTGCATTATTTTTATTAGCAATTTGCTCCAAAGCATCTACTATGGCATATCCTTTTTCCGGGTCAATTTGAATAAAGTTTTGTTCTTCGTTACTTCTTCTGGTACCTTCTGGCATAGGTTGGTCTTTACGGTATTTTCCTGTTAAGAAACCACCTCCCAGCGGTGACCATGGAGTCAATCCCAGACCCTGATCCTGGAGCAAAGGAACCAATTCATATTCCACATCCCTGGAAATAAGTGAGTATATTGCTTGTAGCGAAACAAATTTTTCAAAATGATTTTCTTTTGAAATAGCCAATGCCTTCATCAACTGCCATCCGGTAAAATTGCTTGCCCCGATGTAGCGGACTTTTCCCTGACGCACCAAATCCGTCAAAGCACTCAAGGTTTCTTCCAACGGTGTAATGGGGTCAAAACTGTGTACAATGTAATGATCAATATAGTCAGTACCCAATCTGCGTAAACTATTGTCACAGCTTTCAATAATGTGCTTACGGGAAAGCCCAACATTATTAATTTCTTTACTCATTCTGCCACGTACTTTGGTGGCAATCACCACTTCATTGCGTTTGTCTTTAAGGGCTTTCCCTAATATTTCCTCCGATTGCCCATGTGAATACACATCAGCAGAATCAAAATAATTGATGCCGGCATCCAAAGCAATATCCACCAGTCGTTTGCTGTCCTTGTAATCTAAACTTCCTACAACACTCCAGTAGCCACTGCTACCAAAACTCATGGTGCCAAAACAAAGTTCAGACACTAATAAACCTGATTTTCCTAATTGATTGTACTTCATATTTTTTAGTTTTTAAGTGTTAATATATTCATTAAAAGATTATTCTATTTAAAACGAACTCGTTAAGCTGGATTCAATTCAAAAGCATTTGCCAATAATTCAAATGATTTTCTGCGAGCTTCATAGTCAACAGCCATAGTGGTTATCATAATTTCATCGGTTTCAAAATCATTTGCCAACAGGGTCAGTTGTTCTTTTACATAATCGATTGTGCCCGAAATAATACGTCCGTTGTTTCTTGCAATAATTTGTAGCTCCATAGCAGAAAACTCATATTTACGGATATAGTCTTCGTCTTTAAAATCATTGAAATTGCCTTTTTCAAATTGCACAAAAACGAAATCAATAAACTTCCGCATTTGGCTTGCTTTTTCTTCAGTTTCGGCGCAAATTACCTGTGTGGCAACCATCACTCTGGGCATAGGATTTTCTTCTGACGGCTTGAAGTTTTTTCGATAGGTTTCAGCCACTTCGGGCGTAATAAAGCCATTGATAAATTTAGCAATGCTTAAGCCCATGCCAAATTTGGCAGCAATCAAACTACTTCCGCCGCTGGAGCTTAAAATCCATTGTGATGGAATGGTGCTTGCCTGTGGTGTGGCAATTAAAGGACCTTGTTGCGTAGCGGCTGTATCTCTGAAAAAATGTTGCAAATGTTCCAACTGCGTCAAATAGCTGGATTCACTAAAATCATTAGAAGGATTGAGCAGCGAAGAGGTAATTCGGTCTGTGCCTGGTGCTCGTCCCATTCCTAAATCAATTCTATTTGGAAAAAGTACTTCGAGCATCCTGAAATTTTCTGCCATTTTCAAAGCGCTGTGATTGGGCAACATAATGCCACCCGAGCCAATACGCATGGTATTGGTTTCGTCGGCCAATTTCACCATCAGTACTTCAGGAGTAGAACCTGCAATGAAACTTGAATTGTGATGTTCAGAAATCCAAAAGCGGCTATAGCCCAATTGTTCGGCAAGCTTTGCGGTGGCTATGGTTTCGTTTACCGCCCCTTTGGCATTTCCGCCCGGCTTAATAACCGATTGATCGAGTATGCTTAATTTTATTTTTCTCATTTTTTTAATCATATTCTTAACCACAAGTTTTTATTTTTTGGCAAGAATGTTTTTATCTTATTTGCTCAATGCAGACATTTGCGGAGCAGCATATCGTTCGCCTGCTGCCACACCTTTGGGAGCAATTTCATCAATGGCTTGTAATTCTTCTTTGGTTAGCATAACCTGTAATGAACCGATATTTTCTTCAAGAAACTTTCTGCGTTTAGTGCCTGGAATAGGAACAATGTCATTGCCTTGTGCCAGCAACCAGGCCAAGGCAAGTTGAGCAGCAGTACAGCCCTTTTGTTGGGCTAATTCTTCTATTTTTTTTACTAAATGAAGATTTTTTTCAAAATTTTCGCCTTGAAAACGAGGTGAAAACCGGCGGTAATCATCTTCTGCCAAATCATCAAAAACTTTGATTTGACCGGTTAAAAAACCTCTGCCTAAAGGACTATACGGAACAAAACCTATTCCCAGTTCCCTGCAAACAGGCAATATTTCGTCTTCCACATCACGGCTCCACAGCGAATATTCTGTTTGTAAAGCCGTAATTGGATAAACAGCATGTGCTTTGCGAACAGTTTCCGGTGAGGCTTCTGAAAGTCCCAAGTAGCGAACCTTACCTTCCTTAACCAATTCTGCCATTGCGCCTACCGTTTCTTCAATAGGCGTGTTTGCATCCACACGATGCTGATAATACAAATCCAATGCAATCTATGTCTAAGCGTTTAAGGCTGGCATCGCATGCTTTTTTTACATATTCAGGAGTGCCGTTTATGCCTAAGTAATTTCCCTTTTCATCACGCACATTTCCAAATTTTGTGGCTATGATAAATTTGTCTCTTTGTCCCTTAATAGCTTTGCCTACCAACGCTTCATTTTTACCTACCCCATACATATCGGCAGTGTCTAAAAAAATAAGTCCCATTTCAAGAGCTTGATGAATGGTTGCAACCGATTCTTCATCATCCCGGTGGCTGTAAAATTCAGACATGCCCATACAACCAAGTCCTATAGCAGACACTTCTAATCCTTGATTTCCTAATTTTCTTTTTTTCATAATGCTTTTATTTTTCCCTTACTTCAATTTGCTTTTCCACGCTTCAAATTCAATGGCTACAATTCGCTGCCCTGTTATTCCGTTGCTTTCATCAGACGAAAGAAATACAATTGGTGCAGCCATCACATTGGGGTTTAATAACTGAAAATGTTGAATAATTTCTTCCCTAAACTCATCTGGTATCATGCCTGTTTCAGTAGCACCTCCGGGGAGCAACATATTAACGTCAATATTGTTTTCCTTTAAATCTTCAGCCATAATCAGTGACAACGATTCGGCACCTGCTCTTGATGGGCCATAAGGCACAAATCCTTTGCGGCGCATCGTTTCGTGGTTCATAGATATGTTGATGATTTTTCCTTTGCCGGCTTGCAAAAAGAGGGGTACAAAAGCTTTGGCAACCAGAAAATACCCGGTGAGATTGGTGTCGATAAGGTTACGAAATCCTTCGGCAGTTACTTTATAAAATGGCTCTGGCTTTGTTAAAAACGAAGGATTCACCGTGCGCATACCAATACCTGCATTATTCACAAGCACATCTAATATTCCCCATTTATTTGTTACCCACTGTACGGCGTTTTCTATTTCGGTTTCGTTTCTCACATCCATCATCAGTCCGTATACTTCTGCATTAAGCGCTTTTACTTCTTCAACAGCGTTATGGATTTTTTCTTCCGAGCGCCCGGTAATTAGAACCGATGCACCTGCTGCAGCCACAGCTTTTGCCATGGCTAAACCAAGGCCTGAAGTGGCTCCTGTAATAATAATTTTCTTTCCTTGAAGATTGCCTGACATTATTTTAATAATTTATTATTTTCAAAATATCTTTTTCAATTTTTTCCGGCTTATATGTGGGAGCGTATCTTTCGATAGGGTTACCATTTTTGTCAACCAAAAACTTGGTGAAGTTCCATTTGATTTTGCTTCCCCAAAAGCCGCCTTTCTTACTTTTCAAATAGGTGTAAAAGGATGTTCATTCTTACCGTTTACATCCACTTTTTCGCGAAGTTGAAAGCTTTCCCCATGGTTTATTTTGCAGGCTTGTTCTATAGTTTTCATTTGTCTCCGGTTCCTGGTTCCAAACTGTGTCGAAGGGAAACCCAGCACTACCAAACCTTTGTCTTTATATTTTTGATGTAGTGCCTCCAGCCCTTCAAACTGCGGTGCCAGCCCGCATTTGGTTGCGGTGTTTACAATCAGCACATTTTTCCCTTTGAAGTCTATCATTTCCAGGATTTCTCCATTGGGCTTTTTAACTTTTAGCTGATAAAATTCTGATTCCATAATGTTTTTTTCCATTACATTTTTGCTTTATCTAAAAAAACAATACTTAGCATGATGCTGATAGCCACAATCCCCAAAAAGAAAACAAGTACAGACATTTTGTTTTGAGAATTGATTTTGCTGTACCTAAAAAGCAAATAACCAATAACGGTGTTAAACAATCCCCACAATACGTTTACTATTGGCGCTGAAAGACCTTTGCCTGGCGGATGGGCAAAAGGTGAGGGAAAGGGATTGCCGGAAACACCATTTACAAAATGGGGCACTGCATTGGCCAGGAACATACCTGAAAAAAAAGCTATTACATAATGGTACCATTTCATATTAATCATGATTAGTTGTTACCAGCTCCACCTGCACATTATTACGGGTGGCGTTTGAATATGGACACACCTGATGCGCCTTTTCGGTAAATGCTTTTGCCTGCTCAAGATCAAGCCCTGGTATGTTTGTATATAATTTCACTGCCAATTGAAAGCCGCCGGTGTCATTCTTGAAGATGCTCACTTTTGCCTGGACAGTTGTAATGCCGGATTTTACTTTTTCCGCTCTTATTACTCCATTCAATGCACTGTCGAAACAGGCGGCATAGCCTGCAGCAAACAGTTGTTCGGGATTTGTGTAATCGTCATTAATGCCACCTAATGCTTTTGGAAAACGGACTTCCAGTTCAAGTACATTATTATCGCTTTTAATTTGCCCATTTCTTCCGCCTGTGGCGGTAACAGTAGCTGTATAAAGTGGTTCCATTTTTATTTAACGTTTTATATTTATTTAATTATTTACATTTTGAACCCATAATACCTGCTACTTCTTTTATTAATTTTTTTAAGGTTTCGGGTTTAATATCGCAGTTTTCAAATTCTCTGCTTAACTGCTGCGGAATTTTTTCAGCTTGATTCTCCATTTTTTCCCCGGTTTTAGTTAATGAAAGCATGACTACTCTTTCGTCTTTATCACTTCTTACCCTATTAATAAGCTTGTTTTTTTCCAATCTTTTTAAAAGGGGAGTGAGTGTGCCACTATCTAACAGTAAGTATTCACCGAGTTGCTTAACGCTTACAGTTTCTTTTTCCCATAGAACCAACATCACCAAATATTGAGGATAGGTAATACCCAATTTGACTAAAAACGGCTTATACATGCTGGTAATCTTCCGGGACAAGGCATAGATGGGAAAACAAAGTTGATTCTCTAATTTCAGAATTTCTTTCATAAAATTTATTTTCAGCATTTCAATTGCAAAGTATTTGATTGTGTAAAATTAAATAATACACAATTAAAAAACAAATAAATTGTTGTCTTTTTAAATTCCGGAAGCGCTTTATTTTATTTTGAGCGCTGAAATTGTAAATTTGTGGATTCAGATTCCATTACCACCCTTTCCTAAATTTAAACAATATGAATGTAGTATGTCTTGTCCTGAAATAGGTTGACCATTTTGTGGTTAAAAATTTCATCAATTAAATATCGCAAATCTCCACGGAACATTGACAACTTTTTTAAAAAACTCCCTATGGGTTTAAAAAAAAGTTGCCAACATTCCTAGGCCGTTTTCTTTTTATAGGATCTGTAGCTTATCGGGTCATATTGTTTATGGATATACTCAGGTGTTTCCAGTCCAAGGCTCCAGTGCAGTCTTTGTTCATTGTATATTTGGGTAGCTTGCTTCATTATCTGTTGTGCAATTTTGACGTTTTTTATAGTTTTTTTCAATCCAAATTCATACTTCAAAATTCCATTTATACGTTCAGCAACAGCGTTTTCGTAAGGATCGTATTGTTGTGTCGTGCTCAATATAAAGTTGTTTTTATTGGCAAGATCTGTAAACTCTGGGCAGCAATATTGTATGCCCCTGTCAGAGTGATGGATGATGTTCATATGATTAAATCTGAGGTTTTTAATTGCCATCTCTAAGGCTTGTACAACGAGCGTGGCCCTCATATTGTCGTCCAGTGCCCAGCCCATCAGTTATTTAGAGTAGGCGTCGGTCACCAAGGCCAGGTAGGCGTGTCCATTGTCAGTTTTTATATAGGTTATATCGCTAACAAATACTTGTTCGCTGTGTGATATTTCCAGATCCTTTATCAGGTTCGGGGATTTATAGAACAGATGGTTTGAGTCTGTAGTAATGTGATAGCGTTTGGTCTTTTTAACGAGCATACCATAGCACCTGAGCAGATCGAACAGTGCATCTCTTCCCATTTTTATGTTGTTCTTTATGAGTCCGCTCTTAATGTACTTGATCAGCTTCCTGGCACCAGCTTTATTATGGGTCTTCCTTGTTTCCCGGACAAGGTCCAAGACAATTTGGTCCCTTTGCTCTTTAGCATGGTTGGCATTGATCCTTTTATAATAAGCCTGCTTGCTTATCCCGAGGCATTGATAGAGCCATTTTATCTTGAAAGGCTTTTTCTCTTTTTCTCTATCTCTTTTGCTAATGCTTCGGGCAAGTACTTTTTTGAAAGGTGCTCTCCTGTAATGTTCTCAAAATCGGCGATGACATCTTGCTGAAAGTCCTTAACGAACTCGAGTTCCTCGATCCGTTCCTTTAGTTTTTTGATCTGGTCGTTCTTGCTCATATTCATGGATTGAGTCTCGAAATTACTCAATTTCTTGATCCAATACTCAATGGAGCTTCGGGAAATCTTGTACTTATTTGATGCATGGTTTACGGAGATCTGTCCATTTGCAATTTCATCGATTATCGAAAGTTTCATATCGAAACTTACTTTTTGGTACTTCTTTTTTCGGCAGGAGCCGTTCTTTGGTGTTTCCATAGTTAACTAAAAGTGTTTAATTTTTAGTCAACCTATTTTAGGACGAGAGAGTACAGATTATTAAACACAAAGTAGTTATATATGAAGATTTGATTTCGTTGTAGTTGGCTTTACACCTTCTCTTACCGGTAATTCAAATATAATTTCGTTCATCTCAATATAGTTTTAAAAACAATTTTACCCAATTCTAAAACACCTGTTGCTAACTGCAGGTAACATTTCTTCAAAGCTGTGTTCTATATTTTCACTTTCATCCATCATGGCTAAACTGTATATCAAAGGCACATAATGGTCGGGAGTAGGAGCAGCCATCATACCTAACTTTTGTTTTTCGTAATGCACTATGCTTTGAATATCCCGTTTATCTAATTGTCGTTTTATCCATTGGTCAAACTCAATGTCCCAGCCGTAAGGTTCCATATTGCCTTTAAAAAACCGCTTGCCAGCTTCCTGCAAATTATGAACCACGGCACCGCTGCCGATAATCAAAATACCTTTTTCACGCAAGGGTTTTAATTGTTTCGCTAAGTCAAAATGATATTGCGCCGACTGGTAATAATCAATGCTCATTTCAAAAACAGGCACATCGGCTTTTGGAAACATATGTTTCAGCATTGGCCATGCACCGTGGTCTAATCCCCACTCAGTTGTTGGCTGAACTTTTGGAATAAGTTTGCTCACTTCTTTTGCTGTTTCGGGAGAACCGGGTGCAGGATATTTTTGAGTATAATATTCCGGTGGAAAACCGTAGTAATCATAAATGGTTTCGGGGGCAGCACTCACATTCACAAGTGTTCCCCTGGTACACCAATGAGCCGAAATTACCAATATGGCTTTTACTTCATGCTCTTTCCTTACTTTTTCTCCCACTTGTGCCAGCGATGTTAAAAAAGGGTTTGCATTTAAGCCCAAAGGAATATCCATCGGGTTACCATGTGAAGTAAACAACACCGGCATTTTATCGGATGCTGCAAAAGAAGATGTAATAGTTGATAATGCCTGTAATTTCATAGTTTGTGCAGTTATAGTTGTTAACCCAAGTAGTTTTAAAAGTCTTTGCGTTGCATACAGTTGCTGGCTACCCTGCTTTAAAATATTTACATTTCATTTCTCTGCACACTATAAACACATCTTGCAAGGGCTACTGGTTCTTCTTTTTCATTTTGAAATAATGCTACATCTACTTTAATAATCGTTTTGCCGTTTTTTATAATTCTTGCTTTTGCATGTATATCAGCTTTAATGGCAGCATGTAAATAATCCATTCGCATATCAACAGTATTCAACCTGGCTTTATCAGAATGCAATGTTGTTGCCCCGGCTATTCCGCCTGCGGTATCAGCAATGGCAGCCAGGATACCTCCATGCCATCTGCCCTGTATAAAATCGCCGATAAACTCTTCCTTAAACGGGATATGAATAAAAACATATCCCTCCTCCATATCAACAATCTCCAGGCCGAGTATTTTATTGGCAGGCATTAAATTTTCAATGGCATGTTTAAGCAATAGAAATTTTTTATTTTGTTCTTTTTCTTTCATAAAATTTAAACTATGTAAGTTAATTAAGCGTTGGCTGCATAAAAGGGTTTCTTATAAATCCAGTAACCCAAACTAAAATCAAATTCCCCAATGTGATAATTAAAGGTTCGCTTTGCTACATATGCACTATTTATTATAGCTCCGCCATGTTTCCGCTTAATAAAAACACCCCGAATAATTTGTAGGTGTAAATAAAAAAAGCAGTGCAGCAATCATTATTCTACCTAATCCAAATTATTAAATTAAAGAAATTACCCGAATTCCTTATCTGCATAACAGAGTTCGAATGAATATGATTTATTTATTTTAGTGTCATAAACCCGATTTTACTGTGCTGTATAACCACCATCAATCACTAGTTCAGAACCGGTCATATAGGAAGCTTCATCTGATGCTAAAAACAAAATACCGTTTGCTATTTCTTCCGGCTGTGCTGGACGTTTCAATAATGTTGGACCTAAAACCATTTTTTTTACTTCTTCATTTGCCATCAAGTCTTTTGTCATACTAGTTTCCGTAAAACCTGGATGGACAGAGTTAACCCTGATATTAAATGGCGCAAATTCAATCGCTGCCGTTTTAGTTAATAGTCTTATTGCACCTTTTGTAGCAGTATAGACCGACTGGTTGGGGGCGCCAACTATACCCAGTGATGAAGAAATATTAATGATGGAGCCACTACCGTTTTCCTGCATTAATCCCACAACGTGCTTCATTCCCAAAAAAGCACCTTTCAAATTTATTTTTACAACAAAATCAAATTCTTCGGATGTTGTCTCAACTATGGGTTTTAACAGACTAACACCAGCCACATTTACCAAAATATCCAGCTTCCCAAATGTTGCTTTTGCAAATGCGATTACATTGAGCCAATTTGCTTCGTTAGAAATGTCTAATTTTTGAAATTCCGCAATGTTACCTGCATCGGTAATTTCTTTAATTACGTTTGTGGCTAGGTGCTCATTTAAATCCGCAATTACTACTTTTGCCCCATGACTAGCAAGTAACTTTGCTGTGGCTTTACCTATACCGGAAGCTGCACCTGTTACTATGGCAACTTTATTTCCTACTCGTTTCATATTTTTTTTGTTTATGAATAATTAAGTTAAAAAAGAAATGCTCTCTACATAATTGATACAGCGTCATTTTGTCTTTCACAAAAATTAAGCAATCCCATTTTAATTTCATGGTTTAGTTTTTTAATGTGTATAAAAATTATTAATGCAAAATAGTTATCAGAAATTATGAGTAAACAGCCTTAAGGAAATCTTTTAAGTCGAGCGGTTTGTGTCCAATTAATGTTTCTAAAGTCTCGTCAGCATAATCAAATTCATTCGCTTTTATGGCTGCAGCTATACTTGTCATCATTTCTGCAACGTCGGCCGGCAGACCATGCTGCAACATACCGTTATTTAAATCTTCCAAAGAAATCTCTATATAATTAACAGGTTGTTTTACTATCTCAGAGAGCATATCCGAAATATCAGAAAATGAATAGGCGGTGGCAGATGTTATATTATAAACTTTTTTTTGGTGGGCAGATGGATTTGAAAGTACCACTGCATTGGCTTCAGCCATATCATTTCTTAAAGCAAAATTTACTTTTGCCTTGCCCGCACTGTAATATACTGTTCCGGTTTCTTTAAAATTGCCAAGCAGCATTGGCAGGAAATCGCAATACAAGGTATTGCCCATAATGGTATATTCAATACCCGAAGCTTTAATATCTTCTTCTGTTTTTGCATGGTCAATACCTGCTGTAAATTTTGAATCAGCGGAAGATTTTAATACACTGCTGTACACTATTTGTTTTACACCGGCTTCTTTTGCAGCTCTTATTACATTAGCATGTTGTTCATGCCGACCCGTTATTGAACTGGAAGAAATTAGCATTAGGGTGTCTATTCCTTTCATGGCTGCCAGAAGGGAATCGTGGTTAAAATAATCACCAATAGCAATACCTACTCCTTTTGCTTTCAACCCGGCCCCTTTCTCTTCGCTTCTTACCAAGGCCCTGATTTTGTTTGCAGGTATTTTTTTTAATAAAAAATCAATAGTGGCTGAGCCTAAATGCCCGTTGGCTCCTGTAATTAATATCATAATATTTTGTTTTAAAATTGTTTAATTATGTGTGAACATTCATTAAAAACCATTTTTCTTAATTTAAATCTGCTAAAAGATGAATAATTTATAGCACAATTATCAAAGGAAAATGAAAATGAAAATTCATTACATTCATCAAAATGAAGTCCTAAAAGTTTACAACCTATAAATTCAGTATCCTTAAAAGATGTATTTGAATTTTTGCCATACTAAAATCACAACTTTTAAAAGCACATTCAGTAAAGGTAAAAGATGTTAAGTCTGTATTTGAAAAATTACAATTTATAAATGTACAATCATCATATTCTCCTATTTCCAATTGATCTACCGTAAAATCAATATTTTTAAATTCTTATTCGGTTATTAATATGCTATTCATTTATCACCTTTGTTAATTTTTCAATAATTTCTGATTAATATTCTTCCATTTTCGACTCTTTGCTCATCCCTTAATAGATGGTTAATTGTTTGCTTTTTGACTATTTTTAATTCTTCTTCTAAGCTATATACTTGATATATTTCTTTCTTTTTTTATCATTTTTTATTTTAGATTTAGCTTGCTACCAAATGAAATAAATAAGCCGATCTTTTAAACCTATACAAAAGTTATATTCTTCATTTAAATAATATTTTTTTATAGCTACATTTCGTGTTTTGGTGTAAAACCATCTTCACTTAAATGTTTATGTACATAATCTGCTGTCATTAATTCTTCATAGTTTATTTTTTTACCTTTTGTGAATTTATGTACTAATTTATCCATAACTTCATATACTAAAGGAACTATGATAAGCGTTAAAAATAGCGAACTTAAAAGACCGCCAACAAGTACCCAAGCCAATCCATTTTTCCATTCAGCTCCTGCTCCTGATGCTATTGCAATAGGAAGCATACCAAATACCATTGCAATAGTTGTCATCAAAATAGGGCGTAACCGTGCATGATTTGCTTGAATAAGTGCTTTTCTTACTGTTTCTCCTGCTTTGATTCTACTATTGGTAAAATCTACTAATAGAATGGCATTTTTGCTTACTAAACCAATCAGCATAATGATTCCCAAAATGGTAAACATATTTAAAGTATTATTTGTTAATGCTAACGCTAGCATTGCTCCAATAAATGATAGTGGTATTGAAAACAAAACAACAAAAGGGTGAATAAAACTGTCATATAAAGATACCATTACAAAATAAACCAATAGAATCGCTACTATTAAAGAGACTCCCAATGAACCAAAACCTTCACTTTGTCGTTCCTCATCACCTCCCCAAACATAGCTCACTCCTATAGGTTTTTCCATTTTATTGAGCTCCTCTTTTAAAGTTGATACTACCGTTCCGGTAGGTACGCCTACAGTTTGTGCCTGAACCGTTACCGAAGCCGATTTATCTCTTCGTTCGAGTTGACTTGGACCTGAACCCTCAACAATAGTGGCAAATTGAGATAACTTAACTTGTTCCTCCTGATTATTTATAAAAATTAAATTTCGAACGTCCTCAATATTTTTTCTATCAAAGCTGTTGTATTTTATATTGATATCATATTCGTATTCTCCAGCTCTAAATTTTCCATCTGTATTTCCGGCAAAAGCTGTTTGCATTGTCATACCAACCATTTGAAGCGATAAGCCAAGTGCTGCCATTTTATCTCTATCCACTTTAACTTTAACTTCAGGGTTACCACCTTCAACTGTTAATTTGATTTGAGTGGTTCCAGGGATTTTTGCTAGCTTAACTTTTGCCTGTTCTGCAAATTCCATTGCTTTATCCAAGGTAGTTCCCATAATAACGAGAGCAATAGGAGCTTCTTCTGGAGTACCCATAATACTAATGGGAACTGTTTTAATTTTTGCTCCTACTAAAACTTTTTCGAGTTTTCGTTTAATTTTTGCTGCATATACATAAGAACCATCTTCTCTATCCTTTTTATCGACCAATTTCACATTAATTTCGGCTTTATAAGCAGTAGCTCTTGCTCCTTCAAAACCTTCACTGGTTTGACCAACGGTTGTTATTAAACTTTCTACTTCCTTTTGGTTTTTAAGAAATTTTTCGGCTTTTTGAGCCATAAAATTACTTTGTTCTAATGAAGCTACTTTTGGCAATTCTATCTGCACGAGAAATTCTCCTTTATCTGATTGTGCAAAAAATTCACCACCAATAAAACCGCCTCCAACTAAACCAATGGTAGAGGCAAAAAATAAGACTAGAACTACACCTGCAGTTTTAAATTTGTGGTTAAGACTCCAAGTTAACAAGTTGGTAATAAAATTTGTAAACTTTGTTAACTGCTTTTCAAAAGCCAATATGATTCTTCCAAAAATGTTTTTACCTTCTATATGTTCTAATTTACCAAATCTTGAAAATAACCAAGGAACTATTGTAAATGAAGCCAATAAAGATAATAAAGTAGCAATAATTACAGTAACAGCAAACTGTTTGATAATATTAGAAACAAAACTATCACTCATAGCAATTGGCAAGAAAACGACAACGATAACCAAAGTAATGGAGGTAACCGTTCCTCCTATTTCTGCTGTTCCATCGTAAGCAGCTCTAACTTTATTTTTACCCATTTCCATATGTCGATACATATTTTCTAACACCACAATAGCATCATCAACCAATATACCAACTACCAATGATAACCCTAATAAACTCATTAAGTTTAAGGTATAACCCATATAATACATTCCAATAAAAGTAGCTATTAACGAAGCTGGGATAGAAACCATTACGATAATTGAATTTCTAATACTATGTAAGAAAAACAACATTACAAAAGCCACTAAAAGTACAGCAATGAACAAATCTTGAATTACCGAATCTGCTGCTTCTAGTGTATAATCTGTACTGTCATTCGCAATATTTAGGTTTAAATCAATATTTTTATATTCTTCTTGTAAATTGATAATCCTTTTTGATACCTGTTCGCTTACAGCGACGGCATTTGCATCAGATTGTTTGATTACTTGCAGGATAATAGCACTTTTTTGATCAACACGAGCTATTTTTTTAGCTGTTTTTTGAGAGTCTTGAATATCTGCAATATCTTTAAGACGAACTTGAACCCCTTTTTTTGATGAGACAACTAAATTTCTTAATTCATTTACCGATTTGTACTTACCTTCTAAACGGATAAGAATTTTTTGCTTTCTGGTTTGAATATTTCCTGTTGGAAAATCTAAATTTGAAGTCAAAATAACTTGTTGTACCTGTGGAACAGAAATTCCAAATCCTTGCATTTTTTTAGCATCAAGCTGCACTTGAATTTCTCGTTCTTGACCACCAATGATATTAACTTGTGCAACACCATTTACACGCGAAAGTATTGGTGTAATTTTTTTATCAATTAAATCATAAAATTCAATTTCATCCATTTTGCCATTAGCACCAATAGTTATAATTGGCAAGTCGCTCAAAGAAAACTTTGATAATGAAGGCGTTTTGGCATCATCAGGTAAATCACTTATAATTGCATTAATTTTCCGTTGCGCATCATTTAGCGAAACATTTACTTCAGCATCTGTTGTTAATTCAATTGTAACTGTTGATAAGCTTTCAAATGATCGGGATTCTATTTTTTTTATGTTTTCTAATGTTGCAACAGCATCTTCAATTTTTTTTGTTACTGTGTTTTCAACCTCACTAGGAGATGCCCCTGGATAAACGGTTGCAATAGTAATCCTATTGACATCGAAATTAGGAAGTAATTCGTACCCTAAATTAAAATAACTAAACAATCCTCCTAATATTAGAATGGTAAACAATACAATAACTAACGACGGACGCTTAATTGAAATTTCTGCTATTTTCATATTCTATTTATTAAAAACTTATTTAATTATTTCAATTTTACTACCGTCTAACAAGTTAATTTGTCCTGTAACAATTACTAAATCATCATTGTTCAAACCCTTTAAAATTTGAACTTTATCGCCTATAATTTCCCCAGAAGTTACATTTTTAAGTTTTGCAATACCATTTTCAACAATAAATATTTTGTTTTCTTTCACACTCCCAACAAAGGCATTTCTTGGAACAATCATCATATTTTCCATGGAGGTAAAATTTGCAGTTCCATACATTCCTGCTTTTAAATCTTTGGTAATGTTATTTTCAATTTCTACTTCGACAGGAAAGTTCAAACTTGCATCTGCCATTGGTGCGATAAAAGTAATTTTACCCGAAAAAAACTTGTCCGGATATACTGTTGCTATTACCTTAACAGAGTCTCCATTCCTTAAACTCACTACTTGAGATTCATTGACTGTAATTTTTAATTTAAGTTTAGATACATCAAGAATTTCAAAAAGAGGTGTTGGGGGCGTTCCTGCAAGTATAGAACCTACTTCAATAAATTTTTTATTAATAATTCCGCTAATTGGTGCTTTTATATGTGTATCACTTAAGTTGATTTTTGCATTAGTATAATTAGCTTTTGCGTTAACCATCATTAATCTGGCTTGGTCTAACTGTTGTTGAGTTACGCCTCCGGTTTTAAAAGCATTTTCAAATCGCGTATAGTCATTTAAAGCATTTTGATAAGCGGCTTCGGCAGTTTGAACACTTACATTTATAACATCGCTCCTTACAATAGCCAGAGTCTGTCCTTTATAAACTTCATCTCCTTCTTTAACCAAAATACGCATAACTTTCCCTGGTTTTTCAGCACTAAAAGTAAGCTGTTGCATAGGTTCAAAATTTCCGTTGGTACTGAAATCTAAAGAAATATCTTCAGTTTTAACAGTATCAATTTTTACTGATACTGCTGCATTTTTTTCAGCTACGACAGCTATTTTTGCTTCGTTCCCCTTTTTATTAGATATCAATTTAAAAGCAATTAAAATTATTGCTCCAATTAGTATAATTCCTATAATTATGTTTTTTCTCATCTTTCTATTTAGTTAATATTTTTAGTTCGCCTTTTGATTTTAGTAATTGAATTTCTGCTAATTTGTATTGTAACACAGCTGTATTATAATTATTCTGTGCTTCTATATTGGCATTTTCTGCGTCTAATAAATCAGTCAATGAGGCTAACCCTTGTAAGTAATTGTTTTTAGTATTATCTAAAACTTCTTGAGCCAATTGTGTATTTTCTTTTTGACTTTTGATAGTTTCCAAACTATTGTCTATTTGTTTTTTAGCATTTTCATAAGCCAAATTAAGTGCTAATTTGGTATCTTCTAAATCTAATTTTATACTTTTTAAATTGATTTCTGCTTGACGTACTCTTGCCTTTGTTTCAAAACCTGAAAATATTGGTATTCTTAAATTTAAGCCAATCGATGAGAAATCTGACCAGTAAACGTCATCTGAATTGCTTCCACCAAGAGGTATTTTGGAACCCTGGCCAAAGTAATTATAGTTTCCGGTGAGTGACAGCGTAGGATAATAATTTGCTTCTATACTTTTTTTCTGAAATTCCAGCAATTCTTCATTTTTTTTAAGCAATATGTATTCTGTTCGTGTTTCAGTATTTGCACTTTCCTCCATCGCTTGTATACTGATTTCGAAAGCCATTTGTGGTAATAAAATATTTGTTTCTATGGGCATTCCCATATAAAACTTTAGTGCGTTTTCTTGCAATTCGATGGCGTTTATAATTTGTTTTCTTTGTGTATTTAGATTTGAAATTCGTACAGAAATTCTATCTAAATCTATCTTTCTTGACAATCCATTATCATAAAGCCCTTTTATGATATTTTTAACTTTATTAGTGTTTTCTAAATTTTTTTCTATTGTTTTTAAATTTAGTTTGGTAACAAATATCTGATAATAAGCATTTGCTACACGTTCAATTACTTGCTCTTCGGTTAATTGTTCGTTTATCTGAAAAAATTCTCGAGCAGATTTAGCCGCTTTTAAACCAGTAAAAATTGATTGGTCGAATAAGTTTTGAGTTAATGAAACTCCGGCAACCGAGCTCCATTTTTGTCCAAAATCAGCTTGGATTATTGTGCCAGGTTGTCCAAAATTTGCACCATCAATTACAGTAGTTTGTAAAATAGGATTATATGTTAATCCACCATTTACAGAAATTTGAGGCAGAGCTCTGGAACGCACTTCTTGAATTTGATACTCACTATTCTCTACTTTTAGTTTTGCTTTTTTGGCATCTGCTTTATTTTCTAAAGCATAGGTAATTACATCTTTTAGCGTGAGAGATTTTATTTCTTGTGCTTGAATCTTTATTACCAAAAGGAAAAAAAATATAATTGTTATTTTATTCATTTTTATTTACTATGTGTTTAATAATTGTTTCCATAAAATCTATGCCTTTTTGAGTGCAAATTGCTCTTAAATGGTATTCCAAATAGGTTTGCTGAACTTCCCTAGTGTTAAATTGTATTGGGTTAAAAAGTTCGGCATCTTTAATGCTGTTAATTCCAGCAAAATAAAAACGACTAATTAGTCTCAAATTAATATCATCTCTATAAAGACGTTGTTCTATACCTTTTTTTAGATTTTCAAGTACACATTCATTCATTTTAATAAACTGACGAGACATAAGTGACCCATATATTTGTGGATAGTATTTTTGTAATTGATAAAAAGGGGATGAACTTTCATTTTTCAAATTCTCCATTACAAAATCTTTGATTACAAAAAGTTCTTCGATAGGATTTTTATTCATTGCGAAAATTTCATCAATTCCATTTGAAATTTTTTCATACAAATGTATTGTAGTTGCTTCTACCAAATCGTGTTTTTTATGAAAATGCTCGTAAATTGTTCTTTTGGAAATACCCATTTCGCTAGCAATGTCATCAACAGTCAAGGTTTTAAAACCTATTTTCAGAAACATATCTATTGCTTTATTTATGATTTTAGTTTTCATTTTATGTAAATTATTTTGCAAAGATAAATAAAAAAACATTTAGTACGCATAAAGTACACAAAGTTTTATTGATTGTTTAAAATTAAGGACGTTTTAAATTTTTTATAATATAATAAGCTCTTCTATTAACAAAACTCGGATATAACCATACTCCTATATTCATTTACTACAATATCACTGTTTAGTGTCAGCAAAAAGCGAACTTTTTAAGGGTTAAATGTAAGAGATGGATTTAATATATTCAATAACCTTTCAAAGCATAACAAATGCCTAAAAAGAAGAGTGCTGGTTCACTAACAAAAGATAAAGCGGAAGTCTAATTCTCTACTATGAGTTATTCAAATTCATTATCTTTTCTCTCTCAAAGCAGAACTGCGTTTAGCAGATAGTTGTGTGTAATGCTTATTAAACCTTCTGTTATTTTTTAAGTCTAAATTAATATAAAGTTCTAATTTAAAAAAGAAACATGAATAAATGCAGTTTAACTTTTCTTATTATAATATCTTTATTTTCTTGTAATTCAGATGATGATAGTTCTATTCTCGAAGATTCAGATAATACTACAAATATCATAAAGCCCAAGGGAGTATACACTAGTTCTTTTGGAAATGAAACCGCTCTGAATCATAATCAAGTGAATGGGTCTTTAATACGAGTAAAATGGAATGATTTAGAACCCAATGAAGGAATTTATGACTTTTCAAGCATAGAACAATTTCGTAGTATTATTAAAGCAAGAAATTTAAAGTGGAGTCTAGGTATTATTGCTGGAGGAGATAGCCCTTATTGGTTGACAGAATCTATTGACGCTGATTATTTTGAAATAACAGGAGTTGATAATACTGTAAAAAGAATCCCTAAAATTTGGGATACCAGAGTTAATGAAAGACTCACGTTTCTTGCTGAAGCTCTTTCAAACGAATATGGAGAAGATGAAGATTTGGTTTTAATATATGTGCCGCAAATGACTGCAAATGGAATAGAAGGTCATTTTAATGGTGTAACAACTGATGAACTTTTAGATGCTGGACTGACTTCGAATAATTGGGTTAATGCTGTAAAAGAAACAGCTAGGATATTTGCAAATGCTTTTACAAAAAAAGCAATAGCAGTTGAGGTTCACGACATAATGGGAGATACCTCAATTCCTTACAGTATTATGACAGACTTATGGAATGATCCTTCTTTAAATCATCGCATCGGTGCTGCTATGTGGTGGATTTCTGGAAAAACCACTTATCAGCCTAATTTGGTGAATGCTTTAATTGATTTCCCTGGAGATATATATGCACAAGCCATTGGAAGGTCTGACCAAACTTCAAGATTTGAAAATAACGACTATACAACTATTTTTGAACAAACACAGACATTAGGTATTAGATATATTGAGCTTTGGGAATATGAATTTGTTAACGACACTTTTCCGCAAGAATTTGAGAGCTTTAACGATTTTGCAAATACTAATTTTGAGTAAAGCACTACACACAACAAAGTACGTGTATAAAACATAGTGCAATCCGTTGCTTACACGAAGGTTCGGGTATTTTTGCGAGGTCGCCAAATTTTTAAATTTAGCTAATCGAGAAAAGAAAGGTAATTAGAAAAATTTAAAAATTCGGCTTGTGATATTCCGAAACGAACTGCTTATTTTCTACACTACGTTTCATACACAAACCCGTTACCGTTAATGCTGACCCTGTACTTTCCTGAAATATGTATACACTAAAACAAATGGATATGTATAAAAACGATGGATATGTAAAAAAACTCGTCTGAATTCAAATTGTAGATTAAATTATGAGTTGATTTTTATAATGATTGAAAATAAATTATTTATGTGTTGCAACATATAATGTTATAGCCTATATTTGTGCGGATAAATTATTTTACTAACAAAAACTACTATTACGATGAAAAAAACAACTTTAATACTAAGCACACTAATCTTAACATTCATTTCAGTAAATGCTCAAGAAACAAAATGGGGCTTTGATAAAGATCATTCAAAAATTCAATTTGATGTTGCTCATATGCTAATTTCAGAAGTGTCTGGTCAGTTTCAAGAATACGAGGGAACTGTTGTAACAAGCAAGGAGGATTTCTCTGATGCAAAATTTGATTTTTCAATAACTGTAAAAAGTATAGACACAGACAATGAAGAAAGGGATATGCATTTGCGTTCAGCAGACTTTTTTGATGTTGAGAAATATCCTAAAATTACTTTTAAAAGTAAATCCATGAAAAAAGTTGGCGAAAACCAATATGAATTAATAGGAAATCTAACATTACACGGTGTTACAAAAGAAGTAATATTAGATATAAAGTATGGAGGAACAATAAAGGATCCTTACGGTAATGTAAAAGCGGGTTTTAAGATTACAGGTTTGATTAATAGAACAGATTTTGGTCTAAAATACAACTCTATTATGGATACAGGTGGAATGATGATAGGCGAGGAAGTAACAATTATTTGTAAAATTGAACTTATTAAACTTAATAATTAAAAAGTCTAATAATATGAAAGAAGCAAAAATTGCACAAAAAGCGCCTTACGTTATTGACGAAAAAGCTGGTAAAAAATACTGGTGTGCTTGTGGTGAGAGCAAAAACCAACCTTATTGTGATGGTTCACACCGTGGAACTGATTTTGCACCTACTGAAGTAGAACTAACAGAAGATAAAAAAGTAGCTTGGTGTGGCTGTAAGCAATCTGCAAACGGAGTTTTTTGTGATGGAACACATGGTAAATTGTAGCATTTAAGTAAATATTTATATATTATGACTGTTAAAGTAAGTAGTAAAGCTCCGGATTTTGAATTAGCAAATCAATTGGGAGTTCAAACCAAATTGTACGATATAATAGGGAAAGCGAATATTGTACTATTTTTTTATCCCAAAGACCACAGCCCTGGGTGCACAAAAGAAGCGTGTGCATTCAGAGATAGTTATGAGGCATTTCAGGAATATGTGGCAGATGTCATAGGAATTAGTTCTGACAGTGAGGATTCGCATAAAAAGTTTACTGAAAAGCACAGGCTACCTTATACGTTATTGAGTGATGTGGGAGGAAAAGTAAGAAAGCTTTATGGTGTGCCAAAAACAATGGGGATTCTGCCAGGTAGAGTAACATACATAATTGATAAACAAGGAGTGGTTAAGCACATTTTTAATTCACAATTGAATTTGAGCGGACATATTGAAGAAGCTTTAAATATTTTAAAACAACTTAAATAAAAAAACATGAACACAGAATTAAGTAAAGGAAGAAAAATAACAGGATGGGCAATTGCAGGGTTAATAACTGCTTTATTACTTTTTAGTGCAATGGGCAAATTTACGATGCCCGAAATGGCAGAAAACTTTACTAAATGGGGTTTAGGTGATTGGCGAACCATTATCGCTATTGGCGAAATTGTATCTGCTCTGTTATTTTTATTTCCAAAAACGAATATTTTCGGTGCGTTTCTTTTAAGTTCTCATTTAGGCGGAGCTATCGTTATTCATATGTCGCACGGTGAGACGTTTATATTTCAATCGGTAATACTTATTTTAATATGGGTTACAGCATTTGTTCGCAATCCAGTATTGCTTTCAAAATTTAAATAATGAAAATTGAAGATGAAATAAAAGGACGTTTTAGAAATGAATATCATAAAGGACTTATCAATCTAATATTCACAGCTAAACAACTAAATCAGAGATTCTCATCGGTACTTAAAACACATAAAATAACAGAAGCACAATACAATGTGCTACGAATTTTAAGAGGAAATAAACAATCAGTAACTTCTTCAATTGGGTACATAAAAGAGCGAATGCTCGATAGAAATTCTGACGTAAGCCGTATAGTTGATAAACTATACGGCTTACAATATATTAATAGAAAAGAATGTCCAAATGATAGGAGACAAAAAGAAGTAAATATTACTAAAAAAGGATTGGAATTGTTATCTAAAATGGATAAATCTGAAAAACAAGTAGATACTTTCTTGAAAAATCTAAACGATTCTGAAATAAGAATATTAAACGAATTGTTAGATAAAATAAGAGAGTAGTGAAAAGGAATGATTTTATAAAGAAAGTAACTTTAGGTACAATAGGTATGGTAACAATAAACTCTTGGGCAAATGAAATCAGTAAATTAACAGAAGAAAGCGAAAAAATGCCAGCATTATTCATTGGTCACGGTTCGCCAATGAATGCCATTGCAAATAATGAATTCACTAAAACACTTAATAATTTAGGGCAAACATTAACAAAACCAAAAGCGATACTTTGCATTTCAGCCCATTGGACAACTAAAGGAACTTTTGTTGATATATCACCAAACCCGAAAATGATTTACGATATGTACGGGTTTCCAAAAGAACTATATGAAGTTGATTATCCAACAAAAGGAGCACCACATTTTGCCGATAAGGTTACTAAACTTATAACATCCACTAAAATTAAAAAAAGTTTAGATTGGGGTTTAGATCACGGAACTTGGTCAGTATTAAAACATATTTATCCAAAAGCAGACATTCCTACTTTTCAATTAAGTATTGATTACAATCAGCCAATGCAGTATCATTATGATTTGGCTAAGCAATTAAAAGAGCTCAGAACAAAAGGAGTTTTAATAGTTGGTAGCGGAAACATTATGCATAATTTAAATATTGTTGATTTCCACGACATAAATGCTAAACCAAGAGCTTGGACATTAGAGTTTGATACAAAAATCAAAAAGTTTATTGACGACAGAGATCATCAAGCAATTATTGATTATCAGAAAATAGGAAGTTCTGCAAAGTTGGCTGTTCCAGAACCAAGTCATTACATACCATTAATTTATACTTTAGCACTTCAAGATGATAAAGATGAAATTGACTACTTTTATGATAAATTTCATTACGGAACACTTTCAATGCGTTGTGTGAAATTTGGATAATAAAAAGTAAAAGAATTGCCAATTACTAAATTAAGTTGACCAGAAGAATAAATATAAAATTGTAACCAAATTACGGTCAATTCCGTACAATACTAAAAAAATAGAATGAAAGTAATTTATAAAATAGTTGTTTTTACCTTAATTCTTACTATTTCAGGATGTTCTAAAGACAATAACGAACCTAATAATATTGATTAACAAGCAGATGGATTAATAGGCATTGAATTGAACCACGATATATCTTGTTTGACTGTAATGCTTTATTGAATTTACAATAAGTCAAATAATATTAATAAGAAAACATAAGTCAAAAATCTGGTAGTTGAGACACACCATAAAAGAAATATCTAAAGAGTTAAATTATAAATTAGACCAAATTGAATCCACTTATGAAAGCATAATCATAATTGCGGAAAAAGGAATTGATGCAACAAAATCAGCACTTTTAAAAATTAGAAATCTTGTACTAGAAAACGATTTTGACACTAAAGAGTCTGAAATAGATTTTTTTAAAAACATTAAACCCCAAGTTTATAGCAAGCTTATTTATTATGTAAAACTATTCAATATCGAAAGTAAGCGCCCAAGAGGCAGCAAAAAATCCCAGGCTAAATACCTAAACAATCATATCGATAGGCTTCAGGCATTTTTCAATGACAATCTAGAGTTTTACCACTATATTAGAAGAGGTGCCACCACCTTTGACAAACAGTATTTTTTAAGAGGACAGGCGGATATACGATTGCATTCCGATGCCTTCCACTTTTTTACCGATGAGCAATTTTCTACAAGTCATGATAGCACAGTAGCTACAATATTAGCCTTCGATATGCTAATCGTACATTTAAAAAAAGAAATAGACAAACTAAACAGTAACGGAATGGAAACAATTAACTCCCCTAACCCAATACTTTCTTCCAAACTTTTTTGGACAGGAAGTAAAACAGATTTAATAGAATTGATTTATGCATTGCACAGTAGCGGTACAATAAATAGCGGAACAGCTGACATTAAACAAATGGCATCAGCTTGTGAGCAAATCTTCAATATAGATTTAGGAGATTTTTATAGAACATTTTTAGAGATTCGTTCTCGAAAAATAAATCAAACTAAATTTATTGATAAACTTAAAGAATCACTCATTCATCGCATGGAGCAATCTGATGAATAAAACACCCAAGTTACACCCAACTTGGTAGTCCAAAAAATAGACAAGCTGTTATACAGTTTGTATCCTTTTGGCATGCAAATTCTTTGATAGAATCTTCAATTTGCATCATTTTCAATCAAAATAAATGACATAAAAAAAACACCCAACTTGGGTGTAACTTGTGAAAAAAATCGGTTAAAACTTACCATTTTTGTAGAACGAAAGTCAAATCATGTCAGGGGCTATCAAATAAATTGAAAGAAAAGAATAGTCCCTTTCATTTAAATCGCTCTATTATGCCGACAAGTATCATCACCACAGACGATCTTCGGGAGTTCAAAACGGAATTGCTCGATGACATTAAAAATCTTCTTGCGAAGCAAGCAACTGGAAAACTTAAAAAATATTTAAAATCTTCCGAAGTAATGGATTTGCTTCAAGTCAGTCCAGGAACATTACAAAATTTTAGAATCAATGGCACATTACCCTATACTAAAGTTGGAGGAATAATCTATTACGATGCCGAGGAAATTCAAAATGTAATGACCGCTAACCGTGTGCAGCACAGTCTAAATTCTTAGGCGATGAACTACATAAAGCTACTTAACGCGGCTTTTGAAAAGTTCTTTTTCGACGATCGCCTCAACCCAACACACATAAGCCTTTATATGGCGCTGTTTCAAGAGTGGAATAGCAGTCGCTTTATGGATGAATTCTACGTTAATCGCAGGGATTTGATGCGTTGTGCCAAAATAGGCTCAAAATCCACATATCATAGATGTATCGTCGAGTTAGATTCTTGGCAATACCTAACCTATTTCCCTTCCAATAATCCGTATAAGGGCAGCAAAATAAAGATGTCCATTATTGAGACAAGTGATGAACCTGTTACGGGACAGTACAATCCCATATTAGAACAACTTGCGGAACAGTACTGTCCCATACGTGAACCAGTAGTGAACCAATACCGTCCCACCAGTGGACAGGCACTGGTATCTACTATAAACAATAACAAACAAGTAAACAATAACAAACAGCCAAAGGGCAGGCAGGCTGTTATTTTATTTTTTGAAGAAAAAGGTTTTGAGGCTGATGAAGGAAAAAAATTCTTTGAGCATTATGAAACAAATAATTGGAAAACAAGCGACGGAAAGCCAATTCGCGATTGGCGTGCCCTAGCTAAAAACTGGATGGACAGAACAGAATTGTTCGACGAGAAAAACGAATCAAATAAAAAGCAAGCGTCCCATCCCGATAGCTATCGGGGAAAGGACAACTTGCGTACCACTAAAAACAAAGATTATGGACAACCCCTCTAAAATTACCGAAGGTGGCGTAGAATATTCGCTTGGAAAGTTTGATGGTAAAAGTGTGCTCTACGCTTTTCCAAAAATATTGATTTACCTGAATGCCAAGGGCAAACTATTATTTGGCGAAAAGTTTAGGATTTACGATGAGGATAAAGATATTTTATTGAAGCTCTGTTCCTATTACATCAAGGATAAAGACAATTGTGAAACCTACGGAATTGACATTGACAAAGGCATCTTGCTTTCTGGACCCGTAGGATGTGGAAAAACCAGCTTAATGAAATTGTTGCGTCATTTGGTGCCGTTACAACGACCCTACGAAATGATTCCTTGCCGGAATGTAACCTTTAGTTTTAATCATTTAGGCTTTAAAACAGTCGAGGAATATGGTAACACAAAGTTCTACTGTTTTGATGATTTGGGCGTGGAACCGTCTGGCAGGTTCTACGGAAAGGATTTGAACGTGATGGGCGAAGTACTCTTATCTCGATACGAGCTCTACCTACAAACCAAACACAAAATTAAAACCCACGCTACGACCAACCTAAATGCTGAAGAACTAGAAGAACACTATGGTAACCGTGTGCGCAGCCGGATGCGTGAACTGTTTAATTTGATTGCGTTTGATACAAAGGCTGGGGATAAGAGAAAATAAATAGAGTTTTTTTTTAAATAGTATTTATAGAATTTTTTTCGCAACTAAATTAAAAAATTCGGGCAGTCTTGCCAACACCATAAATTGTTGCCGAGGAAAAGCCAGTCCAATTGCCGTAGCCAACAAGTCATAAATTCGACTCTTTTAACGAACAGGTGTTTTTAAACTCTCCCAAGATGATTTGTCTTAACTAGTTCATTTTCTCTTTAGGCTAACCTCAGTAAAGACTGAAAGGCTATACCCGTTATCCTTTTTGTCAAGTAACCAGATAAAATACTGTCGCCCATCATATTCCCTCCACATTCCATCTTTCACAAAAGTGAAGGATGCATTAAGTCCATCAAGGGACTCCACCAAACCTTCTTCAGGAAAAAGCATTCTATAGATAACACAGATTCCTTTATTGTTGAAATAATACTCAACAGTTATTTCTCCATCCTTGAAGTGCAGGCATTCGGAACCATCTAAAGTCGTATCTATTGAATATTTCACATTGTCTGAATCAAAATGGTCTTTTATAACTTCCATAGAATCAGTTACGAAGTTTTGACCATAAAGATTTCCTATGCCAATCAAAATTGCATAAACCGAAAAAAAGATTGTTAATTGAAGCATTTTCATTTTAATGCTGATTTGGGTGTACCGTAGTACTTCTTTTTCAACCAGAATGAGACTCGAACCAATAAAATCAAGGCAGGAACTTCTACTAAAGGACCAATTACTCCGGCAAATGCTTGTCCTGAATTTAGTCCAAAAACGGCGATTGCCACAGCGATGGCCAATTCAAAATTATTTCCTGCGGCCGTAAATGCAACTGCTGCTGTCTTGTCGTATTCTGCACCTGTTGCTTTGGTAAAGAAAAACCCAATGATAAACATTAAGGTAAAATAGATAAGTAGAGGAACTGCAATAATCAGAACATCCATTGGAATTTCAACGATTAATTCCCCTTTTAGCGAAAACATTACCACAATGGTAAATAAAAGCGCAATCAATGTTATGGGCGAAATTGTCGGAATGAATTTTTTAGTGTACCATTCTTCTCCTTTTAGTTTTACTAAGATTAGTCTACTCAATATTCCCATTACAAAAGGAATACCTAAATAAATCGCTACACTTTCCGCAATAGTTCCTATTGAAATATCTACAATAGCTCCTTCAAATCCAAAATAAGGTGGAAGAACGGTTATAAATATCCAAGCATAAAAGCTGTATGCAAACACTTGAAAAATACTATTTAAAGCCACTAAACCTGCACCATATTCGCTGCTGCCTTCTGCAAGGTCGTTCCATACCAATACCATTGCAATACAACGAGCCAAACCAATCAGAATTAGACCTACCATATATTCGGGATAGTCGCGTAAAAATGTAATCGCTAAAACAAACATTAAAACGGGACCAATTATCCAATTTAGAATAAGGGAAATAGATAAGATTTTTGTGTTTCTAAACACTTTTGGTAAGAGCGCATAGTTGACCTTAGCCAAAGGTGGATACATCATCAATATTAAACCGATTGCAATCGGAATATTGGTTGTTCCGCTATTAAATGAATTTATGATATTTGGAAATGTTGGGATAAAATACCCAAGTCCAACTCCAATGGCCATTGCGACAAATATCCACAAAGTCAGATTTTTGTCAAGAAAACTTAATTTTTTTTTATTTGATGCCATTTTATTTCTGTGTTTGGTTTTTAATTGAAAGTAACATAAAAGCAAGCCCTAAAACTCCTGAAATTACTGGGTATAACCAATTGCTTCCTTGCTCTGTGTCGAAGAGCTTGTATGTTATAATACAGATAGCTCCCATTATTATCATAAGAGATATATAGACTTTTCTATTCATAATTTTATTTGATACTTATTTTTGAAAAAACATATTTCATTTCTGTTGCAATTTGCAGACTTCTTTCATTGTACTTTTCTGCTTGCTGTGGTGTGTTATCAAATGCTTTTGGGTCTTGAAAAGTTATAGGAATACGTTTTTCTGCACCTGGAACAAAGGGACAAGCTTCATTTGCTGAATCGCAAGTCATAATTGCGGCAAATTCAGATTTTGGGTTGAAATCGTCGTCCAACTTTTTTGAAAATCCTATTATTGGATGCTCGTTTTTAGCATATTTAATACTGTAAATAGGATTCTCGTTTTTTGAAATAGTTTTTATCTGAAACCCTGAACTCTGCAAAGTTTGAGCAACCATTGGAAAAAGTGCTGTTGCCTCTGTTCCGCCTGAATAACAAAATACATTTTTGATATTAAAATAGTTAGCCATTGTTTGTGCCCAAACTTGTGATAAATGACTTCTTCGTGAATTGTGAGTACAGATAAAATTGATTCGAATTTTTTGATTTTTTGAAACTTTTGACTGAATAAAATCAATTAGCGGTTGTAAGTCTACTTTACGCTCATCTGAAATAGTTTGAGGATTTAATTCCTTAATTACTTTTTCTATCTCTGAAAATAGGGTTGATTGCGTTATTGTCATTTTTTAATTTTCTGTTAGTTCTTTGTATTCTTCTAGGCTTAGTAGATTGTCCAACTCCTCTTTATTTTCAATTTGAATTTTTATCATCCAACCTTCAGTAAAAGGTTTGGCGTTAACAAATGTAGGGTTATCAATAAGCGATTCGTTTACCCCTATGATTTCGCCCGAAAGTGGTATAAATAAATCACTTACCGTTTTAAGCGCCTCGACAGAACCAAAAACTTCGTCCTGTTCAAACTCATCGCCCACGCTTGGTAAGTCAACATAGACTATCTCGCCAAGTTCACTTTGGGCAAAAGTGGTAATACCAATAGTTCCAGTATCGTTTTCAATTTTTATCCAAGTGTGCTCTTTCGAAAAATATAGATTATTAGATGTTTCCATAGTTGCAAGGTTTTAATATCCGTTTCTCAAATTATCAGCATAGCTGTTGGGTAAAATGCTGTCTTCGACCGCCTTTGCCGCTTTCTCGATATCGTACTCAAACTTTACGAATTCTACAGAAATACTGTCCTTATCTTTAACCGAAGCATTCTCGTTGATATCTAAAATGATGTAACTACCTCGATTATCGCTGTCTTTGGGTTTGCCAATTGACCCGATATTGATAGCGTGCCGAAAATGTGACGCACTTTCATCTGCCGAATCGAAAGTTCTGTGATAAGGTTTATGGGTATGACCAAAGCACATCACATCGGCATCGGCTTGTTCCATAATACGAATCATACTTTTCTCTGCTCTGTCTTCAAAAAGATATTCATTTATTTTTCGTGGACTTCCGTGTACCAATAGCACATTCAATCGGTCTTCATTCAATTGAAATTCTAATTTGATATGGGCTGGAAGTGTTCTCAGATACGCTCTGTTTTTATCATTAACTAATTCGTTAGTCAAAGAAATTGAAACCTTCCCATTTGCTTTTTCTTCATCAGTTTTATAGGCGCAACCGCAGTCATCGCTTTTCCTGCCAATACCAAAGTCATAATTGCCGGCGATGGTCGGTATTTTTCGCTTTCTGATTTCCTCGATGACCTCATTGGGCCAAACGTTATAGCCCACCAAATCGCCAAGGCAGTAGATGGCATCGTATTCTCTATTTTCCAAATCTTTAAAAAATGCTTGTAATGCAGGTAAGTTTGAATGAATATCGCTGAATAGTATTATTTTCATTATGAAGTTTTTTTTAGGTTTAGCAACAACCGCTTCCTGGTGCACAAGAATTAGTTGCTTGAATTTCCGATAATTTCATTTTTGGTTTTTCCGTTGGAATACCACATTGGTCTTTGGCCAAACAGTCCGTTTGTTTGGTCGTCAACAGGAAATTGTTTCCGTCAAAATCGAGTCCAAATTTACCGATGGTCTCGGCCTGGTATTCCACTTCAATTTCTAAATCTTCGATACCCAATATTTTCTCTGAAAGCTCAATGATGCTCAATAGCTTTTCTGGATGCAACCTGTGGTCATAATCGTTTGCATTCCACAGTTGAAAATTGGCAACTTCTTCATTGCGTACCGTTCCACCGCAGTCGATAAAGTTTTTGGTAATCTTACCTACTTCGGTAACGTGAAAATGGTTGGGTACTAAATCGCCATTTGGTAGTTGGAAAGCAATTCTGTCCAATTCGGAAAGCTTTTGTTTAATTTGTGATAGTTTCATAGGAATAATATTATTGTTTCGTTTGCAAGAGATTGTTTATTCGAGTGGCCAGATACAGCATTTCCCTTGCGACTGTGTTTGTATCGATAAAAATTAATTCGATGTTATCATTTTCAGTCTCGTCGGAAGAGGTTTTCTCAACATATATTTCAATACTATTCTCGCTTTTTGATTGTATGGACTGTAACGCCTTGGGGTAAACCACCCAATTCCCAGAACCGTAGTCAATGTTGTAAGACATCGGATTTTCCCCACGCGTGTTTCTTACCTTAAAACCATATTCAGTTAAAACTGCCAATTTTGAAATAGGTTCAATTTTGGGCGAGATACCAGCAGATTGAATCCCAAACATATTACTGTAACCATAATATATCATACCTGTTTGTAGCCAAACCATTGCGAGCTGACTTATTTCTTGGTTATCAGAATCAATAAACAGTACATCCATTTTTTCATTATCATCCATTTTCTTGAAAATTAAAAAAGCCACTTGGTCAAGGCGTTTTAATCGTTCCATAGGAATTTCCGTAAATGTGTTGCCAATTTCTACAACAGATTTCTGAATTTTGTTCTTGAGGGTCTGTGCTTGAATTACTTGCTGAAAGCAAAGTAAAAACACCACGATGGGAATTATTGTTTTTGTTTTCATAATTAAAGGTTTAAAAAACTATATAAGTTTATCGCAATAAAGCGATTAATTAAATTAAATTTTTTTAACAACATTCATCTTTTGGCAACAAATCTTGCCCCAGAAATTCGGTCATAATATCCTTCATTTCTTTCCAGTTGTCCATATCTATACAATAGCAAACACTTGTCCCTTCAACTGTTCCCTTTATAAGACCTAAATACTTTAATTCTTTGAGGTGTTGTGAAATTGTGGGTTGTGCCAAACCTATTTCCTTGACTAAATCGCCACAGAAACACGTATCGATTTTAAAAAGGTGTTGTAGAATGGCTACTCTCGCTGGATGACCAAATGCTTTCGCAAAGACCGATATTTGGTTTTGCTCATCTGTAAATATTTCCGTTTTGGCCAATCCCATTTCGTCATTATATTAATTCATTGCAATATTACGATTAATATTTAAATCGTCAAAATTATTTTATCGCATTAAATTCTTCATCTCTCTAAAATAAGCAAAAATAAGTTGCTTTATGCTTCTAATAATTTCGATGAACAGTTCTTTCATAACCTCATTTTTTAATTTATAATTTCTTTAAAATTGATAGCGCAATGGCGAGAACATTTTCTTTTCTCATTAAATACTGAGCTTCATCTACATTACTTAAAAAGCCCAATTCTATTAGTATCGCAGGACAATAATCTGCTGTTTCCCTCAGCACTTGAAAGTTGGCAAACTTCACACCTCTACTTTCATAACCTATTGCTTCACAAAGTGCCCTTTCAATTTTATAGCCTGCAAATACCGATTCCTTCGAGAATTTTTCTTGTTTTCTTGAAATATAAACTTCAATTCCTCTCGCATCCGGATTATCGTAATGATTGCAATGCAGCGAAATAAACAAATCAGTATTTAAGGCTTTGGCCAGTTTGGTTCTATCCGATAGCGAAATGAGCGTATCGCTATACCTGGTTAAATAAATATCCAAAGGTTTATCCAAATCATTATTTAACCTCAAAATTTCATTTGCAATGGACAAGACCACATCCTTTTCTTGGATGCCATTTATGCCAATTGCACCAGCATCTTTTCCACCGTGTCCAACGTCAATTACTATTCGTTTTTGAGCATCCGTTTCTTGTCCAAAAATGACACACATTTTTAGAACCAAAATCACAAAACTGACGTTTTTGAGCACTTTTTTCATTTTCAA
>TARA_R110002033_G_scaffold38831_1_pt1 | contig 43902 bp, 45 predicted proteins | sample TARA_R110002033 | Tara Oceans TARA_R110002033 (sample SAMEA4397051) | marine metagenome | biome: Polar Biome; feature: [SRF] surface water layer (ENVO:00010504); material: water (ENVO:00002006), including particulate matter (ENVO:01000060) such as... | depth 5 m
GCCCAAAAGCGCTATTACGCTAATTGTTATAATTTGTCCTATAATGTACTTGCGTTATGTACAACATGGGCTTTGGTTAAAAGCGCATGTTAGTTTTCTTATTGTAAAAAAAATTAATCTATAAGTTTCTTTACTCAGTTAATGGAACACTCTTTTTCTGAAAGGGTAGAGTAGTGGCGGAAAACGTGTGTGTAATGGAAGTTAAGTAAAACAGTGAATGTCAATAATAAGTTCAACATTCACTGCTTAAAATAAAATAATAGCGTATAATTAATTGCTTCCATGCTATTGAGCCCCATCTTTCAACCCTCCAAATAAAACATTCCTACCTGAAGAACCGTTGGTTAATATTATAATACCAGATTTTGATTCAAAATCGAGCATAAAACGAGAATGCCAACCTTCATTAGATTCACCATGCTTAAGCATTGAAAAGTCGCAATGGGATTTCATTTCCGTCATCATCATAAGCTTTTATTGATTTTCAATACTTTTTTATTGATCTTGAAATTAGAATACTTAAACTTTTAAAGGTTTGAAAATGTTTTTAGCATGATTAACTTATTTGTAATTCTTTTATTCTAGAACCTTTAATTAGAAGCCAAAGCATAAATACTAGTTCACCCAACGCGGTAAACAAACTAAAGCTTGTATTTAGATCGGGAAACAAAAACACTTTTAAATGGCCAACAACGTAACCTATACCTGCAATGATTAATAACCAGCCCAATATTTTTGGGATATAGTCTGCCTTTAGTACTAAAAATCCAAGAAGAATTAGATAAATACCAAATAAAATCAGGCCTAAAAACCATTCGTATTTGTAAGATTTAATATAAAAAAGTATAAATTCTGAAATTTGTTGTGGAGAATTTGAAAGAAAATAAGAAGTTCCTTTTGTTAGGGTAAATACTTTTATCAAATTAGTAACTGCCAACAGATAAACTCCAGTATATAATAATCGAAACCAAGCTGTTAGTAATGATAGGCTTTTATTTACAGGCTTTAAAAATATATAAAGTGCCCAGGCTACAACAATATCTGCTACGATTGTTATAAAGATTAGAAAAATGGCGACATTAAATAAGAATGAATTATTAGTAATGTTAGCTGCAGTTATTAATGCGCTATTTGGGTTTACTAAATCTGGAATTATTTTAAATTCAGCAAAAGGAACCGTTAAAGTCATAATTAGAAGTCCTAATCCTGCTATTGTAGCTGCTTTTGAAAGTGTGATACTTTTATTCATTTTGTTCTAATTTTAATAATTACTTTTTGTTTTGGCCAACAGTTTATATTGAACAATCTTTTTCTTGTTTTAGATTAGTTCCTTACAGATTCAGTTCTCCCACATTTCCATTTCTATGGATTTATATAATTCATCAAAATTATAAGGGTGGTTTGCAAAAATGATGATAGCTCTTTTTTTATCTGGGTCAATAATAGAAATTGTTCTTACACCAGTATCACCTCCACCATGTTCGTAATATAGATTGTTGTTTATTGCTTTTATAAACCAAGTATAATATCCTAAATGAGGCGTGCTAACTGAAGGGATAATCATTTTTTTAGTTTCGTTTTTTAAGATAAAACTATTGTCATCTGCATTTAAAAAACCTGCAATTAAAGTAGTGTAATCAACAATAGAAGTTCTTAATTGTCCACCAGGATAATCTGGATATCCGTTATGACCTTTAAAGATAAATTCTTTAGCCTTATTTTTAACATAAGTTTTGGCAACTAAACTAGTATCTAAATTCTTTAGAAACCAGCTTGAATTATTCATTTTCATTGGTTTGAAAATATGTTGTTGGCAAAAATCTTCATAATTCATTCCAGACACTTGTTCAACAATATAACCCAGTAATGCAATGCCTGTGTTAGAATATTTAAAATTCAATTTATGGTTTGGTTTATTATCATAGTGACTTTCTTTATAAAGACTTCCACCAGAAACCAAATAATCTTTTAAATACGCTAAGCTAATCTTAGGGTCGCCTTTAGGGTTGCTCCAGTGAGGTCCGTAAAACTTTATATTATCTTTAATTCCGCTTCTATGCTTCAGCAAAAGTTCTACAGTTATTTTTTCATCAGGGAAAAAAGGATTTTCAACTTTAAAAGGTAAATAATTATTAATATCTGTTTTTAAATCAATTTTCCCAGATTCTACCAACTTAAATACCGCCATATTGGTTACTGTTTTAGAAACTGATGCAATGTGAAAAGGTGTGTTTATAGTAGCCTCTTTTTTTAAATTTACATCTCTCAATCCTTTGGCACTAATATGTACAACTTTCCCAGAATCGATAACTGCAACCGCTAATGCAGGTACTTTATTTGCATTTATTTCCGCTTCAATTAGTGAGCTGATTTTTGGATGTATTTGCCCGAAACTAATAGAGGACGCAAAAAGATAGAGTAATAAATATTTTGTTTTCATTTTTGATTGTTTTTTTACTTGCCGAAAGTTATTCGGTATTTGAGTTTTAAATAAATAATGTGATTTTATATTTCCTTTGATGCTAATTATAAAATATAATTAATTGCTACCATGCCATTGAGCCCAATCTTTCAAACCTCCAAATAAAACATTCCTTCCTGAAGAGCCATTGGTTAATATTATAATACCAGATTTTGATTCAAAATCGAGCATAAATCCAGAATGCCAACCTTCATTAGACCCACCATGACCATGCAATGTAAAATCTCCAAAACGATTCATTTCCATATATCCCATTCCGTAATTTCCTTTTGACAATTCTGTTGGTGTTCTTAAAAGTGAAATACTTTTTTCCGTTAGCACAGTATTTTTTGAAAATGATGCTTTTGCAAAAAGAATAAGATCGTCTATTGTTGTATGCAATCCAGCTGCAGCTTGTGCATTGAAAAGCTGTAATGGGATTTCATTTCCTTCTTCATCATAAGCTTTTGCCGATTTTTTCAATATTTTTTTATCGATATTAAAACTAGTATGCTTCATTTTTAAAGGTTTGAAAATGTTTTTCTGCATATAATCACCAAATGTTTCTCCACTCACTTCTTCGATAATAAGTTGTAATATAGAATAGCCTCCACCAGAATATTGCCATTTACTTTCAGGTTCCATAATTAGTTTTACTGCTTCCTCTTCACGGCTATTTCCAGATAGCGATTTAGTAATAGATGTCAGTTCTTCTTTAGATTCGTAACCATTATATCCATGTACAGATAAACCAGCTGTATGTTGCAATAAATTTCTAATGGTTACTTTATCTTCATCAAATTTACTGGTTGGCAATTTCCATTTTGTTATATAAGTTGAGACAGGTGTGTCTAAATCAATCTTTCCGTCTTCTACCATTTTCATAATTCCCCAAGCTGTGAACATTTTAGAGATGGAACCAATATTAAACCCAGTTTTGGAATCAACTTTTACACCAAGCGAAACATTAGAAAAGCCATAACCTTTCTTAATAATCACTCGATCATTTTTAATAATTGCAATTGCCATACCAGGAACATTATTCTCTTTCAATGCAACTGGTATAGAATTATCTAAAGATTTTTGCATCTCCTTTTCGGAAGTCATTTGTGCATTTACGAATAATGACGATAATGCCATTGTAATAATTGTAATTAAAGTTTTCATATGTATTAAGTTTTAAATTTGATGCAAACCTAGAACTGAATAATTGTGTTTTATAACTATTTTGATGAAGTAAGACTATAGAATGTTAAACATCTATTTATGATATTTAAAGTACCTTTATCATCAAATTTTGATTGTTTACATTATGAAAGTGAGCGTTTGTAAAATAAAAGTAAAATCATTGAAACCACTCTATAGATTTGTGTCAAAATCATAAACATTTAGAATACATGAGACACAATAAACTATTTAAAACTGCTGGAATTTTATCAGGAATCATCATTGTACTAATGGTGCTATTAAGAAACACTCAAAGTGAAATTTTCGCAGTATTAACTGGATTATTAGGATTAATGGTCTTTTACACAATTTTATATTATCTCTTTCAAACAGAAAAGGTAAAATTTGGAGCTTCAAATCCAATCATAAAATATATTTTTTATGGAATTAGTATTCCGTTATTAATTTACGGTGTACAAGTAACTACAGGAACTGATGGTTTCCTAAAAGAAGGCATTAGAATTCTTTTGGCTTTTGAAATTAGTTATATAATTTTCTATTGGATATTTAAATATCGAAAAAACATTCAGAAACTTAAAAGTGACAAATTGGAGGCAGAATTAATGCTTTTAAAAAATCAGATAAATCCTCATTTTTTCTTTAATACGTTAAATAATTTATATTCCTTAATTAAAAAAGATGCCGATGCTGCACAAGATTATGTTTTAAAATTATCAGATTTAATGCGATTTACCATTTACGATAGTGGTAAAGAAAGTGTAAAATTAAAAGATGAAATAGACTATTTAATAAACTTTATTGATTTACAAACAGCTAGATATCATAAAAACATTGATATCAATTTTGAAAAAAACATAAACAATTCAGATTCAAGTATAGCGCCTTTACTATTTATCAACTTATTAGAAAACGCCTTTAAGCATGGTGTTGAAAAAGCAACTGAAAATGCATTTGTTCATATAAAACTTATTGAAGATGATAAAAAAATAAGTTTCACAGTTAAAAATAATTACGATGCTGAAGAATCATCAGAAAACATTGGTATTGGTCTAAAAAATTTAAAAGACCGCTTAAATTTATTATATCCAAACAAACACCAATTGTGTGATAATATTGAAGAAAACATTTATTCAACAACTTTAGAAATATACAAATAATGATAAAATATATAATTGTAGACGATGAGACAGCCTCGCATGATAATATTAAAGATTATGCGAGTAACTTATCCTATCTATTTTACCAAAAAAGTTGTTATAATGCTTTTGAAGCCCTTGAATATCTTAATAAACATTCTGTTGATCTTATTTTTTTAGACATCAATATGCCTAAACTCTCTGGACTTGAATTTTTAAAAACACTTTCAAATCCTCCAAAGATTATTATAACGACAGCCTACAAAGAATTTGCTTTAGAAGGTTATGAACTAAATATTGACGATTATTTATTAAAACCGTTTAGCTTTAGTCGTTTTGTAAAATCTGTAAGTAAAGTTTCCGAAGCATTATCTAATAAATCTACTGTAGCTCAAAATAAAGAAACTTCAGAGGATACCAAAATTTTTATAAAAGAAGACAAAAAATACTTTCAAATTAAATTAAAGGATATTCTGTTCATTGAAGCTTATGGAAACTATGTAAAAATTAATATGATTGATAGGATGATTGTTTCACATCAAACACTAACCTCTTTTACCCATAACTTACCAGAAAATCAATTTACAAGGGTTCACAAATCTTTTATTGTTTCCATAGATAAAATTGAACTCATTGAAGGTAATAGAATCCATATAAAGAATCAGAAAATACCAATAGGCAAAATGTATAAGCTTAATGTAAATCGATTATTAAAATAAAATTATTTAGATTGATTTTGAAATTAATCATACAATAACATGACGTGTTCAATATCTTTCAAAAGAGATTTTTTTTTACAATTTTACATTGGTCTGTAATATTTTTTCATTTCTGCCACTAACCAATAAAAACAGCACTATTGAGCAGCGATTTCTATAAAATATCTATTTTACCCTTTGCAGGAATAATCATCAAATTATGTCGAGCTTATACCAACTCACAACAAGATTTTGAAGATTATTATCAAGAAGTGTGTTTACAAATTTGGAGGAGTAAAGATAACTTTCGTGAAGAATCTCAATGGAGTACTTGGGTCTATCGAATTTCATTAAACGTTTGTTTAACCTTACTTAAGAAGAAGAAAAATAACGTTCAACATTTTGTGTCAGACTCTGTAACTGTTGAAGAAACCGAAGACAACTATGCTTTTTCAGACGAATCTCTAAATTTATTATATGATGCTATTCGAAAACTATCAGAAATTGATAGAGCCATTATTATGTTGTACTTAGAAGAAAAATCGCAAAAGGAAATTGCTGAAATTATTGGTACAAACCCTAATAATATTGGTGTACGAGTTAAAAGAATTAAAATTAGATTAAAAAAAATATTAGATGGAAAGATCAATTGAAAATATTTGGAAAGAAGGTTTTCTTAAAAGTGACGATTTAGTAGCACCAAAAATAAACAACCTTTACAACCAAAAATCAATTCATATTATTGATAAATTTAAAAGGATGTTCAAAATTAATTTGATTGCAATTGTAGCATTCTCATTTGCTTTTTTAGTTGTCTCATTTTTTGTAGGCATACCAATAACTGGTGTTATATTTTTTGTGACTCTTTCTGTTCTAGTTTATATTAATAAGAAGTTATTAAATGAGTTAGAGAAAATAGATCTGGGTGAAAGTAGTTATCAATACTTAAAGGCATTTAACCAATGGAAAAATAAACAGCTATCTATCAATATGAAAATATCAAGATTTTTCTACCCAATTATATTTTTAGCAATGATTTTTGGGTTTTGGTTTAAAGATGCTGAAGGTATGTATTTGGGTGAACGACTTGTAGGTGAAATTCTAGTTGGTTTTCCTGAGATCTATTTAGTGTTTGGAATCCCATTAATAGGAATTGTTATCGCAATAATAATTCTAGTTTTACTCGCGTTTTTTGGAGCTCGAATTTATAAATGGGATTTAAACGTTATTTATGGAAACGTATTCGAAAAACTAGAAGAATTGATGACAGACATTGAAAGTCTAAGAAGCTAAACATCTCTTAACTGCCTGTTTTTACAGCTATTTATGCGATATTACAAATAAAAATATGTTTTGCATGTAATAAATTTTGTTTTCAGCCACTAACCAAGAAAACACCAATTATTATGACACTACAAGAAGCATCTAACTTTTTTAAAAGTTTAAAAACAGAAACAAGTAAAAAATCTGAAATTAAAGTTTATGATAAATTTCTTCATATACTAACTCAATTGAAATATAGAACACTCTCAGAATACGAAGTTCGTTCCATAGAAACAGAACTTGAGAGTTTGAATTTAGAATCAAATTTAGAGCATAGAAAAAAACACTTTAAGAAAGCACTAACTAAATTTGAAAGCTATTTAAAAGATACATTGAACTTAACTTCGAATGGGTATTACACCGAACGTAGTATAGGATATGGAGTTCTTTTTGGAGTTGTCGCAGGAGTTCTTTTTGGAGAACGCTTTGAGAAATCTATTGGACTTTCATTGGGAATTAGTATTGGGATGTTCATTGGTGCATTTATAGGGCGTCGTTTGGACGCTCAAGCTAAAGCAGCCGGAAATATACTCTAATAACAATTTAACAACAACACAAATAGTTTCTCTATAAATGAGTTATTCAGACTATTTAATTAATAACACACAGTTAAAGAATATTTGGCTTATTCATCATCAATCAAAATTTAACGAACATGAAAACAATAACAATTACTATACTTTTAATAACACTCGCAATTACTAGTGCACTTTCTCAAGATATCACAGGAGATTGGAGCGGAAAAACAAAAAGAGGAGATAAAGAAATCACATTCGTTTTTAACATAGAACAAGAAAACTCAATGTATTCAACCACAATGAATGTACCTACGTTTAGAGTTTCCGGTATAAAACCTTCAGTCACAACTTTTACAAACGGAAAATTAATAATTGATGGTTCTAATGTAGGAATGAACTATGAAGCAGTTTTTAATATAGAAGCGCAACAATTTGAAGGTACTTATAAAGAAGGAGGCGTAGAATTGATATTAAATTTAAAAAAGGGAGCTGTAAAAATGGCAGATTCAAGAAGGCCTCAAGAACCAGTAAAACCTTATCCTTATTATGAAGAAGATGTCCTTTTTAATAATATTGAAGCAAAAATAACGTTGGCTGGCACTTTAACATTACCAACTAAAAATGGAAAGTTTCCAGTTGCAATTTTAATTAGTGGAAGTGGACCTCAGGATAGGGATGAAAGTTTTATGGGACACAAACCTTTTTTAGTGTTGTCAGATTATTTAACAAAACAAGGCATTGGAGTATTGCGTTTTGATGATCGTGGTATTGGAAAATCTACAGGTGATTTTGGAAATGCAACCACTGAAGATTTTTCTAAAGATGTTTTGAGTGCCATTACATATTTAAAAACTAGAAACGATGTGGATATAAAAAATATTGGTCTGATTGGTCATAGTGAAGGAGGCATTATTGCGCCTCTAGTAGCAAACAACTCAAAAGATGTTGCTTTTATGGTATTGTTGGCTTCTACAGGAATTTCTGGAACAGAATTGTCTGTAATGCAATCCAAAACATTAAGACAATTTCCTGTTAAAGATGAAGTTGCTTACGAGAAGAACACAAGAAAAGCGATTGCAATTGTAACTTCTAATAAAAGCGAATCCGAAATTAAAGAAGAATTAACAAACCATTATAATGCTTTTTTTAGACCAATCTTAACGTCCTTAAACGTACCAGAAGAGAAAATTTATTTATTTATAGAGAGCCAACTAAAAACAAGTTTAAAGCCATGGTCACGCTATTTTTTACAATACAATCCTGCTGACGAAATAGAAAAATTACAAATACCAGTATTGTCATTAAATGGTAGTAAAGACACGCAAGTAAATGCAAAGGTAAATCAAGAAGGCATAAAAAATGCATTAATTAAAGGCGAAAACAAAGATTATAAAATAGTAGAACTAGAAAATTTAAATCACTTTTTTCAAGAGTGTGAAACAGGAAAGATGGATGAATATAGAAAAATTGAGCAAACATTTTCTCCAACTGCTTTAAAAGAAATTTCTAATTGGATTTTAAAAAGGATTTAAATAGAATAAATACAAACTTGTAATATTTTGTATTACATCTCATCATAAATTTATTAAACATATATAATGAAAATAAAAAAAATAATCACAGTATTGCTAGTTTTACTATTATTAACTAATTGTGAAAAAGATAAAGATATAATTGATAATTCTAATGTATTGATTAACACAACTTGGATTGGTGTTGAAACTTTTAAATGCACGAAACCAGAAGGATGTATTGAACAACTGATTTTCAAATTTAATACAGAAAATGCATTCACTTATCAACATATTGATGGTCATCATGGCACTTATGATACTATTATAAACGGAACGTATACATATTCTCATCCTGTATTAATTCTTAAAACACAAGAAGGAACTCTTAATGCAATGGTTAATGAAAATTACATTTGTCTAGATTCTGGAGTTAATTGTCAAGAAACTAGCGCTGAATTTTTAGTAAAACAATAACGAAGTTTTCTTTGATAATTATATTGTCATTAAATGGAAGTAAAGACACACAAGTAAATGCAAAAATAAATCAAGAAGGCATAAGAAAGGCATAAGAAAAGCATTGATAAAAGGCGGCAATAAAGATTATGAAACACATCCTTCAACAACAAGAAGTGCCATTTTTAATGCAGGTAAAGTAAGTCGTATAAATGTTTGTTATTTTATGACTAGTTTAATTATGGACAACTTGGAAAGGGCAGATGCCAGTAATTTATTCAAAGTCTTCTTCTAATAAAAAAATAGAGACTAGAACGCAACTGTAGGAGTTAAACTATTTAAAAATATCTCATTGTTGAGTAATATTTTTCATTCAAGCCACTAACTAATAAAACAACTTAAATTTTGTTAATCTATGAATTTGTCATCAAATACACAAAAATGGCTAGACACCAATTTGTATCCTTTTAAAAATAAATATATTCAATTAGATGCAGGAAAAATGCATTATATAGATGAAGGAAAAGGAGATGTTATATTATTTATTCATGGCACTCCTGCTTGGTCATTTCTTTATAGAGAATATGTTTCCTCATTGTCTGAGCAGTATAGATGTATAGCAATTGACCATATCGGATTTGGATTATCTGAAAAGCCTATTGATTTTGACGGAAGGCCAGAGTCTCATTCAAATAATTTGAACAGTTTTATTGAAGAACTTAATCTTACAGCTATAACACTTGTTGTTCATGACTTTGGAGGTCCAATAGGTTTAGGAACCGCAATTCAAAATAATAATAAAATAAAAAAAATCATTCTTTTTAATAGTTGGTTATGGGAAACAAAGAACAATTTTAAGTCTCAAAAAATAGATAAAATAGTCAATAGTAAAATCGGAAGGTTTTTGTACTTAAAATTGAATTTTTCCCCAAAGTTCCTTTTTAAAAAAGGAATTTATGACAAGAAAAAATTGTCAAAAAAAGTTCATAAACAATACATATACCCTTTCCCAGACAAAGCTTCTAGACAATCATTGCTAAATATTGGTAAATCCTTAGTTGGATCTTCTAATTGGTATCAATTACAATGGAATCTATTAGATAAACTGGAATCAAAACCTTGGTTAATACTTTGGGGTACAAAAGATGAATTCATTACAACTGAGTACTTACAAAAATGGAAAGAAAGATTACCCAATGCAGTAATAAAAGAATTTAATTGTGGTCATTTTTTACAAGAAGAAAAAGCAAAAGAAACAATTACTGAAATTAAGGAATTTATGAAAAAGGATTCTTAAAGACACATAATTCAATCAAAAAAATCACTAAATACTTTATTGACTAAAAATGGAATCACTATATAAATCTGAAACAGGAAAAGCTGAAATTTTAAATCTTTATAATCAAAAATTAAAGGATCTAAATATCAACTATCGGTATCATGAGATTGAAACGGCTTTTGGTAAAACCAATGTAATTGTTACTGGAGATTCATCAAAACCACCAATATTAGTAGTTCATGGTTCAAATGGATGTGCACCAATAGCTTTAGAAACCTATTCAGGTTTAGAATCACACTTTCAGATTTTTGCAGTTGATGTATTGGCGCAACCCAATAAAAGTGTAGAAACACGGTTATCAATGAAAAATGATGATTATGGCAAGTGGCTACATGAAGTCATTGATAATTTAGAGTTGAAAAATGCAACGCTTGCAGGTTTTTCGTTTGGTGGTTTGGTCATTCTAAAGACTCTGGAATTTAAAGATAACAATATAAAGGAAGTGTTTTTAACAGCACCTGCATACATTGCAAACGGTAACCCTTTAAAAGCATTATTTAAAGTGTTTATACCAATGAAACGCTATATGAAATCAAAAAAAATAAAATATGTAGAACGTTTTTTGAATCAGTTATTTACAGAGAAAGACGACTTTGCACTCCAATTTCTTTCAAAAGTATTTTTACATTTTACAATGGACTTTACTCCAGTTCCAGTAATAAATAGGAGAGAAGCCAATTCAATAAAAACACCAATAACATTAATAACAGCTAAAAATGACTTAATGTTTCCTGGCGCAAAAATGATTAAACGTGCTAACAGAATATTTCCTTCATTAAAGAAAACAGTACTATTAGAACAATCTAAACACGTTCAAAACAAAATTGATAATAAACGAATAGTAAATCTTATATGCGATGATTTCGAATAAAATTATTGAGAAAAATAAATGTCTACAAGACATCTTAAATTATTAGTATTTCAAGACAAAAGATATAGAAACCTAAAAAAAGACTATTTGGACTTCTACATATAACAAATGCATAGAATTTTATTTTTACTCACGTAATTAGCTTGTAAATAATCATTAACGTTATAGAACACTGTGTGTCACTAGAACTATGATTATATCAAATATCGCCCAAAAGCGCTATTACGCTAATTGTTATAATTTGTCCTATAATTTATATTATGTAAAATAGAATATATCGAGTACTTCTCTATTATTGAAAAAAACTACTCTAACAATGTTTCTAAACTTACTTTCTCTCTGCGTAATTCAGAATGAAATCCTCTAACTAAATCACCATAGGCTTTAATATATAAAAGTCTTAATGATGCAATTCTTGCTTTAAAATTATCATCAGTTCCTAAAAACTTTGCACAGTCCGTCTTACAATGAAAATCTGTAATTAGTTCTGTATACCAAGGTTGTGTCTGTTCTAGAAATTCTAAATTATCAGATAATTTTGCGTAAATCACTTGTTCTATGTCATCTATGTTTTTAAAGTATAACTTATAAATAGCATTTAAATCCGTAAGTTTTTGCGAAGCCTTAGAATTATCTAATTGCGAATTACTAATGAGACTTTGGTTATTTTTATCTAAGGCCTAATTCAGTAACCTCAAATAAAATTAAAGAAAATACATTTTTACCTACGGTCTTAGTTTTATCATAATCACGCTTTAAGTAACTTAAATAGACATTATCAAGCGTATCTAATTCTTTTCTAAAATTATCTATTTTAAAAATATCCTTTTCTAACTGAATTAACACCTTTTTTTGCAAAGCTATATTGGTTTCTTTTATTTGGTTCTGACCGCTCCAATTATTAAGGTATAACGCTATGAGAATACCTAAAACAACTAATATTATTTCTCCAACTGCATAGACTAAGTAATTTTTGAGACGCTTCCCTTCTACCATCTTAAACCTTAATTTATTAAATAGTTTCATGGCATTAAAATACAAACTTTCTAGATACTTTTATAACTTACTAATAAGTAAATAGTTAGGTGTAAAATGCATTTAAATTAATTATTACTAAAAAAGCCCATCACAATGTGATGGGCTTCTATATTCTAGGTTAAGATATATATTAGATAACTTTTACGTTAACTGCGTTTAATCCTTTTTTTCCTTCTTCAAGATCAAATTCAACTTCATCGCCTTCACGAATTTCGTCAATTAATCCAGAAATGTGAACGAAGTGATCTTTGTCAACTCCTTCTTCAGTGATAAAACCAAATCCTTTGGCATCGTTGAAAAATTTTACTGTTCCTTTACTCATTGTATTATATTTAATTTTAATAATTACTTAATAGTATTCAAAGATAGTGCCAGAAATCTAATATCTATCATATTATCATTAAAAAAAACCATCACAATGTGATGGGCTCCATAATTCTAGGTTAAGTAATATATATTAGATAACTTTTACGTTTACTGCGTTTAATCCTTTTTTGCCTTCTGTAAGATCAAATTCAACTTCATCACCTTCACGAATTTCGTCTACCAATCCTGAGATGTGTACAAAATGTTCTTTGTTTGAACCTTCTTCTGTTATAAATCCGAAGCCTTTAGCATCGTTGAAGAATTTTACTGTTCCTTTACTCATTGTATTATATTATATTTTAATAATTACTAGTTAGTATTCAACAATGATGCCAAAATTTAAACACCTGTTAATTATCCGATTTTAAGTCAGTTATAACCTTGTGGTCGATAAAACATGTCGCTTCAACATACAAATTAGAGCTGAAATCAATTTGCTAATACCTTTACCTTAGATTACCCTCAGTCTATAAATCTAAATATTATGGAAACAAAATTCTCTTTGTTTAATCAGATTAATAGCTTGTGCTACTGGTTATTAATTTCTAGTGATTACAGAACTTCAGTCAAATTAGATGCAGAAAACGATACCTATAGCGTTTGTATTAAACATGCTGGTGTAGAACTCTATGCTAATACTATAAAAGGTTTTAGTAAACGTAATGCCAACTTCTTAGAACATGAATTGGATGGCATGGTTGCAGGTTTGTTGCATTTAAAACAGAATGTAGAACAGAAGTCTGCTTAATAATAGAACCTTAGTTTAAATTTGAAGTATTAACGTCAGTTCGAGTGAATTTACCGTAGTAAATTTGTATCGAGAGTCTTTCTATACTTATAGCTTCTCGATACAAAATTCCATAAAAAGGAATTTCACTCGAAGTGACGAATAAAGTGTTTTCTATTAATATAAGTGTTATAGATTATCTCGCTAGTTTTCTAAGCGCAACCCATTGTTTCAACATTTCTCTAGAATCTACTGCAGGATAACCCAATACGGTTTTTCCGGCAGCAACATCATTCATAACTCCAGAACCAGCTCCAACTGTTGCACCAGAATGGATAGTTGTATGATCTTTTATAGAAGCAGATCCTCCTATAATTACACCATCTCCTAAAGTTACAGAACCTGCAAGCCCTGAGCTTCCTGCCATAATACAAGAACGTCCAAGGACACAGTTATGGGCAATCTGAACCAGATTATCAATTTTACAACCATCGCCTAAAATCGTAGAACTAAATTTACCACGATCTACACAAGAGTTGGCTCCTATTTCTACACCATTACCAATCACTACATTTCCAATATGTGGAATTTTTACTAAGCCTCTACCATCATCACTAGGACGATACCCAAAACCATCTGCGCCAATACTCACATTATTATGGAAAATACAATGACTACCAATAACAGAACGTTCTCTAATTACTGTACCAGACCAAACTGTTGTGTGATCACCAATAGTAGTTTCATCTAAAATAGTGACATTAGGATAAATGGTAACATTTTCACCTAAAACAACATCTTTACCAATGTAAGAACCAGCACCTACTCTACTTCCATTACCTATTTTAGCAGATTTATCTATAATAGCCGCAGGATGAATTTCTGTTTCAAAATGTGGTGTTGAAGGTGTAAATGACTCTAGTAATTTAGCCATAGTTAAGTCCGCATTCTTTACTTTAATTAATACACGGTTTTCACCAGGTTCTATATCTAAGTTATCATTTACAATGGCCAAACTTGCTTTAGAATCTTTCCAAAGTGCTGCAAATTTTCGGTTACCAATAAAGGTGGCCTGATTTTCTGTTGCTTTTTGAATTTGCTCTAATCCTGTAATTTTATGTGTTGTAGAACCTACAACTTCGCCGTTTATAAAGGCATTTATGTCTTCAATTGTGAATGATATCATTGTTATAATAGTGTTTGTAGTTTATTAGACACACAAGATAATACTAAAATATGAAAGTCATCTATTTTGAGATTTGAAGTATTGAATTATAACGTCAATTCGAGTGAATTTACCAGAGTAAATTTGTATCGAAAATCTTTATGTACTTGAAGCTTCTCCATACTAAATTCCCCAAAAATAGAATTTTACTCGAAGTGACGAAATGTAAATAAATTTATGATGCTAATTACATCGATATCTCTCTAAACGTAATCCCTAAAGCTTTTTGAATATCTAACACCTTCTGCATTTCACCAGGAATTATCAACGCAATTGATTGTCCGGTTTTACCAGCTCTAGCCGTTCTTCCGCTTCTATGCGTATAATAATCTAAGTGCTCTGGTAATTGGTGATGTAATATAAATGCTAAATCATTAACATCAATACCTCTTGCAGAAACATCTGTAGAAATTAGTACTTGTAGACTTTCATTCTTAAAAGCACGCATCACTTTATCACGATCTCTTTGTTGCATATCACCTTCTAAAGCACCAACTGCGAAACCTTCTTGTTGTAATTGATGTGTTAACGCTTGTGTACCAGCTTTTGTTTTACAAAAAATGATACCTCGTTCATCTTTGCGACTATCTAAAATTTTCGTAATTAAATTCAGTTTATCTTTTATAGTTGTTTGCACAAAATGATGCGAAATATTCTCGTTAACTAAGGCATTTTTATTCACCTCTATTTTAACCGCATCTGGAGACATATACGTTTTTACGATTCTTTTAATCTCTTCTGGCATGGTCGCAGAAAACAACCAAGTATTTCTTTTCTTGGTATTGTATTTCAGTATTTTGGTTAAATCTTCTTTAAAACCCATACTTAACATTTCGTCCGCTTCATCTAAAACTAAGATTTTAACGTTAGAAATATCAACGGAACCACGTTCAATTAAATCAAGTAAGCGACCAGGTGTTGCTACAATAATATGCGTTGTTCTTGCAAGATTTTTAATTTGTATGTCTATTTTTTCACCTCCATAAACACCTTCAGAAAAAATCTTCTTATCGATATACTTTGTGAATTTAAAGAGTTGTTTTTGAATTTGTTGCACTAATTCTCTTGTCGGCGCAATAATCAACGCTTGTACATCAGAATTATTAGTGTCAATGGCATGTAAAACAGGTAAGCCAAATGCTGCTGTTTTACCTGTACCAGTTTGAGCCAAGCCTATTAAATCTGTTTTAGATTTTAGTAAAATCGGAATCGCAGTTTCTTGGATTTCTGTTGGATTAACTATATTGAGTTCTTTTAATCCTTTTATGTAATTCTTATGTATTCCTAATTGTGAAAATGTCGTCATAATATTTAATTGTGCTGCAAAGGTAATTTGTACTTTGGATATTATATCAATTTAAATTGAAAATTAAAATTTGGCAGATTTAGATGGAATAAGATTTGAATTTCTCCTTATTCAAAGTTTTTGACATTCCGAATTAGGAACGAAGAGGAACTTCATTATTTAAGGTTTCGACTTACTGCGCAAGCTACCTTTAGCTAAAATACATTTTATGCTCGCCAATGCTCAGCCACACATCTCGTATAAAATATGAAATGGCATCTAAAATATTAGAACTCAAGTTCTATTTCATCTACCAGCTAATAGGACGATAATCCTTTAAGAATTTACCAGACCAATGCTTTCCTGTATTGATGCCATCAAATAAAGGGTCCATAACTCTAGCTGCACCATCAACGATATCTAAAGGTGGCTGAAAATCATGCAACTCTTGTTTACGTTTTGCTAATTCCGCAGGATCTTCGTCCGTTACCCAACCTGTATCTACGGCATTCATGTAAATTCCTTCTTTAGCTAAACTACCAGCAGCTGTATGCGTTAACATATTAAGAGCTGCTTTTGCCATATTGGTATGTGGATGACGATCTTCTTTAAAAAACGAATGAAACTTCCCTTCCATCGCAGAGACATTAATAATGTGTTTCTGGCCAGTATGGTCTTTTTTCATAACTTCAGACAAACGATTACATAGTACAAAAGGTGCTACAGAATTCACAAGCTGAACTTCAATCATTTCAGTAGTTTCAATCTCACCTAATTTTAAACGCCAACTGTTGGTTTTTCTTAAATCTACTTGTTGTAAATCGGCATCAAGCTTTCCTTCTGGAAAAACCTCTTGAGACACCAAAGTATTATCAAAACTATAAGGAATCTGAGATAATTTAGCAGACGAACGTAAACCAATTCCTGGTTCTGGTCCATGCCATGTTACAGGCATATTTTTATTTGGTGATGCACTAGGAGTTAATTGTTTTAACACATGTAGACATTCGGTATGATCGTTAAGTAAATCGCGCGCAAACTTTGGTAATTCTTCTATTGGTCGCTCTTCATTTGGCATTAAGTGACTATAGAATCCTGCTGGTCGTCTTACCGTTTGTGCTGCATTATTAATCAATATATCAAGCTTTTCGTAACGTTGTTCTATAAAGTTACAGAAGATTTCTACACTTGGGATATGTCTTAAATCGAGACCATGAATTTTAAGCCTGTGTCCCCATTCTGTAAAGTCTTCTTCTTTAGAAAAACGCAAAGCAGAATCTACAGGAAAACGTGTGGTTGCAATAACTGTGGCTCCACCTCTAAGTAACATTAATGTAATATGGTAGCCGATTTTTAATCGAGAACCAGTGATTACAGCAACTTGTCCTTTAACATCTGCTGTTTGAAAACGTTTAGCATAGTTAAAGTCACCACATTCTTCGCACATGGTATCATAAAAATGATGCAGTTTGGTAAATAAAGTTTTACAAACGTAGCAGTTTCTAGGAGACTCAAGCTCTAATTGTTCTTTCGCTTTTAACTCTGCTTCTGGCAACAATTTTGGCGCAACAAAAATATGTGCTTCTCTTGCGCTTCTTATTCCTGTTACTTTTCTTGCATTTTTATCTCTTGCAGCTTTTTTACGTTTCTCTGCTTTTTTAGCATCTTTTTTACGACGAGAAAATTCTTCTCTACTTGGACGCGATAATTGTCCGGATGCTTTAATTAAAGCCGTTCGTTGTGGTTTCGGAATTTCAAATATCTGGTCTGTATCAGTAACTAAACGTTCTAATATAGAAATACACTTTTCAATCTCGTTTATAGAGATGTCTTCAGGTTGATTTGAATTTTCGTCGCTCATAACTATTGGGACATTAACTATTATATGCTATGCTTCTTGAAGTTCTTTCTTAGATTTTCTATAAGTGTAAGAATTGAAAATACTACGTCTTGCAAAACGCATTTGCTTATCAGAGTTTAAGAACTTAATAAATACACCTTTTGGCACACCAAAATACTCATAAGTTGAGCCGTCTTGAAATGTAATTTCTAACAATAAACCTTTATGCTGAAAGTCTAAAATAGTTGAATCTGTTATCGTTGCAGTATATTCTTCTAAGTTAGCAGCTTTAGTTTCTGGTGCAATACTTACTAAAAAATGATAACCATCAATTATTTCTACACTCTTTAATTCTGCTTCTTCTTGTCCAGCATCTCCATCCTGAAATTTATCTGGATGCCATTCTTTTACAAGGTTTCTGTAAGTTTTCTTTAAAGTTTTTAAATCTATAGCTTCCTCTACTGAGAATAACTTTTTGTACTGATTAATACGTTTCATTTTAGTGTTTTATTTTGAAGGCGCGAAATTACGTTAAATATTGAGATAAAAACTATTTATTATTTTAATTACAATCGCTTAATCTTCAGGTGGAAATCCGTGAATTTCTTCAAACTTTTCATCAAAATTAGTTCTTAAGTAAGAATTTAATTTTTTCTGATAATCGTCTTTCAACCATTTTAAGAAATTATAAGTACTTCTACTGATGCACTTCGCATAAACTTCAATACGTTGATTAATATCATCTTTTAAAAGTTTTGCTAGAGCCAATGCATCATAAACATCTTCACTATTTTCAATACAAATTTTAGCATGATGCTCAATTGAGCGTTCTAAAACAACTTTAGACGATTCACCTTTAGCAACAGCATCTTTATAAGTTTGTTTAATATCGAAATAAGTATCTTCAGATTTAGAAAATTCTTCTTTTACTTCATCGGATAAATCGTGCTTAAAAGTAGATTCAATAACTTCATCATCCTTAATACGATCTGCAAACCAATTAGGCGACTTAAAAATTAATTGCCAATCTAAATCTGCTCCCCAAGGACCAAATCTATAAAGGTTGTTTCCTAAATCTATAGTTGTAAATTTCGATTTGTTATTCAATATACGAGAACCACGACCAATCATTTGGTAATAAAGTGTCAATGATTTTGTAGCTCTGTTTAAGATAATAGTATCAATAGTTGGCTCATCAAAACCAGTGGTTAAAATACTAACTGAAGTTAAAATAGCATCTGGAGTTTCATGAAACCATTTTAAAATCTGCTTACGTTGCTTTTTTGTTGCCGTATTATCTAAGTGCATTACTGGTAAATCTGCTTCCTTAAAAGCATAATACACATTAATAGAGGTGTTAATACCATTATTAAATATCAAGGTCTTCTTCCCTAGCGAATGTTTTTTATAAGCATCTACTAATTTTTGAAGCATTGCAGGACTCGAGTATAAATCTTCAGATGATTTTACTGTATAATCTCCATTAGAACCAACTTCTAGAGAGGTTAATCCCATATCGTAAGCATAAGTTTCTGCCCTTGCCAAAAACTCATTTTCTATAAGATTCTCAATCGTTTCACCAGTAATAAGTTCGTCGTAGTTATCCTTCATTGGTAACTCCTTATTAGAGCTTAAAGGCGTTGCTGTAACACCAAGAATAAAGGATTTTTCAAAAAACTTAAAAAGCTTTGTAAATGAATTATAATGTGCCTCATCAATAATTACCAAACCAACATCAGAAATATCTAACATGTTATCATTTAGTCTATTATTCAGCGTTTCAACCATAGCAACAAAACAAGAATATTCGGCTTGATCATCTAAATTTGCTTTACTATTAACCACCTTGTTCGTTACTCCAAAACCATCCAACATTTTAGCTGTTTGGTTACAAAGTTCAACTCTGTGTGTCATTATTAATACCTTCTTTTTATGATTTTTAAGGTATTGACGAACCATTTCAGAGAAGATAACCGTTTTTCCACCACCTGTTGGTAATTGGTATAACAAGTGATAATCTTCGCGTTCAGAATCAAATTTTTCGAATATTTGATTTATAGCACCTTGTTGGTAGTCATATAATTCTTTATCGGTCTTTTTTTCTTGAACAGCTTGATTTATTTGAGACATAAATTTAATTTCGGGTTATAATTTGAATCTGCAAATTTACAACACTTTCGTTCACAAAAAAAGTATCAAACCCATAGATACTTACATAAATTGAAGAAAACAATATTTTTTCACACAAAAAGTTCCATGCTTTTAAAATTTAAGCTAGAAATAATATTTATTATATATTTACGTTTTTAAAGTTTGTTAGACTATATATCCCTCTATGAAATACATCTTTTTCTGTGTTATTTTTGCTTGCACTATTGGTTTTACTTTCGCTCAGAAAGACACTATTCCTACTTCTATTAAAATTGAATTACAACCAACTAAGCTAAAAAAAAGTAATCTTATTAATGAAGTAGAAATACCTTTAATAACGAAGCCTGAAAAAGCTTCTATTGCTGTGGATATTAAAGGAGAATTTTGGGATACAACCAATCACAATCCTTATAGAGAAACCGTTCAGCAATTTCCTTTAGAATTAGAATTTACTGACAGTACTTATGCATCGCCTGTACCACATACTAAGGTTGTAACATCTCGCTACGGTTGGCGAAGAGGACGTCCGCATAACGGAATTGATATTGATTTGGTTACTGGTGATTCCGTGGTTTCTATATTAGATGGTGTGGTTAGAATTGCGAAATACTCTAACGGATTTGGAAATGTTGTAGTTATAAGACATTACAACGGTTTAGAATCTACTTATGCACATTTATCTCAAATTAATGCCAAAGCAAATGATACTATAAGAAAAGGTGAATATTTAGGTAAAGGTGGTAATACAGGAAACTCTAGAGGAAGCCACTTGCATTTAGAATTAAGTTATAAAGGCCAACCAATTCATCCGGAATATTTATTCGAGTTTTCTCCTGAAAACAAGATTAGATCTCAACAAGTTTGGGTAACACAAAAATGGACACATGCTAGATTTCATAGCTCAAAACAAATGAGTGAAATCAAAGTTATTAAATCTGAAGACGAAGCTGCACTTTTAAGCCTAACTCATCAACCTAAATTTTATGTCGTTAAAAAAGGTGATACACTTTACGGCATTTCTAGGCGTAATCACTTGTCTGTCTCTAGACTTTGCAAAACGAATGCTATTAAACAATCCTCTCCTTTAAAAATTGGTCAAAAATTAGTTTTAGAACTTTAATATTTTAGCTTCACCTTTATAAAATTCTGTATTTTCGCAGTCAATAAATTTTACTCCATTTGAAAGTCTGTATTGCCGAAAAACCAAGTGTTGCAAGAGAAATTGCCTCTGTATTAGGAGCTACCACCAAACGAGATGGTTACTTTGAAGGCAATGGCTATGCAGTAACTTATACTTTTGGTCATCTTTGTACTTTATTTGAACCAGCAGATTATAAACCATATTGGAAAAGTTGGGATTTAAACAACTTACCTATGCTTCCTGAAAAATTTCAGGTTAAAGTGGCTAATAATGATGGCATTAAAAAGCAATTTAAAATTGTAAAAAGTTTATTTGATCGTGCTGATATCGTTATAAACTGTGGTGATGCTGGCCAAGAAGGAGAATTAATACAACGTTGGGTTATTAACGAAGCACAATATAAAGGGAAAGTTCAGCGCTTATGGATTTCTTCCTTAACAACTGAAGCTATTAAAGAAGGTTTTAAAAACTTAAAACCCTCTGAAAACTATGACAACCTTTATTATGCTGGCTTTTCGCGCTCAATTGGTGATTGGCTTTTGGGTATTAATGCTACACGATTATATACTGTAAAACATGGTGGTTACAAACAAGTACTTTCTGTAGGTCGTGTGCAAACACCAACGCTCGCAATGCTTGTAAATCGTTTTAAGGAGATTGAAAACTTTGTGCCACAACCATATTGGGAATTACAAACACTTTATAGAGATACACTTTTTAGTTATGAGGAAGGTCGCTTTCTTAAAATGGAAGATGGTGAAATATTAGCTAACAAAGTAAAGGAATATGAGTTTGAAATCGTTTCTATTACCAAAAAGAAAGGTACTGAATATGCTCCTAAGCTTTTTGATTTAACTGGTTTGCAAGTTTATTGTAATACTAAGTTTGGATTTTCGGCAGATGAAACGCTTAAAATAGCTCAAAAATTATATGAGAAAAAAGCCGTTACCTATCCTAGAGTTGATACTACATTTTTACCAAATGATGTATATCCAAAAGTAAAAGGTATTTTATCTAAATTAACTGATTATGCGAGTCTTACAGCTCCTGTTTTAAGTAAAAAGATTAAGAAGTCTGCTCGTGTTTTTAATGACAAAAAAGTAACAGACCACCATGCTATAATTCCAACCGGAATGCAAACGCATCTACAATATAATGAACAACAAGTTTATGACATTATTGTAAAACGATTTATTGCAGTTTTCTATGATGATTGTAAAGTATCTAATACTACAGTTATAGGAAAAGCTGCAGATGTAAATTTTAAAACCACTGGTAAAGAGATATTATCTAAAGGTTGGCGTTTGGTTTTTGAGAAACAAGATACTTCATCAACTACTAATACGTCAAAAGACAAATTGTTACCCACTTTTGTAAAAGGCGAAAAGGGACCTCATGAACCTTCGTTCCTAGAGAAACAAACCAAACCACCAAATCAGTTTACGGAAGCTTCACTTCTACGTGCCATGGAAACCGCAGGAAAACAAGTAGATGATGATGAGCTAAGAGATTTAATGAAGGAGAATGGTATAGGTCGTCCATCTACACGTGCTAATATTATAGAAACGCTTTTTAGACGTAAATATGTAAAACGTAACAAGAAGCAATTAATTCCGACAATTACGGGAATTCAACTCATTGATACCATACAAAACGAACTTTTAAAATCTGCTGAGCTCACAGGAACTTGGGAAAAGCAATTAAAAGATATTGAAAAAGGAGAATTTAGCGCTGCTGCCTTTATAAAAGGTATGAAACGTATGGTTGATGCTTTAGTTTACGAAGTTCGAAGCGAAAAAGTACAAACTAGAATTTCTGCTGTAAATAATAAACCTGCGGGAAAACAAAAATCTAAAACTAAGGCCAAAGCAAAGACTGAATCCTTAGTAGGTAGTGCTTGTCCAAAATGTAATTCTGGCTCATTATTAAAAGGAAAATCGGCTTATGGCTGCAGCCTTTATGGTAAATCTTGTGATTTTACTTTACCATTTAATTTTGGTGATAAAAAGATATCAGATAAACAATACATTCGTTTATTGACTAAAGGGTCAACTGTAAATTTAAAAGGTTTTAAAATTGAAGGACAAACTTCGGAAGGTTTATTAAGGTTTGATAATAATTTTAAACTGAAATTTGAACCTAAACAAACGGCCAAAAAAGAATCTATTAAAGCAGGAGATTCTTGCCCTAAATGTAAAACAGGACAAATCTTAAAAGGTAAAACAGCTTTTGGTTGTAGTAATTATAAGAGTGGTTGTGATTTTAGAGTTGGGTTTTCATAAAATATCTTTCATTTGATTATTGGACAACTAGAAATAATTCAATAAATTAACTCTATCTAGTTTTTTACTGGCACATAAAAATCCTCTTCAGATTCCTGACTTCCGTTAATATACTTTGCTCCCATCACTTGAAAATGTATCCTATTATCAATATCATAGCCTGATGTTGGTAACCATTCCGTCATAATTTTTTGATAAGTTCCTGCAGCATCCATGCCTTTATGAACAAAAACAGCATAGTCACTTTCAGGAATTGTAAGCGAAGTCATTCCTTCAGGAATATGTTCTAAGCTAGAAACTTCAACACATGCCCAAATATCAAAGGGTTTTTCAATGGCATTAAAATCATCATAAGCTTGAACTGCAATGAGTTCAGAATTTAAGCAACCTAAAATTTCTTTTTTACGTGGCATAAAGCGTTTCCATAATGCTACAATATTGCCAAATTCACCATGGTGCATACTGCTTTTTAGGCCTATAAGTTTCTTGTCTGATATGGTAATTAGTTTTGGTTTCATTTAATATTTTGACTTAGAGTTCTAAAGGTATAAAAAAAAGCACAAGTTTATAACTTGTGCTTTTTATGAATTGGCTTAAACCTACTAAAGAAACCAATTCTTAACCCTAATTTATAACGTTAATTATTAATTTCTAGTATATATAAAGAACAGAAAAAAGCCACTATCATTAAGATAGTGGCTTTTTATATTTATAAACGGAATGTGTTTATTTTGCTTGTTTAACTCTTACTGCATTCATGCCTCTTTGACCTTTTTCAAGTTCAAAAGTTACTTTATCATTTTCTGCGATATCATCAATAATTCCACTAACGTGTGTAAAATGCTTCTCGTTGGTATCCATATCAATAATAAATCCGAAACCTTTAGAACTATCATAAAAAGAAACTTTTCCGTTTCTAATTGGATCAAATTCTTCTATATCAGAATCATCTTTTTGAGGAATTCCGATAACGATATTCTCAGCCTTAACCTTCACTTTCATTGAAGGATCTGGAGGAGTATCAGTTAGATTTCCATTATGATCAACATAAGCAAGAGGAATTCCACCTGTTCCGTTTTCGTCTCTTTCGAGTTTACGCGCTTCCATTTTCTTGCGCTTATCTTCTCGTTTTTTTAATCGTTTTTTTTCTTTTTCACTTTTACTAAAAGTTTGTTGTGATTTAGCCATTCGTAGTTTTAAAAATTAAATTATGCGTGCCTTTGAAAATATTGTAATGCAAACAAGTTAATTAACTTAACAATGAATAGTATTAAATTCTAGTAAATAACTTAAAGGATAAAGTTATTTGTGTAGTATATTTTCAATAAACCGATGACAAATATACAAAATATATGCCAAATATTTTAATTTAAAGCTTATAAACAACACCTAAAAGTACTCTAGGCATAAGACTTGGCTGTTTTATGGCCTTATTTGCATCAGTATATGTAAATTGAGTATTGTTGTTTTGATTATCATCTCTTGGATTTACATTATCATCATCAGGACTGTACGATGTGTCATGACCTTTTAAGGTATTGTTGAAAAAATAATCTAAACCAATTGCCGCAGCTAGATTAAATTTATCTGAAATTTTAAACTGAGTTTCTGCTCCTACTCCTAATCCAAATTGTTTAGACGTAACATCAAAATCCTCATTACCACCTATGTAATTAAAATTTGCAGTGAAACTTGAGTAACGTGGACCAAATACGATGTAAGACTCTTCAAGGTTAAGTATGTCATGCTTCCACATAAAATCTAATCTATAATCGAAAGATTTCCCTTTTTCTTCAGGCACACCATTTGTGGCATTATTGATAAATATACGCCTTGCATCGGCTGAATTCCCTGGGTCTAAACTGGTATAACCTAAACCAAACCGAAAATGTAACGGTAAAGATTCTATGGGTTTTAGTGCTGTAAAATTAAGGTTAAATCCTAACCCTCTATTATATCCACTAAAAAGTCCAAGGGTAAATTTTGATTCTTGAATGGTTGTTTTTTGTGAAAATGAAAATAAAGAAATGCTGAAAAATGCTAAAAATAGCATTGATTTGAGTAGGTTCATAATTTAGATTTAGGTTAAACGATTGGGTGTTATAAAATTATATAACACCTTATTTACGTTTAAAATCTAAATTGAGACGTTATTTAATCCTTGTTTTTTATTTTTCCTGTCCAATAAATTAAAGTATCATTACCAGAAGATGCTGTTAAAAAAGCATTTCCGTTTGGTTTAACTTCAATATTAACTGATACCGTTTCGCTTGCTGACTTTACACTAAAACTGATAGAAATCTCTTGTTTGTCGTCATTAAAATTAACCTTGTAATCGCTAATATCACCAGAAACATTAATTGTTTTATTTTTAGATTTAATTGAAACTAGTTCTCCAGACATTTTAGAATCAGAAATAACTAATTGATTTGAATCATCACTTAATTTCTCACGCGTTCTATCTTCTAAAACCATGTTTCCTACATATAGAAATGATTCCGATTTTACTATAGATTTTGAATTTTGGTAGATTGGAGCAAAGACTTCTTTTTGCGATTGCTTGGTTTGTGCGCTTACATAAGTTGTAGCTGAAAGACTAAAAATGAAAGCTAATAAGATTAATTTTTTCATGTTATTTTGGGTCTAAAATTGTATTAATTCGCTCTATACCATCTCTATAATGGTATTGTGTTTCTGTATTTATCTCTGTTCTTGATGCTGAAGTAAGCATACGCTTAACTACATTTAACTCACCTCTAACCAATGCTCTAACATCAGATTGGTTAACATTAAAATATTGACGACTTCTATTTGGGTCTAAATCTTCTGTCATTAAATTGAACATAGCATCTAAATAAACACGTTGCAAGTTACGTCTAAAAACTGAAACATTTTTACCTGTATTTGCTTCTGCCCAAATTCCTTTACGTAAATCTCTTAACATGTCTAATGCTGAATAACTTTTTGCATCCAATGCACTATGATCAATTAATCTTCCTAAACGCTCAAAATTCAGTAAATTATTTAAATGTCTAGCTTGGTAACGTCTTATCTTATCTGTATATCCAGCATAATTTATATTTTGCAGAATAGACTTGTCTATTAAAAACGTTGGTGTTTCAAAGGCGTTTTTATGTAACCAATCTATCGCAGATTTCTGATAAGCTTTAGAAACTGGGTTATAAACCACACCTCCTTGTGATGGGTTTTTAGTGTCTTCCACAACGCCTCCAACATGAGTTACTACATGACCAACGTAACGACTCCAAACACTTAACAGTTCTCCGTAAAGTTCTTCTAAATCTTCGTAGTTATCGGTTTGGTCACTAGTCCAATTCGGTAAATTCTTAGCTACTATTTTTAAGTTTTTAAGTCCGTAAGTACTTGCTTTAATACTGTTGTTTCCAATATCTTCTGTTTGTGCTGTAGGATCAAAACGACTGCTTTGTTTTCCGAATTTATAAATAGGATTTCCTGCTTTTTCAAGAATCCACCTATTCAATATTACTTTCTCTTCATCTGCAGAATTTGCAGTATCAATATATCTGTAACCGTAATTAATAGCATAATCATCGTATGGTCCTAATTGTCTCACAAACCTAATGTTTTGATCACCTGGTTGCGCTATATAATTGTAACGTGCATAATCCATAATAGTCGTTGCAATGCCATTTTTCTGTGTAAAATCGCCATCTCTGTAACTTTCTACATCGAAAGCATAACTTGCACTCATATTATGAGGAAGTCCGAGTGTATGACCAACCTCATGAGCTATTACCATTTTCATCATCTCACCAATTTCTTCATCTGGTGTATTTAAAGTTCTTGCTAAAGGATTGGCTGCTCCTGTTTCTAATAAATATCTGTTTCTGTAAGAACGTAAATGGTTATGGTACCAAATAATATCACTTTCAATAATTTCACCACTTCTAGGGTCCGTAACACTTGGTCCTATTGCATTTCTGGTAGTACTAGCAACATATCTTACAACAGAATATCTTATATCTTCTGGACTAAAATCTGGATCCTCTTCTTTGGTTGGTGGATCTTTAGCAATGATTGCGTTTTTAAATCCGGCTGCTTCAAAAGCTTTTTGCCAAAGCTCAATCCCTGCTTTCATATACGACCTAAATTTCATTGGTGTTGCTGGATCTAAATAATAGACAATTGGCTTAATTGGCTCGACTAATTCACCTCTATTGTATGCTTCAATGTCTTTAGGAACAAGCTTCCAACGTCTTAGGTATGTTTTTCTGTCTGCTTTTAATTCTTCACTGCTATAATCGTATTTACTTAAGGTAAACCAACCTACACGCTCATCAAAAAGTCTTGGTTGCATTGGTACTTTTGGTAACAAAATCATTGATTGATTCATTTGTACACTTATCGTTTCATCACCTGTGTTAATAGGAGGCTTTGCCGCATTATATGTAAAATCTTGAATCACTTCTATATTCTCAGGAAAACTTTTAACTGAGTTTATAAAACTTCTAGACTTATCTAAATTCTTCACCTTGTAAGCTGAACGTAATCTTGAAGACATTCCACTAATTGACTTCACATCTGAACTATAAAAACTACTTACATCAATTACAACTGAAGATGAATCTTTTGAAAATGCAGCAATATCAAAAGCATATAACGTAGGCTCATAATTATTAGCTTTTACAGAAACATTAATAGGTAAACTATCTGAAGCTACTGCGCTCGACGATTTCTCTTTAATTAAGATTTTATCTTTAAAACGTTCCCAATTAATTAATCTGGTATTTGTTTTAGTACCTGCATTTACATATCCACCACCTAAATTTGAAGGTAATTTAGCAAAACGACTCACCAAAAGCATATCTGTTTTTAGATGTGCCATCGGAATTTCAAAATAGTACTTCTCACCTACCATATGCACATCAAACAAACCTTTATCTGTAATTGCATCTTTGGTGATTACTTGGCTATAATCCTTTATTTTTCCTTTTTTCTTTTTTGGAGTTACAGCAGCAACTTCAGTAGATTTAGAATTTCTTTTTTTCTTACTTACCGATTGTGCTGTTGAACAAGAAAGAACAATGAATGCGCACAATGTGAGGGTTAGGATTTTTTTCATGAATTGGTTGGTATTTTAGTGAAACATCTGGTTAAAGATACTTAAAGAATTATAGTTTCAAAAAAAATCTTAAAAGCTGTTAAAGTCTATACTTATTCCTTAATTCTACAGTACTTTTGCAGCAAAATTAGAATGATGTTAAAACTATTACCCTTTTTTAGAATTGTAGCTGTATTAGAAGGTGTTTCATACCTGTTATTATTGTTTATTGCTTCCCCTTTAAAATGGTTTTATGACGATCCGCAATACGTTAAATTATTGGGAATGCCACATGGTATTTTATTTATGATATATGTGGTTATTGCTGTTTTAATTAGTTCTGAAATGAAATGGACAACACGTACGCTTTGGATTGTTTTAATTGCTTCCGTTTTACCCTTTGGCACATTTTATATTGATAAAAAATACTTAACAAAATCTAGTCGTGCTTAATATAAAACACCTTTTATACAATTTTTTAATAGACAAAGGTTTGTCTGAAAATACAGCCAAGTACCTTAATATGCTTGGTCTTCTTTTAGCTCTGATTGTAATTGCTTTTATAGTTGATTATATTACTAAGCGTGTGCTTTGGCGTTTTTCATCTAGTGTTGCCAAACGAACAAAAACTAATTTTGATAACATTTTAATCGCCAACAAACTACCACGAAATGTTGCACATATTATTCCGTTATTGATTCTTATAGAATTTGTACCTCAAGTTTTTTCAGATTTTGAAGTTGCTCAGAATATTATAGAAAAAACACTAAAGGTTATTACTATTCTCTTAACACTTCAAATTATTAGAAGTTTATTAAGTTCGGTTAAAGATTACTTAAAGACTCTGGCAAGATATAAAGATAAACCTATTGATAGTTACGTACAGGTCTTTATGATTTTTGCTTGGTTACTGGGACTATTTTCTATTTTAGCTATTGTAACAGGTGTTTCATTTTTAAAATTCGCTACGACTTTAGGAGCAGCTTCTGCAGTTATCATCTTAATTTTTAAAGACACGATTCTTGGTTTTGTTGCAAGTATTCAAGTCTCTATTAATGACATGGTACGCATCGGTGACTGGATTACTTTTGAGAAATATGGCGCAGATGGTGATGTTACTGAAATTAACTTAGCAACTGTAAAAGTACAGAACTGGGATAAAACCATAACCACTATACCAACTTATGCCTTAATATCGGATTCTTTTAAAAACTGGAGAGGCATGATGGCTTCTGGAGGTCGACGTATTAAACGATCGGTTATTATAAAAGTCTCTACAATTAAATTTTTGAATGCTGAAGATATTGAAAAACTGAAAAAGATTCAGTTAGTGACCGATTATCTTGAGCGTAAAGACGTTGAATTAACTAAGTTCAATGAAGCACATGGTGCTGACAAATCGGTTTTAATTAATGGTGTCAATCTTACTAATTTTGGTGTTTTTAGAAAATATCTGCAAACCTATATTGAAAGCCACTCTGCCATAAATAAAGATATGACATTAATGGTTAGACAATTAGAGCCAACAGCTCAAGGAATACCTATGGAAATCTATGCCTTTAGCAAAGATCAACGTTGGGTAAACTATGAGTTTATAATTGGCGATATTTTTGACCACGTTTTAGCAGCCGTAAAATATTTTGATTTAGAAATTTATGAATTAGATTTAGGGAAAAAGTCCTAATCGTCAGCAAGCCTATCTTTTACAAATTCTATTTCTGTTTTTCCATGAGGTTTAGGTTTTCCATCTTCTCCTAAGTTAACCATTACAATATTATCTACAGTTAAAATTGTTTCTCTTGTCATTTTGTTTCTAGCTTCACATTTAAGTGTTACGGAAGATTTTCCGAATTTAACAACGTCAATACCAAGTTCTACAATATCGCCTTGCACAGCTGAGCTCATAAAATTAATTTCGGATATAAACTTTGTTACAATTTTTGAATTTTCGAATTGTATAATTGTGTATAAAGCCGCTTCTTCATCTATCCAAGCTAAAAGTTGTCCTCCAAATAATGAACCATTAGGATTTAAATCTTCGGGTTTTACCCATTTTCTAGTGTGAAATCTCATATGTTTTTATAATGTTTTTAGTAGTGTTGTTTTCTATGATAAAGGTAAGATATCATTACCATTTTATAAGTTGAACAGAATAGGATTTTTAAATATTAAAATGCACAATGTTAATAACAGCGTTAACAAGATAATGGTGCATTTAAGTTGAAACGGTATGTAATTCATTAATTTTAATACCGAATTAATCCTTAATTACCATATTATGTCCTCAAGATTTAATGACCTACTATCAATTAGACCAGAAATTCTATCTGCCAAAATACATGAAGGCACAAGTGCTGAGGAAGCATTTCAGAATAAAACATTGAGACCTATTATTAAGCTTCAACACGATTTATTTATTGCAGTCTTTAAAAACTATATTAGAAAACACAAAAATGTATTTCTAAGTTTAATTTTAGATGAGCAATTAAAGTATATCTCTAATGCTATACAGAAAGATATAAAATTTAGAAACGCTTTAAAAGGAATGGTTATTGGCCAGTTTACGGTTGAAGAATACGAAATTTACATTAAAAACTCTTCGGCATTAAATAAGCGAATAACTAATATTATAAAAGAGCGCTTAATACATAGTATCCAACTTTTTAATCAGCCAGAATTACAGGAAATCTAAAATTTTACAATAGCGATTCTCCATTAAGGTTAGTTGTAAGCACATCACTCATATAATCAAAAAATGGTCTTACATTTTTGAAAGCTTGATTAACTTCGTCTAAAAAGTTATCTGCAAGGACTTCCTTATCGGTAAACTTCTTTACAAAGATAAATTGCTTTCTTCTTATTAAGTCTATAGCAGGATGTTCTTTATCAAATCCTTTTGGTGCTGTTTTTAGTTCGTCTCCTGTAAAATTTCCCCAAGTGTCTTTAAAGGTTTTATCGTTTAAAATGTTGCGTATTTCACTATCATCCATTTCAAATTCTTTTCTTATTCGTAAAATATCTTCTTTACTAGGGTCCCAAAACCCTGTAGCTATAAAAGATTCATTATTGGGTTGAATATGCATATAGTAACCACCTCTTAGTTCTGGCTTTTTTCTTGCAAAAGAACCACCAAAATGTGTTTTATAGGGTAACTTATTTTTAGAGAAACGGACATCTCTATAGATTCTAAAAATCTTTATTTTTTCAATTTGATCATGAGTATTCATTAATTCACCCAAATAATTATAACACGCCTTAACTTTAGCTTCAATAGTCTTGAAATCTGGCTTATGCTCATTAAACCAATCGCGATTATTATTTTTTTCAAGCTTTTTAAAAAAGGTTAATATTTCTTTTGGGATGGAATTACTCATAGGTGTTATTTCTAATATGGTCTTATTTTTATAAAAATATAAAAAGCCATCGTAATGATGGCTTTTTAATTTTACTATTTAGTATTATTTATTGTCGTCAACGACATCTTCAACTTCATCAGAAACATCATCTGCCGCATCTTCAATTGCGTCGCCTGTATCTTCAACAGCTTCTTCAACTTTTTCACCTGTAGATTTTTGTTCTCTACAACTTGTTGTCATTAAACTTAAACTAAATAAGGCTATAAATAAATAACTTAATTTTTTCATGCTTTTTTTTGTTTTAAATAATTAATATATACAAATATCACTATGATATGTTGTTTGGTTTTATTCTTTTGCGATGCATATTAACTCGAATACTTTCGCATTTATTATTACTAGCTTTTTTAATTACTTGCAAAAGCTTCTTTTAAATCTGGCGCTTTAACATTTAACTTATTATCGAATTGTAAAGTTCTAATTGGGAACGGAATATTAATATCTTCTTTGTCATAAGCTTTCTTAATCTCAATAATCGCTTTAGTTTTTGCTCTTAACTTTTCGAGCATACTATCTGCATCAATCCAAAAGCGACATAAATAGTTGATAGAGCTTCCGTCAAATTCTGTATAATAAAACTCTACATCATCTGCAGTTTTTACTTGGTCGAATGTATTAGCAATCACATCTTTTGTTAATTGTTCTACTTTTTCTAAATCGGACTCATAGCCTACTCCACATTCAATAAAAACACGCATTCTTGTAGTTAAGGAATAGTTTTTTAAAGGATTATCTAGAATTGTTTTATTGGGAATAATGACAATATTATTATCAGCTTCTTTTAACGTGAAATCTTTAAGGTTAATATCCATCACCTCTCCCGAAAACCCTGTAGTTTCTACCCAATGACCAATTTGTATTTTCTTTCTAAAGGATAATATAAGTCCTGCAAAAGTGTTTGCTAAAGTTCCTTGTAACGCTAAACCAATTGCTAAACCAACAACACCAGCACCTGCTAATAATGAGGTTAGTGCTTTACCCAAGTTTAAAACACCCAAAGCAATAAATAAACCTAAAGCCACAACAACTACAGCACTTACTCTACTTATAGCGTTTTTAATTGAAGCTTGTTCTATTTTTTTATCAATTAACCTAACTACTAATCTGCTAATGTATTTTGCAGCAAAGTATGTTGAAACCATGACTAAAACGGCCAATATTAAATTTGGTATACTTTCTATAATGGCATTAAACCATCCTATTAATTTGTCTACAAGATTGCCAAAGGCAGTATTAAATTGTTCTTTCATAGTAATATCTATTTTTTTTAAATTATAAATCATTAAATATGCAAATGATATTCTCTAAACATCTACAATACAAAGGTGGTAATGTTAAAGAGATTCGTTTTGCTCTTTTACTAATAGTCTTAGCTCTTTTCAAAAAAAGCAAAATTCATTCACATTATATATTTCGTAATTAAAAGAGTCTACTATTTTGTATTTGCATTTTGTTTTATATCATATTTAGGAATCCAATAATTATTAATTATCACAAACTTTTGTAGCGATATATAATGAGATGTTAGACTAGTGTATATCTCATGAATAAATGTTATTGAATAAACTTGTGAGTTGTTTTAATTTTTCCTATTATGCACTACTTTTAAAAACAGATATTATATTTATGGGTAGACCAGCAACAAGACCAACCAAACTAAAGGACGGTTACTATATTGAAATCAGAAACAAGGGCTCAAGATCAGGTGTAAAACTTTACAGTGGAACTAAATTACAGATGCATCGTGCTATAAAAATGTACGAACGATCTAAAGAAGTGATCATTTTAGGCGAGTCTGTTGACGGAAAATTCGTTAACAAAGAGCCAAAACTTCATGTTGCAGATTAATTTGTAGCATTTTTCTCATTCAAATATTTACTAATTATTAAGATGATATAATGCATTATTTAATTGTTGATTATAATATTAGTATTATTGAATCAACTTCAAAATAGTATATTTATTGAAATCTTTTTTATTGTATTTTGAATAAGAAGATATTTTAACCAACCAAAATTTAAAAAGGTATTAGTTTGTTCTAATACCTTTTTTTTATTCAAAATCTAAAGAATGAAGTATTAAGCCTGAAGCGGGTGCGATATAATCCATCACTTCAGTACTTTCAATTTTCAGAGTCTCTTCTATATAATCTAATGTTATTTCTCCTCTACCTAGTTTAATTAAACAACCAAACATTAAGCGTATTTGGTTTCGCATAAATCCCTTACCAACAACTTTAAATACATAAGACTCTTCAGGAAAGAAGTTTGCTGTGTAAATAGTATTGTCTACTATTTCTGAAGCTACAATGGTTCTAAAATATTCGCCTTTATCTGTAGCTCTGTAACAATAAGTTTTAAAATTATGTGAACCTTCAAACAATTTTGCTCCTTGTTTCATTAGTTCAACATTCAATGGTTCTAAAATAGTAGTAAGAATTGGTGCGCAAAAGGGATGATTTTTTTGACCTTCTGAAAACACATAATGATATTCCTTTAATTTAGAATCTTTTATAATATTAAATTTCTTATCTACTTCTTTTATAGACAAGGCTCTAATATCTTGCGGTAAATTATGATTGAACAGATCTAAAAATTCGTCAAAATCTTCAATAGGTTCATTATATATAAATAACTCTAAGGCAGCTTCGTTTGCAGATACCATGGCATCAGTTCTACCAGCACCTAAAGTTTTAAATCTTATATCTTGGAGAATATATTTAAGTGTACGATCTATCATAAGATGCACTGTTTTTACATCTGGTTGTTTTTGCCAACCATGAAAACGATAGCCTAAATATTGTAGTTTTATAAGGTAATAGTAACGTTTGTCGAACATGTTGACAAGAACGCTATTTTATAGAAGATAGCAAAAATATTACTTAATATTATTAAATAAAAAACTACCATAACCGTGAGATTATGATAGTTTTTATTAGTGCAGTAATTAGAGGCTATTTAATTATTAATTTTTCTACACGTTTTTCATTTGCATTATCTCCATTTAGAGAAATAATATATACACCAGGTATTAAATATTTCACATCCAAGATTTGAGTTGTACTATTTGTATTTAGAGCGCTTTCTAATATAAGACGTCCGTTAGTATCAAACAATTCTGCTTTTGTGTCATTATTTAACTGACCTTTAATCTCTATAGTATCGTTACTGTTGTTAGAAATAATACTTATTTCATCTAATTTTGAATTTAAAACACTAAGTGCCTGATTAGTGAATCTTAAGTAAAAACGACCAACACCAGAAATATCAGAACCAGCAGTAAATACATAATTATTAGAATTTAATAACATTGAAGAATTGGTAGCAGCATCTTCTAAATACACATCGATGTTATCTGGCATATCAGTCTCAGTAATACTGAATGTTACTTCTTGACCTTGAGTTGCGTGAACTCCTAAAGGCACAACAACATCATTCATAGAAGCAGGATCCATTGCTTGGATAGCAAGTGCAGCACCTGTATTCTCCTCAATTAAATTAGAGTATATTGAAAATTCTGGAGGCGTTTGTCCATAAATACTAGAATCATATCCAGGATCAAAACCACAAGTTGCATTGTCATTAAAATAAAAATCAGTTTCAAAACTAGCACCATTTGCACTAGAGCTTAATTTAATATGTCCATGGTGAGGAGAAGTAGTCTCTGAACGACCAGCAATAAAATCATCTGAATCTCCTATACAACGCATAGCTCTTGTAAAATCAATTAATCCTCCGCCTGGTTTAGCCTTCACAAAAAATGCTTGACCTGGAGTAATAACCTCAGGAATTTCTGGTGAATCAATAACTGCTTGATTCCATACTACCCAACCATCAGATGTATCTCCATCATAACCATAAACAGCATGAGCAGAACCTGAATCTAATTGATCTTCGTTAATTTCAAAGAATAATTCAAAATCAATGTATGATGGGTAAGGGTTTCCTACAAGATTCCATCCATTAGCGGCAACATTATCATAGATTGGTATATCTAGAACATCGTCTGATCTTACATCACCTGTAAAAACCAACTCACTACCATCCATTGTAGCAGTTCTAAATCCTTGTCCAGATAAAATTTCAGTTGTTGCGTTACCAACGACGTCATAGTTCTCATAAGTACCAGTTATAGCATTAAAAGGAGCAAAAGCTCTAAGTGTTGATTGAGCAGGCAAGTTAGAATTTGCAGTTGCAAATGCAGGAAATAACTGTCCAGAAAGTGGTGAAGCAATTAAATCGTTTGTACCAATTGGTGCTATTTGCGATGTGTGTCTATAGTAATTAACAACACCAACAATTGTTCCGTAAGAAATTAAACTAGCAAATTGTGTAGATGTAGAATACAATTCTACAACACCTGCAGTTAGTGTATAACCAGAACGAAGAAATACAGTAGCACCTTCGTTTACAGTAAAACTTGCACAAATGGTATTAGCATCGATATTCACAACACCAGATTCAATTTCAATTTCATCGATTGAGGTTGAAACGCCTACTGGGCTGCTTGGAGACCAAGTACCGTTATAAGTATAACTTTCTTGTGCTTTTAAAGCATTAGATGCAAATAACGCAAATAGTAATAATAGAGTAGTTTTTAAAAATTTCATAAGATTAGGGTTTTTGATTTATGTTAAATTTATGTTTAACAAACTTAGGAAAACACTAAAATCATTCGTTGAAATACCAAATAAATCGATAAAAAAATTCAAAAAATCGATGAAATCATTTTTTTATCGTCAAAAAGCATATTTAATCGATAAACTACGTTTTTATTTTTTAAGCAAAATTGCTGTAAAATGCTAATATTTAGAACTTAGCACTACTCTGTTTATCCTTTTTAACATAAACTTCAACAATTCAACCTAGAAAAACCTAATTAAAGATATGTTTTGATGAAAAATAAATTTAATTACCTTGATGTTAGCATATTATATCATCATTTAAAAATAAAAAGCAATCTTAATTAGACTTTAAGATTGCTTTAGAATTAAAATATACCAACTCATTATTTAATAATCAGTTTCTGCGTTTTAATTAGGTTCCCATCTATTAATCTTATCATATAAATTCCTGTAGAAAATGAAGACACATTAATATGATTTATAACTTGCAATGGGTTTAATTCTTTACTTAAAATCATTCGACCTTGAATATCATATATATGAGCTATAGTTTCATTTGCTAATAATCCATTAACAACAATTTTTTTAGGTGTAGTAGATGCATAGATTTGTAAACTACTTAAATCATTACCTTTAATAGACAAAGCCTCTGTTGAATATTGAATATAGAAGCGACCTGTTCCTAAAAGCACTTCTGTTGCTATAAACACATAGTTTGATGTATTTAATAAAGTAAAAGTATTTTCTGCTGTATCATTTAAATATACATTAACACCTGATGGCAAACTAGTTACATTATCCATAGAAATAGTTAATTGCTCATTAGCTTGTGCATTTATGCCAATAGGAATAATAACATTATTTAAGTCATTATAAGGTAAAGACTGGATAGCCATATCTAAACCTGAATTATTGTCTACTAAATTTGAAAATATAGAAAAATCACCTGCACTACCTTTATAAGAACCAGCATCATAACCCGAGTCTAAACCTCTAGTGGTTCCTTCAATAAAGTAAATTTGTGTTGAAACGGATTTAGAACTACTCTCTAAATTTAATTTGCACAATGCAACATTAGACTCTTCATTTCTTCCGGCAATGAAATCATCAGAGTTACCAACACGTCTCATGCTTGTTGTAAAATCTACTAAGCCACCACCTGATTTTGATTTTACAAAAAATGCTTGACCAGGAGCTAATAGCTCAGTAATTGTTCCGTCCGCAATTGTGGCTAAATTCCAAACAGTCCAACCATCATCAGCATTACCATCATAACCATACACAGCTTGAAAAGCACTACCCGTTGCAAATTCGGCCGCATTAGCTGTAAAAAACTCATTAAAATCTATATAAGAAGGATATGGGTTCCCAATAAGATTCCACGCATAACCTGTTGCTGCATCACTAATTGGCAGGTCTAAGACATCATTAATAATAGGTGTACCAGAAAAGGTTAATGTACCTGCATCTGTTGTAGCTGTTCTATAACCCACACCAGAATCAATAGTAGTGAGCGCATTAGTAACTAAATCATAATTTTGATAAGCTCCAGCCGAAGTATTATATGGCGCAAAAGCTCTTATTGAACCAGATTCAGGTAAATTGGAACTATTTAACGCTGCGAATGCTGGAAAAAGCTGACCTGGAATTGGTGCTGAAATTAAGTCATTTGTTCCTCCCACTTCCAAACCAACTAAAGAAACATGTCTATTATAATTAACTAGACCTGTAATTGTGCCATCTGAAACTAGACTAGAAAACAATTGCGACGTAGAATTTAAGTCGACTGTGTTAGAAGTAAGTGTTATACCAGAATCAATTGTTAATGCTGCTCCAGGATTTACTGTTAAACTATTACAATCTGTATTGGCAGAAATATTAGCAGTACCAGTTTCAATTATAATTGTATCGCTTGAAGTTGAAGTTCCAATTGGGTTACTTGGTGACCATGCATTATTGTATGTATAAGTTGTTGGCAATACGCTGGGCTCTATATAGATAGAATAATCCTCTGATTGGCCATATGCTAAACTTTGGTAACATGCAGAATCTATTGGATTAAGACCATACCCAGTATCTAAATCGTTGACAATCCTAATTCTTACATAGTCATTATATGGAATTAAAGTTGGATAAGTAAGATTTATCGCAATATTACTATAGCCAGAAATCCCTTGAGTTACTGGATATTGCTCTTCTGAATCATCATCGAAATCACCATCGTCATTCCAATCAATCCATACACCTAATTGATTAAGATTTGGCCCTAGTTCAACATTTAGGGTATTTGAAACAGAAGTATCAATTTCAAAATAATTAGAACAATTACCACTTTCATCTATGTTTCCTCCATCGTTTGCAGCTGTTGAAGAAGTAAAACTTATTCCATTTAATTCAACATTAGTAATTCCTGCATAATTTGCAGTTAAATCTGCCGCTGGATTTACACTACAAACCACAGAAGGAGCTTCGTAACTCAAATCTAATGGCTCAGCACCCTTAGAACTAGCGATAGACGTACCTTCCATTGCTGCACGAACTCTCGTTTTTTGGTCATTGGTAAGTCTATCTGAACAACTATAATAACTCATTATATTATTAATGGTATTATTATCTATCCAAGGACTACCTGTGCAACTATTATTTGTAGGACATGTGCTAGTTTCTCTTTTGTGTGGCACTGTATCTGCACAACCATCACTATCAGTGCCAACAATTGAATCTAAAGGACAAGTACTCCCTGTGCCATCACCCTGAAACGTATGATACAAATGAAAAAAATGTCCAACCTCATGGACTACAGTACTATTGTCGCCATTAGAATTAAGTCCCCAACCATTTGTGTTACCTGGATCATAACCAAAAACTGAAGACATCATTACAGACCCGTGTGTACTAAATGTTTCATTATAAAAATAGGCATACCCTTGATATCCATATCCTCCATCATTACCATCTAATTCTGTTACTATCCATACATTCAAGTAATCCGTCTGTGGCCAGCTACTCAATGCTACAATATCACTATAATCAGCTCCGTTTGTATTTGCTACATTAACACCATAATCTAAATATCCTGGTAAACCAGAAGCATTTATTCTATTAATACCAGTTGTAGCATTACAATTAGGATCTCTTTGGGCAAGGGTAAATTCTATTTCAAAATCTATTGGACTAGTTGCAATCTGCCCTCTGTAATAGTCATTAAGATTATCAATACTACTCTGAATTTGTGCGTCAGAAATATTAGTTCCTGCACCAACAGTTTCCCCTAAATGCAATACGTGCACTACAATAGGAATTGTCAATACTGTGCCATTCATTTTAGACAAATCTCTTTCCCTAATGGCTTTTTGCAATTTCAACTCTGCTTGTTGAGCTATACCTGCGAAATTTGAATCTTGAAGTTGTTGTTCTCTAATTCCATCAAAACCACATTTCTGTTGTGCTTTAGAAATTGAGACTATTGAAAAAATAAAAAATAAGGAAAAAAAAAGTTTAGAGGACTTCATATAATTTTAGGAAAAATGTTAATTTTATGTTGCTTAGGGATACAAAATACATTTTTAATAATTTTTATATTGAAAAACTATTAAAATTCTAAAATTATTACATTTTATTCAGATTTAGCCATTTCTTTTTTTCAATACTTCAACAACATCATTTAATTTGAAACCTTTTGCTTGTAATAACATTAAATAATGAAAAAGTAAATCTGCACTTTCTTCTAAAAACAAATCATCATTATCATCTTTAGCCTCAATGACCACTTCAACCGCTTCCTCTCCTACTTTTTGAGCAATTTTATTAATTCCTTTTTCAAATAAAGAAGCTACATAAGATTTTTCCGAATTCCCAGCTTTTATTCTAGATTCAATAGTGTCTTCTAGGTTAGAAATAAAACCATACGTTTCAGTATTTGTTTCATTCCAACAGGTATCAGTACCTTTGTGGCATGTTGGTCCTTTTGGATTTACCTTTATTAATAAAGAGTCGCTATCACAATCTAGTTTAATATCAACTAGTTTTAAAACATTACCGCTCTCTTCCCCTTTAGTCCAAAGTCTTTGTTTCGTTCTACTAAAGAAGGTTACTAATTTAGTTTCAATGGTTTTTTTTAATGCATCAGCATTCATATAGCCCAACATTAAAATCTTGTTAGTTGAATCATCTTGAATTATTGCTGGTACAAGTCCGTCTGGGTTTTTATTAAAATCTACGTTCATAATATTTTATATCCTTACTGGGATTCCTTTATTTTTTAATTCTTTTTTTAACTCTAAAATTGGGATTTCTCCAAAATGAAAAACACTAGCTGCTAATGCGGCATCTGCTTTTCCTTCTATAAATGTATCAACAAAATGCTGAATTGTACCAGCACCTCCTGATGCTATAATTGGAATATTTACTAAATCTGATAATTTAGCTAAAGCTTCATTTGCAAAGCCTGCTTTTGTACCATCATGATTCATTGACGTGAATAGAATTTCGCCTGCACCACGTTGTTCTACTTCTTTTGCCCAATCGAATAGTTTTATTTCAGTTGGAATTGTTCCTCCTGCTAAATGCACTAGCCATTCACCTTCAACCTCCTTTGCATCAATTGCTACAACGACACATTGACGTCCAAATTTTTGAGATAACTCATTAATTAATTCTGGTCGTTTTACTGCCGAAGAATTAATAGAGACCTTATCTGCTCCACAATGTAGTAAGTCATCAACATCTTCTATAGACGAGATTCCACCACCTACCGTAAATGGAATATTAACTTGTTCAGCAACTTTTAAAACCATATCGTGCATAGTTCTTCGGTTTTCTAATGTTGCTGCGATATCTAAAAACACCAATTCATCTGCTCCTAAATCGGCATATTGTTTAGCTAATACTACAGGATCACCTGCATCTCTTAAATCAACAAAATTAACTCCTTTTACAGTGCGACCATTTTTAATATCTAAGCATGGTACTATTCGTTTTGTGAGCATATCTAGTTATTAATAATAAATTGTTCTAATTCTTTTAATGAGATTCTATTCTCATATATGGCTTTACCAATAATTACACCTTCACAACCCATTTCTAATAATTGTGGTAATTCATCAAATTTTGAAATTCCACCAGAGGCTATGAGCTTTATAGAATCTTCGCTTTGCTTTGAATGACATTCTTTTAAAATTCGCTGATACAATTCAAAAGAAGGGCCTTCTAACATACCATCTTTTGAAATATCTGTACATATTACATATTGAATTCCTTTAGACTGATAGTCCTTAATAAAAGGAATCACTTCTAAACTACTTTCTTCTTGCCAGCCGCTAATCGCAATTTTTTCATTATTACAATCTGCGCCTAAAATAATGCGTTCTGCTCCATATTTAGAAATCCAGTTTTCGAAAATTTCTGGATTTTTAACAGCAATACTTCCTCCTGTAATTTGATTGGCTCCAGACTCAAAAGCTATTTTTAAATCCTCGTCTGTTTTTAATCCTCCACCAAAATCTATCTTAAGATTGGTTTGAGATGCAATCTGCTCTAATACTTTATAATTTACAATATGACTTGCCTTTGCACCATCTAAATCTACAACATGTAAATATTCAATTCCTGAAGCTTCAAATTCTTTGGCGACTTCTAAAGGGCTTTCGTTGTATATTTTTTTAGTGTTGTAATCGCCTTTTGTAAGTCGAACACATTTTCCGTCTATAATATCTATGGCTGGTATAATTCTCATTGATTAACCTGTTAATCAACCCTGAATTTATTTCAGGGTCTATTAGTTTATTTCTATCGTTTCTAATTTTGGATTAGATTCTCTAATCAAATTCCACTTCCATTCTTTATGCCAATTTTTAAGTTGCCTTTCTCTATTTCTAGCTTCTTTAGAATTATCATACTCTTCATAAAATATTAAATCAACTATATTGTATTTCTTGGTAAATAAAGCTCCACTTCCTTGTTTATGCTGTAAAACTCTTCTCTTTAAATTATCAGTATAACCAACATACAAAACTGTTCTATTTTTATTTGACAGGATATAACAATAATATTTTTTCATATTCAAAAGATTCTGAAACAAGTTCAGAATGAAATTAGAGACTTAAAAAATTTTCTAAAATTTTTGAGCCTATAATTCCACTCTTTTCAGGATGAAACTGTACACCATAAAAATTTTCATTTTCTAGTGCTGATGCGTATTCTAATTCGTAATCTGTAGTTGCAATAGACGCTTCACAATTTTCAGCATAATAACTATGAACTAAATACATGAAATCGTTTTCTTTAATACCTTTAAACAAATCAGATTTTAAGTTTGAAATCGTATTCCACCCCATTTGCGGTACTTTCACTTTATTTGAAAATCGTTTGACATCAGCATCAAAAATACCTAAACCTTTAGTGTCGCCTTCTTCGGTATGATTACACATTAATTGCATACCTAAACAAATGCCTAATACGGGTTGTGTCAGTTTGGGAATTAATAGGTCTAATCCACTTTCTTTAAGCATTATCATAGCGGAACTAGCTTCACCAACTCCAGGAAATATTACTTTGTCTGAAGCAATTATTTCATCTGGATTATCTGTTAGAATAGCATCAACACCTAATCGTTTAAATGCAAATTGAATGCTTTTAATATTTCCTGCTCCGTAATTTACTATTGATAATTTCATATATATGCTTCTCGATACAATTTCTCGTCCCTCGAAATCACTCGAAGTGACGAATTTTATAACATTCCTTTTGTACTAGGTAAAATCATTTTCTCAACATCTTGTTTCACTGCCATTTTAATTGCTTTTGCAAACGCTTTAAAAATCGCTTCAATTTTATGATGCTCGTTATCGCCTTCAACTTTAATATTTAAGTTGCACTTTGCACCATCGGTAAAAGATTTAAAGAAATGATAAAACATTTCTGTTGGCATTTTTCCAATCATTTCACGTTTAAAATCCGCATCCCAAACTAACCAATTTCTTCCACCAAAATCAATAGCAACTTGCGCTAAACAATCGTCCATTGGCAAACAGAAACCATAACGTTCTATACCTAGTTTATTTCCTAATGTGGTGGCAAATACTTCACCTAAAGCGATTGCTGTATCTTCTATAGTATGGTGTTCGTCTACTTCTAAATCGCCATCCACTTTAATGTTTAAATCTAATTGACCATGACGCGCAATTTGGTCTAACATATGGTCAAAAAAAGCAATACCAGTATCA